>Ga0214925_100177_pt1 | contig 51279 bp, 52 predicted proteins | sample Stichaenrichment_FD_168299 | JGI IMG/M metagenome (GOLD analysis project Ga0214925, IMG submission 168299) | Xylose enriched microbial communities from anaerobic bioreactor in Madison, Wisconsin, United States - 63SRT | ecosystem: Engineered > Bioreactor > Anaerobic > Unclassified | place: USA... | reverse complement strand
CCCGATGGAATATCATGCAGCATTTGCAGTAGCAGCATAAAGAATACCGCCAGCTGATTCATTCCTCAACTGACGGTATCCAATCACTTATTATTTTTCACTGTCCCCTTGACGGGTAGCACACCACACTGAAGAAAGCGTAATAACTGAAAAACTTTTTATTTAGATGGAATTCATATCGTATTACGTTAAATGTTTATTGTGGATAATGACCAATGAGCATGATAAAATATAAAAGGGCTTTGATATTTTTACTAATTGTTTCAGACGAATTCAGGTGTTTTTCATACAAAAAAAGTGTTTGGTTTTACTTTTTGCTTTTCCTGCAGTGCTTCTCTGGTTTTCACTTTTGGAGGAGTGATTATTAAAAATGAAGTTAGCGGACAATGACTGGGAGAATGTGACATTATTAGTTTTTCCTTGATCTGGTTAATAATCGAGGGGAAAATCTACACGAGTGTGAAATGTACTTTATGTTGCGGATAGAATTGATGAAAGACTTTACGGAATAGGATATTGTTATGACAGAAATTTCTGAAGAGGCAAAAGTTCTCTGGGCTAAAAAAAATGATCAAAACGGAATATTCAGCTGGCTTCCTCTGATAGTTCATCTTCAGGACACCATGAATGTTGCTGTTTTTTTATGGAATCATTGGATAAGCGAGGGACAAAGAAATGACATTGTTTCTCAGATGGAAGATGGTGACGAGGAACTTGCTGAAGATCTTGTACAGTTTCTGGGCGGGATCCATGATATTGGTAAAGCAACGCCGGCTTTTCAGACACAGAAGGGTTTTTCCTCTTCGGGTGATTTAGATCAGGAACTTCTGGAAAAGCTGGAAAGAGCAGGCTTCTGCGGAATAACGGATTTTAATTCAAAATTTAGTCATTATTCTCACCATTCACTGGCAGGTGCCTGGATTCTTAGAGGGTTTGGTGTGAGAGAGGATGTTGCATCCATTATTGATGCGCATCATGGAAAACCAGTTGACGAAGAGGCGGATTACAACAGTCAGGAAGGATATCGGGCAAATTACTATCAGGAAGAAAAAAATGATTCTTCTTCTGTGCATCTCTTGTGGGAAAAGGTACAGAAAAGTATTTTTACCTGGGTGTTGGGAGAAAGTGGATTTTACAAGGTTGAAGATATTCCTGAAATTTCCAAACCGGTGCAGATTCTGCTCTCTGGTCTTGTTATTATGGCGGACTGGATTGCGAGTAATGAAGCGTATTTCCCATTGCTGCCAATTGATCAGGGGAGCGTAGCAAATCCATCAGAAAGGTTTAGGAGCGGTATTGAAAAATGGTATTATAGTCGCCCTCTTGAAGTAGAAGAGCCAGTTGATGCTGATGAATTATTTCCGTCAAGATTCGGGTTTTGTCCCCGAGATTTTCAAAGGACAATTTTTGATACGGTTCGCAATATTTCAAGGCCTGGGATCATTATTATTGAAGCCCCGACAGGATGCGGCAAAACAGAGGCGGCTCTCGCAACGGCGGAACAGGTAGCAGCGAAGACTGGTCGGAGTGGGTTATTCTTTGGACTTCCGACACAGGCTACGTCAAATGGTATTTTTCCGAGAGTTTATCAATGGCTGCAAAATCTTTTAAACGACTATGGGGCCAAATCGTCTATACGTTTGCAACATGGCAAGTCTGCATTGAACGAACTTATGAATAAGATTTCCAGTCATCATATCGACGAGGACGAAGGAAATGAGGGATCAGTAATCGTTAATGAATGGTTCGCCGGAAGAAAGACGGCAATACTTGATGACTGCGTGGTAGGAACGGTTGATCAGTTCCTTCTTGCGTCGCTTAAGCAGAAGCATCTCGCACTGCGTCATCTGGGTTTTGACAAAAAAGTTGTCGTCATTGATGAGGTGCATGCATATGACGCCTATATGCAGCAGTATCTGGATCAGTCATTGAAATGGATGGGAGCCTACGGTGTTCCGGTTATTCTTCTTTCTGCTACTCTTTCTGCGGAGAAACGGAAGGATTTTGCTATCTCATATCTGGTTGGAACAGGGATGAAGAAGCGTGATATTCAGCAGGAAGGTGTGGATTTTAATACAAGAAGCTATCCTCTGATGACATATACGGATGGATCCAGAGTTATTCAGAAGAAAGGATTTCTCCTGCAGAAAAGCAGGACAGTACATATCAATAGACTTGATGAGAACCGTTTATACGACAAAATTGCTGAGCTGATCCGGGATGGTGGTGCTCTTGGAATTATTGTAAATACGGTGAAACGGGCACAGAAAATTGCAGAGAGATGTTCCGAATTGTTTGGAGAGGACACGGTACTTCTTCTACATTCAAATTTTATTGCGATCGACCGCGTGAAGAAGGAAAATCTGCTCTTGCATTTAATTGGAAAAAATGCAAAGAGACCGAAACGGCTGATTGTAGTAGGAACGCAGGTTATCGAGCAGTCTCTGGACATAGATTTTGATGTTCTGATTACAGATCTTTGCCCTATGGATCTTATGATCCAGCGCATAGGGAGATTACAGAGGCATGAAATTTCAAGACCGCAAAGCCACCAGAATCCAGTTGTCTACGTAATAGGAACAGAAGAGCCGTTGGTGTTTGACAAAGGCTCGACCTATGTATACGAAAAATATCTGCTGGCGCGCACACAGTATTTTCTGCCTTCAGAAATACATATTCCGGAAGATGTTTCATCGCTGGTTCAGAAGACATATGATTTTGCTAATACTGAGCCTGTTTACTGCGATGATCAGCTGGATGAGTATTTGAAGTGTAAAAAGTCTTTCGAGGTTCATAGAAATAATAAGCAACAGGCAGCCATGACATTTCAAATTGATTCGCCAACAATCAGAGTTAATCCGGAAAGATATAATCTTACAGGATGGCTTAAGACACCTGATGAATCGGATTCTGAGGAAAAAGCCTGTGCTCAGGTTCGCGATACAAATGAAACAATCGAAGTTATTGCAGTACGCAGGTGGGAAAACGGATATGGATTTTTCACACCGAAAAATCCATCAGAGCGGGATATCTCAAATAGAATCAGCAATCCGGAAATTGCAAAACATCTGGCTACGCAGACACTTCGATTGCCATCCTCAGTCATTCATGGAAAAACAGTGGAAAATGTCATCGTCTGGCTGGAAGATTATAACAGAAGATATCTAAGGAACTGGCAGGATCAAACGTGGCTGAGGGGGGCATTAGGAGTAATCTTTGACGAGAGTGGAATATTCCACATAGCGGATCTAAATATATGCCTGCAATACGATTGCCAATATGGACTTCGGACAAAGGAAGAGGATGCAAAATGAGTCGATATAATCTGTTGGATGAATCATGGATCGAGGTAGTATCAGATCAGGGAGAACAAAAAGATATATCTCTGTTGGATCTGTTCTGTCACGCGGAGAAGTACAGGTGTCTTGCCGGAGAAATGGAGACTCAGAACTTTGCAATGCTTCGATTTTTACTGGCTATCGTACAGACAGTTTTTTCAAGATTTGACAGTAATGGAGAGCCATATCCATTCCTGGAAATAGATGATCAGATGCGACAGGTAGAAGATGTTGATGAAGATGATGCAGAGGATTATACAGATGCTCTGGAAGAAACCTGGAAGCAACTGTGGCAAGCCGGACACTTCCCGGATATTGTGTGCCAGTATCTGGAAAGATGGAGGGATCATTTTTATCTGTTTGATGACAAGTATCCTTTTTTTCAGGTTACAAAGCCGGACCTGGATTTGTTTTTAACGAAGAAGAGTCCTACCAAGATGGCTGGCAGAAATTTTAATCGTCTGATATCTGAAAGCGGTAATAAAACAGCGTTATTTTCTCCAATAGCAGATGAGGGGAAAAAAGAGAATAAAGACTATATGACGTCGGCGGAGATGGCAAGATGGCTGCTTATGCTTCAAGGCTATATAGGTCTTTCAGATAAGGTGAGTTTAGTTGGCAAGAATCAAAAACCATCCAAGGGATGGCTTTTCGATATCGGTGGTTTGTATCTGGAGGGCAATAATTTATATGAGACAATCTTGCTGAATTATTTGTCTGATTATCAGGGCGGAAAACATAATATTTATATGCAAGCTCCCTGCTGGGAAGTGAGTGGAAAAGAAAACATAGAAAAACTCATTCAGGGAGAGAATATCAATAATCTGGCACAACTGTATACGAACTGGAGCAGAGCGATTTATATTCATCCTGGGTGGGACGAAAAAAAGGCAGAAATTGAAATCGTTAAGCTTCCTGCTATTGAGCATAAGGAAAATTTTCTGGAGCCGATGACTGTCTGGCGGTTTAACGAAACAGGCGATTATAAAAACCACTATATGCCAAAAAAGCACAGACCGGAACAGGCGATGTGGCGTTCATTCGGGCTTATCGCGATGAGAACATCAGATATCAGGCATCAGAGGCGTCCGGAAATTCTGTGTCATCTAGACAGGATCCGGCAAAATATAGGAAGTAAGGAAGTAACAATACATGCAGTTGGGATGCAGGATGACGGAAATGCTACATCATGGGTGCCAGTTGATGAAATTACAGATACAATGCGCGTGAATGATTTTGTTATTTCGGATACAGCGGATATGGGATGGATTGTCAGAATTGATGACACGGTTAATATGACAAAGCAGATAGCTGCTATTTATAGGGGATTTTTATCGGATGTTGCAGTAATTCGAAACCTGGATATGAAGAAGGCGGGTAAGGCTTTTGTGGATTCTGGTACGGAAGGTTTATATCAGGAGCTGAATGAACCATTCCGAAATTGGCTGGCGTGTATACAACCCGAAGATTCCAAAGATAACAAGGTCGCAGAGTGGTATGGGGTCTTAAAGAAAATCACTGAGGATCAGGTCCAGATGGTCATCCTCCAGGCAACCACACGTGACTATATTGGAATAGAAGACAATGGGCATATGATCAATATTGTGACAGCTTACAAAAAGCTGCGGAATAGAATTATACAGAAGCTGGGATAGGAGAGTGATCAGGTTGGAAGGGATCAAAGCAGAGAGGGAATCAGTCTGGAGGGTGACAAACCAGATCATCGAAAAAATTGAGCAGGGAGAGAAATATGGTGTGCAGAAGTCTGCAGTGCTCGCAAGACTTAGAAATTCAATTGGAAAGCCGTTGTCGGAAGCAGAAGATGTCTGGCCGATTCTGTTTGAAAATCTGCCATATCAGTTTCTGAGTAAGAATGGCTATGAAACCTCTGAAGAAAAAGCTATTTATACAACATTGCAGCTGTATGCAGTATGCATGCAGGGTTCTGCGGGATCTGTCATATCGAACCCCGTATATAATGGATCTATAGGGATGTCGCTTCGAAATGGGCGGGACCCTGAAGATTCCAAAGCTTTGGATCGAAGGTTTGGAGCAATGATTACTGCGGATACTTTTGAGGAAATGGCCTATCACTTAAGGCAAATGCTGAAGGTTGTAAAAAGTCATACAGGGATGATTATTAATTTTCCTCGTCTGGCCAGTGATCTGCTGTATTTTCAATTAGGAAATCAGAGAAAAATCTGCTTTCGATGGGCACAGGATTACTATTCTTCTGGAAAACAGGATAATGAGCAGAAAAAAGATGATGCACAATAAAAGAAAAATGGAGGCAAATAACAATGAACAATCATAGACTTTACCTTGATATCCATGCAATTCAGACCCTTCCGCCATCAAATGTTAACCGGGACGATTCTGGCAGCCCGAAGACTGCACAGTATGGAGGTGTTCAGAGAGCCAGGGTGAGCTCCCAGGCATGGAAAAGAGCCATACGACAGTATTTCGCGGACCACTGTGGTGCCAATCTGGGAGTCCGTACGAAAAGAATAGTTGATTATGTTGCTGAGCAGATTCGTGCGCTTGACCCCTCTGTTGAAGAAGAGATGGCTATGAATCTGGCAGAAGAAACATTGAATAATGCCGGAATCAAGACAGATAAAAAGGAAAGGGCCGCAAAGGCGCTGTTTTTCCTTGGTAAGAAACAGGCGACTGAGCTGGCAGAAGCTGCTTTAAAAAAGGAAACGGATAAAAAGATTCTTCAGTCGATTCTTAACAAGGATCCGGATATAGATATTGCTTTGTTTGGTCGTATGGTTGCAGATGATCCGACATTGAATGAGGACGCTTCTGCACAGGTAGCACATGCTATTTCTACACATGCTGTCCAGACAGAGTTTGATTACTACACAGCCATGGATGATAAAGCCCCGGAGGATCAGGCAGGGGCTGGAATGCTTGGAACGATTGAGTATAATTCAGAAACTCTTTACAGGTACGCCAATGTAGCTGTTCATGAACTTGTTCATCAGCTTGGCGATAAAGAAAACGCCGTTAGTGCACTGAAGCTTTTTGTAGAGGCGTTTTCAAATTCTATGCCATCTGGAAAGATTAACACTTTTGCGAATGATACGCTTCCGCAGGCACTCATGGTTAATATCAGAGCAGATAGACCGGTCAGTCTTGTAAGTGCATATGAAAAGCCTGTAAAGTCTCATAATGGATACGTGGAGGAATCAGTAAAGCGTCTGTTCCAGGAACTGGAAAAGACAGGAAAATTTGTCGAAAAACCATTGTGCACTCTGTATCTGGTTCAGGGTGAATTCTCTGAAAAGCCGGAAGGTAAAGAGGAGGATAATCTTCGGGATCTGCTGAATGATCTGAATCAGATTGGGGACTGGATGTAAAAGGCAGGCAAAGCATGAAAACAATACTTTTAAGATTTTCCGGTCCTCTGCAGTCTTGGGGGACATCTTCACATTTTGAGAGCCGGCATACCGACCTTTATCCATCTAAAAGTGCAGTAATAGGAATGATTGCGGCAGCATTTGGGTACAGAAGATCAGAAGATGATAAGATCGGACGTTTGAATCGGCTTCACTTTGCGGTGAGGGCGGACCAGGAAGGCACGATTACCGAAGACTATCAGACCGCGCATAAATATAAATATAATCCTGATCCTGTTGTAGAAAGGACATATGTTACCCACAGATATTATCTGGAGGATGCAGTATTTCTCGTTGCCATAGGTCATGAGGATGATCAGTGGATGACAGAAATAGAAGAAGCCTTACGACATCCGTATTTTCAATTGTATATGGGAAGAAGGTCATGCCCTGTTGCTGCGGATTGTGTTTTTGATGTTGTTAGTCAGGATGTGATTTCGGCATTAAAAAAAGCAGCGTGGCAGGCGGAAGACTGGTATAAAAAGATGCATCATGGTCCGGTTTATATGTACTCGGACGCAGCTCTGCTGCCAGCTGAAAGACGATCCTTCAGGAGAGATGTGGTTTCTTCATTAGCGTGGAGTGGACGACGGTATTTGTTAAGACAGGAAGGCAGTTCCTTTATTGACGTTGCGGATGATGGCAATAGTCATTTGGAACATGACGTATTCGCTTCAATTTAGGAGAATGTAAAAAATGTATTTATCTCGTGTGGAATTAGATTCACAGAACCGTCAGAAGATAAGTGATCTGACGCATCTTGGAGCTTATCATAGCTGGGTTGAGAACAGCTTTCCGGATGAGCAGGGTGTGCGCAGCAGAAAACTATGGCGTCTTGATAATCTGCAGAATAAAACGTATCTTCTGATTGTCAGTGTCCATAAACCGGATTTGGCAAGGCTCGAGAGGTATGGCGTTCCGGGATCAGCGGAAACAAAAAATTATGACCATTTTTTGAACAGTATCAGAGCAGGTCAGAATTATCGGTTCAGGGCAGTGTTGAATCCTGTACATTCCGTATCTGATCGTGTGAAAGGAAGAGGAAGGGTTTATCCGGAAATAACGGTCAGACAACAGCTCGCATTTCTTGAAAATAGGGCTGTTGCGAATGGTTTTGAGCTTATTCCAGAACAGTATATGACTACAGATCGCCGGTTTGTCGTGATGAAAAAATCAGGACAGCGACCGATAAAGCTAAGCCGGGTTGCCTATGAAGGTATTCTGCGTGTTCAGGATGCAGAACTCTTTTGTAAAGCACTCACTTGTGGTATTGGAAAGAAAAAAGCATATGGCTTTGGGATGATGACGGTAATACCAGTCGAAAATTAGGGATATGGAGAAGGCAACAGATAAAATCAAAATTCAGGAGATGCCTCAGATTGAAGACAGAGTCACTTTTATATATGTAGAACATGCTTTAATTAACAGGCAGGATGGGGCAATAACTGTATCAGACAGCAAAGGAATTGTTCGGATTCCTGCAGCTATTTTGGGCGTATTATTTTTAGGCCCCGGAACCGATATCACACATCGTGCGGTGGAGTTATTGGGAGAAACGGGGACCAGCATGATCTGGGTTGGAGAACATGGTGTCCGGCAATATGCCCATGGCAGATCGTTGGCGCGTACAACACGTTTTTTAGAAAAACAGGCTACGCTTGTTACTAATACCAGGCAGAGAGTATCTGTGGCCAGACAGATGTACAAGATGCGTTTTCCAGATGAGGACGTTTCTAATTTAACGATGCAGCAATTGCGTGCTCATGAAGGGGCAAGGGTTCGTCGTGTATATCGTGAAATGGCGAAGAAGTATGAGGTCGATTGGGATAAACGGGAATATGATCCTGATAATTATAGTGGAAGTGATCCAATCAATCAGGCTCTTTCGGCTGCGAATGTGGCCCTATATGGGGTCGTGCATAGTGTGATATGTGCCCTGGGTCTTTGTCCGGGTCTTGGGTTTGTGCATACTGGCCATGACCTGTCCTTTGTGTATGATGTTGCAGATCTATATAAAGCGGAGTTAACAATCCCCATAGCGTTTCAGGTTGCGGCTGAATATAAAAAAGGAGACGATGTCGGGAGAATGGCTCGTCTGAAAGTTCGGGATGAATTTGCTGACGGAAAGCTGCTTACAAGGATTGTAAAGGATCTTCAGGAGATGTTATATATAGAGACTGAAGATCAGATTTCGGTTGAACCACTCAGTTTATGGGACGATAAAAAAGGAACTGTTCCATATGGCATTAATTACAGTGAGAGGTAACCATGCCGTTTACAGTTATCACGTTGAAAAAGGTGCCAGATTCACTTAGAGGTGATCTGACGAAATGGATGCAGGAAATTGCCACCGGAGTCTATATCGGTAATTTCAGTACCCGGGTTCGTGAGAATCTTTGGAAGAGGGTATGTGACTCCGTAGGATCCGGAGAAGCAACCATCAGCTTCGCTTTCCATAATGAAATCGGATATAATTTTCAGACGCTAAATACAGATCGATATGAGGTGGATTTTGATGGAATCCCACTGGTGTATATTCCGGTAGAAAATGACAGCCATGATCGAAAAAGCGATGATCTGAAAACGGGTTTTAGTACCGCAGCTCATATGCATCGGTCAAAAAAAGCGGCATATCCTCATAAAGAAGGTAAGGCTATTAATACAAATGAGATTGACAGCAAGGAAAATGGGGTGAATACAAAGGGACAGGAAAGCTATGTCGTTCTGGATCTGGAAACTACCGGTCTTAATGCCACTACGGATGAAATTATTGAGATAGGAGCTGTTAAAGATGATCATGGCACCATATCTGATTTTCATGCTCTAGTGAGCATTGACAATCCTTTGCCCAAAGATATTGTCCAGTTGACCGGCATTACGGATGACATGCTTAGGCAAGGTCAGAATTTGAAAGATGTACTTCCTGCATTGGTTGAGTTTGTCGGAAATAAACCGATAGTAGGTTATAATATCAATTTTGATCTGAAATTCTTGAATGGCGCATTATGTCGTTGTGGAATGTCCAGGCTTAATAATCAGGTAGTTGATCTCATAAAAATCGTAAGGCGCGAACAACTGTTTCAAGAAAATTATCGACTGGAAACTACCTTGAAATCATATGGCATTGCGGATAAAGTTCCGCATAGAGCTTTGCAAGATGCGCAGCTTATCCTTCAACTTGTAAAGAAAGTGAATGTTTTTGGGCGATTGCCGGAGTAAGAATGCCGATTTTATGGGATCTATTATCTGTGTTTCCCGCATGCGCGGGGGTGATCCTATGGTGTAACTTTCAAACTGTTGTCTAAAAAAGTGTTTCCCGCATGCGCGGGGGTGATCCTCACCTTTACGAAAAATTTATCGACGACGATAAGTGTTTCCCGCATGCGCGGGGGTGATCCCAACAGTAACAACATTTCCTACCTGTGTAACAAGTGTTTCCCGCATGCGCGGGGGTGATCCCTGCCTGCTCTGCTCCTGATGCAATATTTTCAGGTGTTTCCCGCATGCGCGGGGGTGATCCCTAATCTGTGATCTTTATCTAATAACAATGATTGTGTTTCCCGCATGCGCGGGGGTGATCCTGCCAGTGTATCTGGTTTCAAAGTCAGAAAAAGGTGTTTCCCGCATGCGCGGGGGTGATCCTGTTCCTCGAGCTCCTCGTCCGCCTGAATGAATGTGTTTCCCGCATGCGCGGGGGTGATCCTGAACGGGGGAAATTGTTATGAAGAAGGTATTTGTGTTTCCCGCATGCGCGGGGGTGATCCTGCCTGTAGTGACATTCGAATGAGATATTCGATGTGTTTCCCGCATGCGCGGGGGTGATCCCCCTTCTTCTCCGGTTGGTTCCGGTGCAGAAGAGTGTTTCCCGCATGCGCGGGGGTGATCCTGAAATTCTGAACGGATCAGCTGCAAAGCCTAAGTGTTTCCCGCATGCGCGGGGGTGATCCCAGATGCTTACATTGATATGGTATTGAATACAGGTGTTTCCCGCATGCGCGGGGGTGATCCTGAGCGCTGCTGTTTCATCGAGGCAGGATGATAGTGTTTCCCGCATGCGCGGGGGTGATCCTACGATAAAAACGATTTTCAGAAGCGCTGGATGGTGTTTCCCGCATGCGCGGGGGTGATCCTATGTGCCGATCCAAATGCTGTCTGAACTGTGGGTGTTTTCCGCATGCGCGGGGGTGATCCTACTGATTTAAGGGTTGCTGTTGAGTACACAAAGTGTTTCCCGCATGCGTGGGGGTGATCCTATCGCGGACGAAAACGCCGAAAGCAACGAGTAGTGTTTCCCGCATGCGCGGGGGTGATCCCGGACCGATAGCAGCAACCACAAGACCAACTTTGTGTTTCCCGCATGCGCGGGGGTGATCCTCTGCCGTGAATTTAATGTTGATTATATATGGTGTGTTTCCCGCATGCGCGGGGGTGATCCCCGGATGGAAGTACAAAAACATATACCTATGTTGTGTTTCCCGCATGCGCGGGGGTGATCCTCCATTCATTACTATAATTGTGCTAATGCATTTGTGTTTCCCGCATGCGCGGGGGTGATCCTGCCAGCAGACATTTTCAGAATATCAGATACAAGTGTTTCCCGCATGCGCGGGGGTGATCCTAATCAGAAGTGCTGTGATGTCCATCAAATCTGGTGTTTCCCGCATGCGCGGGGGTGATCCTAGCCGCGATCGTATCGTCGGTAAGCATATCCTGTGTTTCCCGCATGCGCGGGGGTGATCCCACGGTCGGATCCGGAAACCCGTCGAACGATACGTGTTTCTCGCATGCGCGGGGGTGATCCTTATGTTGTCCCTGTTGAGGACAAATCAAAAGAGTGTTTCCCGCATGCGCGGGGGTGATCCTATCGTTGGAAATCTCTGTGCAAGCTCCTGAAAGTGTTTCCCGCATGCGCGGGGGTGATCCCGATCTGGTGCGATGCGATGAGGGCAATGGGCTGTGTTTCCCGCATGCGCGGGGATGTGTCTTATCCAAGAAACAAAGGATTGATGAAAATATTTATTCTAAAAAGTTCAGGCAATAGTACTTCTGCTAGCTGATAATATGGAGAACTACAAACTGATGGATAAGACAGAGCCTGTACATGAGGGGAAGAAGCAGTGGCTGAAAAGATAATTGATAATTGGATATCGAGAGGGGAAGATGATCTGTCCTTGCTCATAAGCAGATTGTTAAGCGAAGGCCGGGACAGCGAAGTACAAAGTGTGTTATACGATATTGACTGCAGATACCAGCTTTATCCTGTATAAGCAGAGCAATTATATGGAGAAGGGGGAAAATGTCTGAGATAAGATCAGGAGGAGAATGATATGTGTAATTATAGTGATGTGATTGAGAATAAGGGTGTTGGAAGAGGTTATAACAAGGCACAGGTGGATATGGCCGAACGCATGATCAAAAGTGGTGAGCCTGAACAAAAGATTGTAGATTATTCTGGCCTTACAAAGGAAAAGGTAAATTTGCTAAAGAAAGAGATCATGTCAATGGCATAAGATGAAGTTGTTGGGCAGATATATAGCCAGTCTCCTGGCAGCTTCTGTCGCCATGCTTGCGGCTGCGGTTACCCGCTCTATGAATATCGCGGTCTGCCTGCCGTTCCTTTTATTCTGTGTCTCTCCGTTTATCGGGCGTGCCCTGCCGTTTCATAAATTTCTCACCCTGACTTCGGACCAGCTTACCAACATCCCGCAGTGTGTCAAGTCTCCAAATGTTTACCAGACATTTGGCATACTTCTTCAGATTTTCTCTTGTGACCGCGCAGGGATTTCCAGTCGCAATTACCTGGTTCGGAATGTCCCTTGTGACAACGCTCCCCGCTCCAATAACAACGTTTGAGCCGATATGGAAGCCTGGGAGTATTGTGACATTGCCGCCGATCCACGTGTCGTTTTCGATAATCAACGGCTTCGCTTCTGTCTGGTAATAATTACCTGTAGGAGAAGCGACAAAACGATCCGCAAAAATTCAAATTGAACTTTCCCAGATAAGTTTACCATATCATTTGCTGAAAGAATCGAAAATCTAAGGGACAGGTAAAAACGCCATTGCCACAGCAAAGATAAGCGCCGGAAGCAGATTAGCGACCCGGATTTTTTTACCCCACAAAAGGTTGACTCCCACAGCAAAAATCAGCACAGACCCAACCAGAGAAAGATTCGTCATTGCTGCATCAGTCATGATTGGCTTAAGAAGACGGGCAAGTACCGTTATGCCGCCCTGAATAATTGCCACAGGAATTGCCGAGAAGGCGCAGCCTCGTCCAAGAGAGGCGGACATTACCAGAATAATGATGAAATCCATCACGGCTTTCGCAAATAAAACCGAATGATCGTTATACATGCCATCCTGAATGGAGCCGATGACTGCCATTGCTCCGATGCAGACTGTGAGGGAAGCCGTCACAAATGCGTTGACAAAATTCTGGTCTCGGGCATTCCCTGTCTTCTTCTTCAGCCATTCTCCGAACCGCTCAAATTTACCTTCCAGGTCCAGCAGTTCGCCAATGACAGCGCCGAGCGCCAGGCTTATAACCATCATCATGGTTCCGCTGGCAGATAGTGTCTTATCTGATACCGCCAGCATTCTTGCCATTACACCGGCAATACCAAGGAAAAGAACCGCCAGGGCATTTGCTGCCATCAGGGTGTAAATTCCGGATTTAAAGGCCACTTGTTTCGGAGAAATAAGGCCACCGTCTCGGAATAATAAGACCACCCTCACGGGAGAAAAAGGCCACCTTCACGGGCCAAAAGGCCACTTATATAAGGCAAAATATTACCGGATTACGCGAGGTACCACTCTCTTGGTAAAACAAGATTCGTTAAACCTCGGGGGAACGGGGGCTGGCCCCCGTAGAAGTCTCTCAAACCAACCTGGCCTTCTCTAAGCGTGACAGTGGCCTTAAAACTCCGTGAAGAGTGGCCTTCACCAGCCGAAATTTGTAGGCTCCGCAAGAAAGACTCCCCGCACAGGGTCTGAAACAGAGAGCATACTGATTTTTGTGAACCCTTGAGCAGTAATAAAGTATACAAGTCCCGTAGCGAATTCAACAAATACAGTTCCCAGTATGTAGTAATTAAGATAATCCAGCGCATAGACCAGCGAATTATCACTTGCGCCAAACATCAGCAAAATATTTTTGGAAAAGATACGGATGAATACAGTCAGGAGTATGCTGATCCACAAAAGACAAACTGTACAACTCTCGATGAAAAGGACATGCTCATCTCGGAGAAGGTGATCCCGGAGAAACCCCTGATAGTGATCCAGCTGAGTTTTCCAATATTTGCCCTCCAGGAAATTTGTATCCCGAATCCAGGGTGTGAGCAGATGATGACACACCTCACAACGGGGCATTGCATCATAGGGAACAGAGGGTATGCCATTTTCTCCGATAACAGATGCTCATGATTGCAGTATAGTATAATAAAGCAAATAGATGGAAGAACAAAAATCTACAGGTGTTTATAATGAGAATTGCTGAGGTTACAGAAAACAAAAAAGATTATCTTGACTTATTGCTTTTGGCAGATGAACAGGAAGATATGATAGACCGTTATCTTGATAAGGGAAAGATGTATATATTTGATGATGACGGAGTGAAAAGTGAGTGTGTCATTACCGATGAAGGAGATGGAATTCTTGAAATCAGGAATATTGCAACACTTCCGGAATGCCAGGGTGAAGGATACGCAAAAGCGTTGATTGACTTTATTATTCAGGAATATAAAGAACAATACACCATTCTTCAGGTCGGTACGGGTGACAGCCCACTGACAATTCCGTTTTATGAAAAATGTGGATTTGTTCGTTCATACATCGTACCAAATTTTTTTATTGAGAATTATAACCATCCAATATATGAGTGCGGCATTCAGCTGGTGGATATGGTATATTTGCAAAGACCTTTTTGAAATTCAATTTTTGATAAATATGAATCACAGCATCGACAGAAACATATCTGTCGGTGCTTTTTTGCATCCATTTTCAGGAGGTGAGACTATATAGCTGACCGGATCAAAGGCATCACAATTGAACTGGATGGAGATACCATCAAGCTCTCGGCCAACAAATCTGATACTGAGAAGCTGCAGGCTGCCTATGACCTGTTCGGTTCCAAAGCCGGTGCGGCAATCTACAATGCATGCCAGACCGGAAAGCTGTCTTTTGACGGGTTTTCATCCTCTATGTCGGATTTTGCCGGCAATGTCGAAAAATATCAGCTTTAAAAATGCAGTATTGCATGCTGGTGTATGAAATGAGATGATAAAAACAGATAATATTAAATAGATACGGAAATATTCAGAGAAAGGCGGATGGCCATATGCTTTTCAAAAGAGAACTATTTTTGACATATGACTCTATCGCATTACAAAATGTTACCAGAAAGATTGATCGTGCCAACATCAGGTACGAGATCAGAAGCAGTGATTTTGGGAGGTCTAACAGAGGCTCCGGACTTTTGGGCAGTCTTGGCGAGAACATGAGTCAAAAGATCATGTACTATGTTTATGTGAGAAATAAGGACTATGATTTTGCAAAATCAGTCATGGACGGCACTGTTCCAGAGAAATTCGAATAGAAGAAGGGAGCATTCTTATGGATAATAGTAAAAAAACTGTTGGCTGCAACTGGTCTTTTTGGTTTACTGCTTTGGCGCAGGGCATGGTCTTGATCGATGTGTTTTGTAGTATTCCACTTAATAATTTGACGAGAAGCAATCCCACCGCAATTCTTCCGTTTCTTCTGGTGCTGCATGCTGTTTTACCGGGTACCTTGACAGGAGTGTTCCTGTTTCTGGCTGTGAGGCATGAACGGGAAGCAACGACAATATGGAAGGTGATGAGTGGCATTCTGGCTATTGCCGTTAATGTTGTGATCCTGGCGGTTTCGCTTTACAACATATATGGTGGACACCCGCTAATATTTGTCATGATCGGATATGGTATCGTAATGCTGATCTGTGCCGGAAGGCAGAGGAGAGGATTCTGACGGACGGGATTGTCGATCTGGACAAAATGAAGCCGATCATGTTTGATTTTGCCACCAGCAACACACCAGCACTTGCCGTGTCATCGGGCAGGTTGTTGGAAAGGCTTTTTATTATGGATTGAAATTGAGATGATGCACGGAGGTTGAAAAGAATGATGTACCCATACATGACCTTACCAGATAATACAGAGGTGACGCACTCCCAGATGCAGGATGATGGATCAGTCAAGGTCTATATAGAAACACCGTATGAGGGAGGTTTTAAGGATCTGACCTGCATTCTTCCGGAATATAAATGGATAAATCATGGTTATTCAGAAGAAGAATTAACACATTGGAAGGCATATGTGCATAATAATGCTCATATCATTATGGATTTGGCTGCCAAGGGAGGTTTCCGGAATGCCCGAGGAGCCAATCCATGTGCATTTGGCAGAGGAAACACCAGCATCTAATGCGACAAAATTATGGATTACGAGAAATGGCAAGACACTTTTGGCAAATAATAATTCGAGAATTAAAGATGGTGAACTTCGCCTGATTCAAAGAATTATTGAAGCCAATAGCTCAGATATTTTACAGGCATGGAAAGAACATTTTGAAACACTGAGATATTATTGTTAAAGAAGGCAGAACCCGCACCTGAGCCATTTTCAGTTCCAAAAAATATGCTTGTGAAACGCATTGCGCGGCTTCTGTATTTTGGAAGCCCCATACCCCGCGAACCCTTTATTTATAAGGCTTCGCAGGGTATTTAAATGTATTTCTATGTTCCCTAATATACCTCACATGGGTATTTTCATCAAGTAACTATGTTTGACTGCATGTTATAATAATTGTACAATCATTTCAAGGATTACCGAAGGAGGTGAGTCGCTTGGCGGAAAAAGATATCAGCGAAAAGATATTGGCAGATTACAATGATGTATTTGCGGATATCATGAACGGCTTTCTCTTTCGTGGCGAACAGGTCGTATCACCAGATGATCTTGTAAATGCAAAGGACAAAAGCCAGTATAAGGCTGATGGTAAATTACATGAACAGGAAAGAGATGTGACCAAGTTCCTGAAGAAAAATAATCTTACCATAGTAATGGCTGGCTTTGAGCATCAGACAAAGGCAGAGAAGTTTATGCCATTGAGACAGATTGGCTATGATGGATCCGGTTATCGTGCACAGCTGCTTGATAAAAATATTGAACGGGCATATCCTGTAATTACACTTATCCTTTATTTTGGGTTAAATCCGTGGCCATACAGCCAGCACCTTGCAGATGTACTTGATATTCCGGAGCCTTACAAACCCTTTGTTAGTGACTATGAAATGAAGAATTTATTTCAGGTAGCTTTTCTGGAACCAGAGCAGGTGAATTGGTTTAAAAGTGATTTCCGGTATGTGGCTGATTATTTTGTCCAGAAGAGATTAACGGATGACTATAAGCCAAGTGCCGAGACCATCGGTCATGTTGATGCCACTTTGAAATTAATGTCGGTTCTGACAGATGACAGAAGATTCGAAGAGGTAATAGGAGAGCTTTCCACGAAGAAAGAAGGTGTTAATATGTGTGATGTTTTGGATAGGATTGAAAATAGAGGGATAGAAAAAGGATATGACAAAGCGCAGCGCGAAGCAGTTGTGAGGATGCTTAAAATTGGCAAGTTCAGCAAGGAAGATATTGCGGCTGCATTGGGAATTACAGTAGATGCTGTTGAACGAATTGAACAGCAGGAAATGAGCCTGGCGTAAATACAGATGGTGGGACGAATATGTTAAGATATGCGAATAAATAACGATTCATCAGCCTGCCTGAAATGATCCGACAAAAGTATGACAGAACCCGTGATCTAGCAAAATAAACGCAAGAAAATCGAAGTAAATGCAATGTCCCGCGAGCCCTTGCTATTTCTGCATTTCTGGCTCTTTTCGAACCAATATTTTTGTTTTCTGGAGCTCTTCGGGACGTAGAGGCCGCTGGTTTACCCGTCCCGGGCACAGGCGAATCCAGTAACCTCGATAATCGTTTTGGAGATGCCGCAAACCCTTAAAAAATGGGGGTTTGCGGTATCTTTTTGCGTTCATGAAAAAGTTCTTAAAATTGCCGTTTGTAACAGAATCATAACAATTCCAAGAAAAATTCCAAAAAACTTTTTCAGGTGGCAGAATTGGTGCGGGTTTGCGCACTTTTCAATCTGCCAAAGTCCTGAAAAGAGATGATTTTGCAAAATCAGTCATGGACGGCACTGTTCCAGAGAAATCCGAATAGAAGGAGGGAGCATTCTTATGGATAATAGTAAAAAAGCTGTTGGCTGCAACTGGTCTTTTTGGTTTACTGCTTTGGCGCAGGGCATGGTCTTGATCGATGTATTTTGTAGTACTCCTCTTAAGAATTTGACGAGAAGCAATCCCACCGCAATTCTTCCGTTTCTTCTGGTGCTGCATGCTGTTTTACCGGGCACCTTGACAGGAGTGTTCCTGTTTATGGCTGTGAGGCATGAACGGGAAGCAACGACAATATGGAAGGTGATGAGTGGTATTCTGGCTATTGCCGTTAATGTTGTGATCCTGGCGGTTTCGCTTTACAACATATATGGTGGACACCCGCTAATATTTGTCATGATCGGATATGGTATAGTAATGCTGGTCTGTGCCGGAAGGCAGAGGAGAGAATTCTGACGGACGGGATTGTCGATCTGGATAAAATGAAGCCGATCATGTTTGATTTTGCCACCAGCAACACACCAGCAAGCAACACACCAGCATTTACCGTGTCATTGGGCAGGTTGTTTGAAAGGCTTTTCATGATGGATTGAAGTTGAAATAATGTAAGGAGTTAGCGATAATGATGTATATATCATGACTACTTTTACGGTAGTACTGGTGGACCCAAGGATTGATCCGGTCTACAAATACCAGGGAAAGAAAAGACAGCGCCAAGGGAGGAGGAGCGAATGGAGGCACAGGATTGCGGTAACAAGGAGACGGAGAGAAAGAACTGGAGTGCACGGCACGCGGAGATGTGGAAATTTCTGAAATTTCTGTTTGCCGGTACGGTGTCGTCTGCGGTGGAGCTGGTGGCCCATCTTCTGCTTCTGGAGGTTATTCTGGCAGGGGTCAGCGGAGAAGTGCATAACCCGGTTTTTGCCTTTCTGCACATGAGTGACCGGCGGGTCATTCTCGCCTACATGATTTCCACCGCCATCGGCTATGCCATAGCTTTTGTCATGAACCGGAAGATCTCGTTCAAGGCGGATGCCAATGTAGCCCTCAGTATATTTCTGTATGTGCTGATGGTCATTGCCACCATTTTTGCCAACGGATGGATCGGGGATAACATCAATAGTCTGTTTATGCATATGAATCCCGCCCTGGACGCTGCATCTAATACCACCAGCGCCCTGGTGCAGAAGATTATTTGTATGATCATTCCCACGGCGTGGACCTATCCCTGCAACCGGTTTATTATCCACAGAAAAAAGAAAACGAATGGAAGCGGGGAATCCAAAGGCTGAAGGTGTCTGATTGAAAAAAGATGGCTATAAAGGAGGAAAAGCAAGAATGGAATTCACCGGAAAAAAATCTGCGATTATCCCGGAAGGCGTATTTATCATTGGAAGCTATGATGAAAACGGTGTGCCAAATGCAATGAATGCGGCTTGGGGACAGCAGAGTGATTATGGAGAAATCACCTTCTTCCTGGCAAAGCATAAGACCACGGAGAATATCAAGAAGACTCATGCATTTACAGTAGCCATGGCGACTGTGGATACGGTTGAAATTTCCGATTATTTCGGAGTAGAGACCGGAAACAAGGTCAATAAGATTGAGAAGGCTGGTGTGCATGTTCATAAATCAGCACATGTTAATGCACCGATCATTGAAGAATATCCTCTGACACTGGAATGCGAAATGAAATCCTGGGATGAGGAGACTGGGATCCTTGTCGGGACCATTGTCAGTTCGCAGGCGGATGAGAGAATTCTGACGGATGGGATTGTCGATCTGGACAAAATGAAGCCGATCATGTTTGATTTTGCCACCGGCACCTACCGTGTCATTGGGCCGGTTGTTGGAAAGGCTTTTCATGATGGATTGAATTTGAGATGACGCACGGAGGTTGAAGAGAATGATGTACCCATACATGACCTTACCAGATAATACAGAGGTGACGCACTCCCAGATGCAGGATGATGGATCAGTCAAGGTCTATATAGAAACACCATATGAGGGAGGGTTTAAGGATCTGACCTGCATTCTTCCGGAATATAAATGGATAAATCATGGTTATTCAGAAGAAGAATTAACACATTGGAAGGCATATGTGCATAATAATGCTCATATCATTATGGATTTGGCTTCCAAGGGAGGTTTCCGGAATGCCACAGCTGTTTAAGAAACATTGTGGCATTATTGTCAGAGAAGGCAGAACCCGTACCTGAGTCATTTTCAGTTCCAAAAATTCCAAAAAATATGCTTGTGAAACGCATTGCGCGGCTTCTGCATTTTGGAAGCCCCATACCCCGCAAACCCTTAAAGAATGGGGGTGCGGTATCTTTTTGCTTTCACTGGTTTTTACCTTTTTATTCTGAAAACAGTGAGAATCTGCGTGATATAACAAAAAATATAACAAAGCCGATTATGCGAATAAAGTTTTCGCGGGTGCGCTAAGATCTTCAATGATACCGGTGTCGATGAGAAGAACCTGCATCTGCCGGAGAAGCAGAGATTCCCGAAGCGGGAATTCCAGAAGACCCCGGCGCTCGTGATGGCGGGACCGGCGAAGGCAGTGACAGAAGCGTCTGCCGAAAAGAAAAAAAGAAAATCCTGAAAATCATCTGCACTGCGAGTATACTGTTCCTTGCAGCCATGGGTGTGCTGACCGTGATTCTGGCCGGCCTCATGGGCGGAATCGGCCCGCTCGGTTTTCTGAAGGAGAAAAAGTTGGAGAAATTACCCGGTAATGCGGAGAAATATCATATCGATCAGGTGAAGGCTCTTCCGGAGAGTCCGCTCGCCGGTAAGCGGATTTTATTCCTGGGCTCGTCTGTGACATACGGGGCCTGCTCACTTGGTACCTCGATGGCAGATTATATCGGTGCCCGGGACGGATGCGAGGTTGTGAAAGAGGCAGTCAGCGGGACAACGCTCGCGACAGCAAAGAAAAACTCTTATGTTGAGCGCCTGAAGAAGCTCGATACGAAGCAGAGCTTTGATGCGGTGGTTGTTCAGCTCTCGACGAATGATGCCATGCAGAAGATTGCGATCGGCGGACCGCAGGAGCCGTCCGACACGGCAGATTACGATACAGACACGGTCTGCGGCGCAATCATGTGGATTATCCGCTATTGCCGGCAGACGTGGAACTGCCCGGTAGTTTTCTACACAGGGACATACTACAAGAGTGACCGCTACCAGCAGATGGTGGATGATCTCCTTACAATCCGGAAGTCATGGGATATCGGCGTCATTGACCTCTGGAATGATCAGGAAATGAGAGCCGTATCCGACAGGGATTATAGTCTCTATATGCATGATCCCATCCATCCGACACAGGCCGGATATCTTCTCTGGTGGACACCGAAGTTCGAGGCATATCTGGACCAGTACCTGGGCGGCTGATCCGGGTGTGACTGCAGACAGTATTTTCTGTATCAGTTTCTGCAGAGTTCGGGACAGGGAGCGCACAACCTGCCCCGACTGCATCAAATCTCGCGGATACGGGCTGCCACTCGTATCCGTATTTTATGGGACAGCAATGACGGGCTTATCAGGAATTCTTGGCGTTCTGATCGTGTGTCTCGGGATTTCATTCCCACTGCAATCAAAACGAAAGCTTCTACAGCATCATAACGGATATTCTGGCTCTGCTTGTCGGTGCGCTCGCATTTTTTTCCCAGAAGCAGGCATCGTTTCAGCAATCTGCTTCTTGAAATCGTTCCTGTCTGGTTTCTGATCGAGGGCATCTGCTCTGTCATCGTTGCGGTAAGGAGCGGAAGGGAACAAATTTCAGTTCACCACAATGAGGGCAGCCGTACATAGCGCCACCGAATGCAGGATCCCCGCAGTTAATCATTTTGCTGATATTCACGGATTTTTACCTTTTTGTCCGGAAATTTGCGTGATATAGTAAAAAATATAATAAAAACCGGGAAATGAAAACGAAATGACAGTTTTACATTTTCGGCGCAAGCTGCCGGAGAAATTGTAATCGATAGAAAAGAAAGAAGGGATTCCATTGGATAAACTGACTTTGGATGAAGCAAGGAAACTTAATGATACTATGGTGACAGAGGAGCATTTGAAGCTCCATGCGGCGAATGTGTCTGCCCACATGAAGGATCGGATTTCTGGGACACCGCTGTCAGCAGACTGAAACAAAACATTGAAAAATCGCCTGCTCTATTTTACTTGAAAGGGTATTTTATATGATTGCCTTTTACCATCTGCCCGGGCTGTTTGAATTTTATACATTCTATGAAAAATTTCTTCCGCTGTACCGCCGTCACCGTGAGTGGTTTTATGATTGGATTGAGATCGGATCTATCTACGGGGCTCCATCAGGCTGCTTCTGGGCTGGCGGGCGAGTGGAAGAGAGTGACACAGACCCCAGGAAGGTGCTGGCACTGACACAGCAATATGGTATCTCTGCACGACTGACCTTCAGTAATTCGCTGCTACGACAGGAACATTTATCTGATCCAGGATGCAATTCCATCTGCCGCATCTTTCATCGAAAAGAAAATGGAATTATCATCACTTCTGATCTTCTGCTTTCCTACATGAGAGAAAAGTATCCGGATTATTATTATGTTTCTTCTACTACAAAGGTTCTGACGGATTTTGAGATCTTCAGGAAAGAACTGGCAAGAGAAGAATTTCGCTATGTCGTTCCGGATTTCCGCCTCAACAAAGCCATTTCGCAGCTAAATGCACTGCCGCCAAGTCAGAAGGGAAAAGTTGAATTCCTCTGTAATGAATGCTGCTGGATCGGCTGCAGAGACAGAAAACGCTGCTATGAAGCTGTAAGTCTCAGGAATCTGGGTGAAGAATCTGTTCCTACCTTTCATTGCAGCGCACCGGGTGCCGAAAGAGGCTACCGTTTTTCAAGCGCAATGAAAAATCCTGCATTTATCAGCGCAGATGACATACGAAATACTTATCTGCCGATGGGCTTTTCCAACTTCAAGATCGAGGGAAGGGGACTCGGCAGTGCTCTTCTCTTGGAATTTACTCTTTATTACATGACAAAACCGGAAGACCAGATCGCTGTCCGGGAGGAAATGTATCTGGATAATACACTGGACCTTTTTTGATTTCCTGATCCGCATCTTTTACTCCAAAATAAATTATGCAAGATTCTTTGCTTTCATTGTTACAGTTCAGATGTATGCTTGCATTGATGCGCCAGGAGACGGATCAAATGTATTCAGCAGGTCCAGAATGCCATGGAAGAAGATGTCTCTGTATGATATTCGCATATTTATTAAGTCTGATGGAGAATACATTTTCCATGCAGAAGGAACAAAGAATATGGAGGACAGCAGGAAAAACAGAGCAAAATGGCTGATTACACTGGCATCCAATCCGATGCTTCTTGCCTAGGAATGTTTTGCACAGCTTCTCTGGGGGGTCATGCACCTGACAGAAGAATTCCGGCTCCGCGGCGAATGGGATGATCTTGCGCAGGATGACATAGATCACATTAGTGATGACTTCGAGAGAGTTCTGCGCCTGCTTCTGATTAATGGAATGATCAATAGCCTATTTTTAAAAACAGCCTTTCCGGATTTCTGGGGCACAGCTGTCAGGAGACTGGAATGCCAGGGCAAAGAACAATAGTGTATTAGAAGGAGGTTGCGTAATGGGTAAAAAAGTTCTTATCATCGGGACAAGTCCGAGAATTCATGGGAATACGAATATTCTGGCGCAGGCGTTTGAAGGCGGGGCGAAGGAAGCTGGGAATGATGTGGAATTTATTCCTCTTGCTGGAAAGAAGATCGGTTTCTGTGTCGGATGCTGGGGATGTCTCAAGACGAAAAGCTGTGTCGTGAACCATGACGCGGCAGAAGAAGTCGTACAGAAGATGAAAAACGCAGATGTGATCGCTTTTGCCACGCCGATTTACTATTATGAAATGAGCGGACAGATGAAGACACTGCTTGACCGCACGAACTGTTTGTACACGGCGGATTACAAATTCCGTGATATTTACCTGCTTACGGCTGCTGAAGCTACAAATCCTGACACACCCGAACATGCCATTGGGGGACTGAAAGGATGGCTCAAAGTTTTCAACAAGGCGAGCCTGAAGGGAACCATATTTGCCGGTGGAACGACAAAGGATGGGACGATCAAAGGTCATCCGGAAATAGAACAGGCGCGAAAAATGGGCAGTGGGCTCTGAGTAAGCTCTGATATTCCGGCTATTCGTTGTTCCATTATATATTTGAAAGATGGGAGATGGGAGATCTTACAAATAAAAATATTAAAATTCTGATGCGTACTGGGTATGCGCATGCATTAACATACGCTGCAATACTTTCAAATTTATTAGCTGCTAATAAATTAACAGATATCTTTCATCTCAATTTTGTCTGCCGGATAATAACTGTAGCAAATTATCCGGTGTAAAAATGTCGTGAAAGGATCTGTGCATGCATTACGAAGATACCGACCTTCTGGCAGCCGCTCCGGTTTCGAAGGCCTTTTTAAATCTTGCCGTACCTGCAGTGGCGGCGCAGCTTATTAATATTCTGTACAACCTGGTGGACAAGATGTTCATTGGACATATACCCGGGATCGGCAAACAGGCACTGGCCGGGGTTGGTGTAACTACACCGGTAATCCTGGCAATCTCTGCCTTTGCTGCTCTGGTCAGCATGGGCGGCGCACCCAAAGCATCCATTCTGATGGGAAAGGGGGAGAGAGAACAGGCAGAGAAAGTGTTGGGAAGCTGCACCTGGATGCTGCTTCTTCTCTCTGTCCTGTTGACTGCGATCATGCTGGCATTCGGGCGTCCGATTCTACTGCTTTTTGGGGCCAGCAGCGAAACAATCACGTTCGCCGCAGATTACATGAATATATACTGTCTTGGTACTGTTTTCACACAATTGACACTTGGACTGAATGCATTTATTACAGCGCAGGGCAGAACATTAATCAGCATGCGGAATGTAGCTGTCGGCGCAGTGACCAATATCGTTCTGGATGCTGCATTCATTAATGGTATGAATATGGGTGTCAGGGGTGCGGCTCTGGCCAGCGTCATCTCACAAGGCGTCTCCGCCTGCTTTGTCTTCCAATATCTCTGTTCTGAAAAAAGCAGTCTGCATCTTCTGAAACAAAATATCCGTTTTGACGGAAAACTTCTTCTGCCCTGCATCTTTCTGGGGACATCACCTGCCCTGATGCAGCTGACGGAAAATATGGTAACCATCAGCTTCAATACAGCCCTGCAAACCTACGGCGGTGACATGGCTGTCGCATCCATGAGCATTTTAAACAGTATCATGCAGTTCGTTATGCTTCTTCTGCCAGGTCTGGTTCAAGGGGCACAGCCGATGCTCAGCTACAATCTTGGATCCGGAAATATCAAACGTGTAAAAAAAACCTTTCGTCTTCTGTTGTTCTGCTGTGTCAGCGGTTCGACCATCATCTGGATACTATGCATGACCGTGCCCGCCTTTCTGGCATCTTTATTCACAAATGATCAGTCACTGATTCAATATACAGTAAGAAGTATGCGTATTTATTTTGCTGTGATGCTGATTTATGGTGTGCAGGTAGCATGCCAGTACAGTTTTGTGGCATTGGATCAGGCACCGAAGGCAATTTTTCTGACTGTATGGCGGAAAATTATCCTTCTTATACCGCTCATCTTTATTCTTCCGCACTTCTGGCCGGATGCAGTTATGGGAATCTTTCTCGCTGAGCCAGTCGCAGACACGGTTGCTGTCTGTACGACGGCTCCCATGTTCTATGTCTATATTAGAAAATTGTGATTTTTTCACAACAATATGATAAAATTGGGAAATGTTAAGTTCAGCTGAAAAAACCATTCCATATATTTGACAGGAGAAAAACGGAACCTTGTCCGAAATTAACGTTTCTAACTTGACCTTCGGTTATGATGGGCAGACAGAAAATGTATTTGAAAATGTAACCTTCCGAATTGACACCGAATGGAAATTGGGGCTGATCGGAAGAAATGGAAGGGGAAAGACAACTTTTCTGAAATTGTTGCTGGGACAATATTCCTACTCCGGAACAATTTCAGCCAAAGTCGATTTTGAATATTTTCCCTGCCAGGTATCCGATCAATCCCGGGATACATTGGAAATCATGCAGAATATGTGTCCCACTGCAGAAGACTGGGAATTACTGCGGGAAGTATCTCTATTGGACCTGGATGCAGAAGCATTGTATCGTCCATTCTCTACGCTCTCCAATGGAGAGAGGACAAAAGCTCTCCTCGCTGCTTTATTCGCCGGACAGAACCGGTTCCTCCTCATTGATGAACCAACAAATCACCTTGATCAGGAATCCAGAGAAAAGGTAAGGGAATACCTGCAGAAAAAGAAGGGCTTCATTCTGGTTTCCCACGACAGGGAACTGCTGGATGCCTGTATCGACCATGTGCTTTCCATCAATCGGAATAACATAGAGGTGCAACAGGGCAATTTCAGTACCTGGTGGGAAAACAAGAAGAGGCGGGATGCTGCCGAATATGCAGAAAACGACAAGCTGCGGAAGGAAATCAGCCGCCTGTCGGACGCGGCCAGGCGCTCGTCCGATTGGGCAGATAAGGTAGAGAAGTCCAAAAACGGTGTGCGCAATTCCGGCTCAAAGATTGACAAGGGATATGTCGGTCATAAATCGGCAAAAATGATGAAGCGTGCTAAAAACCAGGAAAGCCGTATGCAGACAGCTGCAGAACAAAAGACGGCATTGCTGAAAAATATAGATGAGGCGGATGAGCTGAAGATGGTTCCACTCTCTTATACAAGAGGACCGCTTCTGCTGGCTGACAATTTGGCTCTGTATTATGGGGAAAATACAGTGTGTGACTGCATTCGTTTTCAGATAAACGCCGGAGAACGGGTAGCAGTGAACGGAAAAAACGGCTGTGGCAAGTCCACACTGCTCAAATTGGCCGCCGGAGAGGACATCCGTCATTCCGGTGTCTTTAAATTGGGGAGTAGACTGGTCATTTCTTATGTGCAACAGGACACCTCCGGCGTACAGGGTACCATAAAAGATTATGCGGCCAAATGCGGTATTGAAGAAAGTCTGCTCAAAGCTCTTCTTCATCAAATGGGTCTTGAGCGGTATGAGCTTGAACACGAAATGCAGAATTTAAGCGAAGGACAGAAAAAGAAAGTACTTCTTGCAGGAAGTCTTTGTCAGCAGGCCCATCTGTATATCTGGGATGAACCATTAAATTATATTGACGTGCTCACCAGAATGCAGATCGAGGATGTTATTCTGAAATACCATCCTACCCTTCTTTTTGTGGAGCATGACCACAGATTTGAGGAAAAAATCGCCACAAAAGAGGTGAAGCTCTAAGATCCATGTGTCTATACTTCTGGCGGAGAAGAGCCTACAATAAATGACAAGGGTGAGAGCATGATCAGCTATGGACTTTCAGGTGTCAGGAACGGATTAATAATTGATAAATTTGTTTATGATCATTTTATTTGCACCTGACACCAAGTGTTCGTGACACCAAGTGTTCGACACCAAGCGTTCCAAGCGTTTCCATGGATCGCTATTGTTCCGTCTGGCATTTTCAATACTCATCAGGAGGAGCTTCCATTATGAAGAGGATCGTTATGATCGTTTCATCCCAGACCGGGAACACAGAGAAAATCGCAAATGCGATGGAAGCGGGGATCAATTCTGCTTCGCTGACCCGCTTAACGGACAGAGAGGTGCTTCAAGCCGGCAGACTTCCAGATGCGGACCTTTATATTGTCTGTTTCTGGACAAGAAAATCCGGGATGAATGACACAAGCAGAAAGGTGGTCGATCTTCTCACCAATCAGAGAATTGCAGCTGCCGGAACGATGGGTAATATTCCTTCGTCAGATTATGGTCAGCTGGTCCGGAAGAATGTGGAGGACTACATCTCTCAGAAAAATCAATGTGTGGATGTATTCTTTTCACAGGGGAAAATTCCGGAGGCAAGAACCGAAGCCAGAAGAAGGCTTCCCAAAACAGCACCCCATTATCTGGATGAGGAGGGCTATAAGAGGCACCTGGAATCGAGGAAGCATCCGGATGCAGATGATCTGAGAAGAGCAGCGGATTTTATCAGAAAGCTGGTTTCTTGATTTGGATATTCTTCGCACAGGACGTATACATTTTTCGTTAACCATATCCGCATAACTGTTTTAATCTTCTTAATCCATTTCATCCCGCAGTGCAAGATAGAGGACAACTCCATCGGTAAACTTTCTCGGATCATAACCTGTGACAGAACGGATCCGGTCCAGATGATATTGCAGCGTATTTTTGTGCACAAAGAGTCTTTCGGCTGACTCTTTGAGCCTGCAGTCACAGGAAAAATACATAGCAAGCATCTGCCTGTCTTTTGCATCAAGCTTACGGATCGTCTTTTCCACATACTGCTTCCGGACATCTATTGGAACGGACGCAAGAAGGATTTCTAGATCAAGCGAACGATATTCTGCGTAGCCATTTTGCATTCCAGCTGCGTGTACCGCAATATCTGCTTCACCATACGATCGGTTCTGATGAATAAGAGAGTATTCATTACCGACACCGACCAGGAGGAACTGCCTGTATTTTTCGGCGATCCGACGAAGCCGGTATTCCCAAAGCTTGTAGGTCTTCTCGCAGAGGATGAGGATATACTCATTTGGGTACTCAAAGGTAAAGAGTGGAGACTTGGTCTGCCGGAAGGCGGATAGTATCTTCTGCTCGATCATGTTGAGATTTGCCGGGTTATATCGGTGATAGAGACGAATCACTACCGTTATATACTTTAGTGATTCGTCGATTTTGTGTGCTGTCAGAAAATCCAGATAGAAGTCATGATTGACAGTTTCGGCACGGACGAGTGATCGTACAAAATAGTGGGTTTGTGCTTGCAAGGATTATGCCATCTGACCTGATAAAATTAATATTATATCCGCAGACATCCTTGACCGTATCCACGATTTGTCTGGCTGTCCGCTCACTGATTTCCGCCATCATGTCCCCCATAACAAAAAACTAGTCTTATTATACACTTTTTTGTTCTGAAAAACATATTCCAAATAACAATAATCCGTTAATATACAGGAGAATAAAACAAAGACAGATAAAACATAGAACAGATGAAAAGCAGATGGATCGAGACATTGACAGAACAGATTGAAAGTGAAATGGAGGTCAGATATGAAAGCGGTTATAGCAATTGATTCTTTAAAGGGTTCTCTCAGTTCGCTGGAGGCGGGAGACGCGATCCGGGCAGGCATATTGTCAGCGGATAAAGACGCGCAGGTTATTGTCCGTCCACTGGCAGATGGAGGTGAGGGCACGGTCGAGGCGCTTACACTCGGTATGGGAGGAACACTCACACAGGTCCGTGTGACAGGACCTCTTGGGGATCCAGTTAATGCGGAGTATGGCATTCTGAAAGACGGGCGCACGGCTGTTCTGGAGATGTCGCAGGCAGCGGGCATCACACTTGTCCCGGATAAGGACAGAAATCCGATGCATACTACTACCTACGGTGTCGGTGAGATGATCCGCGATGCGATCAGAAGGGGCTGTCGCCGATTTGTTGTCGGTATCGGTGGATCGGCCACAAATGATGGCGGTATCGGTATGCTGCAAGCCCTCGGCTATGATCTGCTGGATAAAGATGGAAAGCCGGTTTCGTATGGTGCAAAAGGACTGCGCGAGATTGAGACAATCGGAGATGAAAACGTCATTCCGGAGCTTTCAGAATGCAGATTCAGGGTTGCATGCGACGTTACCAATACGCTTTGTGGTGAACAGGGATGCAGTGCTGTATTCGGGCCGCAGAAGGGGGCCGATGCGACGATGGTCATGCAGATGGACAAGTGGCTTGCTTATTTTGCGGCTCTCTCGCGTGAAAAATACCCGAAGGCCAATCCGAATGAGGCGGGTACCGGAGCAGCCGGCGGCCTCGGGTTTGCATTTCTCACCTATACCAATGCGGTTCTTGAGTCCGGCATCAAAATCGTCCTTGAGGAGACGCATCTCGAGGACTATGTAAAGGACGCTGATCTTGTGATTACGGGTGAAGGAAGGCTTGATGGACAGACCGTTATGGGCAAGGCACCGATCGGTGTCGCGAGGACTGCCAAAAAGTATGGCAAGCCGGTCATTGCACTTGCCGGCTGTGTCACAGAAGACGCGAAAGCCTGTAACAGCAGTGGCATCGACGCATATTTTCCGATACTGAGACGTGCTTCTACGCTTGCTGAAGCCATGGATCCGGAAGTTGCAAGACGTAATATGGCCGATACGGTAGAACAGGTAATCCGGCTCTTTGAGCTTGTAACTTTCAGGTGTCAGGAACGGATTAAAAATTGATAAATTTGTTTATGATCATTTTATTTGCACCTGACACCAAGCGTTTGACACCAAGCGTTTAGATTGAGAGGGTTGATCCGGTGTACAAATACCCAGGCAGGAAAGGACAGCGCCAGGGGAGGAAGAGCAGATGAAGGTTGAAATATGATATACTATGCCTTATAATTATATTCAAATAAATTTGAATAAAACATATTTTAATTAAATATATTTGAATAAAGACGTCCATATAGGAGGAAACCATGCCCTTTGCCAGAAAAGACAGATTTATCGGCCGCAAGAAAGAACTGGAATCGCTGAACCGGCTATACCATCGTGAAGGGTTTTCCATGACAGTTATTACCGGAAGAAGAAGAATTGGGAAATCCACCCTCATTGGAGAATTTATCAGAGACAAAAAAGCAATTTACTATACTGCTTCCAAGGTAGGATACAGACGGAATCTTGAGCTGCTGACCGAGCAGGCGGTGAGACTTCTGGATCCGGGTATATCTGGTATTGTTTTCCGAAATCTTGAAAACCTGTTGGATTTTATTACAACCAGAATAGAGCGGGAAAAACTGGTCTTTGTCATCGATGAGTTCCCCTATTGGGCGCAGGATGATGAAAAGATTTTGTCCGTTTTGCAGAAATACATTGATACAAAGTGGCAGGAAAAGAATATGTATCTGATCCTGTGCGGGTCTTCGCTCAGTTTTATGGAGGACAAGGTCCTAAGTGAGAAGAGTCCTTTATTTGGGCGGAGAGATTCACAGATTCGTCTGAAAGAATTCAGTTACCTGGAGGCAGCAGAATTTGTCCCTGATTATTCTTACGAGGATAAAGCCATCTGTTTCGGTGTAACCGGTGGCGTGGCAAAATATCTCGCCATGTTTGACCCGGAGAGAACTCTGGATGAGAATATTCAAATGCTTTTTTTTAAATCCGATGGCTATTTGTATGATGAGCCGCATAATCTTCTGACACAGGAATTTTCAGATGTCACAATCGTGAACAATATCATCGAACAAATCGCGGATGGGGAAAATACGCTGAATCTGATTGCGGACAAAATCCACGAAAATCCGTCGACGGTTTCTTATTCCTTAAGTCGCCTGATCAGCACGGGCCTTATTGAAAAAAAGTATTGCATTACAGAGGAAAAAAACAAAAAGAAGGTCCAGTATGTTCTGAAGGATAACATGTTTAAATTCTGGTATGAGTTTATTCCGGGTGCAATCAGTCTGATTGAAATCGGACACGGGGAAGATTATTATATTCGTGTGGTAAAGCCCAGACTCCATTCCTACATGGGCAGAATTTTTGAGGAAATGTGCAGATATTTCACACTGCTTGAGGGAGCGTCCGGAGCGTTTGGATGCCTGCTGACGGAAGTTGGGAGCTGGTGGGGGGACCGAGAGGTTAGTTGATCCGGCGGGAAAATCATACTACCAGTCCGCGGATATTGACGTGGTTGGTATTTCTTCCGTTGATAAAATGATGGTGGCAGGTGAATGTAAGTTTAAAAACGAGAAGATGGGAGAAGACGTTTACGATACACTGATCAGACGAAGCAAGGCTGTCGCAGGCACATACAGACTGGGTGCGATTCTTCTTTTTTCTCTGTCTGGATTTTCAGAACAGTTCAGGATGTTAAAAGATGATACAGTGAGGTTCTATACACTTGAGGATATCTATCACGTAAAAAGAACCGCCATAATCACTTCTTCAACACAAAATGAAGACGATCATGTTTGATTTTGCCACCAGCACCCTGCTTTGTTCCATAAAAGCTGTCGCCTGAACTGACGTCAATGGGCTGTCCGCTCACTGATTTCTGCCATCATGTCCTCCATAACAAAAAACTAGTCTTATTATACATATTCTTGTTCGGATTTCAGCCGACCGATCAGAGGAAGGTTGAGAAGTTATCAGATTTGGGCTAAACTGAAATCAGCTAACAAGTGGCCTCTGAAATGGAGACAGATACCAGGAGCGTATATCCTGCGAGGGCAGCAATAAGGAGATAATCCAAGTGACAGAGAAAAAACTACAAGAAGAGCGTCTGGATGCACTGGTGGAAGCCTTCAAAGAGGATTCTGACGGATATCAGAATATCGAAACACCACGAGATTCTGCTGGAAAGAAACGTCTTCTCCGGTCTCTGATGAATATTCGTATGCCGAAGGCTTTGCCGGCGTCCGTTCTTAAGATGCAGGATGATTACTTTACAGAACGGAATCGTGAGAATGGAATTGTCGCTGTTAATGATATTCCAACAGTGAGAGAGCAGGGGAGCAGCCATCACCCTGAAGCGGACCATATTTCAATCTGGCAGGGCGATATTACGAGGCTGGCAGCAGATGCGATCGTCAATGCAGCCAATTCCCAGATGCTGGGCTGCTTTGTACCCATGCACACCTGCATCGACAACTGTATTCATACCTACGCAGGCGTTGAGCTCCGGGAAGAATGCTTCCGGAAGATGGAGCAGCTGAAAAAACAGTATGGATCGGATTATGAGCAGCCTACAGCGGTCCCAATGCTGACAGATGCTTATAACCTTCCGGCAAAGAAGGTTATCCACATTGTGGGACCGATTGTTCAGTACCATCTTACTCCGGAACTGGAGCAGGAGCTTGCGGATTGTTACAGCAGAACGCTTGACCTGTGCCTGGAGAACGGCTTGAAGACAGTGGCTTTCTGCTGTATCTCCACCGGAGTGTTCCGCTTTCCAAATAAGAAGGCAAGCGAGATTGCAGTAAAGACAGTAACCAGATGGCTTGAAGATCACCCCGGCGCTATGGAACGGGTTATCTTTAATGTATTCAAGAACGAAGACAAGGCTTATTATGAAGAAAATTTAAATGATAAGGCTTATTATGAAGGAAATTTCAATGTAGATAAATTTCAGAAAAAATATTAAGGAGGGTCAAATCATGGGCAATGCCGGAGAAAAAGAGACGAGACCGTATGTGGACTGGAAGCTGATGAATGATTTTATGATTGACGTCTTTGAGAAGTACGGCGTTCCGAGAGAGGACGCCGCCATCTGCGCTGACGTTCTTCTTGAGAGCGACCGGAGGGGCATCGAGAGCCATGGCTGCAACCGCTTTAAGCCGATTTATCTGGACCGGATCAGGAAGGGGACGCTGCTGCCAAAGACAGAGATGGAGATTGTAAAGGAGACTCCGACGACCATTGTCATGGATGCCCACGACGGCATGGGCATGGTGGCCAGCCATAAGATGATGGAGCTGCTGATTGAGAAGGCCAGAACCTATGGCATGGCAGGCGGGACCATCTTTAACTCCACTCATTACGGCATTGCCGGATACTGGACGACGATGGCGGCCAAAGCGGGAATGATCGGTATATCCGGGACCAATGCCAGACCATCGGTAGCTCCGACCTTCGGTGTAGAGCCGATGATGGGTACCAATCCGCTGACATTCACCATGCCAACGGACGAACCTTTTGACTTCAATCTGGATTGTGCCACCTGCATCATTCAGAACGGTAAGATCGAGTTCTATGAGAGGTCGGGAAAGCCGACGCCCAAGGGCTGCGTTATAAGTAAGGATGGAAAGACAATGACGGATTCCGGCGAGATTCTCAGGGAGATGCGTGCCGGGAATGCGGCTCTTCTTCCTCTTGGCGGAGCAGGGGAGGAGACGGCTGGCTACAAGGGATACGGCTACACCACCGTCGTGGAGATCCTTTCATCTGCCCTTTCCGGCGGCCCGTTCATGAAGGCGCTGAGCGGCGTGGGACCGGATGGAAAGCCCCAGATGTATCACCTGGGACATTTCTTCTTTGTCATCAATCCAGAGTTCTTCATGGGACTGGAGACCTTCAAGAAGACTGCAGGAGATATCTGCCGCGAACTACGGGCATCCCGGAAGGTTCCCGGCGCCGATCGGATCTACACGGCCGGCGAGAAGGAATACCTGGCCTGGATGGATCGAAAGGACAAGGGCGTTCCGGTGGGAGAGTCCATTCAGAAAGAACTGATTGCTCTGCGGGACGAGTGTGGACTCAGCCAGTACCACTTCCCCTTTGAGAAGTGATCGGGCTGAATTTCACAGCTTCTTTATTTCCTTGAATATATTTCGGCTAAAATAGAATCAAATTCAGTTTTAGCCGAAATATATTATGGGGTGTGGAAAATCACAAAAAACATTGACATATCGAAAAATGAAGATATAATAAAGGCGTAGATACAAAAGATACTTTTAAGCGTTAAGGTTACGGCCTGCCATCTTTTTCACAAAAACAAATCGAGTATATGCGAAATGTAGAAATGATAGGAGGCTTTTTTATGAACATCACAGACACGCTGGACAATGGAAATATACATTTGAAAACAAGAATTGTGGTGCCGCCCATGGCAACGCAAAGCACAGAAATGGGTGTGCCAGGAGTAAGGACAATTTCACATTACAGGACATTTGCCAGAAATCCTCTTGTCGGGCTGATGATTACGGAACACAGCTTCATTGATGTACAGGGAAAAGCGGATCCGGATCAGATGTCGTTTGCGGATGATGGTGTGATCCCTTATCAGAAAAAACTCACGGAGACAGTCCACGGGGAAAATCCTGATGTGAAAATTTTTTCACAGATCAGCCATGCCGGATTTAATACGTCAGAATCCTTCACCGGACAGGAGCTTGTTTCAGCGAGTGCAGTCCAGACAAGAAGCAGCATAAGCCGTGCGCTCACAGTATCTGAAATTCACGCGCTGGAAGATAAGTTTGCGGCAGCAGCCCTGAGAGTGAAGCAGGCAGGATACGACGGCGTGGAGCTGCATTCTGCACACGGGTACCTGCTCAACCAGTTCTATTCACCGCTTGCGAATTTCCGGGATGATGAATATGGTGCACAGAATATTGAGAACAGGCTCCGTTTTCTGATGGAAACAGTACGAAAGACCAGAAATGCGGTCGGTGATGATTTTCCTGTAGCTGTCCGCCTTGGCGGAAGTGATTACATGGATGGCGGCAGCACAATAGAAGATGCCGTAAAGGCGGCTGAATTGCTTGAAAAAGAGGGTATTGACCTGATTGACCTTTCCGGCGGATTTAACTTCTATACCAGAAAAGGGCATCATGAGCCGGGATGGTTCTCGGATATGTCCGAGGCTGTGAAACGAAAGGTTCAGATTCCTGTACTGCTGACTGGTGGGATCCGGACACCGGAACAGGCAAAAATACTATTGGAAGAAAATAAGGCTGACCTGATCGGAGTTGGAAGGGCGATGCTGAGAGACCCGTTATGGGGACAGAATTAAGGAGGTGTCTTAAATGAACAAATGAAAGGCCATCCGGAAATTGGTAAAGCGAGAATAATGGGTCAGAGTGTATAAAATATTAAAGATGGACCAGACTGCTATATCTGTACAACAGGGCAGACCTTTCACAGGCCTGCCCTGTTCCAAATTACAGACAGAAATTAAATCACAGATAAAAAATAAATCACAGATAAAAATTAATCACAGATAAAAATTTAATCACAGACAAAAATCAAAATGTCAGTCTCATCTGATGCCATGCTACTCCGCCATGTATAGATTTCTCGGAGATTCCCTCATCCACAAATCCAAATTTGGCATAGAAATGTACCAGTCTGTCTTTGCAGGTGAGCACAAGACCCTTTCTGCCCTGCTCCTTTGCATCATGTATTGCGTGTTCAATCAGCTGTCCGGCATATCCATGTTTGCGATATTCTGGAATTGTGTTCACACCGAATATCATCTGCCATGCGCCTTTCTCATCGTGCATTTCTGCCTTTTCATACATTTCATCTGTCAGATCGGATTCATTTGTAACAAAACCATCCACAAATGCAATCAGTTTTGTTCCATCAAACATCAGCCAGAAATGATTTCCATAATATTTTAATCTCTGTGCGAATTCCTCCTTCGTTGCTGCCTCTGCTGCGGGAAAGCACTCGGCTTCTACTGCTGTTACTGCATCCAGATCCCTCATTGTTGCTGTACGAATAATCATCGTATTGTCCCTTCTTTCTTCTTTCAGAAATAGAATTTTCTTGGTCCCGACCTTGTTTGGTAATCGTGACGCTTTATCAATTGTGACAGATGTGGCTTCCACACTGGCCGTTACCGTGATGTCCATCATGGTGTGAGCAGACGACATTGGGATCATATTCAAGGGTACCATTAAGCAGTTTGCTGACAGCTTCATCCGTATTTCCGGAAACACCACCGTAGATTTTGATACCGGCTTCCTGCATAGCTGCCTGTGCCCCTCCACCAATACCTCCGCAGATGAGGGTGTCAACCTGATTATTCTTTAAGAAACCTGCGAGTGCGCCATGTCCGGCTCCGTTTGTGCCGGTTACCTGCGTGTCGGTAACTTTGCCATTCTCTACGTCATAAAATTTGAACTGTTCTGTTCTGCCGAAATGCTGAAATACATTTCCATTGTCATAAGTTACTGCAATTCTCATAATGTGTTCTCCTTTGTCTGCTGGTTTGTGTACTGTCTGGACGATTTGAGGCCGGAATTGTACATTGCCGCCTTCAATCCGGAGCTGCTTCCCATTGACAAGTGAATCTGCCAGCTTGGTGCGGGCTCTGTCATAGATCGCTGTTACTGTGGTTCTTGCAACGTGCATCTGATCTGCAGTCTCGCTCTGGGTCATATGCTCCAGGTCTAGCAGACGGATTACTTCAAATTCATCGACTGAAAGAGTAACTTCTTCGCCAGTAGGAATACCTTCCGGATTGAAGGAAGTATATTCGGGGATTGTTCCCACCCGGCGTGTTTTTTCCTGTCTTCCTGCCATAACGACCTCCATTTCTGACATAAGTCAATAATACCACGATGAGGGAAAAATCAAGCATAATTGACATATGTCAGAAAAAATCAGAAAAAGCTGTTCTTAGGATGTGAAGACACTTTTGATTTATTAAAAACCAGTGGTAAAGTATAATATAAAAAGCTCTCCCGGCATGATAAATGGGTAGAATATGCTTTTGCTTTCAGTTGAATCAAGAGGTGGAGGTTAGTGTGATGAATCTGCAAAATCTGAAAATTAATTTTCTAGGAGACAGTATTACGGAGGGGTGTGGTACCTCCGACCTGAAAAATGTCTACTGGAATCTTCTGGCCAGGCGGGATGGCGTGGCCGCACGGGGCTATGGTATCGGTGGTACGCGGATCGCAAGGCAACAGATCCCATCGCCGGACCCCAAATGGGACCAGTACTTTCGGAGTCGTGTCAAGGACATGAATCCGGATGCGGATGTGGTCGTAATATTCGGAGGAACGAACGACTATGGACACGGGGATGCGCCACTTGGATGCATGGACGATCGAACAGACGACACCTTTTATGGCGCGCTTCATCTTCTGTATCTTGATCTTCTTGAGAGATATCCGAATGCACAGCTGCTGGTAATGACACCACTCCACAGAATCGGGGAAAAGGCACACATCAACGAAATGGGAAAGCCAACACAGGCGGATCTGGAGACTTACGTGAATATTATCCAGGAGGTTGCGGCATATTATGCGATACCGGTTCTTGACCTCTACAGAACCTCCGGGATGCAGCCCGAGGTGCCCATGCTGCGTGAGCGATACAATCCGGATGGCCTTCACCCGAACGACGCAGGAAACGAGAGAATTTATCGGAGACTGAAGGAGAAGCTTTTAACGATACAGTGATGCAGAACACATGGAACTGGCCTGGAAAGTTCAGAATAGCTGCCAGTGTACATCACCGGCGGCATTGCGCTTGAAAAAACTGCCTCTCATAAAAGAATTTTCAGAGGACGCCTGAATGAGAATGTTTTTTCCTTGTCTGCTGATCTGGATTACGGTATGATAATTTACTGAACTATACTTTTGCTATTAACGATCATGACGGCACATTCATTACTGTCTGGAGGTGAGCCCCATAGATCAGGTGAAGAAGTACAAAATACCGCTTATCATGCTTCTTGTTTTTGAATTGGTTGCTATTATCCTGTGGCTTACAAAGGACAATCTTTTTTATCTCTTCAACTTCAGTTATATCGGCATTTCCATATCGCTGGGGCTGTTCCTTTTCATCAAAAAATACAGGAACGCCCGGCGTGTTGTGCAGCTGCTCGTGGGGCTGTACATGCTTGTCTATCTGGGATTGATCTGCAACGAGAATATGCAGATCGAGGGCTTCTGGTATTATCTGTTCACAGGTGTATTCGAGGCAGCCACGATCCATTATGCGGTTGCGAAGATTTTCGGCCCGCTGCTGTTCGGCAGAGGCTGGTGCGGGTATGCCTGCTGGACGGCTATGGTACTGGATTTTCTTCCATATAAAATTCCGAAGCATCCCAGGAAAAAGATCGGATGGATCAGATATATCACTTTCATTGCTTCCTTCCTGTTCGTTGTTTTCCTGTTTCTTGCCAGGGTCGGTCATATTGAGAAAATTATGTTCTGGGCTTTTCTGATCGGGAATGCGGCGTATTATGGCGTGGGAATTGCGCTTGCTTTTGCCTTTCAGGATAACCGGGCATTCTGCAAATATATATGTCCGGTTACAGTATTTCTGAAGCCGATGAGCTATTTTTCGCTGATTCGGGTGAAGTGTGACAAGGAGAAGTGTATATCCTGCGGACGATGCAAAAAGGTCTGCCCGATGGATGTGGATGTAACGGATAATTCCAGAAAGCGGAAAAACGGGACAGAGTGTATTCTTTGCATGGAATGTGTCAGGAATTGCCCCAGAAATGCACTGTGAAGGAGTGGACAGAGATGGTACATTGTATATTGGTAAAATTCAGAGAAGATGTCGGTGTTGATGAGCGGGAGGATCTGCTTCCGGACATCCGTCTTCTCTTTGGGAGGTTGAAGGGGATAGATGGTATTCATGATGTGAAGGTGATTCCGAATGTCATCAACCGCCCGAACCGATATGACCTGCTGATTCGAATTGATATGGACCGGGAGGCACTTGAGGTATATGATCAGAGTGAACCGCATATGGAGTGGAAGACAGAATATGCGGCATATCTGGAGAAGAAGGCAATCTTCGACTACGAGGAATAACCCGTGCATCTGGAAGACGTCTGCATTTGAAAAATAGCAATTGAAAATATCTACAGTATATGAAAGCCGGCCGGATTTGAGAAGACAGCATTAGAAAATAATCACAATCCTCTTTATATAGATGAATATTCCGGTCAGATGAATATTTCGGTTGAGATTTTAGTAAAAAAGAAAGGAACAAAAAATGGTTACGATTGAAGAGCTAACAGTAGCAGATGGTAAGGTTCAGGGGACGATGGTTTCTGCGCCGGGAGGAGAGGGTCATCCGAATATGATTCTGATTCAGGCAAAGCACGGTTATCTGATGTGCGGTTACCTGAATATGGAGGCAGCAGAGAAATTCGGTGATGCAGCTGTTCTTGGCGGAGGCGCAGATTTTCAGGCAATTCTGCAGAACCCGATTAAGGGTATGACCACCGCTGCTGCGAAGGCAGGTATCAGGGAGGGCATGACAGGCGGAGAAGCTGTCGCTTTGTTGAATTCGGAGTGCTGAACCAACGCTGAACCGCATTGTGTGACAGGGTGTCGGGCACCCTGTCACTTTTTGCGTTATCCTTGCAGAATCTGCTGATCAGCAAGTCGCTCCTCCGGTCACCTTTTTCTGGAGGATCTTGCTTTTATCCGGTTCTGTGTGCAGTAATCTGTCCTGCAAGTAGTCAAATCCCAGACGGTCGATCATATCAGCAAAGCGTTCTCCTGCAGCGCCTTCCTCTCTGTAAAACAGGATAACCTTTTCTACAAAATCTAGAACGGGTCTTTGATGACACCGGGGGAATTGAAGCCAACGCCAAGCTCCAGAAAAAGTTGAAATCCATCTCACGTCCGCAGACAGGGCAGTGGGGAATCAGAAGAGCCGGGAGAGTGGATCAGGGAAACAGGGGGATTTGGATAATGGGAGCTATACATTTATTGATCATTGAGGATGAATTTCGACTGGCATCGATATTGCGGGATTTTTTTCTGCAGGAGCATTTTCTGGTCACCGTTTGCCATCGGGGAGATACTGGCTATCAGGAGGCAAGGCGCACGCCATATGATGCCATCATCTGTGATGTGATGCTTCCCGTTATGGACGGGTTTTCTGTTCTGCGTAAACTTCGTGCGGAGGGTGTACGCACGCCTGTCCTTTTTCTTACTGCCAGAGCAGAGCTTCAGGATAAGCTGGAGGGATTTTCTGCCGGTGCCGAGGATTATCTCACGAAGCCCTTTGAGATGCAGGAACTGGATGCCCGTATTCACGTTCTATTGCGGCTCAATCCGCAGCGCTCAGAAGTGGCGGGACCAGAAATTCCTGTCCGAAACGGAGCAGCCTCTCTTACCATTTCAGATCTCACACTGGATAAAAATACACATGTAATTACGTCTTCGTATACAGGCAAAAGCACCCGTCTTTCCCAGAAGGAATATATTCTGCTCGTTTATTTTCTGCAGAATCCCGGACAGCTTCTTTCCAAGGAACAGATCTCGGAGCAGCTATGGGAGGATGAGGGGGAGGAACCGGAATACAATAAGGAAGAAGTATACATTTCCTTTTTGAGGAAGAAGATGAAATTTATCGGCACGAAGCTGCAGATTCTGACGGTCCGGGGAGCCGGGTACAGACTGGAGGCTGGTACATGATCCAAAAATATAAAAATAAACTGTGGCTGCTGCTCATTCTGGTTTATCTGACAGCAGCGTTCCTTCTGGTTCTCCTGTTCAATCTGAATGACCGGTATGCGGATGCGCGTTCTGTCTCCAGGATTCTGAATCTTTCACTGCAGATGGCATGGAACCAATCCGAAGGGAAACCACCGCTGAATCAGTCTGCATCTAATGAGGAGAGCGGTGTCGGTTCGGTATCATATGGAGCTGCGGCAGCAAATGGCGGTGCGACGGATGGCATTGAGGCGGGTAAAAATGCGTCTGGCGATAGTGCTGTAAAAGAAGTGGTGTCAAGTGACAGCTCGATAAAAGACGTAATGGCAGATGACAGTGCGGAAAATGATATTGCAGGTGTCTATATTCTCAGCCGTGACAGCAACGGAAATCTGTCTGTGAAAAGCAGACGCGCGAAGAGCCGGAAACCGATGCTTTCCTTTTTCAGATCGCACAGAGCATCCTGCGCACCCAGAAAACCAGCGGTTCCTGGTCTGACTATCAGTTTGAAATTGTCACGCAGGATCAGTCGCTTCTGATTGCGATTGCAGATATCAGCCCAATGCGCGGCAGAGAAATGGTGTATCTGGTCCGGTCGCTCTGTCTGGCCTCAGCACTTTTCTTTGTATGGCTGTTTTTCAGCAGAAAGCTTTCATCCTTTCTGGTCCGCCCCCTGGAGGAATCTGTCCGGAAGCAGCGGGAGTTTATCATGTTTGCAGGGCATGAGCTGAAGACGCCGGTGACGGTAATGAAGGCCGGGCTTGAGATGATGCGGAGAGAAGGGATTTCCAGCAGATATCTGGATGATGTGGAGACAGAAAATGAAAAAATGAGTCAGCTGATCCGGGAGCTTTTGGATGATGCCAGGCTGCAGTATCAGCAGCGCCAGCAGCCTGCAGAAAGGACAGATCTCAGCAGTCTGGTTGAGGGGGTCGTCCTGTCCTTTGATGCTGCAGCATATGAGAAGAATGTCATCCTGACAAGTGAAATAGAAGAAAACATTTCTATTTCCGGATATCCGTCGAGGCTGTCCCGGATGACAGAGGCACTCCTTGAAAATGCGATTCGCCATACGGATGCTGGCGGACAGGTACGTGTGCGTCTGGAGCGGAAGGGATCTGCTGCAGAAATGTCTGTCTCCAATCAGGGAAAGGAAATTCCTGTCGGTGAGAGGGAGAAGATTTTTGAAAAGTTCTACCACTCCGGGGAGGAGACAGAGGGTGGAGAGGCACATTATGGTCTTGGGCTGGCCATTGCACAGAATATCGCCGAACTTCACGGAACACAGATAACGGTTGACAGCAGAGATGGATTGACGAGTTTCAGAATCCGTTTTCATATTTTTTAAATCTTCAAGCTTTTTTCAAGCTTCCTTTTTTATACTGATCCTGTCAATATACATAGCGGCGGCGTGAGCCGGGGATTTGATAAGGGTTAACGAAAAAGGTGGATTGATTTTATGAAAAAACAAAAAATACTCGCAGTTCTTTTGACGGGTGCTTTGACGGCAGGGCTGGCTGCCTGTGGGTCTGCTGATATCGGGACCGATGCGTCTTCTTCCGTGTCAGGCAGTTCTTCCACGGCGTCTGCTGTTTCCGGAAGCAGTACTGTAACGGTGAAGACAGGAGCGTCTGGACCGGCGGCGGATACAGATGCCACCACAGAAGAAGAAAAGCAGTCTATTGAGAGCAAGCTGAATCTGGCCAACAACAGCGACGTCACATGGAGCTATGACAGCCAGTCTGATTCCTGGACGATGTCCATTACCTGCGCCGTAGCCAATCCGGAGCTGGAGGACTATCAGGGAGTGTCGGTCAATGTTCCCGGAGCTTATGTAAAGGGTATTGATACGGATGGAGATGGAACAGAAGATGTTACGGCAGACAGCTATTCGGATGCAGTGAACGGGACGCTGGTTATTGATAACGACGCGAAAATCACCAGTGAAAACGGGCAGGTCTATACAGCATCTACGGCGCCTGTTGTCATCAATACAGGTGCAGCCGGATACAGCGCACAGGAAAACCAGCTGGCCTCCTCAACCTATGCAGCTGACGGCTATATCAATGTGGCCTGTGGTAACAGAGGAAAGCAGAGTACGGCAGAAAACTCGGATGGAGAATCCTATTACACGGGAGATGCCCCGCTTTGTCTGGTCGATCAGAAAAACGCAATCCGCTTTGTGAAATATAACATTCTGCTTGGGAACCTTCCGGGAAACACGGAGTATTTTGTCTCGACCGGGGGATCAGGCGGCGGTGCACATGCAACTATGGTGGCGGCTACCTCCAACAATTCGGATTTCTATGACTATGAGATTGAGGCCGGTGCGGTCGGAGTGTACCGGAATGAAGACGGAAGCTATTCCACAGCGGTTTCTGTAAATGGAACAGATGCAGAGATTTCTGATGGCGTCTGGGGATGCATCGCCTACAGCGCGATCAGCTCACTGGCTGAGGCGGATATGGCTATGGCTTTCGAGTACAACCTTGATACGGAGTACAGCTTCAACACAGATTTCCAGAAGCAGCTGGCAACATATTTATCCCAGGAATATATGGATTATATCAATGATCAGAATCTTTCCGTATCGGAAGCGGCTGTGGGTTTTGATCTGAATGAGGATGGTGATACCGATGATACCGTTTCACTGACCATCGAGTATGACGAGAATAAATATGCCGACACAAACGGTTATGGCGGTACCTATCTGACATTGTACCTGGATGAATTTGAACAGAATCTGAACTGGTATCTGGAGAATCTGGATTATGCAGACGGCTGGACCTGGTTTGACACCGATGGGAATGCCCTTACCGATGATGAAGTTGCCTCAATGACAACAGAGGATAAGGCAGAGGCTTTTCTGGAAGGCAGGTATGCGAAGAGCGAATCTGCTGATAACGCCGGCGGGCCGGGCGGATCTGCAGGAGGCAGTGCTCCAGCTGCAGGACAGGCACCTTCCGGAGGAAATCCGCCTTCCGGAGGGGACAGTACTTCTGCGGGGAATGCACCTTCCGGAGGGAATGGCACTTCTGCAGGGAACCCGCCTGATAGTCAAGGGTCATCCGGTGAGGATATAGCATCGAGCAGCAATGCGATGACTGGGGGTATGCCGGAGAGTCAGGTGACATCGAGCAGCAATACACAGTCTGCACAGTTACCATCCGGAGATACAGAAAAAGCGGGGACACCGGACCAGGGTACTACGCAGTCCGCCGACAGCTCTGTTGATTCCTCCAATTACAGCACTTTTGATGAGATAGTAGAGGCGTACAAGGAGGATATTGCTTCGATTGAGGCGGGTGATAAGTATGGCAATAACATCGTTGATCTGTATAATCCGCTGAATTACATTGGAGATGATGACACAGACGGGCCGACATGGACCCGCATTATGATGGGAGCCTCGGAGGGCGATATGTCCATGTTCAGCTCTCTGAATCTGCAGATTGCATGGCTGAATGCTGGAACTGATGCGGAAATTGAGTGGCAGTGGGATGGCGGACATGGAATGATCGATGCTTTTCACGAGACCTGCGATATTCCGGTGCAGCTCTTTGAGTACGGATCAAACCGTGCCCAGAGCCTTGTCAGCACAGGGAAGCTGGACGTAGCACTTGTCAATATGGAATTTTATAACATCGATCAGTTTGAGAGCCACGAATTGATGGAGGATGATTATTCACTCTGCGTCTCCCGCACACATCCGCTGGCTGGAGAGACAAGCGTATCTCTGGAAAAGCTGGCACAGGAGAACCTCATTTTTTACAACACGGATTCTGTGCAGAACCTGACGTTCATGACGCGTTTCCGTGCGCTGGGCATACAGCCGCACATCCTGATGCACTGCTCCCAGCTTTATACAACGCTGAATTTTGTGCGTGCAGGTACCTGCTCCGCTATTCTATTTTCATCTCTTGCGGTCAACCCGAGAGACTTCAGAATGATCCCCATCGAACCCAGGATTGTCAACAAATTTGGCATCATCTGGAAGGCGGGTGATTACATCCCGCTGCGAACGACAAAATTCATTCAGTTTGCGAAGAAATATGATATTACCCCATTTGTGAAATGACAGGCTGAGCAAGTATATCCTGCATTCAGCAGAAAGCATGCGGATCACGTGTTAATTCCAGGAGACCAGATTTGAAGTAAAGATTATTAATGAATTCCATACAAAATATTATTATGAGCGTCATCAAATTTGCATAAGGCGAGGACAGACAAGCCCGTTACTGGATCAGAAAAAAATGTTCTGGTGGCGGGCTTGTTTTCTTACCTTGAATATTCAGCGGTTATTGGAAAGTATTATCTGAAGATGTTTTTCAAAGAATCAGTTAATAATGCAGATTCTCTTCCGTGGTATTCCGGAGATTCACCAGTGTGACTCCGTCAGGCTCAAATTTCAGATCAACATCCCCGATCCGCGTTGTAGCAGGGCAGTGACAGCGGACAACCTTATCCTAAATTCACACAGTACCCGTGTCCGACGGCGATAAACTTCGGGTCAAGCGCCATCAGGTTTTTCTGAAGAGACGAGCGCATTTGTTCATTCGGAACGCGTTCTTCGTTTATTGCGGAAATTTCATCCTTCCAGGTAGAATCCATCGTCTCACCGACTCCGTTTCCCCAGCGCAGGAACAGGTCCGCAGAATAGAAAATTCCACTGTTCCTTTCCAGGCACAGAAGACCATCCTGCAGATGTACTTCAGCGGGATAATCCATAAATGTCAGGTCAAGTTCACCGTCCTTCAGCTCGGCGCCGCCTTTTTTTGGAAGAACCTTTCCGGTGTAGCCGTATCCGGGAAGCTCTCTCGCCGTGAGCTCACCGCTGATCACCTGAAGGTCAGGGTATTCTTTCCGCAATACAAACACACCTGCGGCCTCATCAGATTCCATATGGGAGACGAAGACGTATTTGAGCGGCTTGTCTCCAAGGACTTTTTTCAGATCGGGGAGAATCGCCTCAGCCTGCTGCACCGTTCCGGCGGCAAACAGAATGGCTGGATCTGTATTCAGCAGATACTGATGGATTGTAAAGTTAATGGGCGGGATGTATACGGAAAACTGATAAAGATTTTTTGCGATTTCTTTCATGGGAATACCTCTTTTCATTTCAATAAAACTGTATCTTGCTTGCTATGTCATCCGGATTACGGTATCATAATAGCAACGTTTGTTTCTATAATCAACACTTCAAGACCCGGATGCAACAAAGGAGGTCAAATTGTTGCTATGAGAATCAAAGGCTTAAATGAACAGCTGATCCAGCAGTATATTGCGGAAGCTCTCCTGATTCTTATGGAGAAGAAGCCCTATGGAAAAATCAGTATCGGTGAGATCTGCGAGAAGGCTGGTGTAAACCGTTCCAGCTATTACAGACATTTTGAGGTGAAAGAGGATATCCTTCATTTTTATCTGATGAGCCTGATGGAAGAGTATCAGCGGGAATATGAACAGCAGAAGCACAAAACCTTCCGTTCTTACACGCTGCAGATATTCACGACGTTTTATGCGCATCGCAAAGATCTGCTTCTGATTCATAGAAACGGACTATCTTATATCATGCTTGACGTGTTTAACGAATGCTTTAAATTCGGAGAGATACCGGATGAGGTGGGTTCTTTGAAACAGTTCGAGGTTTCTTATCATATTGGTGGAATTTACAACGACACCCTGCTGTGGCTTGCGCATGGCATGAAGGAGACACCGGAGCAGATGACAGAGATCACACTGTCCTTCCGTCCTGAGGGATCCTTTACGCTGCTGAATGTGAAATGACAGCACGAAAAGGTATGTTTTGAACTACGCAGAATGCGTGCGGGTCACATGTTAATTCAAGGAGGTAAGATTTGAAGGAACGAATACTAATGGTTTGCCATGGCAATGTCTGCCGCTCTGTAGGGGCGCAGTATATTCTGCAGAATATGCTGGATAAAAAGGGACTGTCGGATTGCATCACAGTTGATTCTGCGGCAACATCAAGGGAGGAGATCGGAAATCCTATCTATCCTCCGATGAAGGCTGCTCTTGAGAAAAGAAAAATTCCGATCGGGACCCACAGGGCACGGCAGTTGAAGAAGGCGGATTATGAGAAGTACGACCTGATTATCGGAATGGATGAGGAGAATGCCTATTACATGAGGCTGATTCTCGGTGCGGATCCGGAACACAAGATCCATAATCTGATGGAATATACAGACCATCCGGATTCGGTTATAGATGATCCCTGGTATACCAGGCAATTCGATCACTGTGCGGAGCAGCTGGAAGAGGGATGCCGCGGGGTTCTTGCGTTTATCACGAAAAAATGAAATCACGAAAAAATGAAATCAGGAGACAAAGATATGATGACAGAAAATATAATCCGCTGCCCAGGCGATTATCAGAAGGATCCCCTATATCTGAAATATCATGACGAGGAATGGGGCAGGCCCTGTCATGACGAGCGGATGCTCTATGAGATGTTTGTCATTGAGCTCTTTCAGGCGGGCCTTTCCTGGCGGACGCTTCTGCACAAACGGGAAAATTTTGAAAAGGCCTACGACTATTTTGATCTGCAGAAGGTGGCAGACTACGGAGAGGATAAGATCAAAGCGCTGATGCAGGACAAAGGCATCATCCGTTCCGAACCGAAGATTCGGGGGAGCATCACAAACAGTCGGATTATCCGGGATCAGATTATCCCGGAGTATGGATCCTTTGATGCCTTTGTCTGGCATTTTACAGACGGGAGAAGCATCTGCGAAAAAATGGATGTTTCATCAGATGAGTACAGCGATCGCATGGCAGCGGATCTGAAAAAACGAGGCATGAAATATGCCGGTTCGGTCAGCCTGTTTTCTTTTCTGCAGGCGGTGGGCGTGATCAATTCGCATACAGAGGAATGCTTCTGCTATCAGGAGATCATGAGGCAGCTGTAACACGATCTGATCTTTATGCTGCGCTTTAAACGGCAAAAGAATCTGCAATTTCATTCAGCCGTGCTTCATTGGTTTTCAGCCACTCGGAGAAGGGCAATCCGCTTTTTTCAACTTCCCGTCCGAGAGTGACAAGAAATGCAGGAATCTGTTCTGCCAGCATGGTCTGCTTTCCGTAGGCAAGCTTTTCTTTTCCCTGCAGATAGGATCCTCCGTAGGAGAACAGGTAGGCATCCTTTCTTCCATCCGGCGTTTTTTTGACGGTTCCCCGCCATCCGATCAGACCCACATGCTGGGACCCGCAGGATGAAATGCATCCTGAGATATGCATGGCAGGAAGTGTTCCTATGGAGAAGCCTTCTTTTCCCACAGCAGCCAGGCAGTCTCTGAGCAGCTGCTGGGAGTCGGCAATGCCGATGTCACACCGTTTATGTCCTACACAGACGACGGAAGCGGAGATATCGCCTTCTATTGCACCATCTGCCAATGGCAGAAGTTCTTCCGCTTCTGATGCGGTACAGTTGATGACATAAAGACCACCTGTCGGTGTAAGCCTGATTTCCACCTCATCCCACTGATTGATTTTCTGGTAGATTTCTTCCAGCTTCCGGCTGTTCAAGTATCCTCCCATTGGATGATAGGATACCGCATACAGCCCGGGCTGCTTCTGTGGTACCAGCCTCGGGTCCTGAACGGTTATAGGCCCATCTCCTTTTTTGTCGTAGGTGCGTTCCTTTACATCGATATCCAGTGACCCGTCGGCGAGGACTTCCTCCAGATGCGTGCTGAATGCCTTGCAGAATCCGTCAACACCCATCGTGTCCTGCAAAAAACGGCTTCTTGCCTTGCTGCGGACTTTGTAGTTTCCGTTTTCCATATAGACGTCAAGCATGGTCCGCATGTAATACAGAATTTTTGAAGGATTCACGCCTTTTGCAACACAGATACCGAGTTTGGGATTAATACCAAGTCCTCCGGCCGCATAAACATCAAAGGTGTGATCAGGGTTTGCGACGAAGCCCAGGTCCTTGATGGTGGCATGTGTTTCATTCAGCGGGGAATTTGAAAAGCCGATCTTGAACTTCCGTGGCAGCGGTTCAATTCCCGTATATTTCAGGAGATAAGCGTCTGCTGCATCTGAATAGGGCTGCACATCGAAATATTTCCCCTTTTCAACACCCGAAAGAGGAGAGGCCGTGATGTTGTTGGGATTGTCTCCGCCACTTCCCCGGGTCACGATACCATTGTCCAGAAGGCGGAGAATGAGACGTCTGCCGGCATGCGGGTCCAGATCATGAAGCTGCAGGGCCTGTCCACTTGTGATCTTCAGCCGGTCAATATGATAATACTGACAGCAATCCAGGATGGCACGGACCATATGCATGGTCATCCGGCCGCCTGGCACACGGATTCGCAGCATCTGGTGGTTGTCCCGCTGCAGGTATTCGCCAAAGCTTGTAGACACCGCCTTGTATTCCTTGGCATTTATCTTCTGGTCCTCATATTCATGAGACGCCTCATTGAATTTGGAAAATTCATCATAGAAACGGCTGAGCGTGTCTTTGTTCACTGGCATTTCAAAATTCCTCCCCAAAAAACAGATCAAAACAGATCGTTACAACGATAGCACTTCTGACACAAATGGCAATCAGACATATATAACGAGTCACATATCTATTGTCTATAGTATTTCAAACACATATATCAATTCAAATACATATAGCAATCCAAATGCATATAGCAATTCAAATACATATAACAATTCAGGCATATATCGCAATCCAAACACATTATGGATTCTTGTATACAATAGTGCAAGTACAAAATAAAAAACATGCAGTTGTCCTGTTGTGAGAAACGGTATCGGCTGTGGACCTTCTGATACGCCAGTGCGACAGATAAATGGATTCTTGGTCAAATTTTTTCGTTAAAATAACCAACGCCAATAAAAATAGATTCATATTTTGAGCATATAGCTGTCTTGAAATCAATCTTCTATCGAATATAATTTTGTTAGTTTCAGTTAACATGACGCGGATTATCGGATGTGACCGGATAATTGTAAACGGCTCAACTGCTTCAGAACAGTATTTGTGCTGGTAGTGAGGATGAATTGATGGAACAGTTCTCAGAGAAGTGTAAACTTGATCAGGAAGTATTTCACCGGCTTTATGATCTCCTGCCTTGCGGTATCTGTATTGCAGAGGCGGATGATTCCGGCTCCATTGTTTTTGTAAATCGCGAGATGGTGGCGATGTATGGATGCGCATCGGAAGACGCGTTTCTGTCGCTGACTGGTGGTACGATTCCTGGACTTTCAGGTGAAGAGGATCTGCCGATTCCCGTAAGCCGTGAGGAGGGCACCGGTTCTGAGCTGTTCCGTTTCAGCTATTATACCGCAGACCGGCATATGCGTGCGGCTGACGGGATCTTCAGGGTGATTCAGGAGGGGGGAAGACCTTATCTGCTGCTGCAGGTCATGAACTGGCAGATAGAGATGCAGAGCCGTGTCTATGATGCGCTTACCGGATTGCCGGGTGTGACAAAGGTTTATAAGCAGGCACTGGATCTTGCCAGAAGAAACGCGGGAGATGGCAGCTTTGCGCAGTATTGTCCTGTCTGGTTTAATATCGCAAATTTCCGTGGGTTTAACCGCGAATATGGGACAGAAGCAGGAAACCGGTGTCTTGCGCATACAGCATCTGTTCTGCAAAGGACATTTCCGGATGGGATCTTCAGCCGGACGGAGGCAGATAATTTTATCGGGCTGCTCAGAAGAGAAGGCCTTGAGGAAAAGATTGATGAGGTATGTGCTTCAGTAGATCTTTATATGGGAAAACGCAGCTGTTCTCTGAAGGCGGGTATTGTAAAATATGACACGGTCGTACCGGCAGATGTGATCCGTCGTTCGTTTGACATGGCCAGAATTGCCTGTGAGAGCGTCAAGAATGACGGGGAGCATTCCTATGCGGTTTTCCGGAGAGAGATGCAGGAAAAGCTGGAGATGCGGCAGTTTATTCTGGATCATCTGGACCAGGCGCTGGAAGAGGGTCATATCAAAATCTATTATCAGCCGGTTGTGCGCACGCTGTCGGGAAAAGTCTGTTCATTTGAGGCGCTCGCCAGATGGGAGGACCCGCAGAAGGGTATGATTTCTCCCTCGGTATTCGTTCCTGTTCTGGAAAGAGCGAGACGGATCGGACGCCTCGACCAGTATATGATTGAGCACGTAGTAGATCGAATAATTAATAGCTGATACATTATATTGCTTTTGCCTCATCCTCGGAAATTTCGTCTAAACGATATTTCCAGTGATAGACAATCGGCTCACGGTTTACTTCTTCAAAATACAAATAG
>Ga0214925_100175_pt1 | contig 52456 bp, 45 predicted proteins | sample Stichaenrichment_FD_168299 | JGI IMG/M metagenome (GOLD analysis project Ga0214925, IMG submission 168299) | Xylose enriched microbial communities from anaerobic bioreactor in Madison, Wisconsin, United States - 63SRT | ecosystem: Engineered > Bioreactor > Anaerobic > Unclassified | place: USA... | reverse complement strand
ATGTTCACGTAGTGAAGATCACTGGTAAATCTTACCGATTACGTGGCCTCAAGTAACTGCCGAAAACCTACATTTCTTTCTGCCGAAAACCTACATTTTTAAACTGCCCTTGACAGTAGCTTTGCTTTTAACATGATTGAATTAATGAACGGGACATCTGGATCAGATGAGGACTGACACATGTAAGTCGGTGGAAAGTTTTGTAGTGTACTTTTTGAAAGTTGCTTTTCTTTACTTTGAGTTTCCTTAAAGATCATTTTCTGCCACTGACTGCTTTGACGAGCATAAACATACAATAAGAACCGTTCTTCTACAGAACTTGAGGTGACAGGAGACGTTGAAATCATCGATTGTGCCTCTTCGAAGGTCACTTTTGGGTAACTGGCATACATTGAATTTTTCTTTTGTAAATTAGTGGATAATAAGCTTTCAAAGCCATAGAAGTCGACGAATGCTTTGGGCTTTTGGCTAAGATTTTCTGTCATTAATTGCAGACAAAGGTAAGCACCAGCTGAGCGACCAAAAAGAATATAGTCATTATTGAGTAATCCTAGTTTTTTACTGTTCATTAGAAAGAACTTTAATCCATCATTAACGGATTGAATTATTGCGCTATAGGAACATTCGGGAGCTAAACAATAATCAATTGAAAATAGTGAGTAACCTGACTCTAGAAGAAGTTTGACGTAAGGAGCTGGTAAGTCGTTTCGATTACCGTAAATTAGACCGCCACCGTGAATATAAAAAATGGTTGGTTTTTTAACTTTTGCCTCAGATTTCCAAAATGTGGCATGAACTGTAATTTTCTCACCTGTGCTGTAACTAATAGTTTGCAATTAAAATCATTCCTTTCATACTGTTTCATCATTTAGTACATTAAGCACCCGAATACCAACGTTTAATCTAAAGACTTCATCTACATCTGAAAAATTAATACTTGTTCTTTCCTGAATTTTATTTAGTCTATAGCTCATTGTCTTGGGATGGATAAAGAGCGCGCTTGCACTAGCTTTGGCATTTTGATTATGTTCGAGATAGGTCTTTAACGTTGTATATAGTTCTGGTTTGTCTTTGTAAATTTTTAGAAGATCTTCTGGAACAAAAGACCTTAATTTTTCTGGATTATCAACTTGAAATAGGAATCTGTAAAATCCGAGATCGTTGTAGTTGAAAATCTGGTTCCGTTTATTTAAATGGCTGGCAATCTGAAGTGTTTTCAATGCCTGTGATGCATAGACCTTAAAGTCCTTTGGATGACAAGTTTCACTTAATCCAATCTGAAAGTTTAGATTAGGATGAGTGTCCTCAAGTGTCTGCAGTATTTTTTGTAAGTTATCCTGAAGCTTTTCGGGAGTTTGCTGATCCTCCGAAATGATTAGAATAATTCTATTTTGGCGAATACGATAAACTGTATTAGGCCAGTATAGTTTAAATTGACTAACGACGCGATCAGCTTCTCGGGGATTATCTCGATAGTAATCTGGCTGTACTTTTTCTTCTTTTAAGGCTTGCACAACGGTGACGCGATAATTGCTTGTTTCTACAAGGTTAAAGTGTTTCAAAGTAGCTTGGAATTCCTCTTCACTTGCAATTTTTCCGTTAATAAGATCATCAATGATGTCGTTGGCATATGTTCTTAACCCTTGATTTAAGGCGGTTTGTTTTAGAACTTCCATTTGTGTGAAGTTAACAGCATTTTCAATAGCCATAAAATCGACATCTTGAAGGATCTGATTTTCTTGTAGCACTCCAAGGTAAAGCTGATCTTGGCTCTGAGGAATTTTTACCATTAATAATTTAAAACTCTTGTCAGTTAATGTTACCTCATAGTATTGATAATTTGTATACTCCTTTTTTGGCACAGGTCTTCTTTGGGTGAAATCAATTTCTTTTAATTTATGCGTATTTTGATCATTATGAATAATATTGGAGGCAATATTATCTTCGATTTTAAAAATAAATGTTGGATTACTTACTAAAGATGAAAGTAAGTTAACGATGGCGTTGAATGAGCTGTTTTGGATTGCTAATTGAATAAATTGCTGATTTATTTTTTTGTATTGATTCAGCAATAAATTTTTTTCGTTGAACAGTAATTGCATTGATTCCAGCATGATGTCGTTATATTTAATATTTTTGGGGATTTCAATTAACGGAATTTTGTACTGATTGCAATCATCAATAATAGTCTGAGGGATTTCGTTAACAAATCTTGAAGTCTTGATAATTAATCCACTGCAATTGTGATTATGAAGTGATCGCATGAATTGGCCGATTGCTTTTTCTGAAAGGTTATCGAATCCATATAATGATGATAGCAGAACTTCGTTTGGTGTAATCCATTGCTCAACGTCAGGTGCTTCGGTGATCATAATATTTTCAACGGGATTATTTAAACCTGCTGATCCAGCAATTAACTTTGAATTATTAAGCGATTCTATTTTTTGAATATCTTTTAATATGATGGCCATATTCTTTCCTCCTTGTATTAATGTTCAACATTAAGGATACTCTTGAAAGGATAAAAATCAATTTAAAGAAAGCGATTTCTATTATCCTTATAAGATATAAAAGCGCTTTCTTTATTATCTAGATAAGTAAATGTAATTGACTCCAAAAATTCTTATTATAAGAGCGTAAGTTAAATTGTTAACCAGCAAAGGGAGGAAACCAATTTGCTATATACAGTAATTAGAAAAAATAGTTATCAAGATTCTATCAATTTGATGCTTCTAACCAAAAATATTAGTTCAATGCCTGGTGTTAAAGAAGTTCAGGTAATGATGGGGACAGATGCAAATAAGGATATTTTTGATGAGGCAGGGTTATTAACTGATGAAGCTAAGTCTGCTGAGCCAAACGATATGATGATCGTTCTTGATGCTGATAAAAAAGATGTCATGGATGATGTTTTGAAACAGATTGATAAATTTCTAAATGATTTATCAGTAAAAAGTGATGATTCTGATAGTGATTCTAAAAAAGTTACCAATTGGGATGACGCTATGAAGAGTATTCCAGATGCTAACTTAGCAGTTATATCGGTTCCTGGGTTATATGCAGCAGATGAAATTGATAATGCATTAGATCATAATTTAAATGCTTTTGTCTTCAGTGATAATGTATCGCTTGAGGATGAAAGCAGATTGAAGAAAAAGGCACATAAAAAAGGGTTGCTTGTAATGGGCCCCGATTGCGGAACAGGAATTATTAGTAATGTTCCGTTAGCTTTTACTAATGTGGTTCGCTCGGGCAATATTGGATTAGTGGGTGCTTCTGGTACTGGAATTCAAGAAGTTACCAGTATGATTGAACGCCTTGGTGGTGGAGTCACGCATGCAATCGGAACCGGCGGTCGAGATTTATCGGATAGTGTAGGTGCGATAACCATGGAGGATGCGATTGCTGGTCTTGCCCATCATGATCCAACTGAAGTGATAGGCATTATTTCCAAGCCACCGGCAAAAGAAGTTCGTGATGATGTGGTTAGTTTACTTCATAGCATTGATAAACCAGTGGTTGCAATTTTCTTAGGTGAAAAACCAGATCATCATGAAGATTCGGTATATTTGGCTCATACATTGGAAGAAACAGCAAAAATTGCAATGGATTTAGCCGATAATAAACCCGTTAAAGATAATTATTATTCTAAAAAACCACTTGCAGATGCAGATCCTAAGCTTGAAGGAAAGCATATTATTGGCTTGTATTCTGGTGGCACACTTGCGTATGAAGCTGGAATGTTGGTTTCTGAAGCATTAAATCTGGGTGGTATTATTTCCGAAGATGGTTATGTTCTTAAAGCAAAAGGCAATGAGGTATTGGATCTTGGTGATGATATTTACACTCAAGGACGTCCACATCCAATGATCGATCCACGAATTCGGATTGAAAAAATTAGTGAGTATGCTAACGATCCTAAGACTGGCGTTATTCTTTTGGATGATGTTCTTGGATATGGTACCGATGATACAATGGCTGAAAGCCTTGCAGATGCTGTTAATAACGTTTCTAGAAAACATCCACGTATTAAGTTTGTTGCAACAGTTGTTGGAACAAGAGATGATCCCCAAGATTATGATGCTGCAAGAAAAACGTTACAAGATGCGGGTATCATTGTTCTTGATAGCAATGCACAAGCTGTTAGGTATGCACTCAACTTAATTGGTAAAGATTTAAATGAACCCGATAAAAAGGTTGTTAACTATACAGGTGGAACACGTGAAGTGCCAACTCCAAGTGAATCCGTTCTTGATCTATTGTACACAAAGCCACGAGTAGTTAACGTTGGACTTTCAGAGTTCTTAGATCCAGTTATTAAGTTTGGTGGTACTGGTGTTCAATTCGACTGGAAACCAGTTGCTGGTGGAAATCCGAAGCTGATTAAAATTATTAAAAAAGTTAAGGCTCTTCAAAATCGAGATCAAGAAAACGCAAAGATTGTTGATGCATATAAGAAAGCCGCTCCATTTTTGGTAGACGTTGTTCCTGCAGGAACAGTTATTTCAGAGCTTAAGGGACATACATTACTTCATGCCGGTCCTCCAATTGAATATAATGAAATGACAGAACCTATGCAGGGTGGTTGTATTGGCGCAATCCTTTTTGAAGGCTGGGCTGATAATGAGGATGATGCACGTCAAATGCTTGAAAGTGGGGATGTTAAATTCCTTTGCAATCATGATGTTAACGCAGTTGGCCCAATGGGAGGCATTACGTCGGCTCATATGGCGGTACTAGTGATTAAAAATGCACTTAAGGGCAATGACGCGTACTGCACAATGAACGAAGGTATTGGAAAGGTACTTCGGTTTGGTGCTTATTCTGAAGAAGTAATAACTCGTTTAAAGTGGATGGCAAATGTGTTGGCTCCAACATTAAGCGCTGCACTCAAGAAACTTGATGGTGGTCTAAATGTTAATGTTATGATGGCTAAAGCAATTACTATGGGTGATGAATTCCATCAACGTAACATCGCCGCTACATTAGTATTCCTCAAAGAAGTGGCACCGTTGATTGTTTCGCTTAATATTAGCGAAAAGGATAAGCAAGATGTTATTCAATTCTTGGCAGATACTGATCAATTCTTCTTGAGCATTATGATGGCAACAGGAAAGTCAATGGTTGATGCCGCAAGAACTTATAAGCATGGAACAGTTGTTACAACAATGACTCGAAATGGTAAAGACTTTGGTATTCGAATCAGTGGTTTAGGTGATCAGTGGTTCACAGCACCGGTTAATACACCGCAAGGACTGTTCTTTACTGGCTTTTCTCAAAAAGATGCTAATCCGGATATTGGTGATAGCGCAATTGCTGAAACTGTTGGATTTGGCGGAATGGCTATGATCGCTGCTCCTGGTGTAACACGATTTGTTGGTGCAGGCGGTTTTAAGGACGCACAAAAGATTAGCAATGAAATGGCTAAGATTACGCTTGATCGAAACCCTAACTTTACGATTCCAACTTGGGATTACCAAGGAACAGCTATCGGGATCGATATTGTAAAAGTTGTTGAAACTGGGATTACACCAATTATTAATACTGGAATTGCAAGTAAAGTTGCAGGTGTTGGTCAAGTAGGCGCTGGTACTGTCCATGCTCCGCTAGCTTGTTTCGAGAAGGCCTTAATTGCTTATGCCAACAATATGGGACTGCTAGAAGACGATGATGCAACGTTATTAGAAAAAGAATTAGTTAAGGAATAAGTGATGTTTATGAGCCTTAATCATAATCAAACAAATGGAGAGAAGAGCAATATGCTCCCTCTCCATTTGTTTAATAAAGACCATGGAATTATCAATACCATGTTTCAGCATAGTTTTAATATTGATTTCCCAGACCTACTTTTTCACGTCGGAAATGAATCTGATTCACTTTCTTGTACGGGGATTACTCTGGAAGATGATGTAGTGGATGAATTATTAAAATATATTGATGTAAATGATCCTGTGTCTTTTATTAAGGGAAAGTTGTACCTTTATACAAAGAAAGAAATAAGAACGATTGATTTAGAGCCTTTAAAAACTGTTGATTTAAGAATTCCACAAATCAAGCTAGATTTAAATTTCCTAAAAAAGATTATTGAGAAATTTAATATTATTGATTTTCAGAATGATTGGGGACTAAGTGATGAATATTCTCCCAATAAGGTTATTAAAATGCTCATTGAAAGCTGTGATCCAGAGCAAATCATGGAAACTCTGAAGTTTCTTTATGGGCGAGGGCGAGGTCTTACCCCAAGCGGTGATGATATTATCGTTGGCTTTACAAGCGTTCTTAGCGCCTTTGGATTTAAACAGTTAACCTTATGGAAAGAGCAAGTGAAAATCATCTTAGAAAGTCGTGCAACGACTGATGTTTCTGAATCATATATTCAGGCAGTCTTGGAAAACTATACTTCAAAGAAAATGGTTCAATTCTTGAAAGTTATTCGAGATAAAGATGAGGAGCAGTTGGCTTCTTCACTTTTGGATATTCAGAATTTTGGCCATACTTCAGGAACGGATACGCTACTGGGAATGTATGCTGCTTTTATGTTATTGAAGAGTAAATTTATCCACTGAAGATAAAAAAATATATTCGAGTTATACTCGGTTACCGGTGCTTTTGAAGAAGATGTGTGTGAGAATATGTATGTAAGCGTTATCATACGATGAATTGTTGTTGCCAATAGGTTTAATCATTTGAGGTGAAAATAATGATAGACATTTTGTTGAAGCAAGTACGTTTGAACGATAATCAGTCATTAAAGGATATTGCGATTTCTGATGGAAAAGTTCAGAAGATTGCTGATGAAATTAATAGTCCAGCAAATCAAATTATTCAAGGGAATGGGCATGTTTTAATACCTGGTTTGGTTGAGTCGCATATTCATTTGGATAAAGCATTAATTTCTAATCGAGTTCATAATCAGTCTGGAACTTTAAAGGAAGCTATTCAGGTTACTGCTGAAGCTAAGCCAACCTTTACAGAAGATGATATTTATCAACGAGCTAAAAGAGCACTTGAAATGGAAATTGAGCACGGGGTCACCAATATGAGAACCCATGCTGAATTTTCTCCTGAAACTGGTTTTGTCGGTTTTAAAACTATCCTTAAACTTAAGGAAGAATATAAAGACATGATTGACATGCAAGTTGTTGCGTTTCCCCAGGATGGTATTTTTAAACTTCCGGGGATGACTGAGATGATGGATGAAGCTATGAAGATGGGGGCTGATGTTGTCGGTGGTATTCCTTACGTAGATCCAGATCCAAAACAACATATTGACTTCTTATTTGATTTAGCAAAGAAGTATGATAAAGATATTGATTTTCACCAAGACTTCTTTGATGATGCAGATAATATTTCTATTGAGTATCTAGCACGTAAGACGATTAAAGAGGGATATCAAGGAAGAGTGACAGTTGGACATGAAACTGCATTGGCTGCGTTACCACTTGAAAAGCTAAATCCAATTATCGATTTGTTACATGAGGCTCAAATTAATGTTATTTCATTACCAGAAACCGATTTACATTTAGGTGGACGAACAGACACCTATAATGTTCGCCGGTGTGTCACACCTATTCGTAGACTGCGAAAGGGTGGAGTAAATGTTGCGCTTTCTACTAATAATATTCGAAATCCGTTTACCCCATTTGGTAATGGTGATATTATGCAGGTTGGTTTTTTAGCCGTACCTGCGGCACATCTTGGTGGTTTGGCGGATTTACCATCAGTATTGGATATGTTGACGGTAGATCCGGCAAAAATTTTGAAGCTGGACCATTATGGAATTAAAGAAGGTAATATTGCAAATCTGGTTCTTCTTGATACCAAACGAAAAGCTGATGCAGTTATTGATATTCCAGAGCGACTTTATGTTATTAAAGATGGCAGAGTCACGGTCAAAACTGAGAAAAAAGTTTCAACTTATCGTAAAAATAAGGAAAAAATAAACATTTAGAGTGATAAATTAAAAATAGAGAAGCAGGAGGAATTACTTTGTCAAAAATCGTCGTTGCCCTTGGCGGCAATGCTATCCTTTCCAAGGATGCATCCGCACAGGCTCAAATGAAAGCAGTTAAAGAAACAGCAAAGGAACTCGTTAATTTTATCAAGAATGGGGACCAGCTCATTATTACCCATGGAAATGGACCACAAGTAGGAAACCTACTACTTCAGCAGAGTGCTGCAGACAGTGATGAGAATCCGGCTATGCCACTTGATACCTGTGGTGCAATGACACAGGGAAGTATTGGCTATTGGTTCCAAAATGCTATGAAAGAGGAATTACTGGATAGTGGCATTGACAAAGACGTTATGGCAATTGTGACCCAAACGATTGTGGATGAAAATGATCCGGCTTTCCAAAACCCATCCAAACCAATCGGACCGTTTTATAAAGAAACAGAAGTCGAAGGTCTAAAGGCTCTTCATCCGGACTGGCAGATTATCGAAGATGCCGGTCGTGGCTACAGACGGGTTGTGCCGTCACCTAAGCCGTTGGAAATCAATGAATATCGTGCCATCAAGCAGGTTGTTGATGCTGGCATCGTTCCAATTGTTTCAGGCGGCGGTGGCATTCCGGTTGTTCGAAAAGGTAACCGGCTGGTTGGAACGGAAGCTGTTATTGATAAGGATTTCAGCGCCTCAAAAATTGCCCAACTAATCGATGCTGATAAACTGATTATTTTAACGTCTGCCGGCGGTGTTTTTTACAACTACGGCAAACCCAATCAGGTTGAACTTAAAGAAGTTAGCGTTGATGAGATTCAAAAACACATTGATGCAAAGGAATTTGCCAAAGGCAGTATGCGGCCAAAGGTTGAAGCAGCTACCAGCTTTGTTCGAAATACCGGTAATCCGGCTGTCATCGGTGATCTTGAAGATGTTAAAGAGATCATTAAAGGCAATGAAGGAACCACTATTGTCAGCGAAAGTGTGCCGGCTACAGTGAAGTAGTTGAGATTGTTTTGAATAAAATAAAGACGCCATACAAGAACAAAACCTTGTATGGCGTCTTTATTTAGAAAGTCTAAGCTGATGCGTATGATCATGCATGGTGGGCTTAAAGGGCAGTCAAAGGAATCAATAACCTGATTGTACCAGCAATGGTAATTCCTTAAGATCCGGCAGGGTATAAGTGGGCTTGATATCGGCTAATGCCGACAACTTCAGTCGATTAATCCAAACGCAAGACCATCCGATTTTATGACATGGTACAACATCCCACCAATAGCCCATTGCAACGTGTAGGTGAGGCTGTTCGAGCTGCTTTGAGGCATAGTCAAAAAACGGTATGGCAGGCTTATAACAGCGGGTTTGTTCAGGTAGGATCGTTTGATCGACTTCGTGATCCAACGCGTTGAGGTGAGCTGCCATCAAGCTTGACGTTGAATTGGACATAATGATGACACGGTGGTCTGCCTCACGCAATTGACGCAGAACGGCAATGACTTCCGGCCAAGGGGTTAAAGTCGTGTATAGGTTGATTAAATCGTTAAAATGGTTGCTGAACAACGATCCGGTTTGAAGTGTCATGTCCATATACGCTAAGTCCCGCTTCAATAAGGCGGAAAATGGCAGCGTTGTTTCGCCATACATTAAGCGATCCTCCCACAATTCGAATTGGGACCAGGCAGCCTGACCGTCAATGCCGTGAGCTGTCCCGAATGCCATCAACCAGGTTTGGATTGGCCGAGTGTCTAATAACGTTCCGTAACAATCGAATGTGATATCCATTAAAATCACCTTTTTGAGTATCATAACACCTGAATCGGAGAATAGTCAGTTTATTTTAGAAGCATTGCAACCAATAAAAAACAGAGCAGTCTGACAACCTGCTCTGCTAATCGTTAAAATGTCAATATATTCTAATAAATTAATACTTCGGCTACCAAGATGCCGCCACCAAAAACCAGGACGAACACGACAACCGGCCAAACGAATTTTAGCCAATGGGAATACTTCATATTCAGCATCTGAAGGGTTGCCATGACTAAACCGGTCGGTGCCAGGAAAAGCATTGCATATTGGCCAAACTGATAGGCAGTGACAACCACAAATCGAGGAATATGAACCGTATCGGCAAGTGGTGCCAGAATTGGCATTGACAGAACGGCCAATCCGGAAGATGACGGGACAATAAAGCCAAGTACAAAGAAGATAAATAACATGACTAAGATAAACGTCGGTCCACTCATATGGGCAACCAGGGTTGATGAAAATTGAAGAATGGTATCCGAGATGAGACCTTCATTTAAGACCAAATTGATACCACGGGCAAGTCCAATGATAAGGGATACGCCTACTAAACTTGAGGCACCGTTAACAAAAGCATCAACGACTCCTTTTTCACCAAGACCATGGTTACCGGTTCCAGTTAAGAACATGATAATAATGGCAAATGCCAAGAATGAGGATGCCATGGTTGGGAACCACCAGCCTTGGGACATCACACCCCAAACCATGATTGGGAAAGCTGAGACGAATAAGAGTAGAATAATCTTTTTTCGAATTGTAAAAGATGATTTCTGGTGATCGTCAGTCGATGCAATTTCCCACATGTGGTTGAATTCATCACGGTCATCATAGGAATACGAGAAGGTCGGATCCGCTTTGACTTTTTTGCTGTACCAATATAGATAAATGATGACGAATGCGGCCGCAACAATACACCCGACTACCCGCCACATAATTCCCTGGGTAAAATCAATTCCGGCAGCGTTTGAAGCAATAACAACCGAGAACGGATTAATTGTTGAAAATGAGGTTCCAATTGAGCTTGCAAGGAAGATGGCTCCGACACAGACAATCGAGTCGTAGCCCATCGCAATGAAGATTGGCACCAATATAGGATAGAACGCAACTGCTTCTTCCTCGATCCCACAAAGGGTACCGCCTAAGACCATTAAAATAGAGACAAAGAAAATCAGTGCGAATTCGTGGCCTTTGGTTTTCTTTGTCAGTGCCATTAATCCCGACTCAAACGCACCGCTTGCTTTAACAACCCCAATCAGGCCACCGAGAACTAAAATAAAGACCATGATGTCGACGGCTTCTATAGTCCCTCGAACCATACTGCTGGTAATATCGCTGGCACCGGCTGGATGTTGTTTGAGCCGCTTGTATGTGTTGGGTACTGAAACAGCTTGGGTAATGCCGCCGGACGTAAACTGGTGAATATCAATTTTTACGCCGAGCTTATCCAATTCTTTCTGGGTACTTGGAATGTTGGATATTTTCCCGTGTGGGTCAGTGATCTGTAAGTGAGAGCTGGTTTGATTATAAGACAGCTTTGAATAACTGCCGGCCGGAATCATCCAGGTTGCCGCTACTGCAACGACCGTTAAGATAAACAGGATGACAAACGCACCGGGCATCTTTAGTTTGAAATGCCGTTTGGGCTTAATTGCTGAATCCATTTGTATAATCCCCCTTCGTTCTATACAATTGGTATTATATGAAGCGGTTTCATATAACTTCACGATACTTCAAAAACTTGTGTAAAAATGTCTAGGGGAATTTAATCATGTTCAAGCAATCACGTTTCATTAGTTACGGACGTTACCAGCGGATCCTGGTTGCGGCGATCTGCATTGCGCTGGCTTCGCAAATCAATTTTCAAACGTATACGTCGGGATTTATCATTACACTGGCAGTTTTGCTGCTGCCGATTTTTCTGTATTTTAATCGCGATTTAAATCCGTTTCAGCTGACATTGGCGGTCGCAGTTGCATCACCGATTTTTCGAGGCGTCCTGTTATTTATAAGTCAGGATGCCAGTGCCAATCACATTATTCAATTTACGATCACGGATATGGCCTTTTATGTGTGTTATGGTGCCCTCTATTATTTGATTTATTGGCGAAATGGCCAACGTAACAACGGCTATTTCTTCTTCACAATTGTCCTGTGCGATTATCTCTCGAATTTGCTGGAGGTCAGCTTATTAACCGGCTTTTCGCATTACAGTTACCAGCTATTCCAATTCTTGTTTATGGCCGCATTGATTCGCAGCCTGGGAAGCTGTTCAATTGCTTTTGTGTACCACTATTTCACACTGATGTTACGGGATGAAAACCACGAACAACGTTATTATCATTTTGTGTGGGTTGCCTCTGCCGTTAAGAGTGACGTGTATTTTATGCGCAAGAATATCAGTGAAATTGAAAACGTCATGAAGAACGCTTATTTGCTTAACCAACAGTTGCAGCAGGACAAAGTCGATGAAAAGCAACAGGATATGGCATTGAGTATTGCCAGGGATGTTCATGAGATTAAGAAAGATTATCAAAACGTTATTCGTGGCCTGGGTGATTATTTTGATGATGATACCAGTGCACCAATGCAGTTGGCCGATATTTTAAAAGTGACGGTAAATTACATCCGTGAAGCAATTAAGCAGCGTCATCAAAATATCGTGATTGAGGTTCATAATCAAGTTGATCTGGTGGTTCCAAACCATTATTACGTTGTATCGATTCTCTCAAATTTAATTTTTAATAGCGTGGACGCAATGGATGATAAGGCTAACGGGTTGATTCGAGTGACTGTGGCAGATGATAATGATCAAATTATTATTAATGTTAGTGATAATGGCAGTGGAATGGATCAAGAAACGCTTGCGATGATTTTTGAACCGGGATTCACGACTAAATTTGATGAAAGTACCGGCGTCGTTTATCGGGGGATCGGCCTATCACATGTTAAAATAATTACCCAAGAGCAGTTTGATGGCGATATTCAAGTGGCATCCAAGCCTGGTCAGGGAACTGATTTTCAGGTAACGCTCAGTAAACGACGACTGACACAGGAGGCACGATCATGAAATTTTACATTGTTGACGATGATCCATCAATTCCAATGATGCTTCGCCGAATTATCGAAAAGGATCCTCAAAATGATGTGGTCGGTATTGCCCACGAGGCTAAAAAGGCGCTGGCTGATTTAACGTTGATGGCTGTCGATATTGTTTTGATAGATCTGCTGATGCCTGAAATCTCAGGGATTGAATTAATTAAGCAATTAAAGCAGCGAAAGCCGTCATTGCGCTTTATTATGATTTCTCAGGTTCGCGACAGTGAGTTGCGGTCAGAAGCTTATCAAACCGGCATTGAGTTTTTCATTGATAAACCAATTAATGTCATTGAAGTTAAAACGGTGATTGAAAAAGTAATTCAGAATATTCAGATGACTGAAAAATTAACGCATATTCAAGCGCTGGTTGGCGGCAGTTTGACGGCTGAACCGGTGGTTGATCAGCGACAGAAAGCTAAGGAGCGAATTCTTTCAATATTAAGGTTTCTGGGAATGACATCGGAAGCCGGCTCTTCTGATATTTTGGCAATTGCCCAAATGATGCTGGAACAACACCTTACTTTTCGAGAAATTGACTTTAATAAGGCCTATCATATCGATGATCGGGAAAAGAAAATTTTGTTTCAGCGAATCCGAAGAGCGATCAAAACCGGCTTAACCAATCTGGCGACTCTCTGCATGGATGATATGGATAATGAAGTCGTGATTGAATACGCAAATTCGTTGTATGAATACAAGAATGTTCGAAATGAAACGCAGTTTTTAAGAGGAACCCGGCAAACGGGTGGTAAAACATCTTTACGACATTTCTTTGACGGCCTATTGAATGAAGTGAATGTATCAGATTAATCGTGAAGCTCAAATGTCCGTCAATCCCGAAAGAGAATTGACGGTTTTTTTGTTCCACTCAAGTGAAAACGTTTTACTAACAATGCCATGTCACTTGATGCGTGCAAACGCAATGGTTTCAAGCGATCTCCATATATGTAACATGTTACGCGTTACGGAACAAAATACATGCTTGTTCAGCCTATGCCGATAGGGGTCAAAACCATATACTTAAGCGCTTTCATCAAGTATAGTAAGACTCGTAAAGAAATACTCGAGGATTTCTGGAACACAATTAAAACGAATTTAAAAAAAGACTAGGAGATAAACATCATGAAACGAGACTTTATCGATACAAACTCATACACCCGCGACGAAATTCAATATTTGATTAATTTAGGTATCCAAATCAAACAGGACATCAAACTTGGCAACTATCCACAGCTTTTGCCACATCGCACATTGGGAATGATCTTTGAAGAGTCTTCAACCAGAACCCGGGTTTCATTTGAGACAGCGATGACTCAGTTGGGTGGTCACGCGCAATATCTTGCACCAGGCCAAATTCATTTAGGCAGTGCCGAAAGCGAATCACTTGGCGATACAGCAATTGTGTTATCACGATTGGTTGATATCCTGATGGCACGGGTTGCAAAACATTCAACTGTTGAAAAATTAGCTCAAACGGCAACGGTTCCTGTTCTTAACGGAATGAGTGATTACAACCATCCAACCCAAGAAGTCGGTGACATCATCACAATGGCTGAACATCTACCAGCTGGTAAGAAACTCAGTGATTGCAAGATTGTTTTTGTTGGTGACGCAACCCAGGTTTGTGTTTCAACAATGTTTATGGCTTCCAAGATGGGAATGAAATTTGTTCAATTTGGCCCTAAAGGGTATCAAATCAAACCCGAAACTTTGGAAATTGGTAAGAAGAACGCTGAAATCTCAGGTGGCAGTGTTGAAATTTCCGAAGATGCCGATGCAGCCCTCAAAGATGCCGATTTCATTTACACCGACGTTTGGTATGGCTTATACGAAGCACCACTTTCATATGATGAAAGAATGAAGATCTTCTATCCTAAGTATCAGGTAAACGATGACTTAATGAGCAAAGCTTCAAGTCACGCAATGTTTATGCACTGCTTACCAGCCAACCGTGGCGAAGAAGTTACTGACAGTGTGATTGATTCACCGGCTTCAATCGCTTGGGATGAAGCAGAAAATCGTTTGACGGCAATGCGTGCCTTACTCGTATACTTGATGGCACCATCAATGAATTACAGTGAAAAACAATTGGATGACTTCAATGATCCAAAGCTTAAATCAATGATTCTAAATCTTGTTGACAACTCGACTCGTTAATCAATCGTTTAACAGATTTTAATGAAGGTGGAAGAAATGGAAAAAGAGAAAAAGTTTAGATTATTTGATGCGGTACTAATGGCGGTCGTTGTTGTCCTAGTTGTTGAATCGGTCGCACCAGCCGCAGCAATCGGTCCATCACAATTCTTCTGGTGGGGAGCACTTCTGATTCTCTTCTTCCTACCATACGGATTAATTTCTGCAGAACTCGGGACTACTTATGATGGCGATGGCGGTATCTATGATTGGGTTCGAAAGGCGTTTGGAAAACGTTGGGGTGGTCGAGCTGCCTGGCTTTATTGGATTAATTTTCCGATTTGGATGGCCAGCCTGGCCGTTCTATTTACCGGCGTTATCGGTCAAGTTTTTCCGACACACTTTGGTACGTGGACAAACGTTGTTATCCAATTGGTCTTTATCGCGATAGTAACCCTGATTTCCTGTTATCCGATTGCGGATAGCAAATGGATCTTGAACCTGGCCGCAATTGCCAAAGTCGTGATCATGCTGAGTTTAGGAATTCTTGGGATTTACGTTGCGATGACCAAAGGTGTTGCAAGTAACTTCACAGTTAAAACGATGCTACCGCAGATGGACGTTAAGAGCCTCGGTTACATCTCGGTTATCCTGTTTAACTTCTTGGGATTTGAAGTTGTGACATCAATGGCAAGTGAAATGCCGAATCCGAAGAAACAAATTCCCCAAGCAATCATCTGGGGCGGTATTTTAATCGCAGTCTTCTACGTATTTGCTGCCTTCGGAATGGGTGTTGCAATTCCAAGTGATAAATTGTCAACCTCAAGTGGATTAATGGAAAGTATCCTATTATTAATCGGTGGTAACAATTGGTTCGTGATTCTGATTGCCATTATGTTCATGTATACGTTGGCTGCCAACCTGATCTCATGGTCAGCCGGAGTTAACTACGTTGCCTCTTATGCAGCAAAAAATCATGACCTTCCGGCAGTCTTCGCAATTGAAAGCAAGAAAAACGGTATGCCGATTGGGGCAACCTTACTAAACGGTCTGATTGCTGCAATTCTGGTTGTTGTATCTCCTTTGATTCCCAATCAAAATATTTTCTGGGCGTTCTTCTCACTTAACGTGGTTGCTTTGTTGGGATCATACATCTTAATGTTCCCATCTTTCAGTAAACTTCGAAAAATCGATCCAAAAGCCGAGCGGCCGTTCAAAGTTCCCGGCAACAAGTTTATGATTTCGTTAATGACTTGGATTCCGGTAACACTCTTGGTTGTCACAGTTATTATGTCAGCTGTTCCTTTGAACGGTAGTGCTGAAGAGATTAACGGCAAAGTGCCAATTCTAATTGGGACGATTATCACATTGATTCTTGGTGAAATCTGTATTCGAATTGCTGAAAAGCACGGAGATAAGAAAGCTCATCAAGAGGCGAGTAGTCACATCGAAGGACACTCGGAACACGCATTAGAAAAGTAACTTGAATTTTGACTTAAACGTAAAGGAAGTTATTAAATTATGAAAACTTTACAATCATCACCTAAAAAAGACGGTTTCAGAATGCCAGGCGAATTTGAACATCATAAGGGTGTTTACATCCTTTGGCCGGAACGCCCGGACAACTGGAGAAACGGTGCCAAACCGGCACAACACACTTTTGTGAACGTTGCGAAAGCTATTTCACAATTCGAACATGTGACTGTTGGCGTTTCAGACGAACAGTTTGCCAATGCCCGTCACATGTTGCCGGATGAGGTTGAAGTGGTTGAGATGTCAAATGATGACTCATGGATTCGTGACTGCGGCCCAACATTTGTGACTAACGAGAATGGTGATCTTCGCGGTGTCGACTGGACATTTAATGCTTGGGGCGGCCTGGTTGACGGGTTGTACTTCCCTTGGGACAAGGATGACCGGGTTGCTCAGAAGGTCACCGAGTTGGAACATGCTGATCGTTATCGATTAGATGACTTTATTCTTGAAGGCGGCTCAATTCATGTTGATGGTGAAGGAACCTTGATCACAACCGAAGAATGCCTACTTTCAGAAGGCCGTAATTCACAGCTGTCCAAAGAACAAATTGAGAATGTTTTGAAAGAATATTTGAATTTGGATAAAGTGATTTGGTTAAAGCGTGGCATTTACAACGATGAAACCAATGGTCACGTGGATAATATTGCCAACTTTGTTAAGCCGGGCGTTGTAGCTTTGGCTTGGACGGATGACAAGAATGATCCACAGTATGAAATTTCAAAAGAAAACTATGACATCTTAAGTAACGCTACTGATGCCAAGGGTCGTAAGATTCAAGTTGAAAAACTTTATGTACCAAAACCGGTAACGATCACCAAAGAGGAAAGCGAAGGTGTTGACGCAGTTGATGGAACGCTTCCTCGTCAAGAAGGCGACCGGCTTGCTGCCAGTTATGTAAACTACTATACGGCAAATGGCGGAATTGTCTTCCCAGAATTTGGCGATCCAAACGATGAAAAAGCCAAAGAAACCTTACAACGACTTTATCCAGACCGTCAAATCGTCGGTGTTCCTGCACGTGAGATCTTACTTGGCGGCGGTAATATTCACTGCATCACCCAACAAGTACCGGCAGGCAGATAGGAGGAATTTAATTTGGCAAAAGTTGTCGTTGCCCTTGGGGGAAATGCGATCCTTTCAAAGGATGCCTCCGCAAAGGCTCAGATGAAGGCTGTTAAAGAAACAGCCAAAGAGTTGGTTAACTTTATTAAAAACGGTGATCAATTGATCATTACCCATGGTAACGGTCCCCAAGTCGGTAACCTGTTACTCCAACAGATTGCTTCCGACAGTAATGAAAATCCGGCGATGCCATTGGACACCTGTGGGGCGATGACTCAAGGATCCATCGGTTACTGGTTTCAAAATGCCATGAAAGAAGCATTATTGGATAGTGGCATTAACAAGGATGTTATTTCAATTGTGACCCAAACCATTGTTGATGAAAATGATCCGGCATTTCAAAATCCTTCAAAACCAATCGGTCCCTTCTACAAGGCCGATGAGGTTGCCGAGTTAAAGGCCCAACACCCTGATTGGGAAATTGTTGAAGATGCCGGTCGTGGCTATCGACGGGTTGTTGCTTCACCCAAACCTTTGGAAATTAATGAGTATCACGCCATTAAACAGGTTGTGGATGCCGGTATTATTCCAATTGTCTCCGGTGGCGGTGGCATTCCCGTTGTGAGGAAAGGCAATCGATTAGTAGGTACCGAAGCGGTTATCGATAAAGATTTTAGTGCTTCTAAAATTGCCCAATTGGTCGATGCCGACAAGTTAATTATTTTAACTTCGGTTGGCGGTGTCTTCTACAACTACGGTAAGCCAAATCAGCAGGAACTCAAAAAAGTGGGCGTTGACGAGGTTCAAGCTCATATTGATGCTGACGAGTTTGCCAAGGGCAGTATGATGCCTAAGGTAAAAGCAGCGGTGGACTTTGTTCGTAATACCGGTAATCCAGCTGTTATCGGTGCTCTTGAGGATGTTCAAAACATTATTAAGGGCACTGAGGGCACCACGATTGTCAAACAGCGTGTGAGCGTTTAAGCAGATTAACAGGTTCATTTAAATCATCAAGAGATTATCAATTAGGAGATCGCTGCTTGAGTGGCCGATCTCCTAATTTTTTGTCTATCCGTAAAGAGAACATGATAAAATTGGATTAGAAAGTAGTCGAGGTAAGAAAATGAAAATCAAAAATTCAAATCCACAAAAGGATGGTTATTATCTGGCACCCGAGTGGCATCAGCATCAACAGTCTTATATGATGTGGCCACAGAGAAGCGATAACTGGCGTGAGGGCGCAAAGCCGGCCCAAAAGACGTTTGCCGAAGTAGCCATTAAGGTGAGCCAATATGAACCCGTGACTATGCTGGTTTCCCAATCGCAATATCAGCATGCCCGTGATGTGCTGCCGGAATCCATTCGCGTGATTGAAATGAGTTATAACGATGCGTGGATGAGAGACATTGGCCCCGCTTATTTAATCAATCACCATGATCAAGTTCGGACGGTTAACTGGCAATTCAATGCCTGGGGTGGCCTAATTGACGGTTTATACTTCCCGTGGGATCAGGATAACCTGGTCGCTAAGAAAGTAACTGACTTGGACCGGTTTGATTATTATGACGTCGACTTTGTTCTTGAAGGCTGCGGCTACCAAACTGATGGTGAGGGAACACTAATGGCCGTTGAGGAGTCGGTTCTTTCCGAAGGACGAAATGGTGAAGTTAAAAGGGCGGATGTCGAGGAAATTTTAAAAAAGGATTTAAATGTTTCTAAGATTATCTGGTTGGAACAAGGGTACTTCATGGACGAAACCAACGGGGATGTTGACAATCTGGTCAATTTTATTCGCCCAGGTGAGGTGGCCTTGAATTGGACAGAGGATCGAACTGATCCAATGTTTGCGATTACCCACCAAGCTTTTAAAATTTTAAGTCAGGCGACCGATGCAATGGGGCGGCAGCTGAAGGTGCATAAAGTGAGCCTGCCTCGACCGTTATTGGCTACTGAAGAAGAAAGTCAGGGTGTCGACCCGGTTAACGGCCTCTTACCAAGATATGCCGGAGATCGGTTAACGGCTTCTTATATTAATTGTTATTTGGCTAATAATGCTGTTATTTTACCTATTTTTGGGGATCAACATGATCAGGAAGCAATAGATCAGTATCAAAAACTATTTCCTGATCGAAAAATCGAACCCGTATACGCTCGTGAGCTGCTGCTTGGCGGCGGTAATATTCATTCAATCGTATTAGGTGTTCCGGACTAGAGGGATTTAAATGAACTTTTTTGAAATTATCAAACCATACGTGGAAAAATTGACTAAAAATGAGTACACGCTGCTTGATTACGTCATTAAGCATATGGCTGAAATTCAAAATAAGAGTATTAGAGAAGTGGCGGCAGCGTGTTTTGTCTCAACAACCACGTTTTTAAGATTTGTCCGCAAGATTGGTTTTTCCGGCTATAGTGAATTTAGTACGGTGATTAAATACACGGTTTTAAACAGTGATAAGAAGGCGGATAGCGATGTCACGTTCGTTGAAAAACAATCCCAGTATCGAAATGAGTATTTGAAAAATATCGAAGAAACGGTTCGAGTCTTGGATGAACGAAAGTTGTTGAAGATCTGCCAACAAATGGATAAGCATCCCAAGTTATATTTTTATGCCAAGGGGTTCAGTAAGTACACAACGGACTATATTGAGTACTTGTACACGTTAAACGATTTCATTGTCATTTTTCCCAAGAACTATGAGCAACGAAAACTGGCGTATCGAAATATTGATCAAAACGACATCATTTTTGTGTTCGACTATGAGGGTGAAGATGATGAACTGATCCAGCTTATTCAGAATCTGAAAAGCAATACCCAGTTTGCATCATTGGTTTCCATCACGGGAGCTAACAACAACACTATTCAAAATATGAGTGATGAAAATTTGTACCTGTTTACCGATGAATTGAAAATTAATAGTGTGGATATGACATCCCATGTATCGCTGATTGTGATTATGGAACTATTGTTGTATCAATATTTGGAATATAAAAAAAATAAAGAAGACTACTAAACAATTGATCATCCAAAAATAAGATCCTGGCAAATCATCTGAAATGATTTATCAGGATCTTTTTGAAAGTAATTATTGTAGACTTTCGTTTCCGATACTACTTGGATTATATCAAATTAAACGTTTGGATCAATATGGTTATCTTTAAACCATTGGGCTACTTCGGCATTCGTTTGACGATTTAATTCCTGTGCCAGCTCTGTTTCTTCATTACCACTATAAACTTCCCAATTGCCTAAAAGTTCAATTGTGTTTAGTTCGATTTTGCCTGGGATGACAATTTTAGATTGAATTGCTTTTTGCAAATCTTTAACGACTTGATCGACCTGTGCCAGAGACTCAAATCCAGTGGGATAATTATCTGGACTATCAAAAATAGGCGCGTTTACTTTTGCAAAGTCAGCTTTTAATTTGTTAAATAAACGACGATATTTTCTGGCGAGTTGGTTGTTACCATTCATATCTTCAGAAAAATATGGGCTACTCACGTAAAAACGAATCTGAAAAAAGGGAGGATCTTCAACCATTCTAGAAGTCTCTGTGACTTTATTCAACGTTAAGTCACGATCGTTATAAATATTGAATCTATCAAGAACGATAGTTGCTGTCATAAGCATTTCTCCTCGTATTTAAATCATTTTATTACATTATAGCCATTTCGAATTCCAAAATATAGAACAAATCGATTCTATCACAGCTTAAACATTTAATGCTTGCTTTTTACCCGTTCCGGGATCTGAATGAACATTATCCTGCTTATCAATTCGAGCTCTTAAGGCCCATAGAATAGTGACTGTATCGACGACTTCTTGAAAAAGGGCCCCGATAATAGCCGGAATAACGCCAAAGCTGGCAATGATCATTAAGATTAAACAAATCGCAATTCCGATTAAAACGGACTGACGGGCAACACTCATTGTTTCCTTTGAGATGGCAACGGCTTTGCTGACAAGACTCAAGTCATCCTTTAAGACAACTGCATCTGCAGATTCACTTGCGGCAGTTGATCCATGGGCGCCCATTGCGATCCCGACATCCGCTGCTGCAAGCGAGGGTGCGTCGTTTACACCATCACCAACCATACAAACCGGACGATCGTTGGCATCTAATTGATCAAGAACGGCAATTTTTTCTTTTGGTAATTTTTCTGCATATACTTTATCGATCCCGACTTTATCAGCAATCTGTTGGGCAATCGGCTGACGGTCACCAGAAATCATCATGATTTGTTTGACGCCAAGTTGATGAAGCCTCGTCATAACGCCCTTGGCTTCCGGACGCAACTCATCTGAGAAGCTGACATACCCCGCATAAGTATCATTAACCGACACGTAAACGGTTGTTTGATCGATTTTCTTGATAGGGTCAGTTGAGACAAATTCTGCTTTTCCGACTTTTACCAGTTGGTTGTCGATTGTTGCCGAAATACCTTCAGCAGTGGTTTCTTTAACGTTTTTGGCAATGGGAATTTTATCCGGAATGGCTGCCACCAATGAACGGGCCAAAATATGGTTGGATTGTTGTTCTGCTCCTGCGGCCAACTGTAAGACCTGATCCGGTGTATAACCATTTGTGCCGAAGACATGATCAACGGTTAAATGGCCTTTAGTGATCGTTCCGGTTTTATCAAATGCAAACGTCTTGGCCCTGGCCAGTTTTTCGATAATCGTTCCGCTTTTAACAATGATACCGTTTCGACTGCCGCGACTCATTCCCGAAACCAATGCAATCGGGGCGGCAAGAATTAATGGACAAGGTGATGCCACAACGAGGACTTCGGCGAATCGAACCGGATCACCTGACAGATACCAGGCAACTCCGGCAATTAAATAGGCAGCCAGTGTGAATGGAACGGCATAACGGTCAGCTAAACGAACAAAATGAGCAGGTTGTTCTTCTGCTTGCTTGACCAAGCGAATAATGTTTTGATACTGACTATTATCAGCCGTCTTATCCGCAATCATTTTAAAAGAGGCATCACCGTTAATTGCACCTGACATCACGTGGTCACCGATTTGTTTGTCTACGGGACGCGATTCGCCTGTTAATGAAGCTTCGTCAATGGTGATCGTTCCTTCAGTGATTGTGCCGTCAACGGGGATGATTTCACCTGGCTTAACCAACAGGCGATCCCCAATTTTAACGGCATCAATATTAACATCGTTAATGGTTTCGTTAATCATAAGATGAGCCGAACTGGGAGAATTTTCGATTAACAATTTCAACTCGGAATTGGCTTTATTTGCGGCGTAGTCTTCCAGTGCATCGCCACCGGTCAGCATTAACAGGACAATCATGGCAGCCCAGTACTCACCCACGGCAATGGTAGCAATAACAGCCGTGATTGCCAGTAAATCGACACCGAATTTACCGGAACGGAGGGTCTTAATCATATCTATGAACATGAGTAGTGCAATGAATGATCCTAAAATTGAGATTATTATTTGGGCATATTGTGGCAAGCCAAGTATAAATTGACATATCAAAGCCAAGGCACTCACTAGAAAGACGCCAATAAGCCGCCAATAGTTTGTTAACTGAGTCATGATTGGTTACCTCCATTCTAAAAATCAAGTATCTCTACCTAGATTATAACAATTCTAAAGTAGAAGGTCGACCATAACGCTCACTTGTGAGCAAAACTATTGCTGTATCAGGTCGTAAGCTTGTATTGCAACGGATAAGGGCGTAGACTTCAGGTGAATTGCTTAGTGAAAGGAAGTGTCTTTAATGACAATTAAAGAAGCAATTAAATTTGCGCAAAAACGGGGTATTAGTGCTGACCAGAATTTGATTAGTCGCTGGATTAGGGACGATAAGATTCAGACTACCGGCAGCCTAAAGGATCGGACACTTAATATTGATCAAAAAAGTTTTGGTGAGTTCTTAGATAAAAATGGTGAGTCGATTGAGAAGATTCAGGCTGAAATGCAAAAAGAGTTGATGAAAAAAGTCGGTTTTGCAGGCAGTGGCTTATAATAGGCGGACACTTAATATGATCAAGTGTCATTTTTGAGGATAGTTATCATTAGACATTGTGTTTAAGTCAATGATAACTATCCTCTTTAATCTTCTGGACAAGCGGCATCAACACGCCGATAATGAAGAAAACCAATTCATCCGGTTAGTTGTACGGATAAGTTATTTATGACTCAAAAATATCATTTTGGAGGTATTGACTGCGTTATGATCAAAGTTGAATTTAATAAGCAATTGACTTTAAAGGAACTATTAGGGTTATACAAAACGGCAGATTTTGCACAGGAGAAACTCGATGATGATCCAAAGCGATTACAAATGATGCTGGACCATACGCAACTACTGGTTACCCTGAGGGATGACGATCGATTAATCGGGATGGCGCGTTGTCTGACTGATTTCGAATATAGCTGCTACTTGAGTGAGATTGTGATTTTACCGGATTATCGTGGTCAAGGAATGGAAAAACGACTTTTGCAAAGCATTCATGATTATCTTGGTGAACGAGTGGCAGTCACGTTAAGAGCTGATCCGGAGGCAATCGGCTTTTATTCAGAAGTCGGTTATCAACAAGTTGATCATATGTTTCGAATTCACCGGGAGGCTTAAAAATGATTATTTATTCCGCGACTGCAGTCATTAGTCCAAAACAACTCGCTGATCTATTTGATGATTCGGGGATTAAACGGCCAACAGCTGATATAAATAGGATAAAACGAATGATAAATAATGCCAATTTGCTGTATACGGCATGGGATAACGACATGTTGGTCGGCGTTGCCCGCGGTTTTAGCGATGAAGCGTATTGCTGTTATTTATCAGATTTGGCAGTTAAAAAGGATTATCAAAAGCAGGGCATTGGTCGTAAATTAGTTAAAAAGATTCACCGGGACCTTGGCTCAACTGTTTCACTAGTTTTGGCAGCAGCACCGTCAGCAGTTGGCTATTATCCAAAAATCGGGTTCGAACAGATTGATTCAGGATTTAAACGGCCGCGAAAATACTAAGCGTTGATTAACGTGGAGGACGATTAAAAAATGAACGACATTCAAATTAACAATAATCAGTTAACCGTTACGATAACGGGAATGGATAAATTATGGGGATTTAAAAACCGCTTAATCATTCCTTTAGACCACGTTTCCGATATGACAATTGAAAACCGCAAACAGCTAAACCAGGATGGTAAATGGCGGGTGGTCCAATTTCGGACACCTGGACTGGGATTACCTTGGAAACAAGTCGGAACCTTTTATGGCAACCACAAGAGATCGTACTTAAATGTATCCGGCAATGAACATATTTTGTTTGTGGCTTTAACTAACGAAAAATATGATTATTTATTTTTAACAGTTAGTAATCCGGATGAACTGTTGTCCGAGTACAAAAGAGTAAAACAAAAAAGCATTGAATAAGAGTGGCATCACCTTCAGATTGGTTGAAGGTGGTGCTACTTTTAGTATCCGATTGTTTAATCATTAATGGTTTCCGGTTCTCGATCAATAAATCCTTCGTGACCAAGGAACAGCCATTTTAGCGTTGCGTAGGAAATGCTACCATTCTTAGACATTGGTAAAAAGCATGTCTGCATTTTATAGACAATGAGTCTATTGACTTAATGATGTTTCGACGTTTAACCTGAAATCATCAAAGCAAAGGGAGCGGTTCGATGTTTAATCAAGAAAAGGAAAATATGAGTCAACGTTATGAGGAATTATCAGCTGATGAGCTTTCACACATAAGCGGAGGCGTTACCCGATATCGGCACCATGAAAAGAAAAGCTGGATAGATGATTTTATGAAAGGATTTAAAAAGACTTTTTGCTAGATCAATTAAGAAACTCATTATTAAGTGTGGTTATAATAAACGCTTTTGGTCATTAAAGTCAGTGATAAGGAGCGTTACATATAGTGATACATCGAAAAAGACAAGGAGATATTAGGATGCAAAAAGAACGAAAAACAATGAACTCGGCCGATAAAAAGGGGCTGCTGAACGCCAAAACCAATCATCAAAAGGAAAGACACTATTTTAAATCAACTTCAATTTACCATACGTTGTTTTATCTCATCGTTTCTTTTTTGCTATATCAGATCGTCAGTATCCCTCTTCCTTTTGGACAGGCGATTCACGGAAGATCATGGGCGTTTATGATTTTTTTCATCCTGTTTATAGCCATAACCGCAACGGTTGCAATAAGATTTGCTTTTAAATCTTATCAAGAAGTTATGACGTCGAGTGTCCGGATTGCAGGGCGTGATGTGGACTTCAAGCAGGTATTTAAAGTCTTCGCGGTATCATTAATTGGGATTGTGTTGTTTTCTGCCCTTTCCGACTTGGTGGTGCCCACAACTGAAAATCAAACTATGCTGGAACAAAGTATTAATGCTAATACCGCTGTCGGTTTTGTGTTAATGGTGGTTATTGTTTCACCAATCCTTGAAGAATTGATTTTCAGGGGACTCTTTATTAATCTGATTTTCAAAGACAATCTTTTTTGGTTACCGATTATCGCAAGTGCTGCCGTTTTTGCGCTTTTCCATGAGACAGCCAACATTCCTCAATACTTAATTTACTTTGTGATGGGGATGATTTTGGGGTTTGCTTATATGAAAACAGGACGATTATTAACGTCGATTCTGTTGCACGTGGCGAATAATGTGTAGGTCACGTTTGGATTTTTCTTTTCATCTTCGTTTATAGCTATTGGGATAGTTGTGGTTTTGGAAATTGCAGTAGTGGGAGTGGTACTTTGGTTTGCCAAAATAGCAAGTTAAAATGGTTGGTTTCACTTCAAAAGAGTGTCAGAGAAATCAAATCAATTGAATTAAATCAAAATTAACGGTAATGATTCACGTATATAATTTTGAGTGATAAAGTAAAGGGTAAATAAGTGATGTGCCGGAAAAATGACATGAGCAGGGAGGGAAGATTAAGAATTATCCATCAAGCATAACATCTTAATCCAAAAAATATGTTAACTAAAGTTGCACAGCGTTACAGGCGATTAACCATCCATTATATTTTGTTACTACTTGGAATCGTTGAATTTGTTCGATTATGGGAAGCCGGACAGTTGATTTCAATTAATATGCTGTTACTGATTAGTGGGATGGCACTTATTTTAATTGATGGTGTCATAACCTTTTTTAAAATCAAACAGAAAAGGTTTCCGATTCATCAGTTTTTAGGATAAAAATAAGAGGTTGAGAGTTTGTCACTCCCAGCCCCTTATTTTTGCTAATCTCGGGTTTGATTAATGCTTCGCTTGATCCGACTATCGGAAACTTAAAAGGAGTCCGGTTTGCACTTCTTTTAATCGGCTAATTTGACAAGTGACTCAACTTTTCAAAGTCATTATCACTCAATTTGACATTTGCGGCCGCAACATTATCTTCCAAATGTTGAATAGAAGAAGTTCCCGGAATTGGCAAAATATTTGGTGATCGTTTCAAGAGCCAGGCTAATGCAATCTGGGCTTCAGAAACGCCATATTTCTTTGCGATTGCGCTTAACGGACTGTCACCACCGGTTAATTTCCCGGTATTTAACGGAAACCAAGGTACAAATGCCATATGCTGTGATTCGGCATAATCTACAACGTCATCGTCCTGATGATTGGCAACGTTATATAGATTTTCAACGGCATCAATTTGAGCGTACTTTTGGGCTTCCCTAATCTGATCAACGGTTACCTGACTCAAACCGATATGCTTGATCTTACCTTCATCCTGCATCTTTTTGAGCTCACCAACTTGATCGGCAACCGAGAAGTGACTGTCAATTCGGTGAAGGAATAGGAGATCTTCATGGTCAATCCCAAGTGTCATCATGGAAACTTCAACTTGTTGGCGTAGGTAGTTTGGCTCACCATGGGGTGTCCAAATGCCGGGGCCTTGACGGGTTTGACCAACTTTATCGGAAATAAAAATCTGATCACGGTTGGCAGCCTTTCTTAAACCGGCTGCCAAATAACGATCGGCAAACCATGGACCATATGAATCGGCAGTATCAAAGAAGTTGATGCCAAGTTCGGTTGCCCGAACAACGACGGCTTCTGCTTGTTTTGGATCTTTATAAGGTCCCCAAGTACCTGATCCGGTTAACTGCATGGTGCCGTAACCAAGGCGGTTAATCTTAAAGTGATTATCAAATTCATATGTGCCGGAATTTGCTGCATTTAAATCTGTCATTAACGCCACTTCTTTCTAAATAATTTGATACAACTACATTCTAAACGATTTACATACGAACGATAAATAGAGAGTCTGTAAAAGTTTGATTTACGATGTAAAAGTTGCATATATTTTGTGGCAACTATGATTCAATGACTAAAAAAATATTGTATACTAGCATAAAAGAATATTAATGACGAAAAACAATGTCTAAATGGGAGAATGTCGATATGGCTCAAAAATATTTCGGAGCAATCATGGTTAACGTTTCTGGTGTGGAGCTGTTAATTGTTAATCTGAAAACGCGTAAGACAATTGAACGAGTGACAAAGGAGATTAATCTAAGTGATGATATTTATCACGATCACCGAGTTCAATACGAGATTGTCAGTAAAGTGGCTGAAGCTTTAACTGGCTTTGTCCAGATTCTTCATGATTATGGTGTTGAAAATTATGAATTATGGGGAAGCCAGGCCCTTTCTCAGGCAATAAATGCTGATTTTATTGCTGATCAGCTCTTTATGCATACCGGACTTGAAATTCGATGGCTGTCAATGAGTGAAGAGGCTTACTATCGAAATCAAGATCTTTCTCTTTCGTTTAAAGATTCTAAAAAGGTGAGTCACGGGATTGTTTACTTAGTTGGTATTACATCTGGGAACACATCGATTACGCAATTCGATGATGGGAAATTCGTGACCTCGACTAACTTTGCACTTGGTCCGATTAAAATTGCTGAGGATTTACAGAGTTTGCGGCAATCCGCGCCAAACTCAATTGGTGTCCTAAATGATTATATTGATAGTAAGCTAAATGATTTTGATATGGGCAAGCCTGCCAGCTTTGTGAAGAAACCGGATCCAACCAAAATATTCTTATTAGGGACGTCCCCGATTAAGAGCCTGGTCAGTCATTATGAAAAAGATCATTCATTGATGTCGATAGATGTGAATGCGTTTGAGGCATTGGTTGATGATATCGTTGATGCTTCGGATCAATATCTGATTGAACAATTGGAGGTTAATGAAGATTCGGTACCATTGATTTTGCCGGAATTACTGCTGATTCGCCGGGTCATTCAATTGACTAACGCAAAGGAAATCCGCTTTTCAGACTCTGGAATCGTTGATGGCCTGGTCAATAACGAGGCTGTTACGCTTGGGTATTCCAAAGATGACTTTACCCATCAAACCATTACAATGGCTGTGAATTTGGCTGACCATTACGATGTTGAACCGATCCATCGAGATCTGGTTACAAGATTTGCAATGCATTTATTTGACCAATTAAAACCATTGCATATGCTCGGTCCCCGCGAACGAGTATTGCTTCAAGTTGCGTCTATTCTTCATGATGTTGGTAACTATGTGGGTATTCATGAGCATTATATTCATTCTGAATATATTATTCGTCATTCCGATATTATTGGCCTGTCAAGAATTGAACGATCAATTATCGCAGCTGTTGCGCGATATCATAGTTCAACGACACCGAGCGAAGATCTAAGCCATTTTAGTCAAATTTCTGCAGAAAATCGGCGCCTGATTGCTAAATTGGCAGCTATCTTGCGTTTAGCTGATGCTTTGGACGATGATCGACAGCAAAAGATCAAGAAAATCTCAGTCTCAATTAAGACTCATAGTGTTGTGATAACAGTTTACAGCAACGCTAATCTTGCTTATGAAAACTGGATTTTTAACTCCAAAAGCCAATTCTTCAAAGAAGCGTATGGGCTTAAAGCTGTACTCAAACAAAGAGGGGTGAAAGACTAATGGCAAAAATTGATTATGAAGATCCGCGTTATTATACTAACCGGGAGCTTAGTTGGTTGGATTTTAACGATCGGGTTCTTGAAGAAGCACGTGATAAAAACAATCCGTTACTGGAGCGTGTGAAGTTCTTGGGAATTACACAAAGCAACATGGACGAATTTGTGATGGTCCGGGTTGCGTCACTTGCTAAATTGATTGAGGTTAAATGGGATGGCAAGGATGCCTCGGGATTGTCCGCTGAACAACAATTAAAGGCTGTTAATGATAAGGCCCATGAGCAACTGATCAAGCAATATACAACCCTGAATCGAATTATTCTTCCAGCCATCAAACAAGTCGGTATTCGGTTATTGAAAGTGACAGATTTAAGTGAAGAACAATATCAGTATATTAAGGGGTATTTTCACGACGAGTTATACCCCGTTCTGACACCTATGGCAGATGACAGTTCTCGACCATTTCCATTTATCAGTAATGATACACTGAATTTATCGTTAAGGCTAAGTAAAAAGGAAAATGACAAGTCACTATATGCCACTTTACAGGTACCTAGTATTTTCCCACGTGTTGTTAAACTACCGAGAGCCGATAATGATTTTATTTTATTGGAAGACATTGTTAAGCAGTTTGTTGATCAACTCTTTATTAACTATGATATTCAAGAGGTTTCCACTTTCCGGGTCATTCGGGACATGGATCTGGATGTCGCCGAAGAAGATACGTCCGATCTTTTAAAAAAGGTTCAACAACAACTTAAGCTTCGAGAACACGGGCAAGTCATCCGCTTGGAAGTTGATTCGGATATTAGTAAAAAATTACGTAAACGCTTGGTTCGTGAGCTGGAAACTGATGAAGATTCTGTTTATGAAGTCAATGGACCAATCGATTTAACCTTTTTAGGCAAATTAGCCAGTGCAGTGACCGGCCACGATGATTTGAAATACCCGCCTTTCAAGGCTTATCAAGCCGAGGCACTCAACTCGGATCATAATATTTTTGAGGCCATTCAAAAACATGATTGGTTGATGCAGCACCCTTATGATAAATTTGATTCAGTGGTTGAGTTTATTAGACAAGCTTCTATTGATAAAGCGGTTTTAGCTATTAAAATGACACTTTATCGGGTTTCCGGAAACTCCCCAATCATTAAGTATCTAGGACGAGCTGCGCAAAATGGCAAGCAGGTAACTGTACTGGTTGAAGTTAAGGCTCGTTTTGATGAGGAAAATAATGTTCATTGGGCACGACAGCTTGAAAGAATGGGTTGCCACGTTATCTATGGTTTAGTTGGCCTAAAGACACATTCTAAATTATCATTGGTTGTTCGCCGTGAGGAAAGCGGTATTCGGCGGTATGTTCATTTGGGAACGGGTAATTATAATGATGTGACAGCCCATTTTTACACTGATATTGGTTTATTGACGGCAAACAACGACATTGGTATTGACGTTACCAATATCTTTAATATGTTATCCGGGTATTCACGGCCTCCGTACTTCCATAAATTGCACATTTCACCAAAAGGGATTCGGGAGTTTATTACCGATCGATTGGATCAGGCAATTGAATATGCCAAAGCAGGTCGACCGGTTCATGTTCGGATGAAGATGAATTCACTTTCGGACAAGGATATGATCACAAAAATGTATGAGGCGTCACATGCGGGGGTTCAAATTGATCTGATTGTTCGGGGGATTTGTTGCTTAAAGACCGGTATTAAAGGTATTAGTGATACTATCCAAGTACATTCAATTGTTGGTCGTTTCTTGGAACATAGTCGGATTTATATTTTTGACTTTGATGGTGAAAATCAGGTTTATCTGTCATCTGCCGATTTAATGACGCGAAACCTAAATCGCCGTGTTGAACAGCTATTCCCGGTTGAACAGTCTGATTTAACACAAAGAGTATTGGATATCTATAGCACAATGTGGGAAGATAATGTCAAGACACGGGTATTAGATGCTGATGGGACTTATAAGCGGGTCGACCGTAGAGGGCGGGCACCGCTAAGCTCCCAAGACTATTTTGCAAAGCAGGCGACTAAATTAGCGGAAGAACAACAATCTGAATCGCGTAAGCCGAATTCAAATCAATTTCAACCAATGATGAGTCCTGAAAACCAGCCTGACCCGTTAAGTGATGAAGACCAGGATGGGGGAAATGAAGAATAATGGAAAACTTTGCCGTAATAGATTTGGGTTCCAACTCGGTTCGAATGACAGTTAGCCGTATTAATGAAGATGGTACGTATGATAATGTGACTCAGATGAAAGAATACGTTCGGCTTTCTGAAAACATGGGGCCTGAAAAAATTCTTCAACCGGATGCAATTGAACGGACATTAGCTGCACTTCGGTCATTTAAAGAGGTTTATTCAAAGCTTGAGAACCTAAAAATGAAGGCAGTTGCCACGGCAGCGGTTCGTCAAGCAACCAATCAAAAAGAGTTCCTGAAAAAAGTCAAATCTGAAATTGGGATTAAACTGGAAGTGATTTCTGGTGCGCAAGAGGCCTATTATGACTATGTCGGTGTGAGTGAAACCTTGCCGGCAACGAATGGGGTTATTATTGATACAGGTGGTGCCAGTGCTGAAATTATTCTGATTCAGAACGGTAAAGTAGCTAACCTGATCAGTATCCCTATTGGTTCCGTCACATTATCGTCCAAGTTTAATCTGGGGGATAAGATATTACCTGAACAGCTTTTCAAGGCAGTTATTTTCGTTAATGAAATTTTTCAAAGTGTCTGGTGGCTGAAAAACGGTTTGAACTTACCGATTATCGGGCTTGGCGGCAGTAATCGAACGTTAGCTAAAATTAATCGACGTCGTAATAATTTTCTTGATATTGATGATATACATGGCTATCAGTTAAGCGATACCCAAGTCAACGATACTTTCGAGGATATCGTGAGCCATGATTTAGACGGTCGAAAACAGGTACCGGGTATTAGTAAGGATCGAGCCGATATTATTGTCGGTGGGTTGATCCCGGTTATTTTCCTGATGAATTATCTGGATTCGGATAGAATTACATTTTCAACCAGTGGTTTAAGAGAAGGTATTTTATTTGAACGGTTGCATGATGTTTTGAAAGAGAATGTTGCGACTAAATAAATTAATTTTAGATAGTTATTCGTGTTTACTAGAATTTGATATTTTTTATTTAAAAAGGTCAGGGCAAAAATTGTCCTGACCTTTTTGTTATGGTGATTATCTGAATATGTTGTATCAAGTCACTTTGCTGTCAAAGCTTTGATCGTTTCATACCTTCCTCCAACATTCTTACTGAATGAATAAAGAATCGCTTCAGCGGGGTTAGAAGTAAGAAAATACTACCAAAAATGCCCAATATTAAAATAAGGTAGCTAAAGGTTTGCCAATCCGGCCCAGCCAGTGCTTCCCGAAATCCCCGGATGGCGTAGGTGAATGGGAGAAGTGGGGCTAGATCAGCCAAGTCGTGAGGAATTGTTTGCAATGGATAAATACCACCGGTTCCAAATATTTGGACGATAAGCAGGAGAACACCGAAAACCTTGCCTGCATTTCCAAATAGAAACACAAGTGTGAATAAAATCAAAGAAAAGATAAAAGTGGTTGTATAGGCAATTGCCAATAATGCCCAAAGGCTGTTGGGACGGATGCCTAAAATGAGCATTTCACCGAAAAGGGTGAAAGTCGTTTGTAGAAATGAGAAGCTTAGAAATAGTAAGAATTTACCGACATACTGCTGAATCAGGTTAGGTTTGGGTAAGTGCTTATCGTTTGGCAGTTTATATCGCCAAGTAATAATAGCGGTTAATAATAAAATGCCAACCCAGATTGAAAGGACTGCATAGAATGGCATGGCTGCATAACCAAATTTGCCAAGATTATAAAGCTCCTTACTTTGTAAGGTGACAGGTGATGATAGCAGGTTTGATAAATCGGGATTCTTCTCGAGAATATTGGTTAGCTGAGTTAAATTTTTGCTATTAATGAAGCCGGCTTTTTTATCTAGACTTGTTAGTGTTTGTTGCACATCATCCAGTCGGTTATTAACCTTATTGATTCTACCGGAAGAAAGTTTACTGGCAGCATTACCGGCGCTTTGGAGTGCTCTCAGTTTAGGGGTTAAGCTCTGTAATGCTTGGACAACCTCATTATCATTATCCAAGCTGTTATCAGTGGTATTACTTAATTGGTCCAATGACTGACTGGTATCGGCACTAAATGTAGTTGTAGCCAAATCAATGATAGTTGATAGCCGGTTGTTTTCCTGGATGAGTTGCTGAAGCAATGACCGCATCTTGACTCTTTCGCCGTTTTCATTTGCAGATGTCTTCAATTTAGTTATTGTCTGCTGTTGATCCTTAATCTTATCTTTAACGGATGCAAGTGACTTGATTAGAGATGTCGCACCGTTGTTTGGAAGCAGATTGTTCACAACATCCAACAGACGCAGTTGATTATTAACTTTATCAACCATTGCATCATCCAATGCATTTAGCTGCACTGCTTCAGTTTTCAGTACTGACGGACTACCGTTATTGGTTAGGGTATTTGAGGTGTTTGTCAGCATGGATTGAACCTGACTATTTTGTGATTGTAGGCCGTCCAATCCGCTTGATAGATTTTCTTTAGCTGAATCAATCGTTCTTCGAGTTGCCATGTTAAGGGATTTTCCGTGATTAATAATGGCTTGAAGATTATTAATTTGAGAGGAAATTTTTGGAATGTTCCGATTAATATTTTTTAGATAAGCCTGGACATCTTTAGAGTGATTGTCCAGTCGATTTAAATAGTGTTTCGTTTTGTTAATAGTAGCAATGGCATTGAGTAACGATGATCTGATTTGCAAAAGTTGAGGTTTTTTTGTATTAAGCTTTTTACCGACAAGATTCATCTGTTCTAAAATTTCTCTGCCGGTCACTTTTGTAAAATTTGTGCGAATTCGTTGGGTTAATGTATCCTTTGCCTGTTCTGAAAGAATTGTAGCAGCCGCGTTTAACTTTTCGTTTGATTTGTAAATGATCGTTGGCTTTTGAGGACTTCCTGTGGTGAGCGTTGCTAATCGGCTTGAAAAGTCATTTGGAATGTCAATCAGAGCGTAATATTTTCCCTGATCAAGGCCATCGTTTCCCTGCCAGTCATTGGTAACAATCCAATTAATATCATGGTTTTTTTTCAACTCTTCAATGACCTGATCGCCAACGTTGAGGGATTTGTTATTAATGATCGTGCCTTCGTCATTATTAATAACGGCAATTGGCAATCGGCTGGTGTTTGTAGGAGAATATGGATCCCAAGAAGCTTTAATATTTAATAAAGCATAGAGTGCGGGAATAATGCAAAAAGCGATCAGTGTAATCAACACTGGTCGGCTATGAACGATGTTTTTAAAATCTCTGATTAAAAGTGTGATGATTGTCCCCATACGTAAACCCCTTATTAGTTGTTAAATAGGCCTAGTCAGGAATGAGTGCCAATAATCCCTCTGCCAATTTAAAGACTTGATTATTAAATTGATGAAGTGCGATGACGCCGGTATAAAGTTTTTTCAAACCATTCTGGAAGATAGCGGCGAGTGTTTGGCCATCGGACTTTAGAAGCTTATACATTGTTTCGATCTTTTGGATATCGGAAGTATCAGTAATTGAGCTGGATAGATTTGATAAGGTTGACAATAGCGTATTCAGCGATTCTTTCCGACCAACATTTTTTAAAAGCGAAGTCACTTTATCATGACTGAAAGGCGTTAATGCATCAATTAGTGAGACAAGCTTGTTGATAGCGGCTTTTTGTTTTTGAACATTAATCACTCTTACGAGATATCCACGCCAGATCCAACCATGAATGTGGTTATTGCCATTCTTTATGTAGTTATAAACAGCTTTGTTGCCATTGGGCCTTATGATGTTGGCCGATCGAGTGGCATAAAATGTGGTAAGAGGGTAATGGTCGGCGTTATGTTGTTTATGGGTCAACGATGTTGATTGATAGATGTAGCCGCTGACGGCGTGATAAGGTGCTTTTATCAGCTTAGCAGTGGAAATAACTGTGGCCGATTTCGTATTGGCCGAAGTTGATTGGACACTTAAAAAACAAATTCCCAAAATAGTGCACAGAACAGTTATCATTATTTTTTTCACGATTAACTTCCTTAAAATTGATTAATAATCGAATTGTTGATAATGAGATGATTTTTGTTGATTATAAAGATATGTCACAAACAATTAATGGCAATAACGATTGCTGCTTGTTAATGGTTAACAGATGCATTACAATCATTATAGTGCATTCTGAGTGAGAAAACAGCCAAAATTTTGAAGGAATAGAATAGATTGTTCATGTATCAATTTTACATATCGATACACGAACAATGGGGATGTTAGTAATTACATATTTATTATGGGGGCCGAAGCAAAACGGTGTGTTTTGCTGTGGCCTTTTTTATCGTTTAAGAGGGGGGATTGACAACTTTGAGAGGTAGTTTAGGGACATGGCTAATATCAGAAACGTTTATCATCGTGATTTACGTGCAATCATTAAATATCGGGCGGCTTTTATTACAATAACTGTACTGTGTCTGTTGCCGAGCTTATACACACTTGTCAACGTCCGCGCAATTTGGAATCCATATAAACCAAGTGCGGTTGATAATATTTCTGTTGCAGTTGTGAATAAGGATTCAGGAACATATCTTCGTGGGAAACAGGTTAATCTTGGAAGCCAAGTGGTTTCCAATCTACGTAAAAATAAGAAAATTGGATGGAAGTTTACAAGTAAATCTCATGCAGCTCAAGGGCTGCGGAACGGGACATATTATGCAGAAATTGAAATTCCGACAGATTTTTCTCAAAATTTAACCAGTATTGTGACCGATACGCCCCAAAAAGCACATCTTGTGTATAAAACGAATACTAAAAATAGCCCGATGGGAGCAAAGATTACTGCCATGGCGGCTAAAACTCTGGTAACTAAAATAAGGGAAAAATTTATTTATGTAGTTAACCGGACAATCTTCTCATATCTGAATATTGTTGGTCGAAAGGCCAGTGAGCATCAATCTCAAATTTTGAGTTTAAAAGATTTGATTATTATGCTTGGGGACAGCTTGAACTTAACTTCCAACTCACTTGGTGCCATTAGTGATACATCGAATACGTTGGCAGTTGCGTTTACGGAATTTAAACCTGTTATTAATGCATCACAGAATGTTAATTTGAACGATCAATCGAATACATCGGGGACAGGGACATCCTCCCTTGCTAAAAAATCGCTTAATCGTTCATTTAGCAACTTGGGACATCATCTAGCCAGTCTCACTGCCGGTACTAAACAACTGCGGGGATTGACGAATCAGTTAAATCATACTGTTGGTAGCGCAAGCTTAAGTGATCTGGATGCCAAAGTTAGTAACTTATCCTTACAGGTAGACTTATTAGATGGCCAAATCCGACCGCTTATAGAGTTGCTTCAGTCAGTTAAAAAGATTAATCAATCTCGCCAGATAAGTGATTTAATAACGTCATTGACTAGCGTTAGCCAATTAGCTAAAGCCCAGAAAAAACAACTGAATGCCTTAAAAAAAGGCATTGATCAAAATGGCAAGCTGGATATGATGGGAAAGCAGCAAATTAATCATCGTTTTTCCGAAATGATTCTGAAATTAAACCATTCTTTAGCTCAATATAATCATTCAGTTAAAGCGCAGCTAAGTGACATTGGTTATAACTTGATGGCAGCTGTTGGTTCGTCTCGGGATGTTTTGGGGAGCCTTAAGAAAGTTAAGCAATTAAATAATCAATCGTTGGATACGATTATTCAGGGAAATCAATTGGTTGCCAACACTTCTGGAAATTTGGAAAATCAACTGGCTTCATACAAAAATGACATCATGACAATGAGTAATCGGCTTAAATTGACCAGTGACAACAATATTGCAAATATCGTTACAGTCTTGCAGAGCAATCCGGATTTGATGGGAAGCGCCTTGGCACAGCCGTTTACCGTTAAATCTGAAGATATTTATAAGGTGAATAGTTTTGGCGCAGCCTTTGCACCTACTTACATTGCGTTATCAATATGGGTAGGGTGCACGATGCTTGTTGCGGTATTGCACACAAAAGCACCCAAGTTGGCACAATTTAGAGGCTTGTCGGTGCGAGAAGAATATTTGGGTAAGCTTTTGACTTTTGGAACGCTGTCACTTATTCAAACACTGGTGATCCTGTTATCTTCAATGTGTTTGTTGCATATTCATGTTGCCAGTTTCTTTTTGCTATTAATGGTGGGACTAATGTCCTCGGTGACGTTTACGATCATCGTTTACACAATGGCAGCATTATTTGGCAATTTAGGAAAGGCATTAATTGTGATGCTAATGGCAGTTCAACTGGCCGGTAGCGGTGCAATGTATCCAACGCAATTAAATCCACTGCTTTTTCGAATTTTTCAACCTCTATTTCCCTTTGCATATAGTGTTGGGGGATTTCGTGAAGCGATTGGCGGTGCTAATATGGGAACAGTTGTTGTAGACTTCTTTGTATTAATGTGCATGTCGCTGCTTGGGTTGGCAGTTGGGCTTTCGACCAAGAAGCCATTAAAGAAATATACTGATAGGCTATTGAATGATTTTAAAAAGACGGGGATGGGCTAGATAATCATTATGTAAGTAAAACCATGATTGCTAAAAGATGACATAAAAATAAGCGTAAAAAAGTTCAAGCATGATCACTTTTCAGCGACTGCTTGAACTTTTTGTGTATGATTTTTTTAACTAATTCTATCCATAAGTTGTTTTAGGCTGGCTTCTCGAACACTTCTTGGGAGAAAGCTTCGAATATCTTCCTCGCTGAAGCCAACTTGGAGCTGTTCATCATTAAAGATTAATGGGCGTCTGATTAAATCAGGATGTTTAACCATTAAATCGATTAATTGTGATACAGTTAAATTATCTAAATCGACGTGTAGTTTTTGGAAAGCATTTGAACGGGTTGAAATAATATCTTCACTACCGTTCTCGGTTAACCGCAGGATCCGTTTGATTTCATCGGCGTTTAACGGGATTCTTGAAATGTTACGTTCTTTAAATTCAATCCCGTGATCAACGAGCCATTTACGAGCTTTACGACTGGAAGCACTACTTGGAGCAACATATAAGTTCAACATAGTTACTTTTCCCCCTTTGTAACCAGCTAACAATAATACATGAGTTATGCGATACACGATATCTAACGATTCGATATATTCATCATATCATATTTGTTAGGATTGTCAACAGTGATTTTACAGGCTTTCTAAAAATTTGTATGGTATTTATCCGTAACAATTACGAATAATTAAGTTGTTCACAATCATTATCTTCTATGCATATTATGTTTTCGTCATTACTGTATTTTAGTAAAAGGAGAATTTAAATTGAAAATTGCAGGTTTTGGAGTCGAAGAATGGCTCAATAAATGGGAAAAATCAGCTACATATGATATTTCTCAAAGTACGATTGCTTCAATGACAATGAATGAGGCGCTTTCTTTGGATGGCAAAGATGGTGAAGATTTTTACAAAATTTTGGATCAACAAAAAATGAATTACGGTTGGATTGAAGGATCGCCGGATTTTAAGCAGGAAGTATCAAAATTATATCAGGACATTAGTCCGGATAACATTTTGCAGACTAATGGGGCAACGGGTGCCAATCACTTGGCTTTATATGCATTGATTGAACCGGGAGACCATATTATTTCCGAATATCCTTCCTATCAGCAGTTATATGATATTCCCAAATCATTAGGCGCCCACGTTGATTACTGGCATATTCACGAAGATCAAAATTGGTATCCCGATATTGATGAATTAAAATCATTGATGCGACCGGATACCAAAATGATCTGTCTGAATAATGCCAACAACCCAACCGGGACCTTGCTGGATGAGACTTTTCTAAAACAAGTTGTTGAACTGGCGAAACAATCCGGTGCCTATGTTTTGGTAGACGAGGTTTATCTACCACTGGTCCATTCCGAAGAATTTGTGTCGATTGTTGATCTATATGATAAAGGGATTGCGACCAACTCCCTGTCTAAAACATATTCGATGCCCGGTATTCGAGTGGGGTGGACGGCATCAAATGCGGCAGTGGCTGATCTGTTTCGGAAGTATCGGGATTATACAATGATTTGTTGTGGGGTCTTTAATGACGCTATGGCCGTCTATATTCTCAAACATCGGGATCGGGTTCTGAATCGAAATCGGAAACTGGTGCTTAATAATCTCAAAATTTATAAGGATTGGGTCGCTTCCGAACCCCGGGCCAGCGTTGTGATGCCCCAAGCTGTTTCCACGTCGTTTCCCAAGCTGGATATACCGGAAGATATTGAAACTTTCTGTATCCGCCTCTTGAAGGAACAAGGCGTCCTGTTGGTACCAGGGACTCGTTTTGATATGCCGGGCCACGTTCGTCTGGGCTATTGTGCGGATGAGTCGACATTAAGAGAAGGGTTAAAGCGATTATCGGCCTTTATGCGCCAGTATGATTAATGTATGTTAAATGATGAAGCAAAGTGACGGGGAAACTATCGGTTGCTTCGCTTTTTTTGCTTCGCTTATAGAAAGTTGTGATTTTATAAAGAAATTGCTGTTTTTAAAAATCGATAGACGATTTAAGCTTCGGTTAAGTTGGTGCCTGTAATCTATGAATAATTCGAAAAGGAAAGGGGAATTGGGTGACTTTATTATAAGAACGGTTAATAACAGCCAGTGAGCTGAAACCGATTAATAGTTAAAAGACTTTAACACCCCGATATTTTTTGTTAAATGGATTCGCCTATATATAGATAGATTCCATCGTAAAAGAGTGTCTAGGGTGTCGTTATATACAAGAAAGGAAGCTTATCATGTTTAGAAGAAATATGTACTATACGTCGGGACTGGCAGCAACTTTGATTGCTCTTGTTATCGCAACAAAGTATTTGCGCAGCCATGCAAGTTAGTTTCTACACCTATTTATTTAACTTAACCCCCTCTGACTTTTTAATTGCGCTTGAAAGTCGGAAGGGGTTATTGGTTAATGAAGAAACGGCATTAGCCGGTAGATTGGGTACATAAACAGAGAAGAAGAGATTAACTGCAAATGCGTGCGTATTATTAGTTTCATTGATAAGCTTGGTAATAAAGATTATACTTTTTGTAGAATTTGTTAACGAGAATGGTCAATCAGATAAGGTGGAAGAACAATGAGTCAATTTATCGTGCAACCCAGTTTTTGGAATCTCTTTCCCGACGTTAAAATCGCTGTTATCACCGTTCACAACTTGGATAATCATGAGAAAGGGCAGGTGCCGCCGAAGATGCTTGACGAGGCAAATGCCGGCGTGGCAGATTTGATTCCGGATGAGCCGATCAGTGCCAATCCATTGATACATGAGTGGCGGCAGGCGTTTAAAAAGTTCAAGACTAAAAAAGGTGCCCGTTTTGCTGTGGAGAATTTATTAAAACGGGCGAAGAAGGGGAATCCGGTTAGAAGTATTGATCCACTGGTTGATCTCTACAATGCCATCTCACTTCGGACAGGCTTTCCAATTGGTGCGCTTGATCTGGATAAAATTAAGGGTGGCATCAGTTTGGAAGTCGCCAAGGGTGGCGAATCATTCACGGCGATTGGTGAAGATCAACCTGATCCTGCACTTCCCGGCGAAGTGATTTACCGAGACGATGAGGCCGTTACGAGTCGTTGCTGGGCTTGGCGTGATGCAAAGAGGGTTGAAACTACCGAAGATTCAAATAGTATTCTCATGTACTCGGAGTGTCTGAAACCGGAATGGCGGGAAACCCATGAGCATGCTATGACTGAGCTGACCGAAAACATTGAAAAATATTTAGGAGCGACAACAAAGACGCAGTATGTCAGTTTTGACCATCCGGCGGTCAGTTTTGAATAAAATAATATCGCTTTAATTAAAATAAAAACCACTACAACAGTCCAAACCTCAAATTGGTCAGCTTGTGTAGTGGTTTTTATTTTACTTATTAATGATTACTCGCCTTTTCAGTTTTCTTCTGATTAGCGGCTTCAAACACTGATTTGGTTGCATCCCAAATTCGTTCGGCAATGTCAGCGTGATTCATTGTATAAAGATGAATGCCGTCAACACCTTCGGAAACCAAATCGATAATTTGATCAACCGCAAAGGCAATTCCAGCATCTTTCATTGCCTGTTTACTATCTTGATAGCGATCAAGAATGGCACTGAATTTCTTTGGAAGTGGAACCCCCGTAATTTGGGTAATTCGTTCAATCTGTTTTTTATTGGTACAAGGCATAATTCCGGCTTCAATCGGTACATTGATCCCGGCAATCTCAGTCTTTTCTTTGAAATCATAAAATGATTGATTATCAAAAAACAGTTGGCTGATTAAGTGGTCGGCACCCGCATCGACCTTTTCTTTCAAATGTGCGATATCATCTATAAATCCATTTGCTTCAGCGTGACAATCCGGATAACAGGCACTGGCAATACTAAAGTCTGGACGATTCTTATGGACAAACGAAACCAATTCATTGGCGTGATTAAAAACGCCAACCGGTTCCTTACCGGGAATCTTATCACCACGCAGCGCTAAAATATTTTTAACGTTGATTTCAGAAAGATGATCCAACAGGTTAAGCACTTGGCTTTCAGTTTGATATAATCCTGGAACGTGGGCGACTGCCGGGATATTTAATTGGTTTTGAATTAAATCGGCAATTGAAACCGTTCCTGTATAATGATCGGAACCGCCCGCACCCAACGTTACCGAAATGAAATCCGGATTAATTGATTGTAACTGTTGTAGCGTTGGCAGAATGGCTTCTTTGGGGGAGTCTTTCTTAGGTGGAAAGACTTCCAGTGAAAAGACGGTTTTGTCGTTAAATAACGCTGTTAGGCTCATTAATCTCACTTCTTACTTTCTTCGTTGCGTCAACAATGTTCTGCAAGCTCTTGAAGGATTCTTCCTCAGTCCGGGTCTTCAAACCACAGTCGGGATTGATCCAAATCTTATCAATTGGCAATTTGTGGACTAATTGTTTGATCAAGTCTTCAACTTCTTGTTCTGAAGGGATTCGTGGTGAATGAATATCGTAAACACCAGGACCGACTTCGGTCTGGAAGTTGGCAGCAACCAATTGATCAATTAAGGTGAAATCGGCACGGGATGCTTCAAAGGAAATAACGTCGGCGTCCAAGTCATCAATGGCTTTGATAATGTCGCCAAATTCACTGTAGCACATATGGGTATGAATCTGGGTAGAAGCTTGAACCTTACTGTGAACCAGACGGAATGCCGGAACAGCCCAGTCAAGGTATTCAGAGTACCAATTGGATTTACGCAAAGGAAGGTTTTCACGTAAAGCCGGTTCGTCAATCTGAATGATCTTAATATCATGTTTTTCAAGATCCAAAACTTCATCTTGAAGTGCAAGCGCAATTTGGGTGACGGATTCTTTAGCGGTGACGTCTTCACGTGGGAATGACCAGTTAAAAATTGTAACAGGGCCTGTCAGCATACCTTTAATTAATTTGTCGGTATGATTTTTGGCAAAAACAGAAGCTTTAACGGTGATTGGTGCAGTTCTTGAAATATCACCCCAGATGATTGGCGGCTTAACGCCACGGGTACCGTAAGATTGAACCCAGCCATTCTGAGTAAAGACGAAGCCGTCGAGCTTTTCGCCGAAGTATTCAACCATGTCATTACGTTCGTATTCGCCGTGGACAAGAACATCAAGGCCGATCTCTTCTTGCTTTCTGAGGATTCGAACAATCTTGTCTTCGTTGAATTTATCGTATTGTTCGCGGGTAATTTCTCCCTTGCGCAACTTGGAACGGTTTTGGCGAACGTCCTTAGTTTGTGGGAAGGAGCCAATGGTTGTTGTTGGTAAGACAGGTAAGTTAAATTCTTTCTTTTGGACCTTCTCACGATCAGCCCGAGATGGTAAGCGGGTATAGTCGGCATCGGTTAGGCTGGCGATGCGATCATGGACAGCTGAGTTGACAGGGTGTTTAACACTGCGGAACAACTCATCGTTCTTTTCCAAAGCAGCCTTACCATCTGCCTCATCGTGATAAATATTATCGAGTTCTTTAATTTCATCCAGTTTTTGAAGGGCAAATGCCAAATGTTGTTTGACATCTGAGGGTAATTTGGTTTCATCTTCTGCTGTATATGGTACATGAAGAAGGGATGTTGAACTGCTGAGGACAACATCAGCTTTGGTATTAAGCTGATTTAAGAACTTAATGGTATTTTCGTAATGGTTTCGCCAGATATTTTTACCATTAACAACACCTGCAAATAATACTTTATCAGCGGGGAAACCGTTTTGTTGAAGTAACTTGTTATTGTATTTACCTTCAACAAAATCCAAACCGATACCGTCAAAATCTTTTGAAACGACATCATTGTAAATGTCGCGAATATCGCCAAAGTAATTTTGAAGGAGAATTTTAGTTGATCGTTTATCAGCTAAGATGCCGTCATATAAGTCGTCAAAGAGACTCTTTTCAGCAGTATTAACGTCAAAACTTAAAGCTGGTTCGTCAATTTGAACCCACTTAACGCCTTTTTCTCCTAAACGGGCGATAACCTGTTTGTAAGCAGTGATCAAGCTGTCAACGTAATCGCGCGGTTTAGTACCATCAAGGAAACGACTTAACTTGAGAAGCGTATAAGGTCCAGTGATAACGGCTTTGGCGTTGACACCCAATTCAAGTGCCTCGTTAACTTCGTTGAAAAGCTTATTGCCAACTAATTTAATATCAGTATCCTTTGTAAATTCTGGGACAATGTAGTGGTAATTGGTATTGAACCATTTTTTCATTGGTAAAGCTTTGACTGTCTCGCTGCCTTTCTGATAGCCGCGAGCTTGAGCAAAGTATTCATCCAATTCTGATAAGTTAAGTTCTTTGTATCGGGAAGGGACGATGTTCAGCAGGTTTGCCGTATCTAAAACACCATCAAAAAACGAAAAGTCGCCTACGGGGATTAAGTCAATACCGGCATCCTGTTGTGCCTGCCAGTGGTTTTTTCTGATTTCATAAGCAGTTTGTTGCAATGCTTCTTGGTTAATCTTGTTTTTCCAATAATGTTCAGTTGCGAATTTTAATTCTCGGTGATGGCCGATTCTTGGAAATCCAATAATTGTTGTTGTCATAAATAAAATCCTCCTCAAATAATAAAACCAGTACTTCCCAACTAGATTTTGAAGTCGGGGCGATTGCCAATCCAACAGGAGCCCTGAAAAAGAAAAAACCGCAATAATCTATTTATCAGATTATTGCGGTTTTTAAAATATCGTTAATGTGTGCTTCAGAAACTAGATAACATGACGTTCAAAAGGCTTGTCTGAGATACCTTGTGACAAGATTTCCTTGCTCCATTCCTTAGCGGAGAACAAAGAGTGGTCACGGTAATTTCCGCAACTATACTTGTCAGTACCCTGAACGTCTTTCCATTCGATGTCGTTGGCGATAGCTTCTAATGAGCCTTTTAAGGCCTTAGCAACTTCAGTTGTGCTGTGTTCGCCCCAAGTAATCAAATGGAATCCGGTACGGCATCCGAATGGTGAGCAATCGATGACACCGTCAAGACGATCTCTAAGTAAACCAGCCAAGAGATGTTCAATCGTATGCAAACCTGCAGTAGGAATGGCGTTGGTGTTAGGTTGAACAAGTCGCAAGTCATAATTAGAAATGACGTCGCCCTTTTTTCCAGTTTCTTCAGTGATGAGACGAACGTAAGGTGCTTTAACCTTTGTGTGATCTAATGTAAAACTTTCAACTTTTGCCATAAAATATCAAATCTCCTTAAAAATTATTTTATACAGTTACTATCTTAACAGTCACTGACAAATAATAAAATCCCTTCGGAGGTACGGCAAACAAAAAGGCATTCGTCCCACACATCAGAATAATCTGACGGAGGGGCGAATGTCTCGCTGTACCACCCTGAATTCGTATTACTTTCGCAAGCAATACCTCTGAAAGTGCCAAAAATTAAGATACTTAATTTCTGATACCTTGCAATGTAACGGTTGCAACCGACAATCGAGCGTTAACTTGATTGCGCTATTCAGAGTTCATATTCGCTGACTGTTCAGGTATCCTTTTTCACCAACCGGATTCTCTTTGAACCTTATCAAAATCAGTTACTCTTCTCTTCAGAGCTTTTCCCTTTTGGATTAGCATTAAAATTTAATGATAATAATAGACGTACTTTTAATGTTTGTCAATGGTTTAGAATCAATTTATAAATCTGTCTTTTAGAAAAGCTAGTCAGACCAGACTTCCTTAGCAGTATCAATGACTAATTTTAATTTATTCCATTGGTCATTTTCAGTAAGATGATTACCTTCTTCGGTTGAAGCAAATCCACATTGAGGTGACAGGCAAAGGTTTTCCAGCGGCACATATTGACTCGCTAACCTGATTCGATTGATCAATAGCGATTGATCCTCTAATTCGGGCTTTTTAGTTGTGACCAACCCTAAAACGATTCGTTGATTTCGGCCGTTGGCTGCAATCTTTTTCAGCGGCTCAAACCCACCGGAACGTTCGTCGTCATATTCAAGAAAATAACCGTCAATGTGCAATTGTGCCAGATAATCGGCTACCGGATCGTACGCGCCGGCACCGGCCCAGTTGGAATCGTAATTTCCACGACAGACGTGCATGGTTAATGTTAAATCATCTGGTTTATTATCGGCAATGGCGTTAATTGCCTTAACGGCGGCTTCACAAAGTGGCTTTAAATCCGGATTAATGGTGTCTTTTGAGAATGATGCCCACATGCCCCACGAGGTATCATCGATTTGTAAATAGCGACAGCCAAGATCATAAAAATGTTGAATTGTTTCTTGATATGCTTTGATTTCGTCATTTAAAAAGGCATCAAAGTTATGGTCGTAGAAATTGTCATAAATCTCAGCATCTTTATTTGGAAAAAGTACGGATGGGCTGGGAATTGTTTGTTTTGGTGTAATGCCGTCGGGAACGATTTCTTTAAGATAATTGAAATCCTTAAAGAAGGGGTGGTCAGGATTATACGAAATTTTATCGGTAATCTTAATGCCGCCCTTGCGTGTTTCCTGACCATTAAAGATAAAGCCGTGGTCCGGCGTAAAGAAATGCGCGCCGTTCAGGCCGTCAAGAAAGTCTAAGTGCCACCAACTACGGCGAAATTCACCGGAAGTAACGTCTGTTAGACCCAGTTTAACTTCTTTTTTGACAAGTCGATCGATTTCCCGGTTTTCAACTTCTGTCAGCGCATGACGACTGATCTTTTTATCTTGGAAATCGGCTCTGGCCTGTTTTAATTGCTGAGGTCTTAAAAAACTGCCAACAATGTCAAATCTATTCGGATACTTAATTTTTGATGCAACTGTCATGATGAAACACTCCTTGTCATTAAGATAATTAAAAAAGTCCCTGGAAAATAATTCCAAGGACGATTAATCGCGGTGCCACCTTAATTTTTGACTGATTCACACCAGCCAACTCTGAGAGTCTTTATTTAAAGAGAAACGACGTTGCTTTAAATAAAAATTCCGGTGCGTTAATGGACACCTTCCAATATAACTTTACATTTGCTCAGCTATATGTTGCTCAAAGACCATTTTCGTGATGGATCGACGTTTGTTTTCAGCCAGGCAAACTTTCTGTGGACGATCGGGACCAGTACTTATCTTCTCATTGCTTTTTCATTTATAGGTTCAATAGTAGGCAGTTTAGACGGAAGAAAATAATTTGTCAAGAAGAAATATCGTAAATTATTTTCATGGATTTTAATACACTTCTTAATATGTGAAACACTTCCTGATGCTTAATATAATTGCAATGATGAAGTGAATATCATAAAAAAGGTGTGTTGATATTGAAAAAAAGCTTATTATTCTTTATCAATTATTATAGAAAAACGCTTTCAAATACATCCCAAAAGTGATATGATTCACATGGAAATAATTTTAAAATGAAAGTAGGCTATCATTATGAGTAATCGTCTTGAAGGAAAAGTTGCAATCGTCACTGGGGGCACACTTGGAATCGGGTTAGCTGTCGCTCATCGTTTTGTAGACGAGGGTGCTAAAGTTGTGATTACCGGTCGTCATGCAGATGTTGGTGAAAAAGCCGCAAAGTCAATTGGTGGTCCGGATGTTATTCGTTTTATTAAACAGGATGCATCTGACGAAGATGGCTGGGTTGAAACTTGGGATCAAACCGAGCAGGCGTTTGGCCCTGTCACCACGGTCGTGAATAATGCTGGTATTGCCGTTAATAAGAGTGTTGAGAATACCACCACAGAGGAATGGCGTAAGCTGCTTTCAGTTAATCTGGACGGTGTGTTCTTCGGTACCCGTTTGGGAATTCAACGCATGAAGAATAAAAACCTTGGTGCTTCTATTATTAATATGTCATCGATCGAAGGCTTTGTTGGCGATCCTAATTTAGGCGCTTACAATGCTTCAAAAGGTGCTGTCCGAATTATGTCCAAGTCAGCTGCTGTCGATTGTGCTTTAAAGGATTATGGTGTTCGTGTCAATACCGTTCACCCCGGCTATATCAAGACACCGCTTGTTGATGATTTACCAGGAGCAGAAGCAGCAATGTCGGCACGAACAAAAACACCAATGGGTCACATTGGTGAGCCTGACGATATCGCGTGGATTTGTGTTTATCTGGCATCTGATGAATCCAAGTTTGCAACAGGAGCAGAATTTACAGTTGATGGTGGGTATACTGCACAATAATGGTTTGTTTTCACTTTGTTCCACGCACTGATTAGAATCGTTTTATAAAGTCGTATCACTGTATATGAGGGATTGAATTCAAAAGCCTGAACGCAAAACTGCGGGGCTTTCCAATTCAATCCCTTTTTTCGGACACTAACAGTTTTGTTCCACGCAGTTTCCAATCAAATTGCATTTTGATACAAGCTCCCGTATAATTAAGGACAGTAAAATACTACTCCTTTAAATACAGCCCAGCGAGTCTGTTAAGGAATGCCATTAATGAACATTGTTCTTCCAGAATACATCTGGTAAGGAATGCCTTGACTCGTTGTGAGTTGGGGCGTTCTTTTTTTGGAGATAATAGTCGGAGGAATTAATAATGGAAAATAAAACTTTTGGTCGAGTCGTGGCGATCCCAAAGGAGCATCGACACCAATCATATTGGGATATGTTTGCGACTTGGGTAGGAGCTAATGCCAATAATGGGACATGGTATGTCGGTGGCGTTATTGCAGCATGCGGTTTTGCAACTGCTTCGACGTCTTTAATTATTGTTGGTGTGATTACATACTTACTGTTAGCGTTGTCAGGCTACATGGGATATCAAACAGGATTACCTGCTATGGCCTTAACCCGAGCATCTTTTGGGTTGAAAGGCAGTTTTTTACCATCAGTTATTAATGTGGTTCAATTTATTGGCTGGGCAGCGGTTAACACATTTATTGCCGCAACTTCGATTAGCTACATTCTTCATGATATTTTGGGGTGGCCGGTATATGGTAAGCCAGGCGGTTTAAAAGGGCTGATTACCGGTATTGTTGTAATGAGCATTCTTCACCTGCTAAGCATTTCAATGGGGGAACGCTCTGTTCGGATCATCGAGCGGGTCGGCATCATTTTAGTCTTTATTTTGGTTATTTGGGAATGTATTGTGGTTTTCCAACACGTTTCTTTTTCCGAAATTATTTCTTGGCGGCCACCTCATGATTTACAGATGACTTCTGGTCAAGCTGTTGATGTGCTGGCTGCCTTTAACCTGGCGTGGGTCACCGCAGCTAGTGATTTTACCCGATTTGCAAAAAAGAAACGCAGTTCAACTCATGCACCATTTTGGGGTGCCAATCTTGGTTTGATCTGGTTTGCAATGATCGGCGTGATTTCAACAATTGCAACGGCGATTACACTTAATCACTTTGATGCAAATAATTCGGATCCTTCCACAATTGCCAGTAAATTGGGGCTGGGAGTGTTGGCGATGCTGGTCATTATTATTACCAGCACAACAGCCAATGCTGTCAATTTGATGTCAGCCGGATCGGCTTTAACCAATATGACAAAACGACTTTCTTTAACGATTAGTATTGTGTTAGTGACACTTGTTGCAGTTGTCGTCACGTTCATCCCGATTTTTTATTCGACATTTTTGGATGTCTTCACTGCCTTTTTAGATGGTATCGGGATGTTTCTGGGACCTGAAATTGCAATCTTTCTTGCTGATTATTATATTGTGACAAAGCAGGATTATGATATTGAACATTTTGCTGCGCGCGATGGAAAATACTGGTACACTGGCGGTATTAACTGGATTGCGATTGGATCATGGGCTGTTGCAGTAGCAGCATATGCTTATATTAAAACCATTCCGGTGCTGGCAGACAGTGTCGGTTCAACTTTTATTTCAATGATCATTGCCGCTGCCATCTACACCGTTTTAAGCAAAATGACCCATCGAAATCATTCGGAGGCTTAGTATGGCAACAATTCAAAAGCAGACGTTGGGATTAGATGATATCGAACCCGACAACGAATATATTGATTGTACGTTCAGCGTTTCCAATCAGTCTATCCAAATCAGTGATGTGGTATTTGACCATTGCAACTTTGAACAGTCTAACTTTGATCAAAGTGATTGGAATGATGTAGTTTTTAAGGGATGCAACTTTCTTAATGCCAGTTTCCATCAAAGCTATCTTTCAAATAGTCAATTTATCGGCGGCCAGTTAATGGGTGCCGATTTTTCTCTTGGGACAAGACTGATTAATAGCCGATTTACGGATTCAAATCTGAGATACGCTAACTTTAGTGAAACTAAAATGGAAAATGTGCAGTTTAATAGTTCAAATTTGGTAGAAACAAGCTTTCAGGCAGTTACCTTCAAGGTGAACTACTCGGCCATAAATGACCGAGCTTCTGGGAACACGAAGTAGTATTTAGGCTGTTACATCGGTATGCCGAAGACCTAACTTACAGAACTCCGCTCTTTTACCATGGCTAGTTCCTAGCCAATAGCTTTTAGTCCGCAATTAAGGATATTAACTGCCGCATTAATATCTCGGTCGTGATGAGCCCGGCATTCAGAACACGTCCATTCCCGAATAGCTAAGGGCTTGGGGCCGTCATTCTGACCGCACGCTGAACAGATTCGGGAAGTGTTCCTGGCGCTCACCACCACTAATTGTTTTCCGTACCAGGCACACTTGTATTCAAGCATGATCCGGAATTGAGACCAACTGGCGTTAGCGATTGACTTGGCTAGGTGGTGATTGCGCATCAGATTTTTGGTTTTCAAATCCTCAATCACAATCACATCATAGTTTTTAACTAAGTCCGTCGTCAGTTTATGCAGGTAGTCCTTGCGCTGGTTGGCGATTTTTGCTTGATAACGCGCTTTGTTAATTTTAGCCCGTTGCCAATTTTGATAGTCGTTGAGTTCCAGCTTGGACAATTTATGGCGGTGATTCCATTGGCGCATCGCAACAGTGGCCCGCTGCTTGCGCCGGCTAAACTTGGATTGCCAAAGCATGGCTTGCTTTTCCAGCCACCGGGCATTGAAAGTCCCGTACTTAACCCCGCTAGAGGTAATTGCCAAATCGGCGACACCCATATCCAAGCCCACCGTTTGGTGAGTCTTCGGCAAGTCGAGAACTTCGGTTTCGACCTGCAGGGAAAGATAGTAGCGTCCCGTGGCATCATGACTAACCGTATAACGCTTAATTTTGGCGTCGGCTAATTGGCTGGTCTTGCTGGTCCGAATACTCCCGAGTTTAGGCAATCTTAAACGCCGCTTAGCCTCCACGACGCAGATTGATTGCCCAGTATAGGCTTGCTTAGCGCTATGGCGAGACTTGAACCGCGGATGACCACCCCGATGTTGGAATAGGTTATTAAAAGCAAGCGTGAGGTTATGGTTAACCACAAATAAGCTGGTAGAATCACTCGCCTTAAGGAAGGGGTACTCTTGCTTAAACCGTTTAAGCAGATAATTCATATCGTATTCGCCAACAAACTGACTTTTCGGGTTATTTTCATAACGTTTATTAGCCATCGCTAACATTTGATTCCAAACAAACCGATCGTTGCCAAATAATTGCCATAATTGATTGATTTGTTTTTGGTTAGGGTATAAGCGCAGTTTAACCCCTTTAACCACCGTGGTCATACAAGACCTCCTCTTGTTATTTTTCTCGTTTGCGTTGATCGTCAATATATTTAGCCACCGCCTGTTCATTGACAGCACCGATGCTTTCAACATAATAACCAGGTGACCATAAGTGACGATCCTTTTGTTGCCAATCATGAGTCTGTAGCTCAGGGCACTGACGGAATAGTTGAAAAGCAGTAATGCCCTTTAACCAGCGGACAATATTTGTGACTGATAATTTAGGTGGTGCGCTGACTAGAAGGTGAACATGATCATCCTTACCGATTTCCAGATGGGCGATTTCAAAACCGTATTGATCGGCGATTTCGTTAACCAAGCGTTTGAAAATCTCCTCAACATGTCCAGTTAAAACCTTTTGGCGGTACTTAGTTCCCCATATGAGATGGTAATTCAGATTGTACACCGATGTTCTACCATACGTTAGTCTGTTTGTATCTTTCATACCAACCATTATATCATATCCAAAGTGTCACCATACGCTCAAATTTAGAAAGATGGTGTTTTTTGACAATTAATCAGGATAAGCGTCTGTTGGACGCCAAGAAGGGGGCAATTCATCACGTCCTTAAAAGAACGTGTTTCCTTGCCCTATATTAAAAAAATGATTTTTGATCAAAGTGACATTGATCAGATCGATTTTCTTGATACGAAATTAAAGGATGTTGACTTGTCTCAAGCGAAATTCGACACACTTGTGGTGAACCCGGAATTAATTAAAGGAATGATTATTAACCCGTGGCAGGCCAG
>Ga0214925_100172_pt1 | contig 52781 bp, 49 predicted proteins | sample Stichaenrichment_FD_168299 | JGI IMG/M metagenome (GOLD analysis project Ga0214925, IMG submission 168299) | Xylose enriched microbial communities from anaerobic bioreactor in Madison, Wisconsin, United States - 63SRT | ecosystem: Engineered > Bioreactor > Anaerobic > Unclassified | place: USA... | reverse complement strand
TAAAATCAGGGGATAAAATCCCGATTTTATTCAGAAAAAAAGGTTTATCGAGAAATCAAATTTTGATTTCTTCGATAAACCTTTTTTGAAAGCTATGATTTACGACTTAAGTCACAGCCTCTTTTTTGAAATGAGGTTTTCTTTTGAAACTAACAACCTTGAAGTACTTTGTTGAAGTCGCCACTGAAAGAAGCTTTACTAAGGCCTCTGAAAAACTGTACATTCCCTAGAACTTACGAATGAAGGGCAAAAAGTCGTCATTGAAGCGACGGCTATTTTAAAACGTGTGGATCATTTATCCCACTTGTTTGACGCTCAAAAAAACGTTGCTTCGATGACGACTATCCTAAAAATTGGTTATTTGGCTAACTTTAAATGGAGTGGCATGTACCGGCTGCTAAATCAGTTTAGAGTCAGCCACCCAAGTACCCAGTTCATGATGTATCAAGGGACGCCTATGGCCTTAGCAGACGGTCTTGCTGACGGTAGCTATGACCTAGTCTTTAGTCTGGCCTCTTATTTTCAAAATAAGTCAGCTATCAAACAGTCACTGTTTATGGAAAACCATCTGCAAATTGCGTTACCCAGGAATCACAGACTTAGTCAAAAGAAAGAGCTGCATTTTGCCGATTTAAAAAAAGAAACTTTTATCCTTTTGGAACGGCAGCAGTCACCAGTGATTGTCGATTACGTTATTGCTCAGGGGCTGAAGAATGGATTTAACTTGAAGGCTAACTATTATGTCAATAATTTAGACGAAGGTTTATCAATGGTTGCTGTTGGAAAAGGGCTTGCTTTTCTGTATTCTGGCATGAACGACGGTACATTGGAAGAAAAATATCAAATTAAGATTGCTGATTTAGAGGATAATAGTCTGAACCAAAATATTGTTGTGGCTATTAACGAGCATTATGAGAATCAAATCTTGCATGAATTATATCAATTTATTGAAAATAATAATGATAGAAACGATTAGCGGAAATCAATGGGTAAAGATGATTTGTGAAATTACATACAAAAAATTCATGAGAACTGTCTTGCCCGATTTACATACGGAATAACAATTATACAAACCCCTATCCCGCAGGTTATGATAAACGTGTACCAAAGGTAATCGCAGAAATTGTTCATAGCTTTTCCGGTATGAACTTTGGCGATAAATAAAAATGTATGCGCATACATTCCTTGATAATATGACCTGGATGAAAGGGGAAAGTAATATGTTAAAACAAAAATTCGCTCGACCTGTTTCAATCATTGGCACTAGCAGCTTACCGCAAAGATCTTTTGATGATCCGGAATACAAGGACTTATCAATTTATGAATTATGGGCAGCTGCTTGTAATCAAGCTATGCAAGATGCGGGAATTAAACCAAAAGACGTCGACAAGTTAGTCTATTCACAAATGGCAAATTTTGTTACGATGGGCAATGTCATGTCACCTGTCGGCTCGCTGGAAGAATGGGCAGGATTAGCTGGCAAACCCGTTACTCATATTGAACAGGCGTGTGCTGGTGGCTATTTAGCTTTTAACGAAGCGGTTAACTCTGTTGCTTCTGGCAAGTACGACATTGTGATGTGTGCTGGTTTGGAAACACCAAAACACTTTAACGCCCGGAATCAACCTGCTTATATGTTACAGCCAATCCAGAAATACGACGGCTGGTGGTCACCAGGACGTGCACTGTTTGACACGGCATACAACCGCTTTGATGGGGTTAGTGACAATTTACTGACTGAGGAACAAGGCAAATACTACATTAAGCACTATGGTATCGATGAAAAGACGCTGGATGATACCTATAACGCAATGGCCATTAACCTACGTTACAATGCGTCACATAACCCACATGCTCTAGAACGGACACCGTATAGTGAAATCGCTAAAAAAGCTGGTTATGATGACGTCATGGCATACATGCGTTCAGATAATAACCCCAAGATTACGCAATATATCCGTAAGAGCGGCAGTGTGCTGCACAACGTTGAAGCAGGTGCAATCATCGTTTGTTCTGCTGATATTGCTAAGAAGTATCAAGATCATCCAATTACGGTTATTGATCATGCTTCAGTTTCCAACACGCAGCGCTATCCATTCTGCTTCCACCAGATGAACGTTGATGTTCGTGATGCCCTTTACGGAGGTCAGGATAACTTCAACCCAGATGATTTGGATCTCATGATCACCACGGTTATGACTTCTGGTGAACAGCTTGACAGCGCCGAAGTCTTTGGCTACTTACCAGAGGGTAAAGGTTATAAGTATGAACTCGAAGGCCGTACTCGTTTCGATGCTGACCGGCCAATTAATCCACATGGCGGTGATCTTAGTTTTGGCCATGGTTTCGGCTGCGCGGGGATCAACATGTTAAGTGAAGCGATTATGCAAATGCGTGGTACTGCTGGTGGCAGTCAGGTTCCTAAGCCAGTTAATGATGTTCTCGTCCGTGGTATGGGCGGTGGTCACACGACCGTTGGTATTTTACTAGAAAACCAAGACTAGGAGGAAACCAGTATGTATAAATTACGACCAATTTTAAAACCGTATTACGATAATCTTGAAAAAGGTAAGATTATGGGTATGAAGTGTCAAGATTGTGGCGACGTTGTTTGGCCACCACTACCAACTTGCCAAAAGTGCGGGAGTACGAACTTAGACTGGATTGATTTGGGAACCGAAGCTGTGATTGATGAGATTCGCTTTGAAGATTCCAGTGTTGGTGGCGACTATACCTTTAGAAAGGCCGATGAGTTCTTTGTCAGCAAGGAACCATACTGTGTTTGCGTTGGTCATTTTCCAGCCGGAACTCATCAATTCCACGCAGCTCTTTATGGTGTGACTGAAGAAAACAAAGATGAATTAACCAGTCAGTTACCATTTAAAGCGGATGCTGAGTTTATTCAGCTGGATGGCGGTTTTAAGTCAGTTGGATTTAGAGTTAGAAAATAAACCAAAAAGGCTTGAAAGTTCATCGAGCTTTCAAGCCTTTTGCTGGTTTTTAGTAATGAAGTTACTGACTTCTGACATAAAAGTCGTTAACTGCGGATTGTGATTAGTTTCTTTGTAAGCCAAAACGAAATCAAAGTCATTAACCTGACCTTCGATATTGAGTAATTTAACATCAAAGCTGTCGATGGGATTGCTAACTTTATTCATGCTGTGCAGGAATGTAATGCCTTTGCCAGCACCAGTAAACATTAAGGCCTTCTCAGCGTTATCAACGTAGTGAGACGCGTTGGGAGAGAAACCATTTTGCATACACAGGCTGATAGCATAATCCACAATGTAAGGGGAGACTTTCCGGTCGAGCATGACAAAGTTTTCGTTAGCTAGGTCCTTTAAATTAACGGAACTTTGATGGGCTAATCGATGGTTTAAGGGCACCGCAATTTTTAACCTGTTTTCTTGGAGATCGATATAGTCAATTTGGGGTAGTCCCTGAATACAAGGTGACAAGGCGAAGACAACGTCGCAGTTATCATTCAATAATTGATTGCGTAGCTCTGAAGGGGTACCGCGAAAAAGCGGTAAATCAATTTGAGGGAATTTTTGGCTGACCTGTTTCAGAATCTGATACATCAGGTTGGTGTCCAGAAAGCTTTGATAACCAATTCGAATTGTCTCTGCCTGGCTGCTTTCACCGGGATTGACGACCTCTTTAAGATGGTCAAGTTGATTCACAATGCGAATGGCTTCCTTTAAAAAACGGTTGCCTGCACTGGTGAGTTTGAGGGAATGGTGACTGCGGATGAATAGTGGTGTATCCATTTCATCTTCAAGATCGCTAATTTGTCGGCTCAGCGTGGGCTGGGTCACAAATAAGTGTTCAGCTGCCTTAGTAAAACTGGCGTAATCAGCAACAGCAATGAAGTAACGTAATCCTAATAGATTCAATTTGAAAACTCCTTTGGTCAGTGAGCTTTTGATCAGGAAAACTATTTTAACAACTCAATTGTATGCCTAATAACACAAGTAAGTAAATCACATTTCATTTGAAAGGGGTTCTATAATTATGGGACGTTTAGATAATAAAGTTGCAATTATCACTGGTGGTGCCAACGGGATTGGTTTAACCACTGCAAAGCGGTTTGCCAGTGAGGGTGCAAAGGTTGCTGTGACAGACGTAAATGACGCTCAAAGTGATGAAGTTGTGAAAGAAATCGGTCATGGCGCTATTTTTGTTAAGCATGATGTTTCTAAAGAAGAAGATTGGCAAAACGTATTCAAAACGGTTATTGAGAAGTTCGGTGGCGTTGATGTTGTGTTCAATAACGCCGGTATTGCAGCGTTTAACGATGCTGAACACGTGACTTTGGATGAATGGCATAAAGTTATGGCCATTGATTTAGACGGCGAAATGTTAGGCGTTAAGTATGGCATTTTGAATATGAAAGATCATGGTGGTTCCATCATTAATATGTCCTCAATCGAAGGATTGATTGGCTATCCTAACTTATTTGCCTTCACTGCTGCAAAAGGGGCTGTACGAATGATGACAAAGTCCGCAGCTCTTTACTGTGCTAAACAGAAGTATGGTATTCGTGTTAATTCGATTCATCCAGGACCAATTCACAAACCAGAACTTGATAATGATCCTAAAGAACAGAAGTTGATTGGTGCTCATCTGGCTTCGTTGCCACTGGGACGATTTGGTGAAAAGGATGAGGTTGCCGGTTTGGCCTTATATTTGGCATCGGATGAGTCTACGTTCTCAACTGGTAGTGAATTTGTCATTGATGGTGGTTACACGGCTCAGTAAGATGAGACGCGTTAGATTCCAGAATTTAATATAGATAAGGAAATAAGACCTATTCCAGCAATCATTGTTGGGAAATAGGCCTTATTTATGTTAAGGAACAGTTAGTCAGTCGAAGCACAATTAGAACTAATTCTGGCTAAAAGATGGTTGAAATGCGGAATCCGGCACAGTCCTAGATTTACATTAGTACAAGAAAAGCCGTCAGAACTTGATCTGACAGCTTTCTTGTTAAGTTAGGATATGGCATCCTAATACTTATTTAGTTTGTTTGTAGTTGAGAAAAATTTTTTATTTAATTACCTGTTTAGAACAAGCCCATCATGTGTGCAAATGGTGGTACAACGATGTCGACAACGATTGAGATGACAACAACGGCGATAGAAGCCATAGCACCTTGAATGGAACCGAGTTGAACGGCTTTAGCTGAACCAACCGTGTGTCCGGCAGTACCTAAACCTAAACCAGCACCAACTGGGTCGCTGTTTAAGCGGAACACTTTGATCAAGACATCAGCTAAGGCGTAAATCAAGACGGCGTTGATGATACATGCCATCGCAGTAACGGCTGGAATACCACCAGTGGCGCCAGAAATAGGCATCGCAATAGCAGTAGTTGCAGCTTGTGGCAACATAGAAGCAATCATCTTGTTGTTGAGACCTAAGCCCTTTGATACGTAGTAGATGACGAATAATGAAATCACCATACCAACGATCAATGACAAAACAATCTCTAACCAGAACTTCTTAACAACATCATTCCGACGATACAGCGGAATGGCAAAAGCAATAGTGGCAGGGTTCAAGAACCAGAACAGGATGTCACCACCTGGCTTGTATGCTGACATGTAGAAGGTTGGCAGTGAAACACCAAACCATTTGGCCAACAGCCAAAGAATAAAAATACCTAGAACCATACCAACGAATAATGGCTGGAATAAGAAGAAACCATTTGAAATTTTAAATAAATATTGGCCAATGAGAAACACTGCTAATGATAAGAAAATACCAAAGAATGCAATCCCACCGACTTTCGGATCTAATGCATTACCGAAAAAGTTCACCCAGGTCATTTAACTCAATCCTTTCTATAGTTGGGGAGAGTCGCCGAATTACTGAACATCAGTTGATTTGTGGAATACTTTACGACTGATGGCCATAAATCCTGCGGTCGTGTATGAAATTACAACTAACAGAATAATAGTAGCTAAGATGATAGTCACAATCAGCATAACACCGGTCAAAGCACCATCGTCAGTGAAGACGTTCAGTGAGTTGGCCATTTGGATACCAGATGGGACGAACAAGAAAGCGATTAAGCTAATCAAAAAGTCAGCCATCTTCTCCACTTGGTATAATTTAATGATGTGTGATGCTAAAAGTACATACATCAAAGCCAGACCAATAACCGGAGTTGGAACTGGGAACGACTTTGGGAATAATGGTGAAATTAATGATGAAACGAATAAGACCGATGCGAAGATGCACATTTGTTGCAAAATTGGTGCCGCTTCGTGTTCAGTTCCCTCTGTCTTGGTAGCTTGGTTACTTGCCATAATTAAACACTCCTTTCAGAAATTATAAAAAATTTTTCACAAACTAGTAAAGCGCTTTCGCTTCACAATGTAAGTATACTCATTTTTCCAATAAAACGCAAGATTATAGTCATAACTGTAAACGCTTACTGAAAAATGACTTGTGTAATTAGACTCTAAATTAATCAGTTTGCTCAATTTGTTCAATTAATGACAGAAAAAATTTAGGGTGCGTGATTGTGTTTACTGAAAGTCATTTGTATAATAGGATTAATGTGTCATGAAGAGAGGAAACTACTATGAAATTTGAAATCATTGTTAGTCTAGTTGCGACTATGATTTTATCCGCTATCCTGACACCGTTTATCCGAAAACTGGCCTTTAAAGTTGGTGCAATCGATAATCCTAATGCAAGAAGGGTGAATAAAGTGCCGATGCCCACGATGGGTGGTTTGGCAATTTTTCTTTCATACTCCTTTGCAACTATCTTCCTACTAAGGTTTCAAATTCCAACGCGTCAGTTATGGGGAGTTTTCGCTGGTGAGTGTGTGATTATTGCCACCGGCATTATTGATGATATTTTCGAACTTAAACCCCGTCAAAAGGTAATCGGTATTTCCATTGCAGCTTTAGTGGTTTACTTTGCTGCTGGAGTTAAAATGAGTCATATTACGATTCCGTTTGTCGGTATGATATCACTGGGTTGGTTAAGCTTACCCATTACATGGATCTGGATATTAGCCATTACAAATGCCGTTAACTTGATTGATGGCTTGGATGGCCTTGCCACTGGTGTGGGGATTATTGCGTTATCAACTATGGGAATAACTGGTCTGTTTTTTTTGAACGTTGCAAATACTTTCGTAGGCATTAGCATTTTTGCGTTAGTGGCCGCAATGATTGGCTTTTTACCCTATAATTTCTTTCCAGCTCGGATTTATCTAGGTGATACTGGTTCACTGTTTATCGGTTTTATGATGTCGGTTTTCTCACTGTATGGGTTAAAGAACGTCACGTTTATTTCTGTCATCATCCCAGTGATCATTATGGGGGTTCCAATTACTGATACGGTTTATGCGATACTGCGGCGTTTACTGAATCGGCAACCAATTTCACACGCTGATAAGCACCATTTACACCACCGATTGATGCAAATTGGTCTGACACATCGGCAAACGGTGTTAGTGATTTACGGAATTGCGTTGATTTTTGCGTTCATTTCGTTGATGTACCCAATCTCGCCTACTTGGGGGACGATTTGTTTGACCGTTGCCAGTTTGGTTGGCTTAGAGTTATTTGTTGAGGCAATTGGGCTAGTTGGTGTAAATCGACAGCCTTTATTAAACTGGATCAAGCGGCTGGTAAAGGGAACGACTTCTAAAAATTCACATTGAGTGTGTGATAAAACTTGGTAGATTTCAGAATTTAATGTGAATAAAAACCCATTCCGATGTACTTGTCGGGATGGGTTTTATTTGCGTTAAATGGCAGATGGATTATATAGTAGCAAAGTTGTGGCAGTATCTTAATCCTGAGAGTCCGGATAAACCGGAACGTCAACTTCATGATAATGTTCGTCTCCAGCTTTAATCGTGACCTGACCGGAAAGTAAATTTGTAATTTGGGTTTGAACTTCGGCGACAGAATCAAGATCCACCGCAATGGTCACTACAACGTCACTACCGTAAGTCGTATCAATCAGGTTGATCTGTTCTTGTTTGAGATGATAAATTAACTTTTCGTAATTAGCGTATGAGACGTTCAAAATGAGATCTCGTTGCAGGACCTTTTGAACTAAACCAACCTGCTCTATGGCACGGGAGGTGGCGTTACTGTAAGCACGAATAAGACCGCCAGCTCCCAATTTAGTACCACTAAAATAACGGGTAACAACGGCAACAACATTATGAATTTTCAGTTGCTTTAAAACTTCCAAAATAGGCACGCCGGCGGTTCCAGAAGGTTCACCGTCGTCGCTTTCACGTTGAATTTCATCGTGTTCACCTAGCATGTAGGCGAAGCAGTTGTGATTAGCTTTTGGGTTGTCCTGGCGAACGGATGCGATGAAGGCATCAGCCACTTCTTTTGTTTCAACTCGTTGTACGCTGCAAATAAAACGAGATTTTTTAATTTCCAGTTCGTGAGATCCAGCGACTTTAATGGTTAAATAATTTTCTGACATTGGTTGAATGACTCCATTTCTGCGTATGTATGGTTAATGAGGTGGTAAAAGTGATGAAGGAAAAACAGCTTTTTGGTCGACAGGTGTTGGCGGATACGATGTCGGTTGAAATCAATCAGCAATCACGTTTAATCCGTCGGCCAGCAATGATTGAGACTAGTCAGTGGGTAATTTGTCAACGTTGCAGCCAGAAAACGACCAAGCAAGAGGTTCGGTTACCAAGCAGCCACTATTATTGTCCGCACTGTTTTCAGTTGGGACGAGTAACGTCAAATCTATGGCTTTGGTCGTTGCCTGAACCTAATCAATTTGTACAATGTGCAGCATCACCGCTCACTTGGACGGGTGAGTTAACACCTGCTCAGGACGCCTGCAGTCGGCAGATCAGCGACATTTTTACTGCTGGTAAAACCCATCTGCTCTGGGCAGTTACTGGCGCTGGTAAAACTGAAATGTTATTTCATGGTATTGCAGAAGCATTAATGAAAGGATTACGCGTCGGCATTGCGTCACCAAGAATTGATGTTTGCTTAGAGCTTGCACCACGTTTTCAAGCCGCATTTAGCGGTATTTCACAGATTGTGCTGTATGGTGAGATGGAAAGACCTTACGACTACTGCCAGCTCACGATATGTACAACACATCAGCTTCTTCGATTTTACCATGCTTTTGATGTTCTGGTGATTGATGAAGTGGACGCATTCCCGTTTGCTGCTGATCCTGGGTTGAACTATGCTGCCGAACAGGCTAAAAAAGAGTCCGGGGCGTTACTTTATCTTACTGCGACGCCTAGCAAGGAACTGCAGCGACAAGAACGCCAGAAAAAACTTTCAGTTAGTTATTTACCCGCAAGGTATCATGGACATCCGCTGCCTGAGATCAGGTTAAAGTTAACGAGTAGGTGGCGTCAATCCCTGGTCAAAAAGCGTTTACCTAGTCCAGTGAAAACCATACTTAGAAAAATCACTTCAAACCAACGTCACTTTCTAATCTTTGTCCCGCATGTAAAGGATTTAGAGGGGGTTCAATCAGCACTAAAATATCAATTCCCAGATATGAAAGTAGCGACAGTTCATGCAGGAGATGAGAACCGGCATGAAAAAGTGCAGCAGATGAGAAATGGTGAATTGGATTGTTTGATCACGACTACCATTCTAGAGCGTGGTGTCACGTTTGCCAATATTGACGTGATTGTACTGGGGGCGGATGATGCCGTATTTTCAACCGCTGCCCTAGTTCAAATTGCGGGGAGAGCTGGACGTAAAGCGGCCTATCCTACGGGACTGGTGAATTTTTTTGCTGATCGTCAAACGAAAGCAATCAAAGAAGCACGGTGTCAAATCAGATTTGTTAACCGAAAAGCCCAAAAAGAAGGTTTAATAGGAGGTCATTTTCGTGGCTGAATGTTTGCTATGTCACCGTAATAGTCAAGAACAGCTAACACTATGGCAGTTATTAAATTTTCAGCCAGTTGAACATTCGTTGCTCTGTCGGGCATGTCTTGATAGTTTGGAAGCCATTTCTCCTGAACAGGCGTGCGCGGGTTGCGGTCGTGCGTGGTCAGATCAGCTATGCACAGATTGTGTACAGTGGCGAGAACCGTCAAATTTTAAGAACCGGGCAATGTTTCAATATAATGATCTGCTCAAACAATATATGTCACAGTATAAATTTTACGGTGATTATCGGTTACGAAAAGTTTTTCAAACTAAAATAGTTCATGAAGTCAATCAATTTAAGGCTGATTTAGTGGTCCCAATTCCAATTGATGCCGCGACTCAGCAACGTCGGGGGTTCAATCAAGTTGCTGGCCTATTGGAACCTGTTAAAACGGTTGAAGGTCTCATGACGCTTGAGTCTGATAAACAGCAACCCCAGTCAGCAAAAAATCGACAGGAACGACTCAAATCCAAACAACCTTTTAAGCTAAATTTAAAGGCCGAAAAATTTAATAAAAAGCGGGTCTTGATCGTAGATGATATTTATACCACTGGTAGGACGATTCGCCACGCTGCAACATTGCTCTTAGACGCTGGTGCTAGTGAGGTTATGGGTCTTACGTTAGCGCACGGATAATGTGAATAAATTCAGAATAATGCTGTTTGAAGCCTTAAACTATTGTGTATTGTAGCGCTTTCTATTATAATTAAGCTATAAACAAAACAAACATTTAAGCCGTAGACTTAGGTATGCTTAAATTAACTTTTGTTTGTTGTGGAAGGGAGAGAAGTTCTATGCTCACATTCAATATTCGTGGTGAAAACATTGAGGTCACTCAAGCAATCCGGGATTACGTGCAAAAGCGGATCAGTAAGCTTGAGAAGTATTTTGAGCAAAGCGTGGATTCAACTGCTCATGTTAATTTGAAGGTGTATCAAAACAAGGATTCTAAGGTGGAAGTTACCATTCCGCTCCCTTATTTAACCCTTCGAGCAGAAGAAACGTCTCCAGATCTATATGCAAGTATCGATTTGGTTACGGATAAGCTAGAGCGTCAGATCCGCAAGTACAAGACAAAGGTCAACCGTAAGTCTCGTGAAAAAGGTTTCAAAAATCTTGAATTTACACCTGAAACTGCCGACAACGAAGACTCTGATGAAAGTGCAAAGTTAGAAGTTGTTCGGACGAAGCGAGTTTCCTTAAAGCCAATGGACAACGAAGAAGCAATTCTGCAAATGGATATGCTGGGGCATGACTTCTTTATCTATGAAGACGCTGAAACCGATGCTGTCAATATCGTCTACCGTCGTAATGACGGTCGTTACGGTTTGATTGAAGCCGGCGATTAATTATTTAAGAAGGTAGTTATGAGGGGATCGAAGCTTTTTAATTAAAGCTTCGGTCCCTTTGTAGTCGTTCTGTAATGTTTTTATCACAGTCTTTTAAAAATTATACTTATCAGATGAGTTTTAAAAACTGCGTATAAATGTTAGACTAGTTGATGGTATGCAATCAAATGAATGATAATAATTGAGAACACATTAACAGAAGGGAATCAAGAATGGCTAACTTTTTAAAACGCTGGGTCGAAAGTGATAAACGAGAACTTCGACGAATCAGCAAAATTGCAGATCAGGTTAATAGCTACTCAAAAGAGTACGAAGCTTTATCTGATGATGATTTAAAAGCAAAAACTCCAGAATTTCAAAAACGTTATCAAGATGGTGAAACCCTAGATGACTTATTGCCAGAAGCCTTTGCCGTTGCGCGTGAAGGTGCTAAGCGGGTACTTGGCTTATACCCATTCCACGTTCAAATTATGGGTGGTATTGTGCTTCATGAGGGTAATATTGCCGAGATGAAAACTGGTGAAGGTAAGACGTTGACCGCAACGATGCCAGTTTACCTGAACGCATTGTCAGGTAAAGGGGTTCACGTTGTGACGGTTAACGAGTATTTGTCATCTCGTGATGCTGAAGAAATGGGTGAATTGTACAACTGGTTAGGGTTGAGCGTTGGTTTGAACCTGACTGAAAAATCACCTGAAGAAAAACGTGCTGCTTATAACTGTGATATCACCTATTCAACTAACTCAGAAATTGGGTTTGATTATCTGCGTGATAACATGGTTGTTTATAAGGAAGACATGGTACAGCGGCCACTGAACTTTGCCATTGTCGATGAAGTGGATTCAATCCTGATTGATGAAGCTCGGACACCTTTAATCATTTCTGGTCAATCAGAAGGTACTTCACAGTTGTATCAGCGGACTGATCGGTTTGCGAAAACTTTACATGAAGATACCGATTACAAGATCGATTTGGAATCTAAGAGTGTGTCATTAACTGAAGAAGGGATTGCAAAGGCTGAAAAATACTTCAACCTGAAGAACCTCTTTGATACTGATAACACTGCTTTGACCCACCATTTGGACCAAGCTTTACGAGCTAATTTCATTATGCTTCGTGATAAGGATTACGTGGTTTCCGATGGTGAAGTCCTGATCGTTGATTCATTTACCGGTCGTGTTATGGAAGGCCGTCGTTATTCTGACGGTTTGCACCAAGCGATTGAAGCCAAAGAAGGCGTGGATATTCAAGAAGAATCCAAGACCATGGCTAATATCACTTATCAAAACATGTTCCGGATGTATGATAAGTTAGCTGGTATGACGGGTACTGCCCGGACTGAAATTGAAGAATTCCGTGAGATTTACAGCATGGAAGTTATTTCAGTGCCAACTAACAAGCCCGTTATTCGGATTGATGAACCAGATGTTTTGTACCCAACTTTGGAAGCTAAATTTAACGCGGTTGCCGACCGGATTAAAGAATTGCATGAAAAAGGCCAGCCAATCTTGGTTGGTACTGTGGCGGTTGAAACTTCTGAATACATTTCTCAATTGCTGGATAAGGAGAACATTCCTCACGTTGTTTTGAACGCTAAAAACCACGCTAAGGAAGCTGATATCATTATGAATGCCGGTCAACGTGGTGCGGTTACCATTGCCACCAACATGGCTGGTCGTGGTACCGATATTAAGCTTGGACCCGGTGTCCGTGAATTAGGCGGTTTAGTTGTTCTCGGTACTGAACGACACGAATCACGACGGATCGATAATCAACTTCGTGGCCGTTCTGGACGTCAAGGTGACCCAGGTTTGACACAGTTCTACCTGTCACTTGAAGATGATCTGTTACGCCGTTTTGGTACTGATCGAGTTAAAGCCTTCCTTGAACGGATGAATGTTGAGGGTGACGATGCGGTCATTAAGAGTCGGATGATCAGTCGCCAAGTAGAATCTGCTCAGAAGCGGGTTGAAGGTAACAACTATGATTCACGTAAAAACGTCCTGCAATATGATGATGTGATGCGTGCGCAACGTGAGGTTATCTATAACCAGCGTAATGAAGTGATCAATGAAGATAAATCCTTACGTTGGGTTATCAAGCCAATGTTTGACCGAACCATTGATCGGGTTGTTAATCTCCATACGCAAGGCGAGCAGAAGGATTGGGATTTAAGCACGATTTTGGACTTTGCGATTTCTGCAATTGTTAGTCCGGATCAGATTAAGTTGGATGACCTCAAGAACAAGAGTGCTGATCAAATCAAAGAACTGCTTAAGGGCTTAGCGGATGATGTTTATCAAGCCAAACAAAAGCAACTTTATGATCCAGCACAAATGCTAGAATTTGAAAAAGTGGTCATTTTACGTGTGGTCGACTCTCATTGGACTGATCACATTGATGTCATGGATCAACTGCGGACTTCTATTGGCTTACGTGGTTATGGTCAATTGAACCCGTTAGTTGAATATCAACAAGATGGCTACCGGATGTTTGAAGAAATGATTGCTGACATTGATTACGATGCTACTCGTTTGTTCATGAAGTCAGAAATTCGTCAAAATATTAAGCGTTAAAGACTTTAGTCGGTGTGATTACCGACCAAATGAAAATCTGTATGACTTTGGTCATGCGGATTTTTCGTATCTAGAGGAAATAATCACATACGCGGTATTGTTAAGGCTGATTTTAAGTTAAGAGCATTAATCTGGAGGTAAGAGGTAATGGAACTCAGTGATATTAAACGTGATATAAAAGCCATGACTAGTGAAATCAATGGCTTTGGGAGGTCTCTTTGACTTAGATGCCCTGAATGAAAGTATTTCAATCAATGAGTCAAAAATGGCTGAACCCGGGTTTTGGGATAACCAGCCTAAGGCACAAAAGCTAATTGATGAGACTAATCAGCTAAAAGCGAAATCAGAATCGTACCAAGATTTAAAAAATCAATTGGATGATATTTCTGTGGCAGTTGAGTTGTTGGAAGAAGGGCCGGATGCAGAAGTTCAAGGTGAATTGGAAGATAACCTGGCTAAACTCAAGAAGGATTTGCAACAATATCGACTCACCCTTCTTTTAAATGAACCTTATGATGCTAATAATGCTATTTTGGAAATTCATCCAGGAGCAGGTGGCACTGAGTCTCAAGATTGGGGTTCGATGCTGTTAAGAATGTATACGCGTTGGGCCGAACAGCATGATTTTACTGTGGAGACCCTGGACTACCAAGCAGGTGAAGTGGCGGGAATCAGTTCAGTTACCATTCTGATTTCTGGACATAACGCTTATGGTTATTTACGGTCAGAAAAAGGGGTTCATCGACTAGTTCGAATCTCACCGTTTGATTCCGCTGGTCGACGACATACCTCGTTTGCATCAGTAGACGTTTTACCCGAATTGGATGATTCCGTTAATGTCGAAATTAATCCAGCAGATTTGAAGGTTGATGTTTATCGTGCTAGTGGTGCTGGTGGCCAACACGTTAACAAAACCTCTTCAGCGGTTCGAATTACACATGAGCCAACGGGAATCGTGGTTGCTAGTCAGGCCCAACGTTCACAGCTTCAAAACCGTCAAACGGCGATGAATATGCTGAAAGCTAAGCTATATGAACGAGAAGAAGAAAAGAAAGCCAAGCAAAAGGCAGCAATTGAAGGTGAACAGTTGGATATCGGCTGGGGCTCTCAGATTCGCTCTTACGTTTTCCACCCCTATACCATGGTAAAAGATCACCGGACTAACTACGAAACCGGGAATGGTCAAGCGGTCATGGACGGTGATTTAGATCCCTTTATTAATGCGTACCTGCAATATCAGTTGGAGCAAGCAAACCCTGACTGATGATGAACAACGTCTAACATATTTTTTAATTGAAAAGTTAGACGTTTTTTAATACTGTTCAATTGGTTAACGTCATATATCAAATACGCTATTATTGATAAAGAGTATCTTAAAGCAAGAAAGCGGGTGTAATAGGTTTATGCTATACTTCTTTTAGAAACTGATAATGAAAATGCAGGTGTTGATGATGACAATAGGATTATTAATATTAAGTTTGGTAGCTCAACCGGTTTGGTGGTTTGGGTTGATTTACGAATGGTGGACAGCTGATCGCCGGATTAAACGGGAACGACGAACTTTCGGTAGCGCAGTTTATTCTGACAAATTTGAAGTGCGGCATTTTGTATTATTAAGTCTTTTCTGGGGGCTAGTAATGTCAGTCGTTTCATTTGCTGTTGGGATGACGGTGCCTATTGGCTGGTGGGTTTGTTACTCAGTTTTTGCACTAATTGCAATTATTTTTGGCCTGGGTTCACGACTTCCAATCACCATTTTTGTGGGAACCGTGGTATTGTATGACTGGTTCGATAAAGCTAGTTTTAGCCACCCAGTGATGGCACTGTTGCGACAGTTGGGATTCTCCCGTCAACCAGTAAAGATTGCTGTCTTAATAATGCTACTGTCGGCCGTCTTATTCTTGCTGAGTCGTTGGCTAAAAAAAACGGGTGGTCGGTTTGCTTCGCCCAAAATTTTTGCCCAAAAACGGGGTAAACTTATCGCAGGCTATCCCTTTAACGAACTGTTAGTTGTTCCAACCTTAGTCTTGATTCCGGGAGATTTTATCAGTGCTCATTTGGCTTTTTGGCCAGTATTATCACTTGGTGGCACACACGTCACACCGTTGTTTTTGCCAATACTTTTAGGTTTACACCTGACAATTTTTAAGCAAAATCCTAGGACGGCTTTTAAACGGTTGGCAAAGTCATTTCTGGTTCTTAGTATTTTAGTTCTGATAGGCGGAATCGTTGCGTTATTGAGTCAACCTGCTGCTTGGATTATTTTGGGGCTAGCCTATGTGGGCTATATCGGCTGTCTACTAAAAACACGGTGGCATGATCGACGACAGTCATTTTGGTACTCTAAAGTTGATCATGGTGTACGAGTATTAGGAATTAAAACGGAAACACCTGCTGCAAAAATGGACATCCAGGTTGGTGATATTATCACTACTTGCAATCAGCAACCGGTACATTCAGAAACTAGTTTTTACGAAGCATTATTGTCTGACCCAACCTATTGTCACCTTAAAATTCAGACGCCTGAAGGTGATTTGAAAGTAACTGAAACTGCAATTTTTGACGGTTCACCGCATGAGATTGGTATTGTGATGTTTAAAGATTAGGAGGGCCCTATGCAAAGAGTCTTAGTTGTTGATGACGAACCAGCAATTGTAACGCTGCTAACCTACAATTTGGAAAAAGCTAATTTTGAAGTGGATACTGCTACTAATGGTCCTGATGCAGTTGAGATGGCTAAAAAAAAGCATTTCGATGCAATTTTATTGGATCTGATGTTACCAGGGTTAGATGGTGTGGAAGTCACCAAAAAACTGCGTCAAGAAAAAATTGATACACCAATTTTGATGATAACAGCGAAGACGGATGAATTTGATAAGGTATTTGGACTGGAACTGGGTGCAGATGATTACATTACCAAGCCGTTTAGTCCCAGAGAAGTATTAGCACGATTAAAAGCGGTTCTACGACGGACACAGGGAAAGACTGACAGAGAAACTCGTTTTGATGAGAGTCAGCAATTGCGTGTCGGTAACATTGTCATTGATCAGTCAACGGTCACCGTTACCGTCGATGGTCGTAAGGTTAAACTGACGCCAAAAGAATTTGAGCTGTTAATTTACCTAGTTAAGCGACCCAATCAAGTTTTGAAACGTGATCAAATGCTTGAAGGGGTATGGGGGTTTGATTATGCTGGTCAGACGCGAATGGTGGATATTCATATTTCACATTTACGAGACAAGATTGAAACTGATCCCAAACACCCTGTTTATTTAAAGACTGTGCGTGGTTTTGGGTATCGTTTTGAGGTACCGCAGCATGGTTAAACGGATTAGTTTAGAGTATTTGGGCGTGCTGGTGATCAATATGCTGGTCTTTATCTTAGTTGCCCAGTTACTTATAGATCAGCAAATCGTTGCACATGTGTATACTCAGTTAGCGATGCTAGATTTGATCGTTTCGGCGATTGAAGTGGCTCTCTTTAACTGGCTTTTTCGGTATCGCCAGCAGCCAGTGGTTGCAATGACACATAAAGTTGAAGGCATGTTGAAAGACGAAGAGCCAGCTCATATTCTGTTACGTCAAGATAGCGATTATTACGATTTAGCAATGGCAATCAATCACTTGCAGACCCATCAGCAGAAGGTTCTGCGTGACAAGGCTCAGCAGGGGGAGGAACTGCGATTGTTGTTATCCTACCTTCCCATTGGCGTGATGGTGATTGATCGGTATAGAAAAGTTGAAATGGCTAATTCGGCAATGGCGGAATTTTTGCAAACGGATATTAGTAGTAGACGGCATCCGTATACGCAAGATATCCATCAGTTTGAGCTGGTTTCTTTGATTGGCCAAGTTTTTACTAATAAGCAATCCAAACGAAAAGTCATCACGCTGCCAGGGATGCCAACTGAAAAACGGGTGGAGGCATCGGTCATCTATACGTCAACTTCGGAAGATTTCTTTCAAATTTTAGTTTTACTGTATGATGTAACCGAAATTTACGCGGTTGAAAAGATGCAAATGGACTTCCTATCCAACGCTTCTCATGAACTAAAAACACCTGTAACTGCGATTTCTGGTTTTGCTGAGACGTTACAGGCCGGCGCAAAGAATGATCCCGAAACCTTGAATCAATTTTTGGACATTATCCAAAGGGAAAGTAAGCGGCTAACTGAATTGATTCAAGATGTTTTGTCGATTTCCAGAATTGAATCGCAATCGATTTCCCAACAAAAAATAACTGATATTGATGTTTCTAATTTAGTCGATGAACAGTTAAGCACGTTGCAGCAAATGGCTTCAGTAAAGCACATTACGTTGATTAATCAGGTGCCGCTTGGTACCGTGCAACGTAGCGATGAAGGCAAGTTAGTTGAAATTATCAAGAATTTAGTGTCTAATGCCATTAAGTATAATCGTGAAGATGGTTCGGTAACCATCGATTATGCAGTTGACGAGCAACAATGGACATTGAAGGTAACGGATACAGGTATTGGCATTGCTCAAAATGAGCAGTCTAGAATCTTTGAACGGTTTTATCGGGTCGATGCTTCGCGTACGAAACAAGTTGTTAACGGTACAGGATTAGGGTTAGCAATTGTGTTGGAATTGGTCCAATCTCTACAAGGGCAGATTTCAGTTGAAAGTCAACGTGGCGTCGGTAGTGCTTTCTCCGTTTCGTTTCCTGTTAAACAGTAATAATAAAATGATTTTTGGTGGATTCTAGATATTCAGATTATTGAATATTTAGGATTCTTTTTGTCTAACCGAAGATTGGTATAGTAGTAAATCAAGAATGTTTACATAACCTTTACAAAGAAATGTACATTACATTTACATTGTCTCGATATACTAATTTTTGAAAGATGAAATGGGAGGCTTGAACATGCGAAAAAAGCGGTGGATTGAGTGCCTACTCGTAGTTGGCCTGATCGTTCTAGGCGGCTGGGCGTATCAAACTAGGCAAGTCAATAAGGCAAACATGACCATTACAGCAGTGGGATCCACTGCTTTACAGCCATTAGTAGAGGCTGCTGGTGAAGACTATTCGACCCATCACTTGGGTACGTTTATTAATGTGCAGGGTGGCGGTTCAGGAACAGGACTTAGTCAGGTTCAAGAAGGCGCAGTGGATATTGGTAATGCGGACATTTTCGCTGAAGAGCAAAAAGGCATTAAAGCGAACCGACTTCAAGATCACAAGGTGGCGGTTGTGGGCATCACGCCAATCGTTAATCAGTCAGTAGGTGTCCATCAGTTAACCACGACGCAGTTGATTAATATTTTTACTGGGAAAGTGCGTAACTGGTCCCAAGTTGGTGGCAATAATCAAAAAATCGTCATTTTAAACCGTGCGCAGGGGAGCGGTACCCGTACAACCTTTGAACGGTTTGGCCTTAAGAATCATCGCAGCATCGCAGCTCAAGAACAAGATTCATCTGGAATGGTTCGACAAATTGTCTCAACCACTCCTGGTGCAATTAGTTATGTTGGTTTTTCCTACGTTGATAAGTCGGTGCAAGCTGTCAGCCTAAACGGTGTGGCACCAACTAATCAAAACGTGGCCAGTAATAAGTGGTCAATCTGGTCTTATGAACATATGTATACGAGTAAAACGCCTCAACCATTGGCTCAACGATTCATTAAATACGTTCAATCTCGACAAATTCAAAATTCACTGGTTCGGCGTTTAGGCTATATCAGCATGGCAGATATGAACGTTACTCGAGATGGACAGGGAAGAGTGCATAAAGTGGAGGCAAGTCATGAATAATAAATTACAAAAACAACTGCTCAAACGTTCGAAAGCTGCCAAGCTGGAACGGTTGGGGAAAACGGTTAGTTTCCTGGCTTTAATGCTCATCACGGTGACCGTTTTTGCGATTATCATTTTTGTCGCTTCTAAGGGTCTTGCTACTTTCTTCTCAAATCGCGTTAATATCATAGATTTTTTAACTGGTAAGGATTGGAACCCTAACGTGACGAATTCAAAGGGACAGCCAGAAGTTGGCGCCCTGCCCATGATTAGTGGTTCCTTCGTAGTGACGATCTTATCGGCATTACTAGCCACACCCTTTGCCATCGGAACCGCCATTTTTATGAATGAAATTTCACCGCATCGGGGAGCTAAACTTTTGCAGCCAGTGATTGAATTGCTGGTTGGTATTCCCTCAGTAGTTTATGGCTTTATTGGTTTAACCGTTGTTGTGCCAGCCATTCGGAGTATTTTTGGGGGCAGTGGTTTTGGTATCTTAGCAGGTACTTTTGTGCTGTTCGTGATGATTTTACCAACGGTGACTTCAATGAGCGTAGACGCTTTGAGATCCGTACCACGATATTATCGCGAAGCGGCGTTGGCCTTAGGCGCCACGCAATGGCAAACAATTTATAAAGTGGTTTTAAGGGCAGCAACTCCTGGAATGCTAACTGCGGTTGTGTTTGGCATGGCTCGAGCTTTTGGTGAAGCACTAGCTGTTCAGATGGTCATTGGGAACGCTGCTTTGCTACCAACCAATCTAGTTTCACCGGCCTCCACACTGACATCAGTCTTGACTACGGGTATTGGTAATACAGTCATGGGGTCGCTGCAAAATAACGCATTGTGGTCGCTGGCACTGGTTCTGCTCATGATGTCGTTGATTTTTAACCTTGTGATCAGAATGATTGGCCGAAAGGGGGCAATGTCCAAATGAATTCCAAAGTAAGTAATCAAATTGCTATTGCAACACTTTACGTCATCGCTAGCACCATAGTAGTAATCTTAGCTGCGTTGTTAGGTTACATCATTATTAGTGGCTTGCCCGCATTAAGCTGGCATTTTCTGACGTCTCCCGCTAAAGCATTTACCGCTGGTGGCGGCATCGGCATTCAACTATTTAATTCGTTCTATCTGCTAATTTTAACGATGATCATTTCTTTCCCGATTGCGCTAGGTGCGGGTATTTACTTAAACGAGTATGCTAAACAAAACTGGTTGACGTCCCTAGTTCGAACTGCCATTGAGATTTTGAGTTCGTTACCTTCAGTGGTGGTTGGGTTGTTTGGCTTCCTGGTCTTTGTCGTTCAGTTCGGTTTTGGTTTTTCAATACTTTCTGGTGCATTTGCCCTAACATTCTTTAACTTGCCGCTACTAACTCGCAGCATTGAAGAAGCCTTAGCTGCAGTGCCAGATGAGCAGCGTGAGGGTGGTCTGGCTCTGGGATTGTCCAAATGGGAAACGGTCCTTCACATCATTGTGCCAGCCGCGTTACCAACCATTTTAACCGGTGTGATTTTAAGTGCTGGTCGAATCTTCGGTGAAGCTGCTGCTTTAATTTTCACTGCTGGTCAAAGCGCACCGGCATTAAATTTTACAGACTGGAATCCGTTTAATATTTCCAGTCCCTTAAATCCAATGCGGCCTGCTGAAACCTTAGCCGTTCACATTTGGAAGATTAACTCGGAAGGTATTATGCCGGATGCCAAGGCAATTTCTTCTGGTGCTTCTGCAGTGCTTGTCATTTCAGTTCTAGGCTTTAATTTACTCGCTCGGTTTGTTGGTCATCGGTTGTTTAAACGACTAACAGCGGGGTAGTCAGTTTGTTGAAAGTCATTATCGGGAGGAATAAAAATGCTGATTAATCCCTCAAGCCCGCGTTTAGATGGCGGGTGGCTGGAACGAAATATCGTGGATCCCAGCCTCAAAAGTCAACAACCAATCGTATTGGAAACACAGCAGCTTCACGTTTATTACGGTGATAATGAAGCTATCCATGAAGGTGATTTAAAGTTTCCTGAACACCAGATTTCAGCGCTGATTGGACCATCTGGCTCAGGTAAATCAACTTATCTCAGGTCATTGAACCGGATGAATGACGGCATTGCTCGCGTCAGTGGTGAAATCCTGTACCGCGGTGTGGACGTGAATCGACCAGAAATCGATGTTTACGAAATGCGACGACGAATCGGCATGGTCTTTCAACGGCCCAACCCCTTTTCAAAATCGATCTACGACAATATCACCTTCGCATTAAAACGTCGGGGTGTAACTGACAAGAAGAAACTGGATGAAATTGTTGAAACTAGTCTTAAGCAAGCTGCCATTTGGGATGAAGTTAAAGATAAGTTGACTAAAAGTGCGCTTGCGCTATCAGGTGGTCAGCAGCAGCGACTTTGTATTGCACGCGCCATTGCTGTCAAACCGGATATCTTATTACTGGATGAACCGGCAAGTGCCCTAGATCCGGTTTCCACCAGTAAATTGGAAGAAACGTTGCTGAAACTCAAAGAAGATTACACGATTATTATTGTGACCCATAATATGCAACAGGCCGCTAGAATCAGTGATTATACCGCATTCTTTAATATGGGGCGGGCACTGGAATACGATGAAACGTCACAGATTTTTACCAGTCCCAAGGTGCAATTGACTAATGACTATGTTGCCGGGGACTTTGGCTAGGAGGACATTATGACTAACCTGTTAGAAACGCACGATCTTCACGTTTATTATGGTCAAAATGAAGCCTTAAAAGGGATTGATTTGACCTTTGAAGAAGGTGGCATTACAGCCTTAATTGGTCCTTCAGGTTCAAGCAAGTCGACCTACTTGAGAACCCTTAACCGGATGAATGATTTAATTCCTAACGTGACGATCACTGGCACTATTAAGTTTCGTGACCAAGATATTTATGCGCCTCAGACTGATTTAGTGACGTTACGAAAGGAAATTGGGATGGTGTTTCAGCAACCCAATCCGTTTCCCTTTTCAATCTATGATAACGTTGCCTTTGGTCTAAAGTTAGCAGGGGAGAAAAATCGCGAGTATTTAGATCAAGTGGTTGAAACGAGTTTGAAACAAGCCGCTGTTTGGGACGAGGTCAAGGATCATTTACATGAAAGTGCATTATCTTTGTCGGGTGGTCAGCAGCAACGGGTCTGCATTGCGAGGGTGTTAGCAGTTTCTCCGCAAATTATCTTACTGGACGAGCCGACTAGTGCCCTAGACCCAATTTCCAGTAGCCAAATTGAATCGACTTTGTTAAAATTAAGAACCGATTATACAATCATTACCGTGACCCATAACTTACAGCAGGCATCAAGAATATCTGATCGCACGGCCTTCTTTATGAATGGTGAAGTGATAGAAGTTGACGACACTAAGAAAATCTTCATGAATCCAGCACGTAAGGAAACCGAAGATTATATTAGTGGCCGTTTTGGATAAAACCTGAGGAGGGTATCAATGAGACGCTTATTTGATGAAGAACTAGATGAACTTGACAACGGTTTTACTGAAATGGGTATCTTAGTCAGTAATGTGGTGCAGCAATCAGTTGATGCGTTTATTAATCATGACCGTCAATCAGCACAGGCAATCATTGACCACGATCATGATATTAACGAACGTGAGATTCAATTGGAGTCCAAATCCTTTGAAATCATTGCACTCTATCAGCCGGTGACATCGGATTTACGGGAAGTAGTCACTATTTTAAAGGCGGTTTCTGATTTGGAGCGAGCTGGAGACCATGCTCGAAATATTGCTCACGCAACGATTGAAGTCAAAGGTAACACCCGAGTAGCTGAGATTGAGACACAGCTTGCCGAAATGGGCCATTTGACCACTGACATGGTGAAACAGGCCATTCAAGCCTATGTTGATAAGGACGAAGAAGCTGCCAAAGCATTGGTAACGGTTAATGATCAGTTAATTGAATACCGGGATCAGATTATGCGTGCCAGCTATAACGAGATTGCCTCGGATGCAGATGTTTTAGTTGCCGCCATGAATTACAATAACGTGGCAGCAGATTTGGTTCGGATTGCCGATTATTTAACCAACGTTGGTGAGTGGATCGTTTATCTGAAAACTGGTCAAATCGTGGAATTAAAATTAATGAAATAAGCTATTTTAAGGCTAGTAGTTGTCGACTGATAACTGCTGGCCTTTTGTGGAATTCAACATAGGGACACGATTGAATTGTCTATCTCCATCTGAGTGGGTATAATGATTCTAGTAGCAAAATTCAAGTTACTTTTGGATTCAGTTAGGTTTAAACAGCTCACTGACTTTGTAATTGGTAGCTAGAAATGAGGTGATTTTTTGATGAATAGCAAACGCCGACTAACACGGTCGTCAAAGCGGATATTAACCGGGGTGCTAGGAGGAATCGCAGCGTATTTTGGGATTAGTGCAACGCTGGTTCGCGTTATTTTTGTTATCCTGACGATTTATCCGGGCCATATTTTGTTTGGTCTATTAGTTTATTTGCTGCTCACTGTATTGATTCCAGAAGATTCTGGAACAATGCATCACTCGACATTTTGGGGAACGGGGCAGCAATCTCGTTCTCGAAAAGAACTCCATGATGTTACTGAAGAAGACACAGATAAAAAGTGAGTTGTCGATATGAAATTTTGGGTTCGAATTTTAATCAACACAGTGTTATTTATGGCACTGGCTGGTTTTTTAAGGTCAAGTTTTTACGTTGCTAGTCCGTGGGTTGCGTTATTGGCGAGCGTGGTGCTGTCGCTTTTAAATGCACTAGTAAAACCGTTTTTAGTGGTGTTATCGTTACCAATCACGGTGGTTACGCTAGGATTGTTTAGTATTGTGATCAATGGAGTGATGCTGCAGCTAACATCAATGCTGGTTGGCAATGATTTTCACTTTAATTCGTTTGGTACCGCGCTGTTGGTTGCCATTTTAATGTCGCTTTGCAACGCAGTGATTTCTAACTATGTGGGTCATGGACGTAGAAGCAATTAAGATATTTGATGTAAAATTTTCACCTTCACAGTTCTCATTAAGACCGGATTCGGAAAGAAGGGCGAGCCGCTACTGGCTGGTGTTAGCTAAACAGGTTTTAGATGAGGATGGTAGTTAAGTGGAGCATCATAAAATACCCGATAGCTAACCGGGAAACTAAAGTGATAGCGCTTTAGTGAGCATGCATTTGATGTACCAGTAGTGGTCAATAATTTGGCAGATAGTGTAACGGTTGCTGATTTAGTTAAAAATATTCGGCTTGATGTCCTTTACGGTGATGATCTTTTGGAAGACCGAAAAATTTCCACCAGTGATATTTCACGCCCAGGTCTTGAGTTAACGGGTTATTTTAATTACTATCCAGCTAAGCGGATTCAGTTACTGGGAATTACTGAAACTTCTTTTGCAAAGGGAATGAGTCATGAAGATCTGTTATCAGTGATGAGGCAGATGTGTCAGCCGGAAACGCCTGCCTTTGTAATTTCAACCCAACTTGAACCGCCAGAAGAATTGCTTCAGGCGGCAAAAGAAACGGGTATTCCAATCCTTGGGACTAAGATGACGACTTCCAGAGTTTTGAGTAATATGACTAACTATCTGGAAGGTAAGTTAGCTGAGCGGCAGTCACTTCACGGTGTTTTGGTTGATATCTATGGTGTTGGGGTTCTAATTACTGGGGATTCTGGTGTTGGTAAGAGTGAAACTGCTTTGGAACTTGTTAAACGTGGTCACCGTTTAATTGCGGATGATCGGGTAGAAGTTTACCAACAAGACGAGCAGACGTTAGTTGGTGCAGCACCAGCTATTTTATCTCATTTGCTGGAAATTCGTGGTATTGGGATCATTGACGTCATGAATTTGTTTGGCGCTGGAGCCGTTCGAAGTGAGACTGATATTGAACTAATTGTTCACCTTGAAGCTTGGACGCCGGATAAAAAATTTGACCGGTTAGGCAGTGGTTCCGAAACTCAAAAGATTTTTGACGTTGAAATCCCTAAGATTTCGGTTCCAGTTAAAACTGGGCGTAACTTAGCCATTATTATTGAAGCAGCAGCCATGAACTTCCGGGCACGTTCAATGGGCTATGACGCAACAAAAGTCTTTGATCAGAACTTAAATCGCTTGATCAAGAAAAATTCAAAGCATGAATAAATTAAAATAAATATAGCTGAAAGTTAAGAGGTGGCACTTTTGCGAGGAATCCTTGCAGCACTAAACCCCATTGCGTTTCATCTGGGGCCGATACAGGTTCACTGGTACGGCATTATTATTGCCAGTGCCGTTATTATTGCGGTCACTTTGGCCGTTCGCGAAGGGAGTCGCCGAAACGTTGATTCCGATGATATATATGATATGATTTTGTGGGCATTACCCGCTGCTATTATTGCAGCTCGGATTTATTACGTGGCCTTTGAGTGGCCTTACTATGCGCAACATCCAGCGGAAATCATCCGCGTTTGGGATGGTGGCATTGCTGTTTATGGCTCACTGATTGGTGCTGGTATCGTCGTATTCTTCTTCTGTCGCTCACGGTTTATTCCGGTATGGTTAATGCTCGATATTGCCGCACCAACAGTCATTATGGCACAGGGGATTGGACGTTGGGGTAATTTTATGAACCAAGAAGCTTTTGGTCAAATTACCAGTTTGAGTTTCCTTCAAGGTTTACACTTACCGCATTTCATTATTTCTCAAATGCTGATCAACGGCGCTTATCGGCAGCCCACGTTTTTGTATGAATCTACTTGGGATATCCTAGGGTTTATTGTTTTAATGAGCCTGCGCCATCGGCCGGGATTATTTAAACAAGGTGAAGTATTCTTAAGCTACGTAATCTGGTATTCGTTTGGTCGGTTCTTTGTCGAAGGTATGCGGACAGATAGTTTAATGCTGTTTAACACCATTCGAGTTTCGCAGCTGTTATCCGTGGTATTGTTTATTGGTGCAATTGGCCTCATTATTTATCGTCGGCGACTTGGTTCTCAGGTCTCAATGTATTTGGATGGTAATCCGTATTCAAAAAAAGCCCAGCAGGCTAAAAATTAAGGAGAATTTACTATGTCTGAAAAAATTGCAGTGTTAGGCGCAGGTTCTTGGGGTAGTATTTTGGCAAACTTATTGGATGAAAATGGCAATGAAGTTTCACTTTGGTCATATAATCCTGATCAGGTTAAAGAACTTAATGAAAAGCACACTAACACGCATTATATAAAGGATTTTACGTATTCTGAAACCCTTAAAGCCTACTCAGATTTGAAGCAGGCGCTGGCAGGTGCAACCACCGTACTGTTTGTTGTTCCTACTAAGGCTGTGCGTTCGGTTGCCGGTGAAGCTAAAGCGGTCCTTGAAGAGTTGCACACTAAACCGCAAATTATTCACGCCAGCAAAGGGATTGAACAAGGCACTTACAAGCGGGTTTCTGAAATTCTGGCTGAAGAAATACCTGCTGATCTTCGGGCAGCCATCACAGTTCTTTCAGGACCAAGCCATGCGGAAGACGTTGCCAAGCGGGATATTACCCTTGTCACTGCTGCTAGTACTGACCAAGATGCTGCCAAGCATACCCAGAAATTATTTATGAATCGCTATTTCCGGGTGTACACCAACAGTGACGTGATCGGTGTGGAAATTGCTGCGGCCTTGAAAAATATCATTGCGCTGGGTACCGGTGCGCTAAACGGTCTTGGCTATGGCGACAACGCTAAAGCGGCTTTAATGACCCGTGGTCTGGCTGAAATTTCACGGCTAGGTGCCTCGTTTGGGGCTAACCCACAGACTTTTACCGGATTAGCCGGTGTTGGCGATATTATTGTGACTGGCACTAGTCAAAACTCCCGTAATTATCGTGCGGGTGACGAACTTGGAAAAGGTCAAACACTAGAAGAAGTCATCGATACTATGGGAATGGTTATTGAAGGGGTTGCTACTACTAAGGCAGCCTACGAATTATCCAAACAGCGTGGCGTTGAAATGCCAATCACGGAAGCTATCTACCAAGTTCTCTACGAAGGTAAGGATATTCGTAAAGCAATTTCGGACTTAATGATGCGTGAAGGTCGTTCAGAGTTTTAACGACAGGTTGCTTGTGCGCAATCTTATTTCTCGACAAACTTACAAAAAGATAGTAGACTAGGTTTCGTCTTTGAAACTATTAATATTTAAATAAACACTCAGTGTCGCACATGTTGCGCTTGAAAGGGGAAGTAGTATGGCTAAACAGTATGATGTAATTGTAATTGGTGCAGGCCCTGGCGGGATGACCGCTGCGCTTTATGCATCCCGTGCCAACTTATCCGTCCTCATGTTAGATCGCGGAATCTATGGCGGTCAGATGAACAACACTGCGGCCATTGAAAACTACCCTGGTTTTTCATCGGTCATGGGACCCGATTTAGCAGAGGATATGTATAAAGGTGCCACTCAGTTTGGTGCCGAGTACGCTTATGGTAGCGTAGAATCCGTTGAAGATCATGGTGCTACCAAAGTAGTGACAACGGATTCGGATACCTATGAAACTAAAGCTGTGATTATCGCAACCGGCTCAGAGTACCGTAAGTTAGGTGTTCCAGGTGAGGATACTTACGGTGGACGTGGTGTTTCGTACTGTGCTGTTTGTGATGGTGCTTTCTTTAAGGGTCGTGAAGTCATCGTAGTCGGCGGGGGTGATTCCGCTGTTGAAGAGGGACTTTACTTAACTCAATTAGCCTCTAAAGTGACCGTTATTCACCGTCGTGATCAGTTACGGGCACAAAAGATCCTCCAAGATCGTGCCTTTGCAAACGAAAAGATGAACTTTGTCTGGAACAGTAACGTTAAGGAAATCTTGGGGGACGACCAAAAAGTTACTGGCGTTAAAGTTTTGAACAACAAGACTGGTGAAGAAACCACTATCGATGCTAGCGGTGTCTTCATTTACGTTGGTATCTTACCTAAGACTGAGCAGTTTACTAATCTTGGGATTACTGACGAGATGGGTTGGATCGAAACGAATGATCACATGGAAACTAAGGTTCCCGGGATCTTCGCAATCGGTGACGTCCGGGTTAAAGATCTGCGTCAAATTACGACCGCTGTCGGTGACGGTGGTATGGCTGGCCAACAGGTGTTTAAGTACATTGAATCATTGGCTGACAGTAGTGCAGTCGTTAAATAATTAGGATTTTTTAAGGGAATGGTCGCTGGCCATTCCCTTTTTGAGTTTAGTTAAATAAAGTCGTAATTCCGGTAAGTTACTATATAATGAAGTAGAACTGTTAACTAAAAAGGGGACATCAAACATGCAAACACTTGCTAAGCAATTATCCAACCAGCTCGACTATGACGTTCGGGACCTGACTCATGACGATGACAATCAAATTTACCAGTTGCAAAAGCAGCACCAAAAATTCTTTGATTTGTTCTTAGATCACAAATTAACGAAGCGTGAAGCAGTTTCTGATTTAGATGAAATTGCCAGTGAAGCAACAGCTAGTCAAAAGCATTATTTAGGTTTATTCAATGCTGATCAGCTGGTAGCAACTCTCGATTTGACGATTGATTATCCGCTGCCTCAGTTAGTCTGGCTCGGCCAGTATTTTGTTGATGAGAGCCAAGTGTCAACTAGTGAGCGGGCTAAGATTCTAGATCAAATTCTGAATGTTTTAAAGCAATTAACGGCGGTACAAGTTCAATTACTGGTTTTAAAAGCTGATCAGGCTAACCGTGATTTTTACGAAAATGCCCAATTTGAAACAGTGAGTGAAACGCGAACACAGGTCGGTCAGACATTTATGGATGCCCTGATTTATCAAAAAACGTTATAGACTGAATAGCCTTTGGAATCCCGTTAAACCAGGCTTTAGGTGAATTTTATTTGATGTTGATTCTTTCGTTGGCGAAAATACGTTCGCTATGTTAGAATAGACAAACATATGTGGGAAGGCAGCTGCTTTCCTACTTTTATCGTGTACTGAAATTAAGGGGGTAAGCCATTTATGATTGAACGGCAGGAAAATCGTCAGTTTGACCTCGTTTCAAAGTATCAGCCCACAGGGGATCAACCCGAAGCAATCAAAGAATTGACAGCGGGTATCGAACAGGGTAAAAAGGCTCAAGTACTGTTGGGTGCGACTGGAACTGGGAAAACGTTTACCATTTCCAACGTGATCAAAAATGTGAATAAGCCAACACTAATTCTTTCCCATAACAAAACGTTGGCTGGACAGCTGTATGGTGAGTTTAAGGAATTTTTCCCCAATAATGCCGTTGAGTATTTTGTCAGTTATTATGATTACTATCAACCCGAAGCTTATGTACCATCAAGTGATACGTATATTGAGAAGGATTCTTCCATTAATGATGAAATTGATAAGTTGCGCCACTCTGCAACCAGTTCATTGCTTGAACGTAACGATGTGATCGTGGTGGCTTCGGTTTCCTCTATTTTTGGTTTAGGGGATCCAACTGAATATAAGAACCACACGGTAACACTGAGAGTTGGTGAGCAAATTGAGCGAAATGATCTCATGCGTAAACTAGTAGATATTCAATTTGAACGTAACGATATTGATTTTCAACGTGGTCGTTTCCGTGTTCATGGTGATGTGCTGGAGATTTTTCCCGCTTCTCACGATGAACACGCGTTGCGGGTCGAGTTTTTTGGTGATGAAATCGATCGTATTCGAGAAGTTGACGCCTTAACGGGTGAAATTATTGGTGATCGTGATCACGTTGCCATTTTCCCTGCAACTCATTTTATGACGAATGATGATATTATGGACCGCGCGATTACGGGGATTGAGGCTGAGCTAAAAGACCGCTTGGCATACTTTGAAAAAGAAGGTAAGTTGCTGGAAGCACAACGGCTTAAGCAGCGAACTACCTATGATATTGAAATGTTGCGGGAAATGGGTTACACCAACGGTATCGAGAATTATTCGCGCTTTATGGATGGCCGTAAACCTGGCGAACCGCCGTATACGTTGCTGGATTTCTTCCCTAAAGATTTTCTGCTGGTTGTAGACGAATCTCACGTTACCATGCCACAAGTTCGTGGGATGTATAACGGTGACCGCTCACGAAAGCAGCAGTTGATCGATTATGGTTTCCGGTTACCAAGTGCGCTGGATAATCGGCCGTTAAAGCTTGATGAATTCGAAAAACACATTAATCAAGTTGTCTATATGTCTGCCACACCTGGAGACTACGAATTGGATCAGACAAATACTGTTGTTCAGCAAATTATTCGGCCAACTGGGTTGTTGGATCCAACGGTAGAAGTTCGACCAATCATGGGTCAAATGGATGATTTAGTCGGTGAGATCAATAAACGGATCGATGCGAACGAACGGGTCTTTGTCACCACTTTAACTAAGAAGATGGCGGAAGATTTAAGTGATTATCTAAAGGACTTAGGGATTAAGGTTGCCTATCTGCATAGTGATATTAAGACACTGGAACGGACCCAAATCATCCGTGATCTACGACTTGGTAAGTATGATGTGCTGGTTGGGATTAATCTGCTACGTGAAGGGATCGACGTGCCTGAAGTTTCACTAGTGGCTATTTTAGATGCTGATAAGGAAGGCTTCCTGCGTAACGAACGGTCACTGATTCAAACTATGGGCCGTGCCGCTCGTAACGAACATGGTGCGGTTATTATGTATGCCGATACCGTGACGGATTCTATGAAACGGGCGATGGATGAAACGGCTCGACGGCGTGAAGTCCAAATTGCCTATAATAAAAAGCATGGCATCACACCTAAAACAATTAAAAAAGATATTCGTGATTTGATCAGCGTCACCAAACCGGATGAAAACGCCGGTAAGAAGGATGACTTTGTTGAAACTGACTTTGAATCGATGACGTCTGAAGAACAGCAAGACATGATCAAACGCCTTGAAGATGAAATGCGCAGCGCAGCGAAGAAACTGGATTTCGAACACGCTGCAACGTTACGTGATACCATCTTAGAATTAAAGACTGAACTAGATGGGTAATAAGGGGGACATGGTTTTTGGCAAACGATTATATTGATATTCATGGGGCAAGGGCCCATAACTTAAAGAACATTAACGTGAAGATTCCCAAGAATAAATTGGTGGTTGTTACTGGATTGTCAGGCTCTGGGAAAAGTTCGTTGGCGTTTGATACCTTATACGCTGAAGGACAGCGACGTTATGTTCAAAGCTTGTCTGCTTATGCCCGTCAATTTTTAGGACAAATGGATAAGCCGGATGTCGATTCCATTGATGGGCTTTCACCGGCCATTTCAATTGATCAAAAAACAACTTCAAAAAATCCTCGTTCGACAGTGGGGACCGTTACTGAAATCAATGACTACCTGAGGTTATTATGGGCTCGAGTTGGTACACCAATTTGTCCTAATGATGGAACTGAAATTTCCAGTCAATCCGTTGAACAGATGGTTGATCGCGTACTCTCGCTACCTGAACGAACTAAATTACAAATTTTGTCGCCAATTGTGCGGGAGAAGAAGGGTCAGCATAAGAAGATCTTCGAAAAAATCAAGCGTGAAGGTTTTGTTCGTGTTCGTATCGATGGTGAGGTTCACGATGTTGATGAAGAGCTTGATTTGAATAAGAATCAAATGCATTCAATTGATATCGTTGTTGACCGAATTGTCGTCAAAGATGGCATTCGTTCTCGCTTATTCGATTCCTTCGAAGCAGCACTGCGCTTAAGCGGCGGTTACGCTGTTGCTGACTTAATTGATGGTGAACCCATCATGTTCTCTGAACACTATGCTTGCCCAGTTTGTGGATTCACTGTTGGTGAACTCGAACCACGCCTATTCTCATTCAATGCGCCGTTTGGTGCTTGCCCAGACTGTGACGGTCTGGGAATGAAGTTAGAAGTGGATCCAGATTTGATTGTTCCCGACACCACTGAAACGTTGCGTGAGGGTGCAGTTGCACCGTGGAACTCAAGTTCTAAGTACTATCCAGAAATGTTGCGCCAAGCGTGTGAACAGGCTGGTATCGATATGGATACGCCCTGGGAGAAATTAGCCGATAAAGACCGGCAATTTGTCCTATATGGGTCAAAGGGAAAGAGCTACCACTTTGTTTTGGACAGTGATTTCGGTGGTGTTCGTGAAACGGATGCGCCATTTGAAGGAGTTATCAATAATGTGGAACGTCGCTATCATAACGGTTCAGACTTTACCCAAGGTCAGATGCAGCAGTATTTCCGTGAATTAACTTGCCAAACTTGTCACGGTTATCGACTGAATCGTAAGGCACTGGCTGTTAAAATTGATGGTCATCACATTGGTGAAGTTTCTGATTTGGCAATCAGTAAAGAGTTGCCGTTCTTCGAGAAGTTACACTTTAGTGAACAAAACGAAACGATCGCTAAACCAATTCTAAAGGAAATTCGTGACCGGTTAACCTTCTTGGAAAACGTTGGGTTAGATTATTTGACGTTAAGTCGTTCTGCTCGAACGCTATCTGGTGGGGAAGCTCAGCGAATTCGGTTAGCAACACAAATCGGTTCTAATTTATCCGGTGTTTTGTACATCTTGGATGAGCCTTCCATTGGGTTGCATCAGCGCGATAACGATCGGTTGATTGCTTCTTTAAAGAAGATGCGTGATTTAGGTAACACGCTGATTGTCGTGGAGCACGATGAAGATACCATGTTAGCGGCTGACTACCTCATCGATATTGGTCCAGGAGCTGGTGCTAATGGTGGTGAAGTTATGGCTGCTGGGACGCCAAAACAGGTTACTCGGGTCAAGAAATCTTTGACTGGACAGTATCTAGCGGGTAAAAAATTTGTACCAGTACCAACTGAACGTAGCAAAGGTAATGGTAAGAAGATTCGGATCACCGGAGCTGCCGAAAATAACCTTAAGGACATTACCGTTGATTTTCCTTTAGGTGAATTTGTGGTGGTAACCGGTGTTTCCGGTTCTGGTAAATCGACACTGGTTAACACGATTTTAAAGCGAGTTTTAGCCCAGAAGATTAACCATAATTCGGAAAAGCCCGGAAAATACAAGTCAGTTAGCGGCATTAAAAACATTGAAAAAATCATCAACATTGATCAAAGCCCCATTGGCCGGACACCACGAAGCAACCCGGCAACTTATACGGGTGTGTTTGATGATATTCGGGGGTTGTTTGCTCAAACCACTGAAGCTAAGTTACGTGGCTATCAAAAGGGCCGCTTTAGTTTTAACATCAAAGGCGGTCGCTGTGAAGCATGTCATGGTGACGGTATTTTAAAGATTGAGATGAACTTTCTACCAGACGTCTACGTGCCTTGTGAAGTTTGTCATGGCAGTCGCTATAACTCAGAAACCCTTGAAGTTGAGTACAAGGGTAAGAATATTGCGGATGTACTGAACATGACGGTAGATCAAGCATTAGATTTCTTCAGTGCGATTCCTAAGATTACTCGTAAATTACAAACGATTCACGATGTTGGCTTAGGGTATGTCACATTAGGCCAGTCAGCAACCACGTTATCAGGTGGTGAGGCACAACGGATGAAGCTTGCTGCTGAATTACAGAAAAAAGCAGATGGTAAGAACTTCTACATTCTTGACGAACCGACTACCGGTTTACACACAGATGATATCAAGCGTCTGTTAGATGTGTTGCACCGGTTAGTTGATAATGGCAATACGGTTTTGATTATTGAACATAACTTGGACGTGATTAAAACTGCTGATTATCTGATTGATTTAGGACCTGAAGGTGGCGAGGGTGGCGGCCAAGTGGTTGCTACTGGAACGCCTGAAGAGATTGCTCAGGTGAAGGAAAGCTACACTGGGCAATACTTAGGCCCAATCCTCCAGCGGGACAAAAAACGGATGGCGGAAGCACAACAGGCTAAAACCGTTAAAAGTAAATAAAAAGATTTTGGAAAGCTGTTCGCGTCGTGATTCAGTTTCCGATTAAAATAAGCGGTATCCCGATTAAATTCAGGATATCGCTTATTTTGTATCATACGTTTGTTTGGCTCATTAAAGCAGAACCGTAATTAAAATCAGTGCACTGGTAACTTGAATAACTAACAGACCGCCACCATATAGGGCGAGTTTTTTACCAGCTTTAACGAACGCAGCAAAGTTTAAACGAAGACCGATGGCAGCCAGTGCGGTGACTTCGCACCAACCAGAAAGGCCATGAGCTAAGCCTGAAACTGCTGGATTAAAGTGAAACCAAGAGTTAAGCGCACATAATACCACAAAACCCACTACGTACCAGGGCAAGGCACGACGCCAACTATTTTGGACGGTGGATTCAACTCCTTGAGCAGACTGGTTGTGCTGATGAATCCGACTAAAAATCACAACTACGGCTACTAACATAATGATACGTAAAATTTTAAAGAGTGTAGCGTAGGTGGTAGTTGGTTCATTGACCATGGTTGCACTGGCAATGACTTGACCAACGGATTGAACGGTGCCGCCAATCAACGCACCTCGTAAAAAGTTATCGTGATGGAAGGCTAGTAAACTGATGACTGGCAAAGTGAGCATTAGAATGGTTCCCATGAGGTTGACTAGTGTGACAGCTAGCCGTTTTTCTTCATCTTTTGCTTCAATGGCTGGCGTGATCGCCGCAATCGCTGAAGAGCCGCAGACCGCGTTACCACCCGCCATGAGTAAGGTCATCCCTTCAGAAAAGTGCAGCAACCTACCGAGTAAAAGTGCACCGCAAATCGTGATGGTCATTTGAAGTAAAATAAAAGCGACTCCTGTTAGATGTAATTCACGAATCGTCTGAAAGGTGATGGTGGCGCCTAGCAGCAGTACGGAATATTCTAACAGCCGTTTTTCGGACCAAGCAGTCCCACTCTGCCAAACAGGTTGGCGAATAATGGTGTTTCCCAGTAGAATGCCAATCAATAAGGCAACTGTTGGTGCGCCAATGCCTTTAAGCAAAAATGAGTTGATCAATTGGCTAATAATGGCAATGACAAAACTAAGGCTAAGTCCAGGCAGAACTGCACGTTCAGGTTTCATAAATATTGACTCCTCCCTCTTTATACTTGTTGAAGTATACAGAAATTGGTATCATTAATAAAATATCGAATTATAATAGGTTCTATTAATAATCTTAATAGTTGGAGGCAGACCGTGGATAAACTCTTAATAACTTTTATGGCTGTATATGAAACTCGGAATTTTTCGTTGGCCGCAAAGCAGTTATTTATTTCTCAACCGAGTGTTTCTGTACAAATTAATCAATTAGAAAAGCAACTGGGTCTAAGTCTGTTCGACCGTAGTGGTCATCGACAGGTACAGCCAACGCCAGCAGCAGTTAAACTTTATGCTACGGCTGAACAGTTGCAGCGCACTTGGAAGCAGGGGTACGAGCAACTTAAACAAACGGCAGAGCAGTCAAAGATAAAAGTTGTTTTAGGGTTTTCACAAACCACCTCGGTAGAATTAATGCCCCGGGTAATTGAATCACTGTTAGCCGATCCGCGGTTTCAATTTGAAATCCAAACAATGAATTCAGAGGGTATCCTAAAGGCTGTTGTTGATCGTAAAGTTGCCTATGGCATTATTGAAAAACCAATCGTTGCCGATTATGTTCAGCAAACCGAGGTACCTGGCGATCAGCTTGTATTGGCTGGTCATCCGGATGAAAAACTTTGGCTGCTACGAGAACCTGGGTCTGGTGTGCGTCATTACACGGAAGCGTACTTGCATGAGCAGGGAATCGTACCGCAACAGACATTAGTTGTCGACAGTAATCAGAGTATTATTGGTTTATTAACGCAGGGTATCGGTAAAACGCTTATGTCAGAGGGTGTTCTTCCTTCAGAGGTCGTTCGTCAGTCGCTGGGACAACAGTATCACCGTCATTTTTATCTTATTGGGCTGGATCGTCAGCCTAATGTGCAATTAGCGGACCTAAGAAACGTTCTCAGCAGAGTAATGCTGCATTAGTTTTTTTGGGTGTGGGTTGTCCTCAATGCTTACAATCGCTATGATGGATTTATATCAACCGTATATAAGATTGGAGTGAGCAATATGTTTAGTATGCAACCTCGGTGGGGATTCGATTGGCATGAGCTGATCACGGGTGTCTTAAGCTTGATAGCTGCCTATGTAGTGATTGGGATGCCACGTGTAAGCTTAACAGCCATGTCAGTCATTTTTGGCTTTTTAGCAATTCTTAGTGGGCTCACCACATTATCAGGTGTTAGTAAACTGCGAGATTTTGTTGGCAATTGGGCAGTTGGGGCCTTCATTTTAGCCATTATTGATTTACTGATTGGGCTGTTCTTTATTATTAAACCCAGTAGCGGTATCGTTGTTTTAGGTTATGTGGTAGCGTTCTGGTTTATTATTGATGCGATTGAACGGCTAATCGTTGTCGCACATTTGCGTGACTTTGGCACTGGCTATTTTATCGCGTCTATCATTCTGGACGTTTTGTCACTGATACTGGGTGTTTTACTGCTGATTAACCCAGTGATTGCAATGATGTCGGTTACTTGGCTGATTGGGTTTTACCTCATTGTTTTTGGCATCAATGCGATCATGTTGGCGTTTGCAAGACGGTGAGAACGGAAAATATCAATTTTAAGTGCTGCCAGTTTATGAATAGGAAATTGGCAGTTTTTTTGTCAAAACACCCGGTGGAAATTAGTAATGACACGCCTGGTGTGTTAGAATGTTTAAATGATTGATTTGATTGGAGATAGAACTATGAACAATGATGTGCAACTAGTCATTATTTCTGGCATGAGCGGTGCTGGTAAGACCGTTGGCATGCAGGCCTTTGAAGACCTTGGATATTTTTGTATCGATAACATGCCGCCGTCGTTAATGAATAAGTTCTGGGAGCTAGTTCGAGAAACTGGCAAAATCAAAAAAGTCGCCGTTGTCATCGATTTACGTGCCAAAGCGTTTTATGATGAAATCATGCAAATGACCACGGATATTTCGGATTTAAACCGGTCAGATACGACTCAGATCGTCTTTTTGGACGCAGATGATGAGACACTGGTTTCACGTTACAAGGAAACACGACGGTCACACCCGTTGGCGCGTAATGGTCGGGTGATCGAGGGTATTAAGGCTGAACGAAAGCTCTTGGCACCACTTAAACAGGCTGCACAGTTAGTCATCAATACGTCAGAATTATCCCCACGTCAATTGCGTGAAGAAATTTTTCATAACTTTGAAGCTGGTGATATTGAAAAATTCCACATTGAATTGATGTCGTTTGGGTTTAAGTATGGGTTACCCATTGATGCTGATATTGTAATGGATGTTCGGTTCTTACCTAATCCATACTATCGGCCGGAACTGAAAAATCTAACCGGTTTGGATCAGCCTGTCTATGATTATGTGATGAAGCAGCCTGAGACTGAATCGTTTTACAAGCAGTTTTTGGGGCTACTGGAATCAATCATGCCCGGGTATAAACGGGAAGGAAAGAATAATTTAACGGTAGCCATTGGCTGCACTGGTGGTCAGCACCGGTCAGTTGCATTGGCTGAACGATTGGGCAATACGCTTGGAGAAAAGTATCCAGTGCATATTACTCACCGTGATATTTCAAAGCGAAAGGAATCAAACTAACTATGATGGAAGAACGACGTCGGCCCAAGATCGTTGTGATGGGCGGGGGCACAGGCTTGCCAGTCATCCTTCGTAATTTAAAGGGTCACGATGTAGATATTACGGCCGTAGTGACTGTGGCTGATGATGGCGGATCATCTGGCATTATTCGCAATTATGTGAACGTGGTGCCACCTGGAGACATTCGAAACGTAGTGGTATCACTGTCTCAGTTGTCACCACTCGTACTGCAGTTGTTCCAGTATCGATTCGACAGTAAGGATCAGTTCTTTGCTGGTCATGCACTGGGTAACTTGGTGATTGCAGCACTATCAGAAATGAAAAATGGTATTTTTGATGCCGTGCAAGAGCTTTGCGATATCATGCAGGTTGACGGGCATATTTATCCCGCTGCTAATGAACCGCTAGAACTCAATGCCGAGTTTTCTGATGGGACTACCATGACGGGAGAGTCAGAAATTACTGCTGCACACAAACTGATTAAGCACGTATGGGTCACGTCAAGCAACCATAAGGACATAGCACCACAAGCAGTGGATGAAGTGATTAATGCAATCATGGATGCTGACCAAATTGTGCTGGGCCCAGGTAGTTTATTTACCAGCATTTTGCCTAATTTAATGATTAGTAACGTGGGTGATGCTTTGCGGAAAACGCAGGCTGAAGTCGTTTATATTTGCAACATTATGACTCAAAAGGGTGAAACTGAAAAGTTCACTGATGCGGATCACGTTCGCGTGTTGAATCGGCATTTAAAGCAAAATGTCATCAATACGGTTTTAGTTAATACTCAAAAGGTTCCAGATGAATACATTGATTATCAGCGCTGGAACGAAATGTCACGTCAAGTTGAGCATGACTTCCATGGCCTGCGAGAACAAGGCTGTCGAGTAGTTTCTGCTGATTTTCTGGAATTGCGGGATAACGGTGCGTTTCATAACGGCGAACTAGTGGTTAACGAACTAATGAACCTGCTGGGACAGGTTACATCGAGGTTTGCTGAGGGGAGGTAGTGCCAATGTCATATGCCAGTGAAGTTAAAAAAGAACTGACAACACTTGAAGTTCACCGCGATAACGCTAAAGCTGAATTGATTGCGCTCATTCGGATGAATGGCTCTATTGCAATTTCCAATCACCATTTTGTTCTTAATATTCAAACGGAAAACCCGGCAATTTCGCGCCGAATTTACCAGCTTTTGAAGCAGTTTTACGATGTAGAAAGTGAACTCATGGTTCGGCGTAAGATGAAATTGAAGAAAAATAATTTATACATTGTTCGGGTCAATGAAGGGACTGAAAGAGTCCTTGCTGATCTTGGTATTTTTAAAGATGGTCAGCTGACCGAGAAAGTTTCACCTGAGCTGTTAAAAAATGACGGTCAGGTTCGCTCGTATTTACGGGGCGCTTTTTTAGCGGGTGGATCGGTCAACAATCCAGAAACGTCGCGGTATCATTTGGAAATCTACTCCGTATATGAGGATCATAATCAAATGATTGCGGAAATGATCAATCATTATGATTTAAATGCCCGGACAACTGCTCGCCGTGGTGGGTTTATTACCTACCTCAAAGAGGGTGAACGAATCGCTGATTTTCTTTCGCTGATTGGTGCTTCTAGTGCCATGCTGAAGTTCGAGGATGTCCGGATCATGCGGGATATGCGAAATTCGGTTAACCGGCTTGTGAACTGTGAAAACGCCAATATGGATAAAGTTGCTAATGCATCCAGTAAACAAATTGCTAACATTGAGTTTATTCAGTCCACCGTTGGCTTAGACCAACTACCACCAAAACTACGGGAAGTGGCCGAAATTCGTTTAGCTAATCGTGAAGTCAGTTTGAAAGAACTGGGTGCCATGCTGCCAAGTGGTGCAATTTCGAAGTCGGGAATTAATCACCGATTACGTAAAATCAGTGATTACGCTGATAGTCTTCGGACAGCAAAAGCTGTGTAAAGTGTGAACATATATAAAAACAGAGTTTCAAGGAATCTGATGATTTCCTGAAACTCTGTTTTTTTGTTAAAGATTATCTTCATGACTCTTATCAGGGTTAACATACTGGTTCTTTGTACTACCATGATGTTTGCTCCAAGCTTCTTTACCATAATAAACAACATAGCAAAGAATCAAGAACGGCACCATGTAGAATAGTGCGGGACGTTGTGTTGGATCGAATATGATCAGAACACATGATAATAAGCACATAATGAATGCAATCCACGGAACAACCGGATACCAAGGTGTTTTGAACTTTAATTCTGAAACAGTGTGCCCGGTTTTAAGCCATTGTTTCCGGAAATTAATTTCAGATATCGCAATCGCCATCCAAACGATAACAACGGCTAAACCAGAAATGGAAACTAAAACCAGGTAGACAGTGGATGCGGCAACCACACTGGAAATGAGCGCTAAAATACCGCCAACCATGCTTAAACATAGCGCCAGCATTGGAACACCGCGACGGTTAGTCTGAGCTACCTTCAACGGAATCGTACCTTCGTTTGCCAAAGACCACAGCATTCTTGTCGAAGCGTACAGACCTGAGTTGGCAGCCGATAAAATGGCGGTTAAAACCACGAAGTTCATGAGATCACCCGCAAAGGGCAGTCCGATGCTGTTGAAAACCAAGACGAAGGGACTTTGATTGACGCCAGCTTTTTGCCATGGAATCAATGCAGACATCACGGTAATACTACCGATAAAGAAGATGATCAGTCGAAACAGCGTGGTGTGAATCGCTTTCGGCAGTGTGACCTCAGGATCTTTAGTTTCACCGGCCGTAACACCGATTAATTCTGTCCCGGAGAAAGCGAAGTTAACGGTGAGCATGGTTGTAAAGACGGCTTTAAAACCATTGGGGAAAAGGCCGTCTTTAAACAGGTTGGAAAAGTAAGGTGCATGCTGATAACCCTTAATATGAATCGCGCAAAAGATGGCTAATCCACCCAAGATGATAAAGAGAATAATCGCGATCACTTTAATACTAGAGAACCAAAATTCAGTATTGGCAAAGAATTTAACCGACATGGCGTTGGAAACAAAAATAACGACCATGAACAAAGCACTCCAGATCCATGTGGGTGAGTGAGGGAACCACTTGCTCATAATGAGACCAGCGGCTGTGAACTCGGAGCCTAACGCTACCGTCCATGTGAGCCAGTAAAGAATAGCAACGGTAAATCCCGTACCGTGGCCAATAAAGCGGTCAGCGTAAACGTGGAAGGAGCCGGTTTGCGGCATAGCAACTGATAGTTCGCCTAGGCACAGCATGACCAGGTAAACCACGACTGCGCCAATACCATATGCGAGAATCGTGCCAATTGGGCCTGCTTCGTGGATCGTGTAACCGGAACTTAAGAAGAGCCCTGTACCAATGACACCGCCTAGAGAAATCATAAATAAATGGCGTGCTGTCATCTTACGTTCAAGGGTAGTATGTGTTTTTTTCTCCAAATTGTGATACCTCCATAATTGCAAACCAACGAGAATTAGAATAACATTAAAAAATATGGGTACGCAAGTCTAAATATGAGAGGATTATCATAAATGAGTAGAATTAACTTTGATCAACCACTTGTTATTGATGGCGCAATGGCAACTGAACTTGAAAAAAGGGGTGTTGAAACAAACAATGCCCTGTGGTCAGCGATGGCGCTGATTCATAATCCTGATGCTGTTATTGCGGTACATAAAAGCTACTTTGAAGCCGGAGCTAACGTGGCAATTACGGATAGTTACCAAGCAAACCTACCCGCGTTTGAAGCGGCTGGACTATCGGTTACTGAGAGTCGTCGGTTAATTTCCGAGTCGGTCCGGCTAGCACAGCGGGCACGGGATGAATACCGGAAAGAAGAAGGATTAAAACGTCCCTTGTTGATTGCTGGCAGTGTCGGGCCTTACGGTGCCTATTTGGCTGATGGTAGTGAATATACTGGCAACTACCAATTAACAAAGCAGCAGTATCAGAATTTTCATCGAGAACGGATGCAGATACTGGCAGCAGCTGGCGCGGACTTATTCGCGTTTGAAACTCAGCCTAACTTCGAGGAAACTCAGGCGTTGGTTGACTTATTAGAAAATGAATTTCCGGAAATGTCAGCATGGGTATCGTTTAGCGTGAACCAAAAGGGCCAGCTTTGCGACGGGACTTCATTAAACCAAGCTGTGGCGTATTTTGAAAGCCATCCGCAAGTGGCTGCTATTGGCGTCAACTGCACGGCAATGACAAATATTGAAAAACTGGTTAAACAGGTAGCAGGGGCAACCAGCAAACCGATTATTGTTTACCCTAACAATGGTGATATCTATGATCCAGTGACCAAAACCTGGCAAACGGTACCCGATGCACCCGCATTCAGTGATTTAGTACCAAAATGGCGGGCGGCAGGTGCCAGTTTGATTGGCGGCTGCTGTCGAACGACACCGGCAGATATTTCGCAAATCGCGTCGGCAATGGCTAGCAACTAAAAAAGACGAGCTCGATTGAGTTCGTCTTTTTGGTACTAATTAAATATTATTTACGGTCTTTTGTACTGGTCATGATTGAATCAATCAAGCCGTAATCAACAGCTTCTTGAGCCGTTAAGTAATGGTCACGTTCAGTATCAGCGTTAACTCGTTCAATTGGTTGACCTGAGTTATCTGATAAAATCTGGTTGATCATTTTACGAGCCTTTAAAATTTCTTCGGCCGCAATTTCGATTTCAGTTTGTTGACCTTGTGCACCACCTGATGGTTGGTGAATCAAGACTTGTGAGTGTGGCAATGCAAAACGCTTGCCTTTGGTACCAGAAGATGCCAAGACACTAGCCATTGAAGCAGCCATACCAGTAACGATGGTTTGAACGTCAGACTGGATAAAGTTCATGGTATCGTAAATCGCCATACCTGAAGTAATCACACCACCTGGAGAGTTGATGTAAAGGTAAATATCCTTTGTTGAATCTTGCGCATCCAAGAACAAAAGTTGAGCGATGATTGCGTTAGCCATATCGTCTTCAATTGCGCCGGAAAGCATGATGATTCTGTCCTTTAATAGGCGAGAGTAAATATCATAAGCACGTTCGCCACGGGAAGATTGTTCAATAACCGTTGGGACTAAGTTCATAGCTTTGCAGCCTCCTTATGATCTATTGTTTATTAGTCTGTTTGACTAACTGATTTGTAGTTTAACCTAAAGGTCAAAAAAGGTCAAACAAAATCACTTGGTTTATGGCAGTCTTGCTTTTGGCCTTATACCAAAACTTAGGATAACATATTTTGAATACCTATACTGACTAACTCGTCTTTCGTATGATGCAGTTAATTGTAGAAATCTTGTTGACACTGGTTTAAGGGATTATCATACTTAATGGTAAACTTGCTATTTACAGGGGGGAAGTTTATGACGTGGCTGCTGGTGATTTTGCCAGCTTTACTTGCTGGTTTGATTCAAGGCCTGACAGGGTTTGGTGCCGTTATTATTATGATGATCTTTTTTCCGTCAATTTTACCAATGGCACAGGCTGCTGGTATTGGCGGTATTATTATGTTACTAAGTGAAATTTCCTTAGTTATTCACTATCGGCATCATTTTAAATTAAAGCGTGTTTTGTCCGCGTTTATCGTTTATGCTGCTGTGGCAACTTGGTCCGTGCATTTGGGCCTAGTACTAAATACGCACATTCTGCGTATCATGTTAGGCATATTATTGATTGCGCTAAGTATTTATTTTCTCACTTCTAAGAAGGCGGGTAGTCGACGATATCCCTGGTACGTTGCACTGTTATTTATGATTATTTCAGGTTTCTTCAACGGCTTATTTGGTATTGGCGGTCCGCTGATGGCACTTTATTTTTTGTCTCGTTCTAAATCTGTACCTGAATATATTGCCAATATTCAAGGCTTTTTCCTCATTGATGGTTTCTATATTACCAGCGTTCGGATTGTTAGCGGAATTCTTGGAACTCATGTTATCCCATACATATTAGTCGGAATGGTGGGAGCGACTGTTGGCACGATGATTGCGTCTCGGCTATCGGCTAGGTGGGATCTGGCAACCATTAAGCCATGGATCTACCGATTCATCGGTCTGGCTGGCTTTTATTACCTGCTATTTTAATGAGAATACAAAAACAGGATACCGATTTAACGGTATCCTGTTTGTTTTATGTTGCATTATGCGCCCGGGGGGAATCGAACCCTCATTTCAAGAACCGGAATCTTACGTGCGATCCATTACACTACGGGCGCATACCACTTACATTTCAACACTAGAATACTATACCTGAATTTGCATATAAATACAAGGGGTAATCTTGGAATGAATTTAGTCTGTTTGAAAAAATATGTGAGTGTGTTTGCAATTGGATAGGGTCCCTGCTATAATCTGAAATGTGGGTAAAGATAAGTACCCATTAATTTTTGACCTAAATGGGTCACATTACGTCACTATGGGACATAACTTGTCCCATAGGTGGTAGAGAGTTGGTTAAGACATGGACCTTGAGTGGAGATGGGTGAACGCAGTTGTTCCTAAGATGTCCCAGAAACTGCTCAGACGTTATTCGTTGTTGCTGACAGTCAGACAGATGCAACCAGTTGGGCGTCGTTCATTGGCAGAAAAGATGAACCTCACTGAACGGACTGTCAGGACTGATTTGGATAGCTTAGTCGATACAGGTTTGGTTTCAATGCAGACTAACGGTGCCTGGTTAACAGACGATGGTCAAAAAGCAATCCTCAATCTACAACCCTTGGTGGCCGATTTAACCGGCTTACGAAAAAAGGAGACGTTGCTTAAAGAACGTCTCGGCTTGCAGGACTGTTTAATTGTTTCTGGTGATTCAGATGAACGTCCAGATGTTAAACAGGCCATGGGTAAAGCAGCTAATGATCTGCTCAGACAGCAATTGCCGGTTGGCGAAAGTATTGTGGCTGTTATGGGCGGCACAACGATGGCTGCTGTAGCGGAGACTTTATCAGCCACATTGGCTGAAGACCGGCAATTAACTTTTGTGCCGGCTCGAGGCGGGATGGGCGAATCGCCTAACATTCAAGCAAATACAATTTGTGCAAGAATGGCTGAAGCAACCAAAGGTCATTTTCAAGCGTTGTATTTGCCCGAACTAAGCTCTGAGTCAACATCAACATCATTACGTCACGAGCCTGCTATTGCTAAAACCCTTGAATTGATTGACCGCGCAAACGTCGCGATTCATTGCGTGGGTGATGCAATGGCAATGGCCAAACGGCGTCAAATGTCCGACAAAGTAACAGCAACGTTAGTAAAACGGCATGCAGTTGGGGAGGCTTTTGGTGACTTTTTTGACCAAGATGGTCAGATTGTTTACCGGGTTCCCAAACTAGGTTTGTCGATTTCAGATCTTGAACGAATGGATCTGGTCGTTGCAGTTGCTGGTGGCCATAGTAAGGCTGCCGCAGTTGAGGCATATTTCAAAATTCCTCCGGCCAAAACATTTTTGATTACGGACGAAGGATTAGCTGACATGATTTTAAAGTAGTGATACTATGTATTAGTGTCGCTGTTTAAAATAATTATTTTTTTAACTTCCTAAAGGAGGAAAACACAGTTATGACTGTAAAAATTGGTATTAACGGTTTTGGCCGTATTGGACGTTTAGCATTCAAGCGGATCCACGAACTTCATTCTGACGACATCGAAGTGGCAGCAATCAATGATTTGACTACCCCTTCAATGCTTGCATACCTATTAAAGTATGATTCAACACATGGTCGTTTCCCAGGCGAAGTTTCAGCAACAGATAAAGGTATCGTTGTTGATGGCAAGGAAATCCCTGTATATGCAGAACCAAAGGCACAAAACATTCCTTGGGTTAAGAACGATGGGGTTGACTTTGTTCTCGAATGTACTGGTTTTTACACTTCAGAAGAAAAGTCACAAGCTCACTTGGACGCTGGCGCAAAGCGGGTCTTAGTTTCAGCTCCTGCAGGTGCCGTTCGTACTGTTGTTCCAGGTGTTAACTTGGATACTTTACAAGCTAGCGACAAGATCGTTTCAGCTGGTTCATGCACGACCAACTGTTTAGCACCATTAGCATACTTCATGAACGAAGAATTTGGCATCAAGGCTGGTACTATGACTACTATTCACGCCTTCACTGCTACTCAACAAATTCTTGATGGCCCTCGCGGCAAGAAGATGCGTAACAACCGTACTGCAAGCATTAACACCATTCCTCATTCAACTGGTGCAGCTAAGGCTATTGGCTTAGTTATCCCAGAATTGAATGGTAAGCTTCAGGGTCACGCACAACGTGTTGCTGTTGTTGATGGTTCATTAACTGAATTAGTTGCTGTCCTTGACAAGAAGGTTACAGCTGACGAAGTTAACGAAGCAATCAAGAAGCACACTGTTAACAACGATGCCTTCGGTTACAACGATGACGAAATCGTTTCAACTGACATCATTGATGACCCTCATGGTTCAGTATTTGACCCAACTCAAACTGAAGTTACTACTGCTGGCGACACTCAGATCGTTAAGACTGTTGCTTGGTACGATAACGAATGGGGCTTCACTTGCAACATGGTTCGTACATTGTTGCACTTTGCTTCACTTTAATCATTAATGAGTAAAAACTAGAAGGCGGAGGAGGGAGACTTTCTCCGCCTTTTACAACAATTGACTTGTACCAGAGGTCACAATGATCAACTTGATATAAATCAGGAGGACTTTAAATTGGCTAAATTAACTGTTTCAGATTTAGATTTAAAGAGCAAAAAAGTCTTAATGCGTGTGGACTTTAATGTTCCGATTAAAGACGGTGTTATTGGTAATGACAACCGTATCGTTGCTGCATTACCAACCATTAAGTACGTTATTGAACATGGTGGCAAAGCTATTTTGCTATCTCACTTAGGTCGGATCAAGTCAGAAGACGACAAGCCTGGCTTATCAATGCGTCCAGTTGCAGAACGTCTTTCAAACTTGTTGAACAAGCCTGTGACTTTTGTTCCCGTAACAGAAGGACCACAATTGGAAGATGCCATCAACAAGATGAATGATGGTGACGTATTAGTAATGGAAAACACTCGTTACGAAGACGTTAAAGATGGTGAACAAGTTAAGCGCGAATCAAAGAACGATCCTGCTTTAGGTAAATACTGGGCATCACTTGGTGACGTCTTTATTAATGACGCGTTCGGTACTGCTCACCGTCAACATGCTTCTAACGTTGGTATCGCTTCTAACATGCCACAAACTGCTGCTGGTTTCTTAATGGAAAAGGAAATCAAGTTTATCGGTGGTGCGGTTTCAAATCCAGCTCACCCATTTGTTGCCATTTTAGGTGGTGCCAAAGTTTCTGATAAGATTGGCGTTATTGACAACTTGTTAGACAAAGCCGACAAAGTGATTATCGGTGGTGGTATGACTTATACTTTCTATGCTGCAAAGGGCATGAAGATTGGTAACTCATTAGTTGAAAAAGACAAGATTGATTTAGCTAAAGAAATCATGGACAAGGCTGGCGACAAGTTAGTATTGCCTATTGATTCAGTTGTTGCTGAAAAGTTTGACAACGATGCAGATCATAAGACTGTTGACGGTGATATTCCTGATGGCTACATGGCCTTGGATATTGGACCTAAATCAGTTGCTGCCTTTGAAGATGTTTTAAAGTCAGCTAAGTTAGTTGTTTGGAATGGCCCAATGGGTGTGTTCGAAATGAGTAATTACGCTGAAGGAACACTTGAAATCGGTAAGTTCTTGGGTACTTTGAGCGATGCTACAACCATTGTTGGTGGTGGTGATTCAACTGCTGCTGTTCAACAACTTGGTGTTGGCGACAAGTTAACCCATATTTCTACCGGTGGTGGCGCTTCATTGGAATACCTTGAAGGTAAGACTTTACCTGGTATTGCTGCTATCAGCGAAAAGTAGTCTTTTAAAGAAGCTGGGATCATGTCCTGGCTTCTTTGCGCATTCTTAGTAAGATAACCTTTTTTAATTGATAGTGGGCTTCACTGGCTAAAACGTTTTCATTCCGATAGAATAGTATTGTGATTTTAAATGACTGAACAAAAGGAGCGTTTACCGTGCGGATACCACTTATTGCGGGTAATTGGAAGATGAACAAGTCTGTCGATGATGCCCGTTCGTTTATGCAAATTGTTTCAGATCAACTGCCTGAGCCTGATCAAGTTGAGACGGCGATTGCAGCACCTGCTATTTTGTTGGAAACGATGATTGAAGCTAATGGCGCTGATCGTTTAAAAATTGGTGCTGAGAATTGTTATTATGAGGATGCCGGGGCATTTACCGGCGAAACATCGCCGCAAGCCTTATCAGAAATGGGCATTCCATATGTCATCGTTGGTCATTCTGAACGGCGAAGTTACTTTAACGAAACCGATGACATCATTAACCGAAAAGTACACGCGGTCTATCGAAATCATATGACACCAATTCTGTGCTGTGATGAAACGATGGGACGACTGGAAGCTGGCGAAAAGATTCACTGGGTGGTTAGTCAAGTAACTGGTGCCTTAAAAGGCGTTAGTGAAGATTTGGCGCGTCAACTAGTGATTGCCTACGAACCAAGCTGGGCGATTGGTAGTGGTAAGTCTGCTTCAGCTGACCAAGCCGAAGAGGGCTGTTACCTGATTCGCCAGACGGTTGCTGATTTATATGGTGATGATGTGGCTAATGAGATGCGTGTGTTATATGGTGGCAGTGTCAATCCAGAAAATATTTCTCAGATTATGGCTAAGCAAAATATCGACGGTGTTTTAGCTGGTGGTGCCAGTCTTGATCCGGAAACTTTTTTACAATTGGTACACTATCAAAAATAAACTCAAATAGTAATTGCAAGTTCAAAGCTAAACTAATAAAATAGACTGCGGGGAAAAGTTTCCCGCTAGGTTAAACATTCATAAGGAGAGAATACAATGTCAATTATTTCTGATATTTACGCCCGCGAAGTCTTAGACTCACGTGGTAACCCAACTGTTGAAGTTGAAGTTTACACAGAAGCCGGTGCAGTTGGCCGTGGAATCGTGCCTTCAGGTGCCTCTACTGGTGAACACGAAGCCGTTGAATTACGTGATGGTGACAAGAGCCGTTTCGGTGGCAAGGGTGTTACTAAAGCCGTTGACAACGTTAACAACATTATCGCTAAGGAAATTGTTGGTTACGATGTAACTGACCAAATTTCAATCGATAAGGCTATGATCAAGTTAGATGGTACTCCTAACAAGGGTAAGCTGGGTGCTAACGCCATTTTGGGTGTTTCATTAGCTGCTGCTCGTGCTGCTGCTGACGAACTTGAAGTTCCGCTTTACAACTACTTAGGCGGCTTCAATGGTCACGTACTTCCAACTCCAATGATGAACGTTATCAACGGTGGGAAGCATGCTAACAACAAGGTTGATTTCCAAGAATTCATGATCATGCCTGTTGGTGCACCAACTGTTAAAGAAGCTATCCGTATGGGTGCTGAAACTTTCCATGCCTTGAAGTCAATCTTAAACGACCGTGGATACTCTACTGCCGTTGGTGATGAAGGTGGTTTTGCACCTGACTTGAAGAACAACGAAGAACCATTTGAAATCTTAGTTGAAGCTATTAAGAAGGCTGGTTACAAGCCTGGCAAAGACGTCGCAATCGCCTTTGACTGTGCCTCATCAGAATTCTACAACACTGAAACTAAGACTTATGACCTTAAGGGTGACGGTAAGTCATACACTGCTGAAGAATTTGTTAGCTTGCTTGAAAGCATCGTTGACAAGTACCCAGTTGTTTCAATCGAAGACCCATTGGACGAAAACGAATGGGAAGACTGGCAAATGGCTACTTCTCGCTTAGGCAAGAAGGTCCAAATCGTTGGTGATGACTTGTTCGTTACTAATACTGATTACCTTGCAAAGGGTATCAAGATGGGCGTTGCTAACTCGATCTTAATCAAGTTGAACCAAATCGGTACTTTGACTGAAACTGTTGAAGCCGTTGAAATGGCTAAAGAAGCAGGTTACACTGCTATCATTTCACACCGTTCAGGTGAAACTGAAGATACTACCATTGCTGACTTAGTTGTCGCATTGAACGCTGGTCAAATTAAGACTGGTTCAATGAGCCGTGGCGAACGGATTGCTAAGTACAACCAATTGATGCGTATCGAAGATCAACTTGGCGAAGTTTCAGACTACAAGGGTATTCACTCATTCTACAACTTGAGTGAACAAGCTCGCGAAGCTATCCAAAACAAGTAAAAATATCTCGGGACTATTAGTCTCGGTGTAAATTTAAAGATCTCAACTGATGAATTTTCATTGGTTGAGGTCTTTTTTTTGATTCTCGATTTTAATTGGTCTGTCTTGCGTAGTTAACTTCTATACAAGAGAGGAGATTAGTTACTAATGAAGTATAACCGATTAATATTGGGAATAACTGTGGCTATGGGATTCGGCTTAACGACGACTCATGCTAGTGCCAAGGTGTCTCACCCAGAATTTTCGCCGTATGAACTGACGTTTGAGGTGGTTAGGAAGGTTAGAGATGCTGGTTCAAGTACCCTAAAAGCATTGCCTAAAGAGTCCAAGACAGTCTCTGTGATAAAACCAATCGCAGGAGTAACGGATTTTAATGATGCAGGGTTAAGAACTTATAATTTGAAGTCACTCTACCCTAATTATTCTAATTTGGAGCCTAACTTGATCACGCCTATTGTAATCCCTAAGGGTGTATCAAAGTTTAAATTTGAATCTGCATTGATCCTACATGCAATCAAAGAAAGACCAAAATTAAGGTATGTTCTTGAAAATCCGGATACGACTAGAAGTACAAAGCATTTCACCGATTATCAATATTCTTCAGGTACAGTTGACGGAATTTGTCGGCCTCTTTTGGTGGAACCACTCAAATCGGATTATGAGTTAGTGGAAAATCAAGAGACTGTGATAACCCGAAATATGGCCCCAGTTGAGACGGTGATACACCGTAAACAAATTAATTACCAAATTACTTATCAGGCTTCGAATGAAGAAACAGTGGCCAATGATGGGTTAACCACTGGATTTACATCGGCGTATGATCAAGTAACGGATAAAGTAGAAACACTTTTAAAAAAAGTGAGCACACAGGGGTATCAGGTTCTATCACATGAAGTCGTGTATGACCAAGATGGTAATGGGAGTATCCAATTAAAAGTTCGAAAAGACGATGCTAATAAACTGGAGCCTAATCCGGAACCATTGCCTGTCCCTGAACCTAAGCCACAACCGGCACCCGAGCCAGAACCAAATCCAGCGCCAGGACCTGATCCTGAACCAGAACCGCAACCTGAACCAGCACCGGTACCTAATCCAGAACCAAATCCAGCACCGGGACCTGATCCTGAACCAGTACCCGAACCGCAACCTGAACCAGCACCGGTACCTAATCCAGAACCAGTACCAGAACCACAACCCGAACCAGCACCGGTACCTAATCCAGAACCAGTACCAGAACCACAACCCGAACCAGCACCGGTACCTAATCCAGAACCAAATCCAGCGCCAGGACCTGATCCTGAACCAGTACCCGAACCGCAACCTGAACCAGCACCAGTACCTAATCCAGAACCAAATCCAGCGCCAGGACCTGATCCTGAACCAGAACCGCAACCTGAACCAGCACCGGTACCTAATCCAGAACCAAATCCAGCACCGGGACCTGATCCTGAACCAGTACCAGAACCAGCACCCGAACCAGCGCCAGCACCTAATCCAGAACCAAATCCAGCACCTAATCCAGAACCAGCACCCGAACCGGAACCAGAACCACAACCGGAACCAGCACCCGAACCAGCACCCGAACCAGAACCAGAACCGGAACCAGAACCAGAGCCAGAGCCAGAACCAGAACCACAACCCGAACCGGAACCAGAACCACAACCGGGACCGGAACCAGAACCACAACCGGAACCGGAACCAGAACCAGAACCAGAACCAGAACCAGAACCAGAACCAGAACCAGAACCAGAACCAGAACCAGAACCAGAACCACTACCTAATCCAAAGCCGGAATTAACTCCAACCCCCAATCCGGATGTAAAACCGGGTTTGAAGCCTAATCCAATCAATAAACCGAATAATAGTGGTGGACCAATTCATTTAGAGAATAAGCCCTCGTTAAATGATTCATCTGAGTTGGAAAGGTTGATCAAAAGATTAATTAAATTGATGGATCGCTATGCCAAATTGCTGGAGCAGCAACAAATTGCCCAGAAAAATAAGCATCAGCATAAGCATAAGCATTCTCCAATAAAACACAAGCAACATAAGGTAAACAAGCATCACAAACGACACAAGAAGACTGTGAAAGCAAAAAGGCATCATCGAGGAAAGAAGCGAAGTACCAGGCATTACACCCATAAACGGGTTTCAAAGCGAATTCATCACGTGGGTGCAACACGTTTAATATTATTTAATCAAGTTCGAATCTGAGACTTCTGTCATTCACGCGAATAATGCCTATTCCATAAATTCACTGGAATAGGCATTATTTTCTACCAAAAGTCAAGTACTTCAGGCCTTTTCGTTGCTTACTGAATAGTAGTTTGGTAAATATTAGGTACACTTAAATAAGCCTATCCTCTTGCCAACTTTTTTAGGACATGCTAGGCTAAAAT
>Ga0214925_100171_pt1 | contig 53100 bp, 43 predicted proteins | sample Stichaenrichment_FD_168299 | JGI IMG/M metagenome (GOLD analysis project Ga0214925, IMG submission 168299) | Xylose enriched microbial communities from anaerobic bioreactor in Madison, Wisconsin, United States - 63SRT | ecosystem: Engineered > Bioreactor > Anaerobic > Unclassified | place: USA... | reverse complement strand
CAAGACCGAGAGACGTAAAGGGTATGGGTATCCAGATGATGAATACTTCTTCCTGCGGTTAATGGAACTATCGCGGAAAGCTTCCTAAGTCTCTCAGTCATTTACACAAGTTTTTATACTGAACCAATTTTTGGGCAAAAATTAAATCTCTTCAATCCAATAGTCACTGATTTCTGCCTGGCAGGCTTGGGCAATCTTTTCGCAGGAAACGGCATCCTTGCAAAGGGCAATGACGATCCCGCCCAGGCCGCCGCCGGATAATTTACAGCCTAAAGCCCCGCCTTTTTGGGCGATCTGGCAGATCCGGTCGATCTTGGCCGTCGACAAGTTAAAGGAAGCTAAAAGCTCCTGGGCCTGGTTGAAGAATTTACCAACGCTCTCCGGGTCCTGGTCCAGCCAGGCGGCTTTGACTTCGTCAGCTAATTGCCCCAGCTTGCGCATTCTCGCTTGCGCGTCTGTCGATTCTTTTAAGAGCTTGGCAACCATAGTGACGGCTTCTCTAGTATTACCCAAATCACCCGTGTCCATGATCAAGAGGCTGGCCCCTAATTTTGAGGAGAGCTTTTTAACGCCCTCTTGCTTATTAAAAAAGACCAGGTAATCGGAATTGACCGTGGCCGCGTCCAGGCCGGAAGCCTTGCCGTGGTTGATCGTTTCTGCCTGGTTGGTGATGTCCATAACTTCACTTGCACTTAACTGCAAGCCCAGGTATTGGCTTAGGGCCACGGTAGTACCGTAAGCGACGGTAGCTGAAGAACCAAGCCCGCGCTCCATGGGAATTTCTCCGGTGTAGGTAAGCTTGATCTGGGGACTTTTCCCGCTTCTGGCAAAAAGCTCCTTGACGACATACTTAAGGCCGTTATAGTCAGCAGGCGCGTCAAAAAAAGGGCCCTGGTAGAGCTTGGTGTCCATCCAGACCGGGCCGGCATAATCACTGACGGTCGTTTTGATGTGCAAGGCCTGAATTGGCATAGCCAGGGCGTCATAGCCGTAAACAACGGAATGCTCGCCGATCAAAATTACTTTTCCATGAGCAGTACATGAAGTCTGCAAAAAGAATCACCTCAAAAAATTAATTTGTTAGTTCGGTTAACGTTTGCTTAGAATCAATGGCAATCAGTTCCCAAAAAGGAAAGAGATTGATAAAATTTAGATTGACCGATCAGTCAACAAAGGAGTGGAAGCAATGATCAAAATTATAACCGGCAGACAGTCCGATCCCCTGCAAACTGAGATTATCGGCCGGGCTGCCCGTAATTATCTGGCCCAGCCCGGCAAAGATACCTTTATTATTGTTCCAAACCATATCAAGTTTAACACAGAAGTTGCCGCAATAGGCAAAGTCGCCCAACTTCAAGGGCGGGAAGAGACCAGCGTCAAGAACCTGCACGTCCTGTCCTTTTCCCGCCTGGCTTGGTTTTTCTTTAAAAAGGCCGACCTGCTCATGCCTGAAAGCCTGGATGACGCGGCCGCGACCATGATTTTGGAGCAGATCATCGACAAGCGCAGAGATGAACTCCTGCTTTTCAAAAATTCCCATGCCAATTCCGGCATGATCAAGCAAGTTTACAGCACGATCCTGCAGGTTCATACCGGCCAGCTGGACCTGGGCAATCTTTTGGAGCGGGCAGCTGATCCGGCAGTGGCCTTGGACCTGGATAATGAGACCAGGGATAAGCTGCACGACCTGGACTTGATCTACCAGGACTTTTTAGAAATCGTCAGTGAAAAGCACTTCGCCACCAAGGATGAATTAAACATCCAGCTGAACCAGCTTTTGGCCAGCCGGCCGGACCTGGTCAGCCAGGCCAGCTTCTACGTGACTGATTTCTCCCATTTTTCCATTCAGGAAAAAATGACCATGCAGCTGCTGGCGGCCTTTGCCAGTGACATGACTTTTGCCTTCAAAACGGCTGACGGCAGCCTGCTTGAACCCGTGGCAGGTGAATACGACTACGTGGTTCAAAAGACGATCCGGGACTTGACCGGCTACTTTTCCGCCCATGACTTTGCCTGGAAAAGTGAAAAAATTGCCAGTCCAGCCAGTCCGGCAGAAGGTTTGAACCGGGCCTGGCAGGGAGAAGAGCAGCCGGATTTAAACAACCTTCAGCTGGTTAAGGCGGATTCCCGCTACGCTGAAGCTTATTTCGTGGCCCGGACCATCTATGACCAGGTAGCTTTAAAGGGCTGCCAGTACCGGGACTTTTTGGTCCTGGCCCCGAATTTGCAGGAGTATGAAACTTACCTGGCCCCGATTTTGCGGCAAAACCAGATTCCCTTCTTTGACGACCTGCAGCAGCAAATGAAGTACCACCCCCTGGTGATTTTACTGGAGAATTTGGGCAAGCTTCTCCAGCAGGCAGGAGACACGCCGGCTCTTTTGAGCATCATGAAGACCCGCCTGCTGATTCCTGACTGGTATTTAGACGGGGATGCAGAAGCCGGGGAAGCCGCGTATTTGCGCGACGTCGACCAGCTGGAAAACTTTGCCCTGGCCCACGGAATCAAGTACAGCCTTTGGCAAAAGCCCCTCAAGGACTTTACCAAAGCCCAGGTCATCGCCCTGGACCAAGAACAGTACCAAAAGCGGCTGGACCGCTTGGACAAGTTGCGGGACTTTTTTGTCAGCAAGCTCTCCCGGCTTGCCCGCCAGCTCAAGGCTGAAAAAGACAGCATGACCGCTGTTAAGCTCTTCTTTGACTTCTTGGTCAAAAACGGGGTCAGTGCCCGCCTGGAAGCCTGGCGCTTAAAGGCCAGCGAGGAGGGAGACCTGCAGCAGGCCCAACAGCCGGAGCAGTGCTGGAATCTGCTTTTGTCTCTTTTGAAAGACTACCTCTTGGTCAACCCGGAAAACTTTGCCTGGGCTGACTTCTTTAAGATGCTGACGGCTGCCTTTTCCCAGGCCAATTTCGCGACGATTCCGGCCAGCCTGGACGCTGTCACCTTGTCAGAATACGGGATGGTGCAGACCAGCGGCTACAAGCAGGTTTTCATCATCGGAGCAGCCAATGGCAGCCTGCCGCAAATCAGCGACCAGCCCAACTTTTTGACTACGGAAAACCTGGCCAGCCTGGCAGACTTTTTTGACCAGGAGGCCTATCTGGAAGACAGTCAGCAGCTGCGCAACCTGGACCAGGAATACCAATTCGGCAATGCCCTGGCCCTGGCCTCTGACCGGGTCTACATCTCCTATCCGGTGATCAATTCCAATAATGACCTGCTGGATCCTTCCATTTACTACAAGCGCCTGCTGAAGCTGGTTAACGGCCGGGAATACCGGCAAAGGGACCTGCCAGATACCGCTGAAAAAGACCGGACCGAATTTGCCCGCCAGCTTTTGCTCTTTTTGACCAGTCCAAGGGCCAGCTTAGGTTACCTGGCCTATGCTGAGGAAAATTCTGCCCAAAGCCCGCTGGTGGCCAAGCTGGTCAAACTCAGCCGGCAGTATGAGGAAGAAAAGGCTGAAGAAATCGCGGAAGGGATGGCCTATGACAACAATCCGCAAGACATCTCTGAAGACCTGGCTGAGCGCCTGTATGGCAAGGATCTTCTGTCATCGGTCTCCCAGCTGGAAAGCTACTACCAGAATTCCTTTGAATACTTCCTTAACTATGGCCTCCGCCTGCGGCCCCGGGCAGAAAATGAGCTGAATGCCATCCAGTCCGGTAACTACTTCCACCGGACCTTTGAGCTTTTGCTCAAGGAAATGCAAAAGAAAAATATCGAAATTGACAAGCTCAGCGAGTTGGACCTGGAGCTTTTGCTCAAGCAAGTCAGAAGCGAGATCCTGCAAGAACCCCTCTACCAGCAGTTCTTGCGTGACCCGTTCAATGAATATCTTTTCAAAGCCTTTGACAAGACGACCAGCAAGGTGGCCCAAAGCTACCGGCGCAAGCAGCAGGAAAACAAGATGCGGGCTACTTACGGGGAACTGGCCTTTGGCCCGGCTGAAAAGCTGGCCGGCCTGGTCTTGCCTTTGAAGAAATTTGCCGGCCAGCGGAAGATCAGCCTCCGGGGCAAGATCGACCGGGTCGACCTCTTTAACGGGGACCAGCACGTTTTAGGCCAGCTGATCGACTACAAGTCTTCCGACCACAGCTTCAACCTGGCCCGTTTTGCCAGCGGGGTGGACCTGCAGATGATCGCCTATTTGGACGTTCTGGAGAAGAACCGGGACCTCCTGGCCGGCGGGCGGCAGTTTGACCTCCTGGGGGCCTTTTATCAATATGTCACCCGGAAGCTGAATTCCGTCAACTCCTCATCAACCGGGGCCTTGTTTGACAGCAAGCTGCAGCTGAAAGAGAGCCTTTTGGGCGGGGAAGACAAGTTGAAATTGTCCGGGGTCTTTGTCAGTGAGCCAGCTTGGTACCAGGAAGTCGACAAAGTCCTTGAGAAAAAGGCAAGCAGTCCGGTTTACCGGGGCCTCAAACTGAACAAGAGCGGGGGCTTTGGCAAAAAAGACAACTTCTTCAGCCAAGATGAGATGCGGGAGCTGCTGGAATACGTCGAAGCCTTGATTGAGGACGCGGCCAGCGAGATTTTGAGCGGGCAGATTGCCTTGAATCCTTTCCGGCAAGGCAACAATACCGGCCTGGCTTATAGCGACTACAAGGATATCTTCTACTTTGACCAGCAGCTGCCAACTAACTCTTACCGGGACTTGCCAAGCCTTAAAAAGGCAGATCTGCTGGCTTTGGTAGAAAAGCGGCTGCGGCAGAGGGGATAAGGAATGTACATAGAAAGGAAATAGCATGGCTGTAAAATATACACCAGACCAGGCCAGGGCCATTGAAAGCCGGGGGCAGGACCTTTTGGTTTCAGCCTCTGCCGGCTCAGGCAAAACCAGTGTTTTGGTTGAAAGGGTCATCCGGGAAATCATGGACGACCACTTGGAGGTTAACCAGCTCCTGGTCATTACCTTCACCCGGGCAGCGGCCAGTGAAATGAAGCAGCGGATCAAGCAGCGCCTGCAGGACCGCCTGCAAGAAGAAACAGATGCCAGCCAGGCCGACTTCTTGCGCCGGCAGCTGGCTGAGATCGATACCGCGATTATTTCCACGATCGACTCTTTCTGTTTGGATGTCATCCGCCGCTTTTACTTCGCGATCGACATCGACCCGGACTTCAGCATTTTGACTGACGCCACTCAGATCGAGCTTTTAAAGGAAAGAGCCCTCAGAGATGTCGAAAACGGCTACCTGCAAAATGCGGACCAAGCGAAAAAAGACCGTTTCCTGGCCCTCTATGATGCCTTTGCCGGCGACAGCAACGCCAATTCAGCCAGAGAGCTGCTTTTGGATTTATACCAGTTTGCCATGGCCCGGCCCAACTACCGGGCTTGGCTGCAAAAGCTGGCTGCCCCTTACCAGCTGGAGACCAGCGACGTCGTTGACAGCGCCCTCTGGCAGGAGAAAATCAAGCCTTACTTGGAGGAAGAATTTTCCAACCTGGCGGACAAGCTGACGGCTTTGATGGCCGAAGCCGATTTTGACCATGAAAAGTTTGCCAAGTACCAGCCAGCTTTTACGGCTTTTGCCACCAGTCTGGCCAGCTACCGGGAGAGCCTGGCCACAGATGATCCCTTTGACCGGCAAAGAGAGCTGCTGGCGGCCTGCCAGTTTGACGGGACCCTGCGGACAAACAAGGAGATCGCCGACTTTGTCGCGGAGGCAAAGGACGTTAAAGAAGCGGGCAAGCAACTGGTCTTCAATGTCTATACCAGTTTTTACGCAAGCAGCAATGCTGACCAGCAGGCCCTCTTAGCCAAGGGGGCAGAGATTGCCTCCGCGGCAGCGGAAGTCGAACTGGCCTTTATTGACCGTTTTAACGAATTGAAGCGGGCTGACCGGGTCCTGGACTTTAGCGACATGGAGCAGTTGGCCTATGAAATCCTGACCCAGGACAGTTCAAATTCTGACCTGGCCCGGGCCTACTACCAGAACCGCTTCAAGGAAATCATGGTCGATGAATACCAGGACACCAACGCCCTGCAGGACGGCTTGATCCAGCGGCTGAAAAAAGACGGGAAGAACAACCTCTTCATGGTCGGGGACGTCAAGCAGTCGATCTACGGCTTCCGCCAGGCGGAACCCAGCCTGTTTATCGCCAAATATGATGAATATGGCCAGGAAAATTCGGCTGGCAAGCAGCGGATTATTTTTGCCGAAAACTTCCGCTCCAGCCAGCCGGTCACCCAAGCTGTCAACTTGATCTTTGACAGCCTCCTGACCAAGGACTTCGGGGGGATTGACTACCAAAAAGAAGGGCAGCTGAAATTTGCGGCCGGCTATGACCCAGAGGCGGCCCTGCCGACTGAAACAGAAGTCCTCTACCAGGAAGATTCATCTGCAACAGAAGATGACGGGGAATTGAACCAGGGCGATTTAGCCATGGTCATCAGCCGGATCCAGAAGCTGATCGCTGGCCAGACGCCAATTTTTGACCCAAAGACCGGGCAGACCCGGCCGATCAGCTATGGCGATATTGCCATCCTGACCCGGTCCAAGACCAGCAACCTGGACATCAAGCAGGAATTTGACCGCTACGGGGTTCCGCTCTTTGTCATGGATGTCCAGAATTATTTCCAGACCTTTGAATTGACGGTCATCATGTCCTATTTGAAGATCATCGACAACCCGGACCAGGATATTCCCCTGGTGGCGGTTTTGCGGTCTCCTATCTTCAACTTCTCTAGTTCAGATTTGGCGGAAATCCGCCTGGTCAACAAGAGCATCAGCTTCTACGCGGCTTTAAGAACTTATGCTAAAAAAGAGACAGATCTGGCTGCCCGCTGCCGGGACTTTTTGGACCAATTGCAGGACCTTCGCGACTTTGCCTTGAGCCACCGGATCTCAGAACTGCTCTGGACGATTTATGAGCGGACCAGCTTTTTGGAAATTGTCACGGCCATGACCAATGGCCAGCAGCGCCGGCTCAACTTGACCGCCCTGTACGAAAGAGCCAGTGCCTACGAAAGCTCGGGCTTCAAGGACCTTTACCAGTTCATCAACTTTATCGCCAGGATGCGGAAAAACCAGAAGGACCTGGCCCAGCCAATTTTGAGCGAAAATGCTGATAATTCAGTCAAGCTGATGACCATCCACGCTTCAAAGGGGCTGGAATTTCCGGTCGTCTTTGTCCTGGGCTTGGAGCACCGCTACAATTACCAGCAAGACATCACCGGCAGCTATGTTTTAGATGCCAGCGGCCTGGGCTTGTCCTTTGCCTATCCCTTTGATGAAGCGGAATACCGGGCAGATACTTTAGCCAATGCCTGGTTGAAGATTGCCAAAAAGCAGAAGCTGCTGGAAGAAGAAGCCCGCCTGCTTTACGTGGCTTTGACCCGGGCCAAGCAGAAGCTGATTTTGGCGGCAAATATCAAACTGCCAGCTAAAACTGACCTGGCAGGCCTAGAAGAGAAGTGGGCCAAGGAAATATCAGCTGGCCGCCTACCGCTTTTGGATAAGATGAAGGTGGCCAAGCCCCTGGACTTTTTGGCCCCGGCTTTAGCCCATGCTAAGCAGGTGAAGCGGCTGGGAGAAAAAGCCGTCAGCGAGCTGGCAGTAGGCCAAGAAGGCAGTCTGGTCTTTGTCCACTTTGACCCCAAGAAAGACCAGGCCCAGTTGCCGGCCAGTGAGGCTAAAGCAGACAGCGGGGCAGACCTGACTGAAGACGAAGAGGTCGTCTTTAAGCAGGCGGAAAAGCTCTATGCCTTCAGCCAGGGCGGCTATCCTTACTTGGATGCCAGCCGGACCACGGCCTACCAGGCGGTGTCTGAAATCAAGAAGGCTTTTGGCGACCCGATCGAAGATGAGCTGGCGGATTCCCATATTTCTGAACTGCAGTCGGCCAACAGGTATTTGCAGCCGATCGATACTGAGCCCGACTTCCTTTTCCAAAATACGGTCAGTTCAGCTGAATTGGGGACGGCCAGTCACTTAGTCTTGCAGTACTATGACTATGCCAAAGGCGACAGGGATGCAATTGACAGCTGCATTGCTGGCCTGGTTGAAAAGGGCAGGCTGAGCCCGACTTTAGCCGGCAAGCTGGACCGGGAAGCCCTGTCCTGGTTTGTCAAGAGCGACTTTGCCCAAGACTTTTACCAATACCCTGACCGCCTCCACCGGGAGGAAAATTTTGCCACCATCCTGTCGCCGAAGACTTTATTTAAGGATTTCAGCGATTTTCCAGGAGAAATTTTGGTTCACGGGACAATCGATGGCTATTATGAAGCAGAGAATGGTATCATTTTATTTGACTACAAGACTGACCACGTTAACCCGCGTAAGCAGGATGAAGCAATCCAGAAGCTGAAAGAGAAGTACCAAGGCCAGTTGCGCCTTTATGAGCGGGCCTTGAATGAATCGGGCAAGCTGCCTGTTTTGAAAAAGTACCTGGTGCTTTTGAGCTGCCGGGAAATTGTTGAAGTTGATTAGAAGTTTTTAGGAGTGAAAGGAGCGGAAAATGGCGGATTTTTTTGCCGGCGAAAGCTTCGCGGTCGTTGACTTGGAAACGACCGGGACGCGCAAGGAAGAGGGGGACCGGATCATCCAGTTTGGCTGCGCCATAGTCAAGGACGGCGAAGTGGTCAAGACCTATTCCTTCATGATGAATCCCCACCGGGAAATTCCCCTGGCCGTGACCAATTTGACCGGGATCGACCAGAAGATGGTGGCCGGCCAGGCTGATTTCAAGCACTATGCCCCGAAGATCCGCGAGATCTTGCAAGATACGGTTTTCGTGGCCCACAATGTCAATTTCGACTTTCCTTTCTTGAACTACGAATTGACTAATGCCGGCTTTGAGGCCTTGACCTGCGAGGCGGTTGACACGGTTGAACTGGCCAAGATCGCCTTTCCGACCCTGCCTTCTTACAAGTTGCGGGACTTGACGGCCAGCCTGGAGATCAAGCACGCCAACCCCCACAAGGCGGATTCTGACGCCTACGGGACAGCTGTCTTGCTCCTAAAGATCATCGACAAGCTGGCTTCTTTGCCCCAGGCTACTTTGAATGTTCTGGGCTCTTTGGCCAGTGGCCTTATCCGGGACACGGGTGACGTGATCAAGGAGATTGCTGACCAGTCCCGGCAATACCGGCGCAAGCTGCCTAAAGACAAGATACAGGTCCGCAACCTGGTCTTAAAGAGGCAGGAAATTCCGGCGGTTGAACATGGGGAAAACGGGCATTTCCCAGTTAAAGACACGGACAAGCGCAAACTTTTTAAAGGCAAGATCAACTACCGGCAAGCGCAAGTGGACTTAATCGACCGCTTGCACGACTTTGTCGAAGATGCCGGGCAAAGGGTCATGCTGGCTGAAGCGCCAAACGGGACAGGGAAGACTTTTGCCTACCTTTTCGCCTACGCCTACCAGCTCTATTCCGGTAAAAAATTAGTGATTGCCACGCCGACCAAGGTCCTCCAGCAGCAGCTCCTGGACCAGGAAATTCCCCAGCTCCTGCGGGTTACGGGTCTTGGCTTAAACGCGGAAATGGTCAAGTCCAGCAGCCACTACCTGGATTTAGATGGTTTTGCCCATACTCTCTACCAGAATTCGCCCAACAAGGCGACCTTGCTCTTGCAGATGCAGATCCTGGTCTGGCTGACAGAAACGACAACCGGGGACCTGGATGAATTGCAGCTGACCAGCCAGCAGCTGCCGATTTTTAACCAGCTCAAGCACCCGGGGGATGCCCGGGTGGCCAGCCAGTTTGCCAGCGTTGACTTCTGGAACCTGGCCCGCCGCCGGCAGGAGCAGGCCAACATTTTGGTGACCAACCACGCCTACCTGGTCAACCACTACATGGACTCTATTTGGGGGCAGAACCCTTACCTGGTAATTGACGAAGCCCATCGCTTCAGCGAAAATCTGCAAACTGCCCGGACGGACTCCCTGCGCCTGGAAGCAATTTGGGGCAGCATCAGCCACCTGCGCAATTTGCTCTACTTTACGGACAACAACCTGCTCAGACAAAGCGAGGAAAATGTCCAGCTGCAGTTCATGCTGGACCTCTTGGACCAGGAAAGCCTGGACTTGATTCACAGCTTGAACCGGATGCAAAAGTATCTCTACCAGCACAAAGGGCAGGCGATCAGCCAGGTTGTTTTGCCCAACAAGAGCCTGCAGCTGACCATCCAGGGCCAGGATCTCTTCCCGGAAAACTCTCAGTTCCGGCCACTTCTTAGACAGTTCCAGCAGCAATTGGAGCAGGTCCGGATCCATACCAACCAGATCCGCTACTTGCTGGAGCAGGAAAAGGACCGCTTTCTAACTGATGAGGAATCTTTGCTGGAAGAATTGAATGACCAGGTCGACCTGCTGGAATTCTACACGGAAAAGAGCTACCAGCTGGCTGACCTCTTGAACCAGCCGCTCTTAGACCATCTGGGCTTCGTGGTCAACGTGACCAACCCTGAGGATGCCCTCAGCAGCAACCTCCACTGGCTCAGCCTAGACAGTTCTGAAGAATTGCATAAAATTTACGACCGCTTTGACCATATCAGCATGATCAGTGCAACAATAACTAATGACGGCAATTTTGATTTTGCCAAGCAGGTCCTGGCCCTGCCGAATTTGGGTGTTTCTTGCTACAAGGGCAAGGCCAGCTTCCCCATGGCTGACCATCTGGAGATTTTGGCCATGGAAGAGGGCCAGCCGGAACCAGACAATCCGCGTTTCTTGGAAGAATTGAAAAATATCCTGACCAGGGACTTAAGCGGGCAAAAGCATGTTTTATGCCTGTTTACCAACCTGGACTTGATCAAACAGCTCTACTTTGAACTGCTGAATGATCCCCGGGTTAAGGACTATGAGCTCCTGGCCCAGGGCTTGACGGGGTCAAATGAGCGGATCACCCGCCGCTTTGTCATCGCTGAAAGGTCAATTTTGCTGGGGGCGGACAGCTTCTGGGAAGGGGTGGACTTCCACAATTGCGGGATTGACCTGGTTATCGCGACCCGCCTGCCATTTGAGTCTCCGGACCTGCCGGAGGTTAGCCTCAGGCAGCACTACCTGGCCCAAAGAGGCTGGGATGTCTTTCAAGAGGACTCTTTGCCCCGGGCGATTCTCCGCTTGCGGCAGGGATGTGGCCGCTTGATCCGGGGCGAGAATGATCACGGGCAGTTTTTGATCCTGGATCCCCGGATCTGGACCAAGAGTTATGGCCCGGCCTTTAGGTCCAGCTTGCCAGCCCCGGTGCAAAAGGTTAAAGCTAGTGAATTAAAAAAGAAGTTGAAGTTCGAGAGGTAAAATGCTTAACGAAAGAGTCAAAAATGTCCTGCAGTATCTGGCCTGGCTAGTCTTCTTCCTGTTTTTGCTCTACGCGGGAACAGTGGCGGTTGTCGCTAAGGCGGCCAAGCCGTACAGTCAGCAGAAAGAGAAAGTCGCCAAGCTGGTCAAGCAGACTTCCATGAAGCAGATCGACAAGTACTACCACCTGAGCCGGGGCGTCAAGTCATATTCCGCCAGCGGAAAAACCAGCAAGGGCAAGGCAGCTTACTTTATCTATCTGCCAGCTTCCCGGAAGGCTTACTATTATTCAGCTAGTGACGGCGTCAGCGAAAGCACGGTCAAGTCCAGCTTCCAGAAGTCTTATCCAAAGAAGACCATCAAGGAAGTCAACCTGGGTTGGTATCAAAAGCAGGCCGTCTGGGAAGTCACGGCAGTCAACACAGACGGCAGCTACTGCTATGCCATTTACAAGTTCAAAGACGGCAAGCTCCTGTCTCTGGTCGATAAATTATAGAAGAGCAGGCAAAAATCTGCTATCATGGATAGAGTTAATAAAATAAGGTGGAATAAAAAAGAATGACAGAATTGATTTCAATCAGAGAATCAGCCAAGCACGTTGACGAAGAAGTCAGAATGCATGTCTGGCTGACCGACAAGCGGTCCAGCGGGAAGATCGTCTTCTTGCAATTAAGAGACGGTACGGCCTTCTTCCAAGGCGTTGTCCGCAAGAACGCCGTTAGCGAGGAAGTTTTTGAAGCAGCCAAGGGCCTGCGCCAAGAAGCCAGCTTCTACATTACCGGGACCATCCATGAAGACGCCCGGTCCCACTTCGGCTACGAAATCCAGATCAGCGACCTGGAAGTTGTTTCCAACAACGAAGGCTACCCGATTACCAACAAGGAACACGGGATCGACTTCCTTTTGGACCACCGTCACCTCTGGCTGAGAAGCCGGCGGCCATTTGCCATCATGCAGATCAGAAACCGGATCTTCAAGGCTACGGTCGACTTCTTTGAAAACGAAGGCTTCGTGAAGTTTGATGCTCCCTTGTTGATGCACTCGGCTCCAGAAGGGACCACGGAACTCTTCCACATTGACTACTTCGACCACGACGCTTACCTGTCACAATCCGGCCAGCTCTACGGGGAAGTTGGGGCAGAAGCCTTTGGCAAGATCTTTACCTTCGGGCCAACCTTCCGGGCTGAAGCTTCCAAGACCCGCCGGCACCTGACTGAATTCTGGATGATGGAACCGGAAATGGCCTGGATGCACCAAGATGAATCCCTGGACTTGCAGGAACGCTTCCTGTCTTACGTGGTTGGCCAAGTACTGGAGCACTGCGAATACGAATTAAGCATCCTGGGCCGGGACTTAGACAAGCTGCGCCCAGCCGCTGAAGGTAACTACACCCGCCTGTCCTACGATGACGCGGTGAAGATGCTGCAAGAAGCCGGCAAGGACTTCAAGTGGGGCGACGACTTTGGCGCGCCAGACGAAGCCTTCCTGTCAGAACAATTTGACCGGCCATTCTTCATCGTCAACTACCCAGTAGCTATCAAGCCATTCTACATGAAGAAGAACCCGGAAAACCCATTGACTTACCTCTGTGCTGACGTGGAAGCACCAGAAGGCTACGGGGAAATCATGGGCGGGTCAGAACGTGAAGCTGACTACGACACCTTGAAGGCGCAAATCGAAGAAGCGGGCCTTAACCTGGATGACTACTCCTGGTACCTGGATCTGAGAAAGTACGGCAGCGTGCCGCACTCCGGCTTCGGGATGGGCTTTGAACGGGTTATTGCCTGGATCTGCAAGCTGGACCACGTTCGTGAAGCTGTACCATTCCCAAGAATGATCAACAGAATGCAGCCATAAGCGCATTAGTTGTTTTTTAACAAGTATAAAAGCTAAAATAAAAGAGTGAGTTAGCTCACTCTTTTATTTTTTGTGAAAGAACGTGAGAGAATGCCAAGTTACAATTTTTACCGGCAGCTGGGAGTGACCAGCATCAGCAATGGCCTGATTGCCTACTATGCCCGCCTGGGCTTGACTGAAGCGGAACTGGCCCTGGTCTTGCAGCTGGAAGCTTTTTTTCAAAGGGGAAATTACTTTCCCAGCAATGAAAAAATCGCGGCCAATACCAATTTCAGTGTCAGTGACGTCACGCTCTTGATCCAGAGCCTGCTGGACAAGGGCTGCCTGTCACTTAGGCAGGCAAAGGACGCCAGCGGGAAGATCAGCAGCCGCTACAGTTTGGATGAGCTCTATGACAAACTGGACCAGTATCTGGACCAGCATGTCCAGGTCAAGAACATGAACGGGGAAGTTTTAGAAGAAGCTAAAGACAGCTTGAACAACGATCCAATGAGTGACCTGGCCCGGGAGTTTGAGATCGAATTCGGTCGCTACCTGACCCCGATTGAGCGGGAGGAAATCCAGGACTGGCTGAATTTGGACCACTACGCCCCGGAAATCATCAAGCTGGCCCTGCGGGAAGCAGTCTTGTCCCGGGCCATGAGCTTCAAGTATGTTGACCGGATTTTGCTGAACTGGCAGAGAATGAATTTAAAGACCGCCAGCGAGGTCCAGCAGTACCTGGAAAGAAACCGCTAGGAAATTTTGGGAGGATTTTATGGAAAAAGACGAAAAGCTTTTGAGTGACGAAGAGGCAAGAAGGGTTTTACAGCGGATCGACGCCATGTTCCCGGAAGCAAAAGGGGAGTTGAACTGGGACAACCGTTTCCAGCTGCTTTGCGCGGTCCTGCTCAGTGCCCAGACGACAGACAAGATGGTTAACAAGGTAACCCCCCAGCTCTTCGCGGATTTCCCGACCCCGGAAGCCATGGCGGCGGCCAGCCAGGAGGAAATTGAGGCAGATATTTCCCGGCTCGGCCTCTATCATTCGAAAGCCAAGCACCTGAAGGAAATGTCCCAGACCCTGGTCGATGAATATGGCGGCCAGGTGCCGGGCAAGAAGGAGGACCTGGTCAAATTAGCTGGGGTCGGCAACAAGACGGCCAATGTCGTTTTGGCTGAAGGCTGGGGGATTCCGGCCATCGCGGTCGACACCCACGTGTCCCGGATTGCCAAGAAGTTCAAGATCGTGCCGGAGAAGGCAACTCCTTTGCAGGTTGAGAAAAGGCTGGAAGAGCTGCTGCCAAAAGATGAGTGGATCCATACCCACCATGCCATGATTTTCTTTGGCCGCTACAAGATGCCCGCCCGGGCCAAGAATCCGGATCCTTACAGCTATTTAGATTAAGCTGATTTCTTCTTGATGAAGGATGGAATGACGATTGGCGGCTTGAATGGTTCGGTGATTTGTCAATGGTAACCCCTTACTGAAGTAAGGGGCTTGAAGCGCAAGTTTCAAGTCCTACGCTTCAATAGGGAGGCTGGAGAAATCCAGCTTTCATTGTCTAGACTAAGCTATTCAGTCGGCTTCGGCTGACTGGGTAGAGAAACTACGTTATCCATGTCATCACACCCACGGATGATGCCCAAGTCTTTGGCTCTGTGGCAGCTCTGTAAACAGTCATGAGGTTAACGTGACAGTCAACTGCATCGCCGTGTCTCTCTGGAGTCATGGCAAGCATGGATAACATTGTCGATGGGCAACAACGCGAATCCGGATTGGATCTCCTGATTCGGACAAGCGGCAGGAATCGCTGTTTCCTGCGTTAAGAAAAAGGAGAACAACATGAAGCATGAAAATGCCAACCGGGTATTTCTGCTCAATAAGGACGGCAAGCCGCTTATGCCGTGCCGCCCAAGAAAGGCCAGACTGCTGTTGAAAAGCGACAAGGCCTTCGTGGTCAAGAAATATCCTTTTACCATCCAGCTGAAATATGGCTCGTATGGCTATAGGCAGAAGGTTAGCCTTGGCGTAGACATCGGGCAGAGGCATATTGGCTTTGCCGTAGTCAGTCAAGACAAGGTGCTGCACCAAAGTGAGGTAGAGCTTCGCCAGGACGTACACACGAATCTGTACACCCGCAAGATCTACCGCCGAGGCAGAAGAAACCGCAAGACCCGCTATCGCCAGGCCCGCTTTTTAAACAGAGTGCATGGCAAGCGAGACGGCTTGTGGCTTCCGCCGTCAGTAAAAAGCAAGGTAGGCCACAACATTGCTTGGATCAAGCGCTATCTGGCTGTATTGCCAAATCCCGATCTTCACATCGAAGTAGGCAAGTTTGACATGGCCAAAATGTTCAACCCGGACATTTCGGGCAAGCAGTATCAAGAAGGCAGCCTAAAAGACTGGAAGAATTATGAGTACTACGTGCTGGCACGTGACGAGTACACCTGCCAGCTCTGCCATAAGCATGGCGAAGGCGTAAAGCTCGTTGTCCATCACATCGTCTACCGCTCACAGGGCGGGACAGATCGGGTGGACAATCTGATAACGCTTTGCACGAATTGTCATACTACGAAGAACCACCAGCCAGGCGGCAAGCTCTACAAGTGGATGAAGGCGAAAAAGAAAGTGACGAAGCAGCTGAAGGGAGCAACATTCATGAACATTCTGCGCAAGCGGATCATGACGACTTTTCCAGAAGCAAGCTTTCAATACGGTTCGCAAACCTACGTAGATCGCAAGAACCTTCTTTTGCCAAAAGGTCACTTCATGGATGCAATCGCAATCAGCGGGATCAAGTCGGTTGGTCAAATGCCGGAGACGGTGACGATGATCAGCCAGTTCCGCAAGAAGAAGCGGTCGCTTCACGAAGCAACTGCAAGAAAAGGCAGAAAGCAGCCGAATACGTCAGCCAAGCGCAATGAGAAGAACACGAAATATGTCCGTGGCTTGTGGCTGAATGACTACGTTCGTGTGATAGGAAATAATGCCAAAGGCTATGTAAAAGGCTTTAAGTCCAATGGATATTACGTTTATCTGACAGATGGCTTAGGCAATTACGTGGTCAGCAATGGCAGAAATTATATCAACTCAAAGCAGTGTCAGTTGATTACGCATAATAGCAACTGGCAAAAAGCAGATCAAAAGCTTTTGCTTTACGAATTTAAGTAAAAAGAGGCCGTCAAGCCCTATCCCTCCGCCCATTGAAATAGGTGGAATCCCGGGTTTGCCGGCCATTGACAATCATCGAAAAAGAAGTTTTGGGAATGTAAAAGGCCGCCGGAAAAGGCGGTCTTTTTTATGTATTATGCTAAAACATGCTTGATGAAAGCATCCAGTTCCTTTAAAACAGCTGGAGAAGTGAATTCACCGCCGCCGTGGTCAGCACCCTTGATCAAGATATAGGAGGCTTCTTTGCCGCACTCCTTTAATTTCAAGTAAAGGTCAGTGCTGCCGGCCGTGTTGACCGTCCGGTCTTTCGTGCCGTGAATGATCAAAACTGGCGGAATATCGGTATCCTTGCTGATATTGCATTCCACTGACAATTTCCGGCGCAGGTTAGGTTGCTCTCTTAAGTCAACCCGGCCCATCTCCATCCCTTCAGGGCTGTCAGCCTGCAAGTGGTTGATGGTTGTCGGATTGCTGTCTTCACGCATGACGGAGACAGAGCCGTAAAAGTCGACCACGCCACTTACTTTGGCGTTAACATCTGGGTAGAGATTGTCTTCACCTTCCGGGAAAAAGCTGGCGTAAACGGCAGTGTGACCGCCAGAAGAATTGCCCGCTAAAATAACCCGCTTTGGGTCGCCCTGGTATTCGGGCCCGTGCAGCTTCATGAAGCGTACTGCATTTTGGGCATCAAGAATCGGCTTCGGGAAGGAAGCCACGTCGCTGCCTCTGTATTCAACAACCGCGACGACATAGCCGAGAGCGGCAATTTTTGCCATCTGGGGGAGGCCCGGTAAACATCTTGTTTCATCCAGGCAGAGCCTTGGACGTAAACAAAGATCGGGTAAGTCAGATCATTTGGGTGATTCCGCGTGGTTGGTTCCAAGATCTGCAGAGTAACTTTCTGCCCGCCGTAATCAGCGTACTCAACGTTTGGGTGGTAGAGGACCCTGACTTCGTCGCCAGTACTGTCGATACATTTTACGTCTGGCAAGTCCGTTTGGTATTCTGGAAAATCCGGATAAGACCAGTTCTTAATTTTCATAATTTTTTCTCCTTTTCACATGTTAATTACATTGTATGGTAGGAAAAAAGATTATTCCAGCTAAAAAGTCAGCGTTTTCAATAGAAAACACAATACGCCAAAAACACCGGCAGAGACTAAACTGCCGGTGTTTTCGCATTTATAAATTCATAAAAATTACAGGTTAACGATGTTTCTTGGCCGGCCGCCCTTGGCGATGGTCAATTGGTCGCTCAAGCAGATCTGCACCATGTTGCGGATGGAAGTTTCCGTGTAGAAGGCTGAGTGCGGAGTGATGACAACGTTTGGCATCTTGGCCAGAGTCTTGTAGTCTTCTGGGATCTCGCTGTCCGTAAGGCCCGTGTGGCCAAAGTAGCTGGACTCCCCAGCCAAAGTGTCCAGGCCGGCACCGGCGATTTCGCCATCCTGCAAGGCCTTGATCAAGGCTTCAGTGTCGACTAATTCGCCCCGGGCACAGTTGATCAAGTAGGCAGACTTCTTCATTTCCTTCAGCTGCTTTTCCCCGATCATGTTTTCCGTTGATGGGAAGAGGGGAGTGTGGAGGGAGACGATGTCAGCTTCTTTCAAGACCGTGTCAAAGTCGGTGTAGGTCAAAAATGGTTCAAATTCCGGGTTATAAGCCACGTCATAGGCGATGACCTTGGCCCCCATGGCTGAGAAGATTTCCGCCACGGCGCTGCCGATGTGACCGACCCCGATCAAGCCGACAGTCAAGTTGTAGATTTCATTGCTGATCAAGTTGCTTGGCCAGGTGAAGTCATGGTCATGGTCCATCCGGTAGCGGAATTCCCCGATCTTGCGCAAGAGGTACATGGCCTGGGTAACCGTCATTTCAGCGATCGCCCGCGGGGAGTAGACCGGAACGTTGGTGACTAGCAAGTTATACTTCTTGGTCCAGTCAAAGTTGATGGTGTTGAAGCCGACGATTCTGAGGCCGATGCACTTGACCCCGTATTCATTCAATTTTTGGTAAACAACTTCTTCGTCAACCGGGCCAAGTGGCTTGAGGGAAACGCTGCTGCAGCCTTCAGCCAGGTCAACAGTCGCGCTGGTCAAGGCCTGGTCGGTCGTCTTGACTTCGACATCGTTCTTCTTAGCCCAGTCTTCAATGTAAGGTACTTCAATCGGGCTGACATTATACATGGCAATTTTAGTCATAAAAAACTCCTTTGTTACTTCAACTTTTGCTTGTTGCCAATATCTATTTTAGCGCAAATGCTGGTCAAACCAGGCAGTAATTTCCTGCAAGCGCCGGATCCGGTGTTTTGGCTGCCCGCTTCTGGAGAGCTCGTGGTTTTCGCCTTTAAAGAGGCACATTCTGCTTTCCACCCCGTAGTAGAGCAGGGCCCGGAACATCTGCATTCCTTCCGGCAAAGGACATCTGTAATCTTCCAAAGAGTGGATGAACAAGGTCGGCGTGGTCACGTTTTTGGCATATTTCAAAGGAGACTGCTGCCAGGCGTAGTCCAGCTTCTCATCCAGATCTTTAGCATCAATGGAGTAAAGGTCATCCCAAGGACCCACGTCAGACATAAAGGCGTCGCTCAGCCAATTAGACATGGACCGCTGGCTGGCGGCAGCCTTGAAGCGATCAGTATGGCCGATTACCCAGTTGGTCATGTAGCCGCCGTAAGAACCGCCAGTGATGCCCAGGCGGCCGGCGTCAATTTGCGGGATTTGCGCCAAAACGGCGTCCGTGAACTTCATCAAATCCTCGTAATCTTCCCGGCCCCAGTGCCCCCGCATGTTGGCGTAGTCGTTGCCCTGGCCGTCAGAGCCATAGATGTTGGCAAAGAAGACAAAGTAGCCCTGGCCTGCCCAGACCTGCATCTCGTGGAAAAATGGCGTCCCGTAAACAGTTTTTGGCCCGCCGTGAACATCGAGGATGGCCGGGTATTTTTGCTTTTCATCAAAATCTTTCGGGTAAAGAACCCAGCCGTGCTGAGTGTTGCCGGCATAGTCTTGGTAGTCAATTTGAACGGCGGAAGCGATATAGCGGCCCTTTAAGGCAGCTTCGTTATAGCTGGACTGCTTGGTCAGCTGGCCGTCCTTGTAGCTGTAAAGCTGCTGGGTCTCGTTGGCATTTGGACCAGTAAACCAGCAAGTGCCGTCACTGGTAAAGTCGAAGAATTCGATTGATGGAAATTCGAAGACAGGAGTAACTTTTTCGCCGTCAAAACATTCCAATACCGTGTGGTCGACCTTAGTCGTGGTGAAGTAGAGGCAGTCCTCAAAGACCCGGCTGGTCCGCACGTCTAACAGGCAAAGGTCGGTGTCTACGCAGTCGCCCCAGCAGTCTTCCCAAGCCGCGGCTAAAGATAATTCTTTCTTTTCTGAGTCGTACTTGTAAAACTGGGGATTTTCTTCCGACCCGTAGCGCTTTTCATCAGTGGCCACCAGGTAGAGCTGGCCCTTTAAGCCGCAGATGTCAAAAATTGACCACTCTTCTTTTGGCAAAAGCTGAGAATATTCCAAGCTGTTTAAGTCCAGCTGGTAGAGGGCGGACTTGCGGGACTTGGACTTGGTGTAAGAGTCTCCGGTGAAGTAGAGAACAGAGCCACTCACATAGTGGAGGTCAAAGTTGAAGTATGGGTCATCTTTTAAGAGTTCGGTCAACTCCTTTTTGGCGGGGTCAAAAAGAAAGAGGCGGTCGCGGAACTTGGAAATAATGCCGTCGCCATTGAAGTAGGCAGGGGATTCGTCTAAGACAACGTAGTCTTTTTCATCCGGATCCTGCTTTTTCTCAGCTGCTCGCAGGTCAACCCGCCGGCTTAAAAGCAGGCGGCCGTCTTCTAAGGCATTTTCGACCGCAAAATCTTCCCCTTCTAAAGCAGCGATTTCTCTTGCTTCACCGCCCTTTAAAGAGAGCTGGTAGATAAAGGTCTTGCCCTTTTCCTTGGTCCGGTTGCCGGCAAAGCAGACCGTGTTTTCATCAAGAAAGACAAAGTCTTTTTCCTGGCCAAAGGAGCTGAGGGGGGTGACTTGCCCGTCTTGCAAGGTCTCTAATGTGTAGAGGTATTTGTCTTTTTTGCTGGCATCTGGCAGGCCCTTGACCCAGACCAGGTTCTGCCCCTTGGCCTGCAATTTGCCCAGGTTGGCATAGTGCAAAAAGTCTTCAATTTGAATTGCTTCCATGATTTCCTCTTTTCTATTATTACGGTATTCTTGTTTTTATCCTGTTGCCATTTATTTTAGCAGAGAAAAAAGCCGGGGCCCTGAAGAAATCAGTTGCTCTGGCTTTTTCGATAAATTATTAATTCAGCAGCTTAATTATCCTGCTTGTCATCATTATTATTGTTGTCTTGCTTATTTTCTTCAGTCTTCGGGGCTTCGCTGCTCTGGCTGGAAGAAGCAGCTGAGCTTGACGAAGCTGAGCTTGAACTTGACGAGCTGGATGAAGACGAGGACTTCTCGCTTGAACTCGAGTTGCTCTTCGAGGAGCTGGAACTTGAGCTTGATTTGACGCTGGAAGTCACGGCTGAACTGGAAGCAGTAGAAGTATCGCTGCTTGAGGAGACATAGTCAGCGTCAGTCGGCGAATGCCCCTTAACAAAGAGTTCCCAAGTGTAGGACTGGCCAGGGGAGGCTACTTCGTCTTCAGTATTCTTGACAATCCGCTTCTTGACGACCGTTGCTGGCTTTTCCCAGTCCGTGCTGTCTTCGTCAGCCATCAAGTAGGACATCATGTACTTGTAGATAAGCTGGGCTGAATACTGGCCAACTCCGGAGATTGTCCCGTCCTTCAAGTTGTCATAGCCTGTCCAGATCCCGATTGAGTACTGCTTGGTGTAGCCAACGAACCAGGAGTCCTTTGGCGTTGAGCTGTAGCTTGGGTACTTAACCAGGTCAGAGTCAGAGTACTTAACCGTACCAGTCTTACCGGCCTCGTAGATCCCGCTGACCTTGGCCGTGGTCCCGGTCCCGCTGGTCAAGACGCCCTTGAGCATGTCGGTGATCATGTAAGCAGTTGACTTCTTCATGACCCGCTTGCCAGCAGAGTCATACTTGCGGACCTGCCCGTCAGCCGTTTCGATCTTGGAGACGAATTGCGGCTTTCTGTAAACGCCCATCGTCGCGAATGCCCCATAAGCAGCCGCCATCTGCAAGCTGGAGGCGTCAGCCCCGATCGCTGTTGAAAGACCAGCATTGGCACTGACGTTAACACCTAATTTTCTGGCAAAAAGCGAGGCCCGGGAAATCCCGACTTCATTCAAGGCTCTGACGGCCGGCACGTTTCTGGACTGAACCAGGGCATAGCGCATGCTCATTGCCCCCTGGTAAGTGTTGTCCCAGTCATAAAGCTGGATATTAGTGCCCGGGTAGGTGTACTTGGTATCCTGCAGGATGTGGCTGGTACCCCAGTTGAGGTATTGAATTGCCGGAGCGTAGTCTAAGACCGGCTTGATCGTTGACCCGGTTGACCGGCCTGTCTGGACTGCCCGGTCAAGTCCCAGCTGGACTGACGGCAATTTCCGCCCGCCAAGGATGGCGATGACGTGGCCGTTCTTCGGGTTGATGACCGTGGCCCCGATCTGCATCTTCTTGCTGGTAAAAGCAACGCTGCCGCTGTTAGCCAGGGAGTAGAGCTTGTTTTGAGCAGCCTGGTTGATGTTGATGGTGATCTTCAGGTTGTCATTGTATGGGTCGTAGCCATCTGCCTGCACTTCAGCGATTGCTTCCTTGATGTAGGCGTCATCGACCTTGCGCAGCTTAGATTCCGTGCTGGTCGTGTGCTTTTTAAGGCCCTTCTGCACGTCTTCAGCCTTGGCTGCCAGGTACTGCTTCTTAGTAATCTTCTTGTTGTCATACATGGCCTTAAGAACCAGGTCTCGCCGGTACTTAGCCTTCTTTGGGTAAAGGTAAGGGTTGTAGGCCACAGGGGCGTTAGGCATCCCGGCCAAAAGGGCCAGCTGGGCCAGGTCAAGCTGCTTGAGGGACTTGCCGTAGTAGTAGTTAGCCGCGGTCCCCATCCCGTAGGTCCCATAGTTCATGTAAACCTTGTTAATGTAGAATTCCAGGATCTGGTCCTTGCTGTATTCTCTTTCCACCTTCATGGCCAGCCAGGCTTCCTGGGCCTTTCTGGACAGGGTCCGCTGGGAGCTGGCGGTTGAGAAGCAGGTCAATTTGACCAGCTGCTGGGTGATGGTTGACCCGCCGGCTACCGTGCTGGAGCTCTTGACGTTGGTCAAGAAAGAAGAAACGATCCGGAGGGGGTCAATCCCCAGGCTTTCAGAGTAGAAGCGCTTGTCTTCGATGGAGACGACCGCGTCTTTCAAAGTCTGGGGGATGGCTGAGTCTTTAGCATAGACCCGGGTCTGTGAACCCAGTGACATTAAAAACTTGCCGTCGGTAGTGTAAAAACTTGATGTGCCGCCGCTTTGCAGCTTGGCGGTGCTGATGCTCGGCGCGTCTTTGGCGTAGTAGGCGAAGACGCCGACGCCGGAGATGATCAGCAAGAAAAAGAGCAGAAAAAGCCATTTAATTACCCGCAGAACGGGCCGGGCCTTCTTGGCGCCGTCATTGGCGTGCAGGCGGGCCATCCGCGTGTTCTTTTGCTCTGGACTATTTGTTGCCATGTTCTTGTTTCCTATCCGCAATGATCCGGTCAACCGCCTCTAAATAGGGCAGGGCTGGCCGGAATCCGCTTTTAATTTCAAAGGAGTTAGCTTCGATTTCAGCAAGAGTCATCGAACTCTTGCCGGCAGCCTTCCAGTTTTGCCAAGCTTGAATCAAAAAAGATGCCGGGGTGACAAAGTAGCGCTCCAAACTCATGAAGCCGATGAGAGCAAAACAGATGCCCCTTTGGTCCAGGCACTGCTGCAAGTGCAGGATCTGGTGGTCATGAAAGTTCTTTAAAGGAAAAGAAGTTTTGTTGCGCGTCTCCTTGGCTTCGAAATCAAGGTAGTAGCCTTGATAGACGCCGTTGTAGTCAGTCGTTGAGGCCTGACGAAAGTAGGCCTCGCGGATGACGGCCCGCGATCTTTTCGGGTAGTCGACCTTGACGATCTGAATCGGGGTCGGCTTCTTGTGAACGACCGCGATGCCCGCGTCAAGATAGTACTGGTTTGATTCATTGATCTGCTGCTCCAGGGTCATCCCGCGGTCAGAAAAGCTGGCCTTTTTAAGCAGGGCCTTTTCTCCTTGCCGCTGGGCTGCCCTGAGGGGCATGACAGATCCAGTTGGGTATTTGACCATAAAGTTCACTCCTGGAAGTCATTATAACAATAAAAACTTGAGAAACCTAATCAGATTATTTGCAAACTGCCTCTAAAGCTAGATCATTCCTGCTTTTGCGGTTAATGTTACAATGTTTTTAAGGAACTGGCAAAGCAAAAGGATTAAGGGAGGAATTTGCATGCAGCGAATTTGGATCAGCGGCTACCGGAGCTATGAACTGGGGACTTTTGGCGATAAGGATCCGAAAATTACGGTAATCAAGTATGCCATTAAGCAGCGCTTAACTAACCTGCTGGAAGAAGGGCAATTGGACTGGGTCATCACCGGCGCTAACCTGGGCGTTGAGCAGTGGAGCGCGGAAGTGGCCCTGGAACTGCGGCAGGAATACAACCTGCGGGTAGCGGTGATGCTGCCTTATCTGGATTTTGGCAGCCGCTGGAGCGAAAACAACCAGCTCAAGCTGCAGAATTTAAAAAATCAAGCCGACTTTTGGTCCGCGACTTCAAAAGGACCCTATCAGGGCGCCCGCCAGCTTAGGGAATACCAGCAATTTATGTTCCAGCACACCGACCGGGCCCTTTTCGTCTATGACCCGGAATACCCGGGCAAGAGCAAGTATGACTACGAGATGATAGAAAAATACCTGGAAAAGCGGGATGACTACCAGCTGGACTTGCTCGATTATTATGACCTGGAGCAGGCCGCTCGGGAATATGAAGAAAATCAAAGGGAATGGTAAATTTTAACTCTTTCTTTCTTTTTTATGGGGGCGCTTTTTGATAAAATGACTTTAGTATAAAGGAGTCAAGAGTTAATGGCAGATTTAAACGATATTAAGTTGTCCGCGCAGGACATTTTGAAGAAGCAGTTCAGAAGCAAGGTCAAGGGCTATGATCCAGATGAGGTTGATTCTTACCTGGACCAAATCATTTCCGACTATGAAACCTTCCAGGACATCATTGAAGACCTTTACGGCCGGATTGGTGAACTGCAGGGGCAGGTAATCGATGCTGAGAAGCAGGTCAAGCAAGAAGAACAGGCTGTCAAGGAAATCCCAGCAGCTGTACCGGCATCAGCGACTACTGAAAGCAAGGAAGAAGACGTCAAGACCTACGTGCCAAGCTCACAGAGGCAGCGGGCCGACTTTGCTTTGGACAACAGCAGCAGTACTAGCGGCGAAATTTCAACTAATATGGCAATCATTCAAAGACTTTCAACCTTGGAGCGGAAGGTCTACAATCTGGAACAAAGAGTTTACGGAATTCAGGACTTACAAAAATAAAGAAAGTTTGCTATAATAGTAATGTTGCAAATTTTGAGCAGTCGCGGCCGGCCTTGAGCCGGCTGAGGAAAGTCCACGCACGCACGGGCTGCGATGCCCGTAGTGATCGTATTCAGCCCAATAAGCTGGAGGAGGCCCCAGGCCTCACGGCAGAGAAAGCGCTAAAGCCTAGCCATGCGTGAATATCTTGAAAGTGCCACAGTGACGGAGCAAGCCGGGAAACCGGCTTGGTGGAACGAGGTAAACCCTGCGAGCGTGTAACCCAAAATTTGGTAGGGGCGTCTCAACTTAGGCAAATGAACCAAAAGTTGGACTACATCATGTAGAGATAGATGGCTGCTGAAACCAGCCGCGGCCGGCGGTTGGTGGAACAGAACGTGGCTTATAGAAATTTGCAAGGCAGAGAGTTGGACTTCGTTTGAAGCCCAACTTTTTCTTTTTTAGGAAAAGGCCTGCAAATATAAAATCAGAATAGTAATCAGAATAAAGATCAGAAAGAAAAGAACGGAGACAGCGATGGAAGAATACCAATTATACGCGACCATGGGGGCGGGTTTTGAAAGCGTCGTGGCCAAGGAACTGCAGTCCTTGGGCTATGAAACGACGACGGAAAACGGCCGGGTCTTTTTTAAAGGCGGCCAGAAAGATATTGTCAGATGCAATTTGTGGCTCAGAACGGCTGACCGGGTCAAGATCCTGTTAAAGGAATTTACGGCAAAAGACTTCTCAACCTTGTATGACGAAACTTACGCTTTTGACTGGGCCATGCTTTTGCCAGTCGACGCGGCTTTCCCAGTCAAGGGGCGCAGCGTCCGCTCGAAATTGCACTCTGAGCCGGACGTACAGTCCATTGTCAAAAAAGCCATCGTTGACAAGATGGCTGCCCAATACCACCGGCGGGGCAAGCTGCCGGAAAGCGGCAGTCTTTACCAGCTGGACGTCCACATTTACAAGGATACTGTCCGCCTGTCACTGGACACGACCGGGGAAAGTCTTTTCAAGCGGGGCTACCGGATTGAACACGGGGGCGCGCCTTTAAAGGAAAACTTCGCGGCATCTTTGATCAAGCTGACTCCATACAACGGGACTCACCCGTTTATTGATCCAATGTGCGGGTCGGGGACCCTGCCGATCGAAGCAGCCTTGATTGCCCGCAATATTGCCCCGGGCACTTGGCGGAAGTTTGCCTTTGACGACTTTGACTGGTTTGACCCGAGCCTGCACGAAGAGCTGCTGGAAGAAGCCAAGAGCCAGGTTAAGCCAGCAGAAGCGCCAATCTGGGCCAGCGATATCGACCAGTCAATTCTGGAAGTAGCCAAGCTGAACGCCCACAATGCCGGGGTCTTGCAAGATATCCGCTTCAAGCAGATTGCGGTCAAGGACTTTACCACCGATCTGGAAAACGGGGTCATCGTTTCCAACCCGCCATACGGCAAGCGTTTGAAAGACAAGCAGGGGGCAGAAGAGCTTTACCGGCAGATGGGAGAAGTCTTGCGGCCGCTGACTTCTTTCAGTCAGTACTATTTAACGGCTGATCCGGATTTTGAAAAGTGTTTCGGGCAAAAGGCCAGCAAGAAGCGCAAGCTCTACAACGGTAACCTCCGGGTTGACTACTACCAGTTCTGGGCCAAGCGCAAATAAAGAAGAGATAAGCTGATGAAGACGATTACGGATAGTGAACGGCCAGACTTCTGGCTGATCTCAGATCCCCACTTAATTGCCGATGACCTGCATGACTTTAGCGCCAGGTTCGAAAAGATGCGGCAAACCAGCGCTGGCAAGGACATTGCCTACCAGGACCTGGCTCTCAGGGCTTTTGTCAGAAAAGTCCTGAAAGAAAAGCCGGCTGCCCTAATCATTACCGGAGACTTGACCTTTAATGGGGCCAAGCGGTCAGCTGAAAGGCTGGGGGAGATTTTTGCCCCCTTGAAAGAAGCGGGTATTGCCTTGTTGGTTATTCCGGGCAACCATGACATTTATGACGGCTGGGCCAGAAGTTTTAGTGGCAGTGAGGAAAGACGGGTAGAACAGATTTCACCAGATGACTGGAAGGAAATTTTTTCCGCCAGCTATGACTTAGCCGTAAGTCAGGAGCCAGGCTCTTTATCATATTCAGTCAACTTGAACCGGCACTGGCGGCTGCTATTGCTGGATTCCAACCTCTATAGCGGCCAGTTTTCTTACACTCATCCCATGACCAGCGGGGCGATTGATGATGGGGAAAAGCGCTGGCTGAGCCAGGAGTTAGATGAGGCGAAAAGAATAGGACAAGATGTCCTCTTTTTCATGCACCACAACCTCTACAGCCATAATTCTGTGGTTCATGACGGCTTTAAACTGAACAATGCTGGTGAAATTGTCCAGCTGCTCAGTCAGTACCCGGTCCGCTGCGCTTTTTCCGGCCATATTCATGCCCAGCACATCATGTCCGGCTGGGTACCGGTTCCCGAGGTCGTTTCATCTTGCTTCGCGGAAAGCGACCAGGGTTATGGAATGGTTGAGCTGACTGCTAATTCCCTCAGTTACCGCCGGCAGTCCTTTGACATTGACAATTTTTTGACAGCCGAAGAGAAAGCATGTGCTCCCTTCAACAATTTTCACGCTTATCTGAAGGAAGTTTTTGACCAAAGCAATGATTTGCTTCTGCGCCAGCACTTGCTCAAGGGAGCAGCAAAGGACCTGCCGGAAGCCGCGGAAATGCTCAAAAAGATGCACTGGGACTTTTTCACCGGGCAAAGCTACAAGAGCGAAGAAGAGATCGCGGCAATTTATGAATCAAGCGCTTACCGAACTTTGCTGGCAGCCATGCCCAGCATGAAAAGTTATATCAGCTCCCTTTACGAAAGCACCCAGTCAAGTCAGAAGTTAGATTTGGTCTGGTGAAAAGCCGATCATTTTTTAAGTTTTTTTACTTAAAGTCCTAACTATAACTTGATTGCCGAATATTAAAAACAATAGTTAAAAATATTTTTCGTATTTCTCGGTATTTTCCTGCTTTTTTGCTATAATCTAGATATCTAGTGACAAGGAGTTTTTCATGAAAAAACATTTGATCTTTTTAGGAGACCTTGGCGTCATTTATTACAGCTGGCTCTTGCTGGTGCTTTTCTTGACTGTGATCTTCTGTCTGGAAGGCAGCCAGTTCATCAACCTGCCGACTGTGATAACCGGCATCATCTTCCTGCTCCTGCTTGTTTTTACATGGAAAAAGTCCTTCATTTCTTTTGAAGGTCAGACGCGCCTGCGCCTGCCTTACCGGAAGGAGTTCGTCCTGGAGGAAAAACCAGAATTGGTGACTAGTTGGCGTGGCTTTGAAGTCTACCGGGCGCGGGTTTCCAAGCATCAAAGCATTGATTATCTTGTTTATAAGAGAAAGCGTGACAGAAATGGTTAAATCAGATATCGAAATTGCGCAAGCAGCAGAAGAATTGCCTATTACTGACATTGCGGCCAAGCTGGGCTTGACCAGCCAGGACCTTGAACCATACGGCTACGACAAGGCCAAGGTCAACTGGCAGGCAATCAAGCGCAGTGAAGAAAACGGCCACCTGGGCAAGTTGATCTTGGTGACTTCAATTTCACCAACTCCAGCCGGGGAAGGCAAGTCCACGATGACGATCGGGATCGGGGATGCCATCAACAACCAATTAGGCAAGAAGACGGTGATCGCCTTAAGAGAACCATCCATGGGGCCAGTCTTCGGGATGAAGGGTGGGGCTGCCGGCGGCGGCTATGCCCAAGTCATTCCAATGGAAGACATCAACCTCCACTTTACCGGGGACATGCATGCCTTGACTTCAGCCATCGACAACCTGTCAGCCCTGGTTGACAACTACATCTACCAAGGCAACGAACTGGGCCTAGACCCGGAAAAGATCGTCATTAAGCGCGGACTGGACGTTAACGACCGGACCTTGCGCAAGGTAACGATTGGCCAAGGATCCAAGTTCAACGGGGTTGAACGCCCGGCCAGCTTCCAGCTGACTGTGGGTCACGAACTCATGGCTATTCTCTGCCTGTCTAAGGACATCGCCGACTTAAAGGAAAGAATCGGTCAGATTCTGGTCGGCTACACTTACGAGGATGAACCAGTCTTTGTCAAGGACCTGGGCTTCCAAGGCGCCATCGCTGCCCTTTTGTCAACGGCCCTGAAGCCAAACCTGGTTCAAACTTTGGAACACACGCCAGCCTTCGTGCACGGCGGCCCTTTCGCCAACATTGCCCACGGCAACAACTCCATCCTGTCAACCAACCTGGCTCTGCACCTCAGCGACTACGTTTTAAGTGAAGCAGGCTTTGGTTCAGACCTTGGCGGGCAAAAGTTCCTGGACTTTGTTTCCACCAAGCTGGAAAAGAAGCCAGATGCCGCCGTTGTTGTTGCGACTGTCCGGGCCTTGAAGTACCAGGCTGAAAAGTCAACCGACCACTTGAGGGAAGAAAACCTGGACTCATTAAAGGAAGGTTTTGCTAACCTGGACCGGCACATGAACAATGTCCGTTCATACAATATCCCGGTTTTGGTGGTTATCAACAAGTTCCCAACTGACACTGAAGCAGAACTTGACCTGCTTAAGTCATTGATTGAAGAACAAGGCTTCCCATGCGAAATCGTGACTGCCCATGATGAAGGTTCCAAGGGGGCTAAGACAGCAGCTGAAAAGATCGTTGAACTGGCCGACAAGAGCGACTACGAAATCAAGCGCAGCTACGACCTGGATGACGACTTGGAAACCAAGATTGAAAAGGTAGCCAAGCGGATCTACCACGCGGCTGACGTGGAATACACGGACAAGGCCAAGGAGCAGCTGGACAAGCTGAAGAAGATGGGCAAGGACAAGCTGCCAGTCATTATTGCCAAGACCCAGTACAGCTTTACTGACAATGTCAAGGAATTGGGAGCTCCTACCGGCTTTACTTTGCATGTCAAGGGCTTGAGCCTCCGCAACGGCGCCGGCTTCGTGGTCGTTTCAACTGGCCACATTCTGGACATGCCTGGCCTGCCAAAGCACCCGGCCGCCTTGGATATTGATGTGGACGAAACCGGCAAGATCAGCGGTTTGTTCTAGAAAAGAGGATTATGCAGATAGTTGGATTAGTGATCGCTGCCTTGATCGCGGCAGCCGATCAAGCTTTGAAGTATTATATTGTCACAAATTACCGTTTGGGCGAAGTCCACGATGTGATGCCGGGGCTGTTCTCCTTTACCTATATTCAGAATAACGGGGCGGCCTGGAACATCTTGTCCGGCAAAATGTGGTTCTTTTACGTAGTCAGCGCTGTAGCCATTGCCGTAGTGCTTTACTACTACTTCAACAAGAAGTACAGCCACTGGATGTTCAAGTCGGGCCTGGTTCTGGTTTTGGGCGGGATCATCGGCAACTTGATTGACCGCCTGCATTTGAAGTATGTCATTGACATGATTCAGCTGGACTTTGTGCAGTTCAATATCTTCAACCTGGCTGATGCCGCCATTACCGTTGGCGTGATTCTGATCTTCAGCTATCTGTTATTCATTGAAAGAGAGGACTAGGATGAACCGCGAGTATGAACTGACCGCGCAAGCAAGCGGCCAGCGGCTGGACAAGTATCTGGTAGAGGAAATGGCTGACCTGTCCAGAAGCCGGATCAAGGAATTGGTCCAAGCCGGGGAAGTCCTGGTTAATGGCAAAAAGAGCAAAGTTTCATATAAAGTGCAGAAAGGTGACCTGATCCAGGCCACCGTTTTGCCGTTAGAGCCATTGGCGCTTGAAGCGGAAAATATTCCCCTGGACATTGTCTATGAAGACGAAGACGTCATCGTGGTCAACAAGCCGCAGGGGATGGTAGTCCACCCGGCCGCCGGCCACCCTAGCCACACTCTGGTCAATGCCTTGCTCTACCACACCAGGGACCTGGCCGACAGCCCGGAAGGTTTCAGACCAGGGATCGTTCACCGGATCGACAAGGACACCTCAGGCCTCTTGATGGTAGCGAAAAACGCGGCTGCCCGGGAATCACTGGAAAAGCAGCTGGCCGCTAAGTCAAACAAGCGCCAGTACCTGGCTATCGTCCATGGCAATTTTGCGGAAGAAGAAGGGACAATTGACGCCCCGATCGGCCGCAATCCCAAGGACCGCAAGCAGATGGCCGTCGTTGAAAAGGGCAAGAGCGCGGTGACCCACTTTAAAGTTTTAGAGCAATACCAGGGCTACAGCCTGGTTGAATGCCAGCTGGAAACCGGCCGGACCCACCAGATCCGGGTCCATATGGCCTATATCGGCCACCCTTTAGCAGGCGATCCCTTGTACGGGCCGAGAAAAACCCTGCCCGGTCATGGCCAGTTCCTGCATGCCAAGACCCTGGGCTTTGAGCAGCCAAGGACAGGAGAGTGGCTGGAATTCTCCGTCCAGCCGCCGGAAATTTTCCAGCAGACGGTTGCAGACTTGCGAAAGAAGCGGGTGAAGTAGGATGAAACGCTACCTTATTCTTGAAGATGGCAGCTCTTATGCCGGCGATGGCATCGGGGCCATGATCACCGCCACGGGCGAATTGGCCATCCAGACCAGCAACTATGGCTACCAGGAAGTGTTAACCGACCCGTCAAACGCGGGCAAGATCATTGTTTTTACCACTCCGATGATCGGAAGCAACGGGATCAACGCCGTTGACTACGAGAGCATTCAGCCTAGTGTCAAAGGAGTTATTGCCAACGACATTGCCTTGAACATTACCGACAATGACACTTTTCAGTCATTGGGCGATTTTTTAAAAGAAAAAGGGGTGCCGGCAATTTTTAACGTTGATACCCGGGCCCTGGTCAGAAAACTGCAGAATCTGGGCCCTTTAAAGGCCTCAATCATGGATACCAATGATGAACACGCCTTTGATCAGATCAGAGCCCTGGTTTTGCCGAAAAACAAGAGCTCCTTGGTTTCCACCAAGAACGCCTACGCCGCGCCAAACGTCGGCAAGACGATTGCCATTATCGACCTGGGCCTCAAGCACTCGATGCTCCGGGAACTGTCATTAAGACAGGTCAATGCCAACGTTCTGCCATATAACGCGACTGTCCGCGACATCAAGAGCCTGCGGCCGGACGGGATCATCATTTCTAACGGCCCCAGCCAGGCCAAAGAAGTTTTGCCATATTTGCGGCAGATTTTAGATGAATATCTGGGCAAGCTGCCGATCCTGGGGGTCGGCCTGGGCTTTTTGGCGATTTCAGCCTACCTGGACCTCAGCCTGGTCGACCTGCCCCAGTACCAGAACGGGACCAATTTCCCGGTAATCGGGCAGAGCAGCGGACAGATCTGGCAGACGGCCATGAATATTGGCCAGCTGGTTTTGCCGGATGACACGGCCATGACTTTTAACGAAGAGTATTTCGACCTGCACAATGAGCTTTTGGCCGGCTTCAGCAATGACAAGCTGCAGCTGCTGGCGGTGGCTTTCAACCCGGAAGGAGCCCCAGGGACGGAAGACGCCCAGGTGATTTTTGACGACTTTTTGAAACTGGTGAAATAATGCCACGCGAAAATGATTTAAACAAAATCTTGATTATTGGTGCCGGCTCAGCCCTGGTGGGTAATGTGGCCAATACGGACCTTTTGACCAAGAGCGCTATTGAGGCCCTCTTAGAAGAGAACATCCAGGTGGTCCTGGTCAACCCCAATCCAGCCAGCGTGTCAACTGACCCCTTGCCGGGCTTGACCGTTTATCTGGAGCCGATGACTTTGGACTTCTTGAAGCGGATTCTCCGGATGGAAGAACCCGACGCGATCATGACGGCTTTCGGCTCTTTGATGGCCCTGGACGTGACCAAAAAGCTGCAGGCTGACGGGATTCTCCACCAGATGGGGATCCGGCTGTTGACAATCAATGAAAAGGCCATCTCCATGTCCAACCCGCAAAAGCGGACCCGTTTCTTGGAAGCCAATCATCTGCCAGTCGGTCAGACCTGGTTTTTAGACAGCTTGGGACTCAAATACGATGAGCACCTGCAAGAGCAGCTAGAAAACAAGCTCTCTTTCCCGATCCTTTTGACCAAGAAATACTACTTTGAACGCGATGACCACATCTCCTTTAAGAGTAGCCGGGATTTAGCCCAGTACCTGCGCCAGGAGAGCCAGGACAAGGACTTCCGTCCGGCCAGCTACCGGATGACGGAAGACCTGTCTAATTGTGAGGAAGTCATCCTGGACCTTCTTCGCGATGAAGACGGCAACCTCTGCTTCGTCGGGGCAACTGGGTCTTTGGAACCGGTCGGGATTGACTCAGGCGACTCGGTCTTGATCAAGCCTCTTTTGACCATGAACAATGACCAGATTCAGGTCTTGCGGGCGGAAGCTGGCAAGATCGCGGACAAGTTGCAGCTGGTTGGCTTTTTGAGCGTCCACTTCGCCATCAGCCACCGGGACACGGAAATGATCTATAAGCTCTTGGCCGTAAAGCCCCGCTTGACCAGAACAGCGGTCTTGGACCAAAAGACCAGCCTGTATTCAATCGGCTATGTTTTAGCCAAGCTGGCGATCGGGATGCGGTTGAATGAAGTTACTGACCCGGCTACCGGCCTGTGCGCGGCCATTGAACCGGTCTCTGACACCGTCAGCATCAAGATCCCTTACTGGTCTTTTGCCAAGACTGGCTACAACCACTACCAGCTGGGCAAGCACACCCAGTCAACCGGGGAAGCGGTCGGGATCGGGCGGAATTTTGAAAGTGCCTTTTTTAAGGCCTTGATTTCCAGCAATGACCTGGAAGTCCTCTGGTCGGCTTTTGTCAAGGAAAGGGGAAAGAGCGACGAGGTGATCTTGGATGATCTCCGCCACCCTAATGAAATGCACCTGGTCCAGTTGCTGGCGGCCCTTAGCCAGGGGATTGACTACCAGGCCCTAAGCAGCGTCTTCAATATTCATCCAGTCTACTACCAGAAGCTCCGTTACCTGGTCAAGATCGGCAGAGACATTGCCCACGCGGGTGAATTGGACCATGACCTCCTTTTAAAGGCCAAGATCCGGGGCTTCTCCAGCGACCTTTTGGCTAAATTGACCAAGATGGACGTCCATGACATTTTTCCTTTGCTCAATGAAAAAGGTGTCCGGCCGTCATTCTCAGCCATTGATGACAGTGCCGGGGTCTACCAGCCGAAAGTCAAGGTTTACTACCAGAGCTACGGGGTCGAAAGCGAATTGGAATTTGCCAAGGATCCGGAGAAGAAGAAGGTTCTTTTGCTGGGGATGCCGCCTTTCCAAGTCTCGGTAACCAGTGAATTTGACTACATGCTCCACCATGCCCTGGCGGCCTTGAAAAAAGAAGGCTATGAGACGGTCCTTTTGTCCAACAACGCTGAATCTGCTTCGATGGACTACCACCTGGCAGACCGGGTCTATTTTGAACCGATCAACCTGGACAGCATCATCACCATCTGTGAAGAAGAGGGGATCACGGACGTGGTTACCCAGTTCTCCGGCAAGCAGGTGTCAGCTTTGCGGCTGCCTTTGATGAGCCACGGCTTGAAGATTTTTGGCCAGCACGAGATCGACCGCCTTTTGCCGATCAGCCACTTAGACACGGCCAAGATTTCTGACGTCAAACGGGTGCCGTATTTGGCAACGACTGACTACCAGGCAGTTTTAGCCTTTGTCGCCCAGGTAGGTTACCCGGTCTTGGTCGGGGGCTTCCACAAAAAGAGCAAGCAGAAGTCGGCTGTGGTCTATGACCAGCCGGCCCTGGAGAAATACTTCCGGGAAAACCAGGTCGATGACTACACGATTTCCCAGTTTATCTCAGGGATGAAGTATGAGATTACGGCGATCACGGATGGGGAAGACGTGACTATCCCGGGGATCGTGGAGCACTTGGAGCAGTCGGGGTCGCATGCATCAGACTCAATTGCTGTTTTTGGCCCCCAGTATTTAAGCAAGGAACATGCCGAAAAGCTGAGAGAGGAAACGATCAAGCTGATCCGCAGCTTCAAGGTCAGAGGGATTTTCAACCTGCACTTTTTGCTCAAGGGCAGTGAGATCTACCTGCTTCAGATCAAGACCTATGCCGGCCACAACCTGGCCTTTTTGTCCAAGTCCATGAACAAGGACCTGGTCGAATACGCGGTTAAGGTTTTAGCGGGCAGAAAGATTGCTGATTTAGGCTACCCGAATGAGGTCTGGCCAGTTGACGAATTCATCCACGTGAAGATGCCGGTCTTCTCCTACCTCAATTACAGCTCAGACAATACTTTTGACTCCAGGATGAAGTCCTCTGACGCCGTGATGGGCAGAGACAGCCTTTTATCCAAGGCCCTTTACAAGGGCTATGAAGCCAGCGACCTGCATATACCAAGTTATGGGACGATCTTCTTCTCAGTCAGCGATGAAGAAAAGCAGGAAGTGGCCAACCTGGCCAAGCGCTTTGCCCGCCTGGGCTTTAAGATTACAGCCACGGAAGGGACAGCCAATATTTTGGCTGAAGCCGGGATTACCACTGGCGTTATCGCCAAGATCCAGGAGGGGTCAAGAAACCTTTTGGAAAGAATCCGGACCCACCGGATCGTAATGGTGGTCAATGTCGTCAACCTGTCAGACTCGGCAGTGGAAGATTCGATCAAGATTAAGGACCAGGCCCTGAATACCCATATTCCGGTTTTCTCCAGCCTAGAAACAGTCCTGTTGATCCTCGATGTTCTGGAATCGCTGGCCTTGACTACCCAGCCAATTTAAAAGATGCTATACTAAAGCAGAACTTTTTAATCCAAATTAAATTTATTTCTTATCCTAATTAGGATATAAGCTTCGCAAGCAGGAGGGCAAGCGATGAGAGCAATTTTGACAACTGTCGGCCAGGACAAGACCGGGATTATTGCCGGCGTAAGCAGCTTTTTAGCTGAAAAAGACATTAACATTCTGGACCTGTCACAGACGATCATGAACGGCTACTTCACGATGATGATGGTCGTTGACGTCAGCGATGAGGCAGATTTCTCCGCCTTGAGCACGGAACTCAAGGAACTGGGCAAGAAGCTGGGCGTGGAAATCAACATCCGGAATGAAAAGATGTACGCGGCCATGCATGAACTGAGCGGAGGTCTGGAATAATGGACTTGCGGCGGATTATGGAAACGGTCAATATGATCGACAACGAGAACCTGGATCTGCGGACAACGACCATGGGGATCTCGCTTTTAGACTGTATTGACTCAGACAGTGACCGGGCCTGCCAGAAGATCTACGACAAGATCACGACTAAGGCGGAAAAACTGGTCAAGGTAGCTAGAGAACTGGAAACTGAATACGGGATTCCGATTGCCAACAAGCGGATTACTGTAACCCCGATTTCCTTGATCGCTGCAGCTTCGGGGGACAGCGACTACGTTAAGTACGCGGTTACCTTGGACAAGGCAGCCAAAGCAGTCGGCGTGGACCTGATCGGTGGCTTCTCAGCTTTGGTGCACAAGGGCTACCAAAATGGCGACCGGGTCTTGATCAAGTCAATTCCCCAAGCTTTAAAGGAAACCGAAAGAGTCTGCTCCAGCGTCAATGTCGGCTCAACCAGAAGCGGGATCAACATGGATGCCGTCAAGGAAATGGGGCAAATCGTCATTGAGAACGAAAAGATCAACCCGCTGAACAACGGCAACCTGGTCATCTTCTGCAACGCGGTTGAAGACAACCCGTTTATGGCCGGGGGCTTCCATGGGGTCGGCGAAAGCGATGTGGCTTTGAATGTCGGCGTATCCGGCCCTGGCGTGGTTAAGACGGCCCTGGAAAAGGTTAAGGGCGAATCCATGGACGTGGTTGCTGAAACCATCAAGCAGACGGCCTTTAAGGTTACCAGAATGGGCCAATTGGTGGGCCAGGAAGCATCTAAGCGCCTGGGCGTTGACTTTGGGATTGTGGACCTGTCCTTGGCGCCAACTCCTGCCCAAGGCGACTCAGTAGCCAACATTTTGGAAGAAATCGGCCTGGAAAGCGTGGGGACCCACGGGACCACGGCAGCTTTGGCCATGTTAAACGATGCTGTCAAGAAGGGCGGCATCATGGCCTGCAGCCATGTCGGCGGTTTGTCTGGTGCCTTCATTCCGGAATCAGAAGACGCCGGGATGATTGCAGCTGCTGAAAAGGGGATTTTGACGGTCGATAAATTGGAAGCCATGACCGCTGTTTGCTCAGTTGGTCTGGACATGATTGCCGTACCTGGCGACACGCCAGCTGAAACGATCAGTGCCATGATTGCTGACGAAGCGGCGATCGGGATGATCAACAACAAGACCACGGCTGTCCGGGTAATTCCAGTACCGGGCAAGGACGTGGGCGACTCAATTGAATTTGGCGGCCTCTTCGGCTATGCCCCGATTATGCCCGTTCACAAGGAATCAAGCGCGGCGATGATCAACCGCGGCGGTCGGATTCCAGCCCCAGTGCACAGCTTCAAGAACTAATTTTTTAGAATATATAGAAAAAGAACCGTACTACCATTTTTGGATAATACGGTTCTTTTTTGCATCTTAGTCAATCCGCTTAGCTAAAATCTCGTCAGCTTCCGGGGTAACTTCAATGGACTTCTGCCCGGTGTAGATGACAAAGCCAGGCTTGGCTCCGTTAGGCTTCTTGATCCGCTTGACTTGAATGTAGTCAACCGGCACGTGGGCGGAATTTTTGGCCTTGGAGAAGTAGGCAGCGATCTCCGCGCTTTCCTGGATGTCGCTGTCACTTGGCTGGCTGTCGGTCAAGATGACGTGGGAGCCAGGGATGTTCTTGACGTGGAACCAGTAGTGGTTCTTGTCAGCCTTCTTCAAGGTCAGCCAGTCGTTTTGCAGGTTGTTCTTACCGACTAAAACAGTTTTGCCGGAGCTGAGCTTGAACTTGTTCAGGCTCTTTTCGGTCAGCTTCGGCTTCCGGCGTTTCTTCTGTTCAGCTCTAAGGTAACCTTGGTTGATCAGCTCTTCCTTGATGGCTTCGACGTCTTCTGGGTCAGCGTTGTCGATTTCCGTTTGAACGGAATCAAGGTAGCGGAGGTTTTCTTCCGTAATCTCAATCTGCTCGGTCACGTGTTTGATGGAATCCCGCATCTTCTTGTAGCGCTTGAAGTATTTCTGGGCATTGCGCTGAGGGGAGAGAGCCGGGTCAAGTTTGATGGTCATGGGCTGGTTGCCTTCATAGTAGTTAGGCAGGTCGATTTTTTCCATGCCGGGCTTAACCTGGCTTAAGTAGGCGGTTAAAAGTTCCCCGGAGATTCTGAGGTTTTCGGAGTTTTCAGCGCTGTCCAGCTGTTTTTCCAGCTTCTTCAGCTTCTTTTGAAGCTTTTTGGTCTCATTAGTGACGACCCGGGTCACCTGCTGGGACCGCTGCTTGACCCAGTCCCGGTTGGCCTGGTAGGCGTAAAATTCGTCCAGGGCCTCATTAAGGTTGCTGGAGGAGCTTTCCTTGGTCATCTCCAAATGGTAAGGCAGGTAAGGGTAGATCCGCCGCTTGTGCTTTGGCGTCAAGAGGACGTAGGCCTTAGGGGAGGAGAACTGGTTGTAGAAAGTCTTCAGAGAAGAGAAGGAGTAGTCGTCTTCCAGGTAGCCAGTCAATTCTTGCCGGTCATCGCCGTCTAAGCCGTCCATTTGCTTGGCCAGGTCGACAGGGCTTGGGTAGTCTTTTTTCAAAGAAGAAAATTCTGATTCCGTTAAAGTAAAGCCATTGATGCCGGGAGTCAGCGGGGGCAGTTCATACTTGGCTTTAGGCAAGAGGAGGCGGGCCCGGTTTTCGTCGGGATTGATCCGCTTGAGCAAGTCGATAATCTTGCCGCTTTGCTTGTCATAGAGGATGACGTTGCTGTGCCGGCCCATCAATTCAACGGAGAGGATCAGCTGCATTTCGTCACCGAGTTCGTTGCGGTTGCTGAAAGAGAAGTTGACGATCCGGCTGAGGCCAACCTGGCTGATTTCCTGGAGGACTGACCCTTCCAGGTATTTACGCAGGACCATGACGAAGAGAGGAGCCACGTTAGGGTTGGAGAAGGACTCCTTGCTCAGGTAGAGGCGGGGATATTCGGGATTAGCAGAAATTAAAAGCTGCTTGTTTTTGCGGTCCTTCCTGAAGACCAGGACCAGGTCGTTGTTAAAAGGCTGGTAGATCTTGTGTAAGCGGCCAGCAGTAATCTCATCTTGTAATTCATTAAGCAGGCTATGAATAAATAAGCCGTCAAAAGCCATTGAGTACACCTCATTCGTAAATTGAAAATTGTTCAGTAAACTATTTTATCATAAAGTGCAGGCTTTATTGGATATCTTGATTGATCTGCCCAATAGTTATCCTATACACAAACAGGCATGATCAAGATTTTTTCTAGTTTAGCTGGGACAAGTATGCTATAATTTTCATGTTAAAACGTTAAATACGGAAGGATTAATATGAAGATCGCACTAGTTACCGACAGTACGGCCAATTTGTCCGCGGCCGAAATTGAAAAGTATAATATCAAGGTTATTCCTATTCCGATTTACATCGATAACAAGGAATACTTGGAAGGTATCGATATCACTTCTGAAGAGCTTTTTGAATCGCAGCGGAGCGGCTCCGGTTTCCCGACCACTTCCCAGCCGAAGATGGGGGACCTCATCACGACTTTTGACAATTTGAAGGATGAGGGTTACGAGGCGATCATCTATATTTGCCTCTCCAGCGGGATTTCCGGTTCCTACAGTACCTTGATGGGGATCGCGCAAAGCAACCCGGACTACCACTTGTACCCGTTTGACTCACAAATTACTGTCCGCCTACAGGGCTACCAAGTTCTGGCAGCAGCCAAGATGATTGAAAAGGGCAGCTACAGTCCCGAAGAGATCATTGCCAAGTTGGCTGAAATCCGGTCAACTGTCGACGAGCTCTTTATCGTTGATGACTTGAACAACTTGAGCCGGGGCGGGCGGTTGAGCAATGCCAGCGCCTTTATCGGGTCACTTTTGAACATCAAGCCTTTGCTGACTTTCAACGATGAAGCTAAGATCGTGGCTTACGACAAGGTACGGTCAATGAAGCGGGCGGTTAAGAAGATCGAACAAGAATCCCTGGAAAAGATCAAGTCATTGGACATCCCAGAAGACAAGCTGCGGATTTTGATCATCCAGTCAAATGACGCCGCACAGGCTGAAGAAGTCATGAACTACCTCAAGGCTGAAGTGCCAAATGCCGTCTTTGAAATGGACGAATTCAGCCCGGTTATCGCGACTTACCTGGGGGAAAAGTCAATCGGCATCACTTGGATGATTGACGTTGAACAGATGGAATTCTAGTTTTTAGAATTTGCTGTGTTCAGTTAAAAAATAAGATAATTTGGAAAATGAGAATCAAAAAGTGGGCCGTTATGGCCTTTTTTTGTGGTATTTTTTTGACGGGCTGCAACAAGCAGACCGCGTCATAAAGTAGCAAGCAATAGTTCAAATAAGAGCAGTCAAAGCAGCAAGTCTAGCGCTAAAAAGGCCAGCTGACGGAATTTAGGCAGCTGGCTAAGAAGGTCAAGATCGTGGATAAGTCCGGTCAAACTCAGCGCCTGTCTGACGGCCGGACTGGCTACTTTGCTATTCCTGCAGAAATGCAGGGGACCTGGTATTCTGTAAGCGACTATGATGACGAGACAACGCATACTAAGTACGTTTTTGGCCAGAGTACAATTTTTACTCAAGACGATAAGCATCATAACCGAAAATTAAAGCAAAACAGCGTCAGCAGGGAAAATCTGCTGACGCTGTTAGTTTTTATCTGGGAGATTATTTCTTGTGGGTCAAGAATCTGACGCGGGTAACAGCCGGGATCTTTTCCAAGTTGGCTACTACTTTGTCTTGGGTTTCCTGGCCGATCTCATCAATGTCGATCATGGTGTAGGCGTACTTGTCCTTGGCCTTGTTGACCAGGTTTTCAATGTTGATGCCCTGGTTGGCCAGGTAAGTAGAAATCTGCCCGATCATGTTTGGAATGTTTTTGTGAATTAAAGTGATCCGGTGGTCGCTTTCAAACGGTGCTGACACGTTCGGCAGGTTGACTGAATTAATAATGTTCCCAGTTTCCAAAAATTCAATAGTTTGCTTTGCCGCCATCCGGGCACAGTTGATTTCCGCTTCAATCGTTGATCCGCCGATGTGGGGCATGATAACGATGTCATCGTTGTGCAAAATCGTGGCCTCACTGAAGTCGGTGTAGTACTTGCCCAAACGGTGTTCTGCCAGGGCTTCAACGACAGCCTTGTTGTCAACGATCCCCAGGCGGGCAAAATTGAGCAAGATAGTGTTTGGCTTCATCTGCGCGATCTTGGCGTCAGCAATTAAACCGGTCGTTTCTTCGTTCTTTGGCACGTGCACGGTCACAAAGTCCGCGTCCTTAACGGCGTCAGCGATGCTGGTGGCCCGCTTGATATGGTCTGACAAGCGCCATGCGGCTTCAACCGTCAAGTATGGGTCATAGCCGACAACCTTCATCCCCAAATCAAGGCAGGCATTGGCTACCAGTGAGCCGATGTGGCCCAAACCAATCACGGCTACCGTCTTGCCCAGCAATTCAGTTCCGTTGAAGCTGGTCTTTTCCTTTTCTGTCCGCAGGGTGATGTCCGCGCCTGGCTTGGCGTTGGCTGACCAGTTGGCGGCGGCCACGATATTTCGGCTGGCGATGATCATAGATGCCAGAACCAATTCTTTAACGGCGTTGGCATTGCCGCCTGGTGTGTTGAAGACCACAGTCCCGTTTTCCAGGGCCTTGTCCAAAGGCACATTGTTGTAACCGGCCCCGCAGCGGGCGATGGCCTTCAAATTCTTGGGAAATTCATGGTCATGGAGGTCAACTGATCTGATAAGATAGGCATCTGGATTGTCAGTTTGGTTGATCCGGTAATTGTCGCCGAACTCGGCTAAGCCTTCTTTAGCAATGGCATTGTAAGTTTTAATTTGGTACATAGAGAATCCTTTCAAAAAATTAGTGCTTGGCGTCAAAATCTTTAATAAAGTCGCAGAGGGCTTCTACGCCTTCCAGCGGCATAGCGTTGTAGATGCTTGCCCGCATCCCGCCAACTAAGCGGTGGCCCTTCAAGTTAAGCAGCTGGTGGGCGGTAGCCTCTTTGACAAACTCCGCGTCCAGGTCAGGGTCGCCGCTGACAAAAGGAACATTCATGATTGACCGGCTATCTGGATCAACCTTGCTCTCAAAATTCTTGGACTCAGCCAGGCAGTCGTAGAGGAGCTTGGCCTTTTCCTGGTTGATGGCTTCAATACCGGCCACGCCACCTTTTTTCTTGAGCCACTTGAGGGCCAGGCCAGCCACGTAAATCTGGAAGACTGGAGGGGTATTCAAGGCTGATTCTTTCTTGGCTTCGGTAGCAAAGTCAAAAAAACCAGGCAGGTCATCGTGCTTAACCAAAAGGTCCTTTCTGATGACCAAAACGGTCAAGCCGGCAGGTGCCAGGTTCTTCTGAGCACCGGCATAGATGACAGCAAACTTGCTGAAGTCGTATTCCTGGCCCAGGAAATTAGATGAAGCGTCAGCTACCAGCGGGATGTTGCTTTTAGGAATTTGGTTGTCTCTGTAGGCCGTCCCCATGATGGTGTTGTTGGTGGTAATGTGGAGGTAGTCGTAGTCCTTGTCAAATTCAGTCGGAATTTCCGGGACAGCAGTGTAGTTGTTGTCCTTAGCACTAGCTACGATATCAACTTCCAGGCCTGGCACTTTAGCTCCGTCTTCTGCCGCTCTTTGAGCCCAATGGCCACTTTCTACGACGGCGATCCGGTGGTATTTGCGGGCCAGGTTCAAAGGAATCGTGGTGAACTGCTGGGTCGCCCCGCCGGTCAAGAAGAGGACGTCGTATTCTGCCGGGTCCAGCTTCATGAGTTCCAGGAGGTTGGCCTTGGTTTCCGCGTATAGGTCCTTGTAGAGGGCTGACCGGTGGGAGATTTCCATGACGCTCATGCCGCTGTGGGCGTAATCAGGTAAGTCTTGTTTGATTTGGGCAATGACTTCGACCGGCAGCATGGCTGGACCAGCCGCGAAATTGTAGCATGTCATAAGTAATAAATTCCTTTCTGAAAAAAACAAAGGGCACCCGCCTTGCGTGAGTGCCCTTTGCCATGAGATGTTATGTTGGAGTTGTTGTTTCGGCCTCACTGTTTTAAACTGTGCTGAAGGCCATCACAAATTGCAGCCTTCTTAAGTGGAAGAAGACTGGGAGGAGGAAAAAAGTGTATTTTGCATTTGTTCAATCTGTAAGGTAAGCATTTTTTCGCTCCTTTCGTGTGATTAATTTTATTATAAGGCCTAAATTAGAAATGTCAACAGAATTTTAATTTTGGTATAATATTTCTTAGCAAAGAAAAGAGAAAAAGAAAATCTAGCAACAATGGAGGAAGCGCATGACCACATTCTACTTTATCCGGCACGGGCAAACTTTTGCCAACAAATCGGGCCTGAAGCAGGGGACCATCAATACCCCTAACACCTACTTGACTGACCTGGGCAAGGAGCAGGCGCAAAAACTGGCCGACCAGTTCGATATCAGTAAATTTGACCGCCTTTTCGTTTCTCCCTTGGTCAGAACCAAGCAGACAGCAGAAATTTTGAACCAAAAAGCGGGCTTGCCGGTTGAAATAGACGACCGCCTGCTGGAAATTTCCTACGGGGACTGGGACGGGCAAAAGAACAGCGAATTGATGGCTGAATACCCGAATTACTTTTCTCCCTTGGTCAATGATGTGACGGAGGACTACGTACAAGCCGCCCCAAAGGCGGAAAGCTTTGCCCATGTGGAAATGCGGACGGCTCAATTCGTCGAGGAAATCAGCCAGAAGTATCCAGAAGACCAGATCGTGGTGGTGACTCACGGCTTCACGGTCAGATCTTTTGCCATTAACGCTACGGGCGGGCAGGGCCTGCGGATCCTGGAACCAGACAACTGCTCCGTCACTAAGATCCTGGTTGACCCCCTGTCATTTAAGCAGCACCTAGTCTACTACAACCGGACTGTGACTGGCTTTTAGTAGGATTGTTTTTAACGATACAGAAAAAACGGAACCGCTTGGTTCCGTTCTTTTATTTGATCTTTATGTCGTGTCACCGAAATGGTAACAAATTAAGATGAGAGCAGCTTTCGCCGGTTAAATTTCGTTGATCCCGATCCGGTTCATTTTCTGGTCACGGATGGTCAGTTCTTCTTCAGTTTCCCCGACGCCAACCCCGCAGACCGGCAAGAAGCCAGTTGGCAGGTCAAGCTTGACGACTGTTTCCGGGTGGGCAGCCAAGGCAGCTGCCGCGCCAAAGAGGTAGCAGGCCCCCAGGCCCTTGTTTTCAGCAGCCAAAACCATGTTGTGGGCAATAATCCCGGCACTGGCATAGGCCATTTCATTCCGGTCCTTGGCGGAAACCAAAATCAAGGTTGGCACCCCGTACAAGGGATGGGATTCCAGGTCGCCAAACATCATGGCTGCTTCCTGGTCGATTTCCTTCAAAAGCTTCGGGTCGGAAATAACCGTCAGCTGGTAGTTTTCGTATAAGCCGCGGGCTACTGGTGCCAGTTCAGCCGCTTCAATGATCTTCTTGACCTGCTTCTTGTCAGCAGGCTTGCCCGTATAAGTCCGGACTGACTTGCGTGTTTTCAACAATTTCGTAAACTTCATGGATGATATTCCCTCCTGTCAGTCTAACAAAACACATGTCTGTCGATTCCTTAGCTAGATTATACCGCAATCGTCTCCGAAAACGGTTGAAAATAGTTTTAAACTTTTTCTTTAAAAAATTTACCTGCTTTTTCGGCAAAAAAGCTTGACTTGACCGGCAAAAGTCTTTATAGTTAAGGAAACATATGAATGACCTTTAAATTTAGTCCCGTGAGGCTAAGAAGGCAGCTCAAATTTCAGACATAAACGAAGATTTCTTGATAAATATTCGGATTGGCAAGAAGGCCGGGGAGGAAGCTTTCCGGGCAGTTTAAGTAGACTTTGAGAGACCATTTTAGACACGGAGACTGAGTGTTTAAAATGGTCTTTTTGCTTAAGTTATTTTCGAAGGGATGCCAAATCATCATGACCACTGTTACCCAAAACCAAGTCGTTGTCGAAACTGAAGACAAGCAAGACAACCTTCTGCGCCTGCCATACTTTGTCAGCGTTGAACAACTGAGCGCCGACGACGTATTGCACCTGCTGCAAAGAGCCCAATACTTCAAGAACGGCGGGGAAGTACCAGCTTTGAACCGGCCGATCTTCTGCACCAACATGTTCTTTGAAAACTCAACCCGGACCCACACCAGCTTTGAAGTTGCTGAAAGAAGGCTGGGCCTCACGGTTATCCCATTTGACCCATCCCACTCCTCAGTCAACAAAGGGGAAAACCTCTACGACACTGAACTGACCATGGCATCTCTGGGCATCGAACTCAGCGTGATCAGACACCCGGAAAACGCCTACTACAACGAAATCATCCACCCAAAGGAAGGCCAGCACCTGCAAATGGGCCTAGTCAACGCTGGTGACGGTTCCGGCCAGCACCCATCTCAAAGCATGCTGGACATGATGACCATCTACAACGAATTTGGCCACTTCGACGGCTTGAAGATCATGATCGTCGGTGACTTGACCAACTCCCGGGTTGCCCGGTCAAACATGGAAATCCTGAACACCCTGGGCGCTGAAGTCTACTTCTCAGGTCCGGAATACTGGTACGACGCTGAAGAATTCAGCAAGTACGGCACTTATGTCAAGAACATTGACGACGAAATTCCGGAACTGGACGTCTTGATGCTGCTCAGAGTTCAGCACGAACGCCACAACGGGGCAGAAGCCAAGACTGAACAGCTCTTTGACGCCAAGGACTACAACGCTGCCTACGGCCTTAACCAACGCCGCTACGACATGCTTAAGGATGACGCCATCATCATGCACCCGGGCCCAATCAACCGCGGGGTTGAATGGGACGGTGATCTGGTTGAAGCACCTAAGTCCCGCTACGCTGTCCAAATGCACAATGGGGTCTTTGTCAGAATGGCCATGATCGAAGCTGTTCTGCGCGGCCGTAAGTTGGGAGGCCTTGAATAATGGCCATTTTGCTGAAAAACGGCCTGGTTTACCAGGAAGGCGAATTTATCAAAGAAGACGTCTTGATCTCCGGCAGCAAGATCCAAGCGATCGGTCTGGATTTGCCGGAAGAGGGTGCTGAAGTCTACGACTTAAAGGGCAAGCTCCTGGCACCTGGCTTAGTGGACATCCACGAACACTACAGAGAGCCGGGCTTTACCTACAAGGAAACCATCAAGACGGGGTCTCAGGCAGCAGCCCGGGGCGGTTTCACCACGGTCTGCACCATGCCTAATGTTGACCCGGTCCCAGATGACCTGGAAACTTTTGAAAAGCAGGTTGCTTTAAACGAAGCCAACAGCTGCGTCCACCTCAAGCAATACGGGGCCATCACTGAAGACTTGACCAGTGATAAGGTAGTCGACATGGCAGCCTTGAAAGATGCGGGGGCTTTTGCTTTCAGCAATGACGGCCACGGCATCCAGCAGGCAGGCACCATGTATGAAGCCATGCAAGAAGCTGCCAAGGTCGGCCTGGCCATCTGTGAGCACATCCAAGATGACTCTCTTTACCATCATGGGGTGATGAATGCCGGCAAGAAGGCAGAAGAACTCGGCCTGCCAGGCATCCTGGGAGTCAGTGAATCAGCCCAGCTGGCCAGAGACCTGGTTTTGGCCCAGGCTACCGGCGTTCACTACCATGCCTGCCACGTTTCTACCAAGGAAAGCGTGGAACTGATCCGGATCGCAAAGGAATACGGAATCAATGTAACCGCGGAAGCCGCTCCGCACCACCTGCTTTTGAGCGAAGAAGAGATCGACGGCAACAACGGCTACTACAAGATGAACCCGCCGCTTAGATCAAAGGAAGACCAGTTTGCCTTGATTGAAGGGATGCTGGACGGGACGATCGACTTGATCGCGACTGACCATGCTCCGCACAGCCGGGAAGAAAAGGCCGGCGACATGCGGAAGGCTGCCTTCGGGATCATCGGCAACGAAACGGCTTTTGCCTGCCTTTACACCAAGTTCGTCAAGAGCGGGCAAATGGACTTGAGTCTGCTTTTGGATCTCATGAGCTACCAGCCAGCCAAGCTCTTTGGCCTGGATGCTGGTGTCCTGGCTCCGGGCAAGGAAGCTGACCTGGCCGTCTTTGACCTGGACCACGCTGAAAAGCTGACCGAAGAAGACTACCTGTCCAAGGGGGTCAACACTCCTTTCACCGGCCAGGAAGCCTACGGGATGACTGCCTTGACTTTTGTCAGCGGCAAGCTGGTTTACAAGAGCAAACACTTTGTCGACTAGGCAGATAGCCAAAATAACATTTTTACCACAGAAGAAAATAACTAGCAAAAGACGAAAAGAAGTCCTTCTCTAATCAGAGGAGGACTTATTTTGTTTGGCGCTGGCATTGAGGGCAGCCCGCTGTTCTCTTTGGTCAACGTGGGTGTAGAGGTCGGTGGCAGATGTGCCTTTTTGCCCCAGCTGCTGGGCAACCATGACCTGGTCCTTGGTGGCCTGGTAGAGTTCAGAAGCGACCGTGTGGCGGAGCTTGTGGGGAGTGAGGGGATGGCCGAAGGCGGAAGAATACTTGCCAACCATTTTCTCAATGGCATTGGTCGTCATCCGCCGGCATTCCTGGTGGTAGCTGGTTAAGAAAAGGGCCTTGTTAGTGCTTGGGGCCTGGTAGCGGTCTGCCCGGATTGCCAGGTACTTTTCCAGGTAGGGGAGGGTCCAGTCAGCAACTGGCACTGAGTCTCTCTGTCCGCCCTTCCGGGTGACATCTAAAGTTGCCTCTTTTAAGTTGAGGTCCTTCATGTCAACCCCGGCGCATTCAGAAACCCGGATTCCCGTGCCTAAGATCAAAGCGATGACGGCCATGTCCCGTTCCTTGTTTTGCTTAAAAGAAGAAAGGGCGCGGCCGCTGCAGAGGCCGGCAAATTTTTGGTCCAAAAAGTCCATGAACTGGTATTTTAAGTCGCCAGTGTACATATGGGCTTCTAAGGCATGGGCCCGGTAGTTCAAGGTGCTTGTATAAGGAAGGGAATTGATCTTGAGCATGACATTGCGGTCAAAATAAGGCTCGCCATTGTTCTTGTCAGCCGTGATCGTCAAGTACTTGTACAAGGAGCGCAGGGCGTTGAGGGACCGGTTGACGGTCGTCGGGGAGTTGAGGTGGCCCTGCTTGTTCTTGCTGTGCTCCAGTTTGTCCAGGTAGAGCATGACATCGCTCCGGCTCAATTTTTCCAGGTCGCTTGGCAGCACTTGGCTGGGGCTTTTCGCCTGGGTCAAATTTTCAGCGATCAGCCAGGAGAAAAAGCGGCGGATTTCCGTTAAGTACTGGTAGCTGGTGGTCAGAGAATGGCGGGTTTCCAGCTGGTATTCCTTGACGAAGTCCGGCATCTGGGCCATTTCCCGGTCGATGAGGGAAAGGTATTTCTTGGTTTCCATAGGTCTCCTTATTCTTCATCCAAAAAGTGGTTCTTGTACTCGGCTTCAATAACGGTCAGCATTTCTTCCGGTGACTCCTGGCAGCCCCCGTCCAGCCACAGTTTGATGATGGCAGTGATGCCGGCTTTAAAGAATTCACTGTGGTAGGCAATATATTGGTTATCATAGAGCTTTTTAGCCAGTTCCTTGTCGTAATAAGTGATCTTGTAGTCCTCGTCAAAGCCCAGCTTGAAGTAGGTCTTGTAAAAATCCGGCCGCTTTTTCACATCATTAAAAAGCTTCAGATAGTTGTCCCGGCTTGATCCCCGGCTGTCTTTGAAGAGATCGGCGTAGTCCTTGATCATGTGGGCCCGGATTTGGTCGACCAGGTCATAGACGTCCAGGTAGTTGGCGTAGAAGCTGGACCGGTTGACATGGGCCAGCTTGCAGATCTCCGTCACGGAAATCCGGTTGACTTCCTCGGTCTGGATCAGCTGAATAAAGGCTTTTTCAATTTTGACCTGCGAGTTTTTCATTTTCGTGTCCATTTTTCCTCCAGAAAAATATCATAATCCAACAGAAATGGTAAAATTGATGACTGCTTTTTGCCTCTGGCTCAATTATACTAAAAACAAGTCAAGCCGACAGCTGTTGAGTTGATTATTAAGTTACAGATATTTTAGATTACGAGGAGCAAAAACATGAAAAAAGATACTTTATTGGAAATCATTTTGGGAACAATTGGCGGTCTGGTCTTCGCGATGGGGATGTGCATGTGTCTCATTCCTGAATGGAACTTGTTCAGAAACGGCGTGATCACCGCGATTGTCGGCTTTGTAATCCTGCTTTTGATCATCCCGGTTTACCGGAAGTCACATCCGAGAAAGCCGCATGGACCGGTTGACTGGGGAATCGTTTTTGCCTGGGTGATCGGAATTGCCGGGGCCTTGCTGATGGGTTTCGGTATGAGCAAGGTGATGGCAGGCACGCCAAATCAAAGCGACTTCTTCCAAGGGCTTGTTTTCGGCGTAATTGGCCTGGTGGTCTGCGTCTTGGTTTACCCAGTCTACTCATACTTTGGCAATAAGAAGTAATTTTTGAAACGGAACGAAGGGGGAGGGAAGAATGAAAGACAAGGGAATAATCTACCGCTTTTTCCATCCGGGAAAGCTGGCGCTGCTGATCATCTGCTCTTCAGCAGCGCTTTTTTTAACAGCCGTGTTCAGATTAGGTTTAAAGAAAACGATGTGGGCCCAGCCGGCATATTGGTACTCCCTTTATGCCTTGATCATTTTGAAGTGCCATAGAAAAGTTAGACATTTTAGAAAATCTTAAATAGTTGCCATTACACGATCTCTGTATTTTACAGGGGTCGTGTAATTTAGTTTATTGGACCGTCTGATGTTGTTAAACCAATATATGTAATCTTCAAGTTCTTGTTGGACTTCCTCCAAAGAATGCAATTTAACTCGATTTAGTCTCTCGCGTTTCATTAAGTTGAATATAGTTTCACCTGGTGCGTTATCGTGACAGTTTCCCTTCCTGGACATACTTTGAACTAATTCCATCTTTTCCAAGCGGGCTTGGTAGGTTGGGCTTTGATACTGAGAACCTTGATCAGAATGGATAACTGGGTGGGAGTAAGCCGGTAGTTTAGTTTCCAATTCACCTAGCATACCCAATACTAAATCCATGTCGGGGGAGTAGCTGGCAGTACATGCAAGGATCTCCAAAGACGCCTCATCCACTACAAGAGAGATATAAACTTTCTTACCATTAGTTAGTGTATATTCCGTAATGTCGGTATGGAGAACATGATACGGCCTTTCTTCATCGAAGTGCTGCTGAAGAAGGTTATCAGCTACTTTTCCTACAGTACCCTTGTAGGAGCTGTATTTCGCAGTTCTCTTGTGATATAGCTCGGTCTTCAGACCGATACTGCGCATCAGTTTACGCACTGTTTCCATCGCTAATTTAACGCCCTTGTCACGCAGAGCAGCCCACATTGGACGGTAGCCATACGTGCCTTGTCCTTCGTTGTAGTATATGTCTTTGATAAGCTCTTTTACTTCGGCGTACTTATCCTTCTTAGCAATTCTTTTAAGGTTGTCGTAATAAGTCTTACGATTGAGATTAAGAGCTTTAAACAGCTGTTTTAACTGAAATTCTGGGTGGTCTGCCCGGATATCACAAGTTATCTGTGTCTTTTGTCGATTGGATAGCGTGGATACCGGGCGGCCACTTTTTTTGCGATAATGAGCTCCAATTCTAATTCTTTGATTCTGGCATCTTTTTCTAGAAGTTTGGCCTCATATTTCTGCTTATCAGTTAGAGTTCCTATTTGCTTATTACGCTTGGCTTTCTCGGCCTTCTTGGTCTTCTTAGGCATCTTAGCGGGTCTACTTTTCTTGACAGGAAGGAGCGCCTCTGGGCCATCTTGCTGGAACTTCTTAGTCCATGAATACACTTGTGACGGACTAATATTGAATTTAGCAGCTACCAGATTACGTCCTTCATCGGATTTTAGATAGTAGCTTACCACATCCAACTTAAAGTCAACAGAGTATTCTCTTTTGGTTCGCTTAACTTTTAAGCTTTCCAATCCATTGAGTTCAGCGGCTTTCACCCACGTGCGAATTATTGATTCAGCGATATTATACTTTTTGCTTAATCCATTGCATGAGTTTCTGCCGTTAAGATAGTCAGAAACAATTTGTACTTTTAGTTCAGATGAATATTTGGTCATAAAAATACCCCACAATCGTTAGATGTCTATGTCTAACAATTGTAGGGCACTTCATTTTTATCATTGCTTTTGCAGAGGCCTGCAAAAAGATCAACCGCTTGGTTAAGGAAAAAAGCCGGGCCTACCGCTTTTACCAGGACAATCTCAAGGCCTTTCATAAGTGGAGCTTGATTTTGGGTCTGGCGGGAAATTTTGCCTACGGGATTCTGAAACTTATGGCTGGTTTTTATTACCAGTCCTGGTGGTTTGTGACTTTAGCCGGTTACTACCTGCTCTTGTGCTTGATGAAGGTGACCCTGCTGGTCGATTTTAAAGCTTCTTTGAAAAAGCAGCTGGCCCGCTTGAAGCATGTTGGCATCACTCTTTTGATCATGGATGTATTTTTAGCGGGGATCATCATTTTGATTGTCAGTGCCCACCAGGTCTTTTACTATTATGGCTATGTGATTTACCTAATGGCCATGTACGACTTCTACTTGATCGTCAATGCCTTTGTCAGCTTTTTCAAATACCGGAAAAATTCGGAACCGGTCATTTTTGCCAGCAAGTGCATCAATTTGACGGTGGCCATGATTTCAATGATTTCCCTGGAAGTCGCCATGATTTATACTTTTGGCAGCAATGACACGGGTCTCAAGACCGTGATGACCTTGAGCATGGGCTTCCTTGCCGTTATCATCAATTCCATTATGGCGGTTTCCTTAATCATCCGCTCAGACAAAAATTCTTAAGCAGTTTGACTGTCTTTCAGCCAGACGGCTTTTTGCTTGCAAAAGCGCTAAAATAGAGCTGATTCTTAAAAAATGAAAGAGGCAGAAAAATGCTCAAGTTTATTACAGCCAGCGACAGTTTCAAAGAAAGCCTGTCAGCCAAAACGGCCTGCCAAGCTATGGCCGACGGGATCAAGCGAGTCTTTCCAGATGCTGAGGTAGTTCAGGTTCCCATGGCCGATGGGGGCGAGGGGACGGTCGATGCAATCTTGTCTTGCATCCCCGGGGAAAAAGTGGAAAAGGAGGTTACCGGTCCCGATGGCAGAAGGGTCTTGGCCAGCTATGGGCTGATCAATGACGGGAAATGCGCGGTAATCGAAACGGCAGCGGCCAGCGGCCTGGCCTTGCTTGCGAAAAAGGACCGCGATCCAATGACAGCGACCACTTTTGGGACCGGGGAGCTGGTGCTTGACGCGTTAAGGCGGGGCGTCAAAAGGATTATTGTTGGCCTGGGCGGGAGCGCGACTAATGATGGTGGTGCCGGCCTGGCCCAGGCTTTAGGGGTTAGGTTTTTAGATAAAAATGGCCAAGAGCTGCCTTTTGGCGGAGGAAGTTTAGACCAGTTAGCCAGAATTGATGCCAGCGGCTTGGATCCCCGCCTAAAAGAAGCAGAAATCATCCTGGCCAGTGACGTGACCAATCCTTTGACTGGACCCAATGGGGCCTCGGCGGTTTTCGGCCCGCAAAAGGGGGCGGATAAGGAGATGGTCCAAAAGCTTGATGCAAATCTTCATCATTACGCGGCTGTGATCAAAGAGCAAGTTGGGAAAGACGTTGAAAACTTGCCTGGCAGCGGGGCAGCTGGTGGCCTGGGAGCAGGCTTTTTGGCCTTCAGCAATTGCCAGATGAAGGCAGGCGCTCAGATTGTGATCGAGGAAAGCCATTTGGCGGAAAAGATGCGGGATGCTGACTATGTCTTTACGGGCGAAGGCGGGATTGACTTCCAAACTAAGTTCGGCAAGACACCCTATGCCGTGGCCCAAGTTGCCAAAAAGTTTGGCCTACCGGTTTTTGCCCTGGCTGGCCAGGTCGGAGACGGAATTGACAGCTTATATGAAGCAGGCTTTACGGGGATTTTTGGTATCCTGCCAGGCGTCTGCAGCCTGCCGGAAGCTTTAGCAGGCGGAGGAGAAAAATTAGCCCAGACCAGTGAAAACGTAGCCCGGGTGATTAAGGCTGCCAGAGCAAATTTACAGTAAAGGCTTACTGTTAAGGAAAAATAGTCTTTTTTGCCCATTTTGGTAATTTTTTTCGCATATACCCTGCCATTTTTTGGTTCAGTATAAAAACTTGTGTAAATGACTGAGAGACTTAGGAAGCTTTCCGCGATAGTTCCATTAACCGCAGGAAGAAGTATTCATCATCTGGATACCCATACCCTTTACGTCTCTCGGT
>Ga0214925_100170_pt1 | contig 53112 bp, 26 predicted proteins | sample Stichaenrichment_FD_168299 | JGI IMG/M metagenome (GOLD analysis project Ga0214925, IMG submission 168299) | Xylose enriched microbial communities from anaerobic bioreactor in Madison, Wisconsin, United States - 63SRT | ecosystem: Engineered > Bioreactor > Anaerobic > Unclassified | place: USA... | reverse complement strand
GAATTCCCGATAGCATATCCAATAAGGTTTTAGAGAATTTTGAAGCTGTAGAGGGAAGACTTAAAGTTTATAAATTATTTGATTCAGAGATTTATGTTGGAAAGACGGATAATTCCGATGCTGTAAAATCCATATTTGATGAGAAGTATTTCTATGCCGCATTTATCGGAACACCTAGACCTAATGAACAGCATCGTTTGGATATCTTAAACGAGGTTGTAAAGCATGATCCTAAGGTAATTGTATTATTCCCTGGTCTTGCAAATACCATAAATATGGCATTAGATAGAATTAACCAATTGGAATATGATGGTGAGGTTTATACTGCACATAATCTTGATGAGCTAATTGAATATGTTGCTGAGTTTGCCCATGAGGACTATATATTTATTGGTGGTAATGGCCAGGAGATAATTATAACAATTCAGGAAAGACTTGAAGAGCTATGTAAGGTCTGTAATTAGTGACATTTTAAATATTAATTGATTTAATTAAATGAATTATTTAGCATGTAATTGGTGATTTTTTAAAGATTACTTATATTTAAATTAATAAAATATTAAATAATAAAAGTTTAATTTAATTTTTAAACTATCATTGCCCTTAAATGGATAGAAATAATAAAAAATTAAATTTATAATTTAATATTATTCATATTTATCGAATTGTTACTATAATCACCTTAAAATCGGTCATGATTTCTAATCATGACATATTTCAATAGGTATCAATTAAGGAAAATCAAATTTATAATAATATCACATATTTTTTTTAAATATGTATTAAAATGTATGAGGATCAATTGATAATCCATATTTTTTTAAATATATATCAAAGATTGATTATCATATATGTTAAAAAATATTAAGGTTGTAGTTTAATGGAAAGTGAAGAGTTTTTTAAAAGTTTAGAAAATGGTGTAGTGGTTCTAGGGGGCTGCGGTACAGTTGGAAGTTTAATTGCAAGAATCTTGGCATGTCATGATTATGATGTAACAATTATTGACAGTGCCCCTGAGTCTTATCTTAGCCCAATATTTAAAAAAGAAGGAATTCATCTTAGATTAGGTGAAGAATTAGATGATGATTCATTTAAAGGTAAATCCGCTATATTTGTAGCGCCAAGTCTTTTAAAGAATGATTATTTCACCACAAAATTAAACAACTTTAATAAATCCAAATTGCCAGTTTATTCCATTGATGAGATTCTCGAATTCTTCTCACCAGATAAACCTGTAATAGCTGTTACCGGTACAAATGGTAAAAGTACTACAACCCATGCCCTAAAACATATTTTCCAGGTAAACGGGTATAAGGTACCCTCACATGGTCTTCGTATACAGGGTAATAGTGAATTTATTCCGGCGTTACAATCCCGTTTGGATGGGGATATAAGTGTTTTGGAAATCGGAACCTTTGGAAGAAGAGGTGAAATTAAACGTTCTGCAACTAATTCCCATGTAAATACTGCAGTTATAACTAACATCACCCATGACCATTTAAACAATGGTACTTTTGAAGATTACATAAACTGTAAAAAGGAAATGATTGAGGTCGCAGATAATTTGATATTGGATGGCGATGATCCCATATTGGTTGATTTACAGTCACGGTTTACAGACAAAAGATTCTATTTCTTTGGAATTAAAGATGATGAAAACCCATTATTTGACGGCAAATATTATAGGGACTGTCCTAAATGTGGTAAAAAATTAAAGTATGATGTTAATTATCTTAGAAGTTTAGGGGAATTCGATTGCTCATGCGGATTTAAAAATCCTGAATTGGATGTATATGCTACCAATATCAGAATTATTAAGGAGGGCAATACCACTAAGACCAAATATACAATACATTTTGCCGATGAGGCAAGGGATATAACATTGCCTCATAGCGGTATTCATAATGTTTATAATTCACTTGCAGCGGCATGTGCAGCTTGGGTTCAAGGTCTGGATATAAATGGTATAGTTAAAGCTATTGAATCATTTAAGGGAGTACCTGGTAGATTGGAATATATTAATGATGATCCTACCATAATAATTGACTTTGCCCATAATCCTGCAGGTGTTGAAACTATTATAAAGACTGTCTTGAAACTTAAAACGGAATCTAATAATATAATTGTGATTAATACAATCTCATCTGAAAGTGGCCGTCAGGGTGATGAGGCAATCGCAAAACTTTTATCTGATGTGGATACTGTAATACCGGTTTCTACCCCATCTAGTAAGATGGCTAGATACATTGATACCAATGTATTACAAATAAAAACACGGACTAAATTTAATAAAACCGGTACCATTGGTTCCTCTCCAGAACAGGTAGAAGAGGGTTTAAGGTTAGGTTTAAAAATTGCTGAATCCGATGACATTATCTTGTTAATTGGTGAGGCAGGTGTTAAATATGCAAAACCTGCTTTAAACAAGATTTTATTTGAGAATGTTAGGGGAAGTAATTAGATGGATGCTTTAGACAGGATTTTATTTGAGAATGTTAAGGGAAATTATTAGATCTTGTTTATTTTTATAATTTTTTTTTATTAATATGGGTTGATTATATGGTCAGTGCAGTTGTTACCGGTGCAGGTTTAAATTCAAGAATGCGTAGTGATTTAAGGAGTTTAGATTTACCAATTAAAAATAAATTAACACTTCCACTAACTAAAGTCAATAATACTCAAAAAACTATTCTTGAGTTAACATTAGACAATGTATTAAACTCAGGAGTAGGTGAATGTATTTTAGTACTTGGTCATTATAAAGATGAAATAATTAACTCTTTAAGTGAGGAGTATCTATCAAAGATAAAAATTGTTGAAAATAAACCTCACGATGTAGGTCTCTCAACATCATTATACAATGGTTTGTCACATCTTAAGGGGAAATTTGCATTATGTGTATCAGGTGACCAGCCTACAATATCATCAACAACATATAAGAACATGATTAATGTTTTCTTTAATTGGGAGGATTGCGAAAAATCTATTTCCTTCTTACGCCGTAGAGAATGTGGTCCGTTAGACAATGCCATTGGATTAGGAATGCCATTTGTAGCTTCAAAAAATCTTTTAATACCTTATCTTGAAAATACTGACTCAAATTTAAATCCTATTTTAAGGGAAATATTTGATAGGCAAATTAAGTTTTATGGGGTTAAAGAGCAATTTGACTTAGAACTTGTAAACATTAATCATTATACTGACTATCAATTTGTAAAAGAGAATTTGGATATAAAAAATTATTATTATTATTAAGTTTATTTTTCTAATTTTATTAATTTTCAAAATTCTATAAAACATTGATTCTTTTTTGTATAATATTTAGTTTCAATTTTCCTTCTATTTTATTTGATCGTGATATTAAATTTAATCTTTTTTGTATAATTGAGATATTTAATTCTAACATTAATATTAATTTGTTTATTTAAGTTTTATTATAATATATTTTTTACCTAATTGCCCTTAATTTTTCAAAGATAATATCTTTTATTTTTTAAAATGACTTATTTAAATATGTTTGTTTTTATTTAATTTTATTCTTATTAATTTTTTTTAAAACTTTAAACATTTATATTTATTTTTATCTGTTAAAAACCAGTAGATTTCTGTTTTATTTTTTCTTATTTTTTTCATTCTTCCTATTTATTCTAGCAAATTGTATAAAAATTGAAAATGTTTAAATATTTATTTTTTATTAACTTTTAATTGATGATTATTTTTCAATTAATCATTTTTAAAATATAAGGAGAGGTGAAAATGTGAAAAGAAGATTGTATATCATATTGCTTATAATATTGTTGATTTTTGTATGTATTGGTTCTGTTTCGGCTAGTGATTTCTCATCAACCAACTCATCAAATCTATTAGCTTATAATTCAACAGACAATGCTAATATTTTATCAGAGGATAACGAGTATGGTACTTTTACTGATTTAAATACGCTTATTAATTCAAGTAGTGAAGGTTCTACTATTAATCTTGATAAGAACTACAAATATTCACCATCTACCGATGGGAATTATATAAATGGAACACATATTTATACCTCAATTACAATTAATGGTAACAATCATGTTATTGATGGTTCTAATATTGCAAGGGCATTCAATATCAGTTCCGGTAATGTGGCTTTCATTAATTGTGTTTTCACTAATTGTAAGGGAATTTATGGTGGAGCTATTTACTCAGATGATTCAATTGCCTCAGTTGATAATTGTGTTTTTACAAACAACAATGCCTCTGTTTGTGGTGGTGCTGTTTATTCAAATTCCATTGGGTCTATTACCAATTCAAAGTTTGTAAATAATACCGCAAATAATTACGGCGGTTCTGTATATGTAGATAATGGTGATATAAGTTATTTGACCAATGATTCATTTGTTAATTGTTCTGCATCTTTAGGTGGAGCTATTTATAATAACAATGGAAATGTTGGTTCAATTACTAACTGTACTTTTGATTCACTTAAATCATATGGTCCTGCTGCTGCAATTTATTGTAATGGTAATATCAGTTCATTAATTAATAGTTCCATAAGTAATTCCTCATCTAATAGTTATGGTATGATATCTTATTCTGGAAACTTTGGTGATATTGCAGGATGTAATTTTACGAATATTAGATCTGGAAGTACTGGTGGTATACTTTATAATTCCAGACCGGGTATAATTGGTTCTATAAAGGATTCTAACTTTAAAAATATTAGTTCACTTATGGGAGGAGCTGTTTATGGTCCATATACGAATATTAGTTCTATAGATAACTGTACTTTTGTTGATATCAATTGTACTGCTCCAGGTAGTGCTATCTACAATTATAACTCTAAAATTGGTAGTATAACCAATACTGTATTTAATAATTGTAAAACTAATTCTGTTGGTGGTGCTATTTATACTGGTAATATCAGTGCAATTATTAATTCTACATTTAATGACACTAGATCTACTGCTCCAGGTGGAGCTATATATGCAAGTGATGAAATAGGTTCAATAATTAACACTACATTTACCAATATTAATGGGTCATCCTCCGGTGGTGCTATAAATGTTTATGGTAATATCAGTTTATTAGATAATGTTACTTTTAGTAATATTACTTTTAATTACGGTCCCGGTGGAGCTATTAACAGTGGAAATATTGGTCTTATAAATGATTGCAGTTTTGTTAATATTGATCCCTCATCTACAGGTGGAGCAATTAGTGTAAATGGAAATATAACTTCTATAAACAATACAAAATTCATTAATACGTCCTCTGGTGGTCCTGGTGGAGCGATTTACTCAGGTCAAATTGGATCACTGTATAACTGTACATTTTTAAATACATTATCAAATAGTACTGGTGGGGCAGTATCTGTAAATTCAATTGATTCTGTAGTTGATTGTAGTTTTACTAATTTGTCATCCAAATATCCTGGTGGAGCAATATTTTCACAAAGTATAGGTTCTGTTTCAAATACTGCCTTTAACAATTTAGTTTCTTATATGGGGGCTGCAATATATTCCCGTATTATTGCTAATATAAGTGATTCAGTATTTAATAATGTTACTGCCTTAAATGCCCCTGGTGGAGCAATATTTGCAGATAATATAAGTTCTATCTTAAATTGTATATTTAATAATACATCCGCCACACATATGGGTGGTGCTATATATTCAGCCTATATTGATCTAATCAATAATACTAGCTTTATTAATGGCTCTTGTCTTAACGGTAGTTATAATTTAGGCGGTGCTATATGGTCATCAAATATCAGCACCATTTCAAACTGTAACTTTACAAATAATACTGGTAGTTTAGGCGGTGCAATCTATACAAACTGTGCGAATATTACAAACTCCAATTTTGCTGATAATATGGCAGATAATGGTACTGTTTATGGATTGAATATTAATGTGGATAACTGTAACTTTACAAATAATCATGCAAATGAATATGGAAGTGGTTTATACTTTGTCTATTCAAATAACACAGTCAGCAATTCAATATTCAGCAATAATCATGATCCATCTGATTCAACAATTTTCAATAACGCTAATTTAACATTAAATAAAAATACTATTGATAACGGTAAATTTATTTATAATAATGGAACTATTAAAAGTCCCATTACTGTTAATGTAGCAAACTATACCTGTTTCCCTGGTACAAACCTTAAATTAATTACAATAATTAATGATGATAATGGTAATCAAATTGTTGCAGGGGATTATAATTATACAGTAAATGGCGCTACTTTTGCGCCTGATGACATCTACTTTAATAAGTCTTACATTGCACCTATGGAACTTGGTTCCTATCCAATTGATGTTGTATATGGAAATGGTACAGACATAACCTATAACTATGGTGTTATAGATGTTGTTTCATATAGTGTTGACAATGTTAGCTATGGTGAGGACGTAAATGTTATTGTTCAAGTTCCAGAAAATGCTACCGGTACAGTCTCAGCAGAGATAAATGGTGAAGTTTACACTGGAAATATTGAAAACGGTATATCCAATATTGTAATTAAAGGATTAAATGCTGGTAATTATACTGCTCATTTAATTTATAATTCTCCTGGATATAACCCTAAAAATGTTTATTTAAACTTTACAATATCAATGGTTAATTCCACCGTTGATGTTTCTGCAGATAATATTTCCTATGGTAAGGATGGAATTATAAATATTAAAGTTCCTTCTGATGCTACTGGTAATGTTACTGTTGTTGTTAATGGTGTTGATTATAGTGTTGGAATTAGTAATGGTTCTGGTGTTTTATCTGTTTCTGGATTAGATGCTGGCAATTATACTGTTGATGTTAGATACAATGGTGATAACAACTATTATCCGTCAGTTAACTCAAGTAACTTCACTGTATTTAGCAACATTACAAATAATACTAATAATTCAGGAAAAAACACTACAAATAATATTACAAATGATACTGTAAACAATGATAATGGCTCTAAAATTATAGATTCTGATGATAATACTTCTACAGTAAAAAATCATGTTAAAACTAGTTATAATACTGGTTATCCATTTATTGCATTAATACTTGCAATATTTGCAATTTTAGGATTTGGATTTAAAGATAAAAAATAGTCTAATTTAGACATTGTAGTTTAATATTATTGAAATTTATCAATAATTTATTTAATTTATATATTAAATAAAAAATTACATTTTTTTATCTTCTATTTATCTTTTTTTATAATTGGTGAATATTTCTAATTTAATACTTCTTTTTTAAATTTAATTTAAGGAATTAATCATTTAATAATTTTAATAGATGAATTTTCCTTTTTTAAATTAATAATCTGCTCTTAAAACTATTTTTTCAATTTTTTAATCAAGTATTTAAACATTTTATTTATTCTGTAGATATTTCTTTATATAAAACAATAAGTTTATATATTAAATTAGCTAAGTATTTATGATAAAAAAATTAAATAATTAATCATTACTTTATACGCTTATAGGTGATATGATGAGAATTCTTGATAAGGCTGAAAAGGGAGTCGAACTTGGTAAGACTTTAACTAAATATAGTTACACTAAAGCTAAATCATTGCATGATCCCGAAATGAGAAGAATGACAAGGGAACTTGGAATAAAATGGGCTCGTGTCGGGGAACAAAAAGCAGACCAGGCAATGGATAAGGCTATAGAAGTTGCTAATATTAAACTTGAGGAATCTCAAAATGGTATGGACAAGTTTTCTCAAAGAAAGTTAGAGACCAAGGAAGAAATGCAAAATGCCTTGGATAGGGCAGATATGATTCTGGAATCCAATCAAGATCAGGAAGTAGTCCTAGATGATGAGCATAAATTAATGCAAAAACAACTTAAAGAAATGGAAGAACTTAAGAAAAGACAAGCTCAAGAATTGTCAGATTTAAGAAATAAAACTAATAATTAATTAATCATATTATAAAGGTGATAAGATGGTATTTTACAAAGCTGCAAAAAAAGGTGTTGAACTTTCAAAAGTTGCTGCAGAATATGGAATTGAAAGGGTAAAACAATATAATGATCCTGAGTTTAAAGAACTAGGTATTGAATTAGGTAAGAAATGGGTCAATATTGCCGATGAAAAAACTAATAAAATCTTAGATAAATCTTTAGATTATGCTAATGAAAAATTAGATGAAGTTAAAAATGGTGAGGACGAACTCTCTAAAAAACAGGCGGAAGTTAAAGATTATTTAAAAGATGCAATTGACAAATCAGATGCAAAAATCGATAATGAAAATGATGAATCAGAGGATATTGATAAAGAGATTTCATTGATGAGACAACAATTAAAAGAAAGAGAAGAACTAAGAGCAAGACAGAAAGAAGAGCTTAAAGAACTTGAGAAAAAACATAAAGCAGAACAAAAAGTTGCTTTAAAGGATAAAACTGAGGATCTTAAAGTTAAAAAAGATGAGACTAAAGATTCTATTAAGGATAAAACAGCTAAAGCAAAAGCTGAAGCTAAAGATTTAAAAAATGATGTTAAATCTGCAAAAGATGATTTAAAAGAGGATGCAAGGGCTGTAAGACAAGATAGAAGAGATAGAAAAGCAGCTCAAAAAGCAAATAAAGAATCTGAAGTCGTTGATGTAGATGCTGAAGTTAAAGATGAATAATCTCATCTTTTAATTATCTAAATTTATTTAAAACCTTTTTTTATTCTTATTTTATATAGTAAATCTATTTTAATTCTATTTTTATTCTTATTTTTTAAAAAGAGATATATGAAGTTTAATTTTTTATATTTAGAAATATTAATCAAATAGGAAATCAATTAATTTTTGGTGGAAAATGATAAAATAAAGTAATATTATTAAGGTACTGTAAAGTTCTCAATATTTCCTTTATTTTTTTGACAGATAGTTTTAAAATCGCATGCGTCACATGTTCTTTGTTCTGCTTCAGCTTTCCAAGCATCCCCTATTTTTATACCTTCTTGTTCTTTAATTAGTGAGGATTCAATCTGATTTACTACAGAATCAAATTCTTTAAGGGAACTTTCAATTTTATCTTTTCTAATAGGTATGATTCTAATGGATCTATCTAACCTAAATTTATCAGATAATGTAGGATAATAATTTTCATTACCGTCCCATTCCAATAGGGATTCTTTATCCTTTTTAGAAATCTTCACATCTGTTTTTCCATTTACAATATCTTCCTTAATCAATTTTAAATCTATAATGGAAGGAACTAGTTCATTTAAATAGAATACAATTCCCGCAGCTATGGGTTTCGCATCTTTTTGTTGTTCTCTTAACCAGGAATATGTTAAAATTTGCCATTCATGTTGTTTATATGTTTCACTATCTGTTGATGGCCTTCTCATACCCTTATAGTCAATGATTACCTCATATTCATTATCTATCTTGTTTTTTAAAGTTTCTCTAAAACTTTTATCATTTTGTAAATATTGAACAATGGTATTTTGATAGGAATCAATTGTTCTTTGGGTGGAGTTATTGATTTTAAATGAACTTAAAACATCAATTACACCATTGACACTGTAATGGTTTGAACGGCTATGTTTCTTATCATAATTGGGCATATCACGAATACCTTTAAGTCGTATTTCTGAGGAATCTATTAAAGGAAAAAGATAAGGTCCCCAAACGTTTATGGACCTTTCCGCCCTTGCACTTGCTATTCTTGCATAGGGGTTATCTCCAAATTCATAAACTCCTATTTTTTCTTCGGGAAAGTGTTCAGGACAATATTGTTTTGATGGTGGGAATAATCCCCTTGAACGTAATCTTTGATCTATCATTTCCTCAATAGGTCTGATATCCTTATCCCATTGCCATGGGAATTCCAATTTCTCCTCTTCCCATTTAAGATATGCCTCTTCCATAACACCATGAATAAACTCTCCAAACCATAATTGGATAGGCATTGAAGGTGGCAATGTTCCTTTGTTCTGATATCTATATTGAAGATTACATGTTAAAAATGATAAAAGATCTCCAGTTAAACTATATTCTGGAATAATATACGGTTTTGACCTTGATTTTAAATGCATTTTTTCACTCGTTAATCTATTTTTAATTATTGATATTAATTATAGGTGGATAATATTTAAATATATTGATTTTTAAGGAATTAATTCTAAATTCAATTTTAATACTTTTTTTAAATCTTAATATTTATTATGTTTGAATATTTTTTTTAGGTTTTTTTTAATAATTCCTAATTTTAAAAATATATTAGAAAATTTTTTTTAATAAAATATACTTAATATAAAATAATTATTTAATAAAATTAAGGATTTGTTAAAAATGTCATCATTTGAAAGAATAAAGTCAGGTATACCTCCCCTTGATAAAACATTGGATAATATTCGTTTAGGGGATAATGTGGTTTGGCAGGTTTCTAATTTAAAAGAATTCTCATATTTTGTAGAACCTTTTGTTAGGGAGGCCGTTAAAGATAATAAGAATATAATCTATATTCATTTTGGTCAGAATAAACCTTTAATTAACTTAAGTGAAGAGGACTATAAGAATTTAAATAAGGAAAGGGAGAATCCGGATACTGAATTTTCAATGATTTACAAAGAGGGTGTTAAGATATATGAGGTAAATCCGGATAATCTTTTTGAATCATTTACCCTTGAGGTACATAAAATTATTGAAAAGGAAGGTAAGGGAGCATACTTTGTTTTTGATTCCCTATCGGAATTACAGTCTGCATGGTCTACTGATTTAATGATGGGAAACTTCTTTAAGGTAACATGTCCCTATTTATTTACACTTGATACAGTGGCATATTTTCCCATTATACGTGGTAAACACTCATTTGACGCAATAGCTAAAATAAGTGAAACAACCCAATTGTTCTTAGACATTTATTCAAAGAATGATTATCTTTTTATCCATCCATTAAAGGTTTGGAACAGATATTCTCAAAACATGTTTTTAGGTCATAAATATGAACCGAAAACAGGAAAACTTAAGGCATTGACTGATGGACTTGAGGTTAGTGAGTTTTATGGGGTTATAAATGATGCCTCTGCTTATCATAATGAACAGAACACCGATAGTTGGGAACGATTCTTTGAAAAAACCATGATAGAATATGAAAGTGGAAAGGATATTCGGGATAAATGTGACCAGATGTGTAATATGTTAATGACTAAACAGGAAGATATGGCAGTAAAGGTTAGGGAATATTTTACGGCCGAAGATTATTTTTCTGTATATGATAGGGTTGTTGGAAGTGGAATGATTGGTGGTAAAGCATGTGGTATGCTTCTTGCACGTAAAATCATTGAACATGATAAACCTGAGATTTATCGGGGATTTGAACCAGACGATTCTTTTTATATCGGCTCCGACCTATTCTACACATATATTGTATCTAATGATTTATGGGATATTAGGGTTCAGCAAAGAACCAAAGAAGGATATTATTCTGCAGGCCGGGAACTTGAGGAAGGTTTAAAAAATGGTGAATTTACAGATGACATTAAAGAGAAGTTTAAGAGAATCTTAGATTATTTTGGTCAAAGTCCTATCATAGTCAGATCCAGTAGTTTTCTTGAAGACGGATATGGTAATGCATTTGCAGGAAAATATGAGTCAATATTCTGTGTAAACCGTGGTCCAATTGAACAAAGATTGGAAGAGTTTGAAAACGCTGTAAAAAGGGTATATGCAAGTACCATGAATATATCCGCATTGGAATATAGGAAATTAAAACATCTTGATGATAAGGATGAACAGATGGCTCTTTTGGTTCAGAGGGTTTCAGGTTCCTATTATGGAGATTATTTCTTCCCAACAGCCGCAGGTGTGGGTTTCTCCTATAGTCCATATTTGCCTCTTGAGGAAAGAAGTGCTAATAATGGAATGTTAAGACTTGTAATGGGTTTAGGTACAAAGGCAGTGGATAGGACCCAGAAGGATTATCCGAGAATTGTTAATGTAAACCGTCCAAGGGCACAGACACAGCCAAATGTAGCCAAAAGACATGAATTTTCACAGCATTACCTTGATTTGCTAAATCTTAAAAAGATTCAGATTGATGAGTTGGATGTTGAGGACGGTTTAAAAATAGTTCCAAGATATGCCAAACAGGCATTGGTGGAACATGATACCGAAGCGGAAAGACTGTACTCAGATAGGGGACAACACAGGGAAATTGTATTTGTAAACTGTAACGGACTTGTAAATAACAGTAAATTTATAAATCTTATGAAGGAGGTGTTATCCACTTTACAGAAGGCATATGACTATCCTGTAGATATTGAATACACAGTAAATGTAGGTGAAAACCATTCCTTTGTGGTAAACTTACTTCAATGTAGGCCATTACAGGTCTCTAAAAGTGATGAGAAGATTGAGATTCCTGAAGTTACCGATAATATATATTTCCATATTAAAGATTCTTCAATGGGAAGATCTAGAAAAGAGGATATTGATACATTAGTATATGTTCATCCCTACTACTATTATCATTATCCATATAGTGAAAAGCCAAAAATAAGAAATGTCATCGGTAAAATCAATAAGTATTGTAGGGAAAACAATAGAAATTCAATGTTGATAGTTCCTGGAAGATTAGGCACATCATCACCTGAACTTGGAATTCCTGCAGTGTTTGCAGATATTAGTAATTTCTCCGTAATTCTAGAGGAATCCTATAGTCAAGCAGGTTATGAACCGGAATTGTCACTTGGAAGTCATATGTTTCAGGATCTTGTGGAAACTGATATCTATTATGGTGCATTGTTTGAGGATGAAAATAGACTGGAATTCAATAGGGATTTATTCAAGGATTATCCAAATCAGTTAAATAAAATTGATGATGAATTAGATGAGGATATTTATGAAATGATTCATGTATATGAATTGGACAATAAAAACCTTAAGTTCTATTATGATTTGGAACAGGATGAAACCTTATGTTATTTAGATAAATAAGGTTTATTATAGTTAAATTAGTAGAATCTAATAAGAAACAAAAAGTCAGCAGAATACAATAAACAAAACTAGAAAAATAGAAATAAACTAAAAACGATGAAAAATAAGAAAAAATTAAATTAAGAAATAATTTAGAAGTAAAAAAACTTCTAAACTATTTTAATATTGATAGAGAAAGACTATCCTCTATCATCATATATTTAAATCAGAATGGTAAATTGGTATATCTATTGTATATTGTTGCAGTAGCAGTGTTCCAATTGTTAATGGAACCAAATGTATTTCTTTTTGAAATACAATCTGCAGAATACCATTTACCGTTTACATATACTTCAGTCCAAACATGACCATACCAGCCATCTGTAAAGTGACAGTAACCGTGAACATAACGTACAGTTATTCCTACAGCACGACACATAGCAACATAAAGGTTAGATTGATCACAACAATTACCACTTTTTTTAGCTAAAGTTAATGCTGCACCTTGCTGGGAATTATAATAATAATCATATAAGACATTATCTCTTACCCAATTAAACATGGCAACAGCTTTATTATAGTCTGAACTAATGCCAGAAGTTAAACTTTTTGCAAGAGCAGTAATGGATGATGTATCTCCACCACTTGTTGTATCAATAGCAGTATAGCTTGGAAGTTGTTTATTATTACCATAATATGCGAGGACTCTACTGAATGCTTCAATTAAAGCATTGTATGAAACTTTTCCAACAGTTGTTGTTGAATAGTTAGGACCTTGTTTGTTTTCTAATATGAATTTATAGGTCCTAGTTGCAGAGTCAACATAGCCTGCTTTGTTTAAATTACCATTGATTGTATCTCCCATATCCGGGCTTGATGGTTCATTTAATGAACCGATAATAGGTATATTAGCCATATTATTTGCGTTAATTTGTGCAATAGCTCTAGATTCATAGTATAAGAACTGAGCTAGGGTACATTTATATGAACCGACAGTTACACTTTTCGGTAACTTTTTATTTTTCGCATAATATTCTTTAACTACTTTAGCAGCACTAATAATCTGATTAATTGTTACATATTTGGTTGTTACAGAATTACTATGGGCAGTAGTTTCTTTACCTGATGTTATAGTAAGATAATCCGGTAATTTTTTATTTGAAAGATAATAATCAAGGGCAACACTAAATGCCTCAGTAAGGGTATTAAATGATACTCTATTAAGTGTGGTTGTTGAATAGTTAGGAGCCTGCATATAATTTAATATGAATTTATAGGTCCTAGTTGCAGAGTCAACATAGCCTGCTTTGTTTAAATTACCATTGATTGTATCTCCCATATTCGGGTTACTTGCTGGATCAACTGAAGCAATAATAGGTATATTAGCCATATTATTTGCGTTAATTTGTGCAATAGCTCTAGATGCATAATATAAGTATTGAGCTATAGTGACTTTAGTTGAACCAATAGTAACTGTTGATGGAAGAGAACCATGATCTGCATAATATTCTTTAACTACCTTAGCAGCATTTATAATCTGATTAATAGTTAAATATGTAGCTGGCTGATTATTAATAGTAATTTTTTTACTAGCTGAATTGCTGTTATAAATATTATTTCCAACTATACTTATTTTAGCAGTATATGTTCCCTTACTTAAATTGTATGCAATTTTAACATTTCCATTGGAATCAGTTTTAACTGTATAAAGTTTTCCTGCAATGGTAACATTAACATATTGATTTACGATTTTTTTACCAAGATTATCATATACGCTAAAATTATAATATCCAGTTTTACTGGTAGTTGTAAGGTCATTTGCTTTTATGACATAAGATAATTTTTTAACTACAATTTTTCCAGTTGAATTAGCACTATAACGATAGGAATCACCGTTGAAACTATAAGTCACAGTATAAGTTCCAGGATTTAAATTAATCACATATTGTGCTTTACCTTTACTGTCTGTAACTAATTTATAAACAGAGTTACCAATTTTAAGGTAAACCTCTTTTTTAGCCAAAGCATTACCTTTGAAATCTTTTAGTACAATAACGAATTTGGAACCATCCTTATAATACACAGTTACATTGGAAGCGGATATGTTAGGATTTGTTTTAGTAACTTTAATTACTGCAAATCCATTAGAACTATTATAGTTTTTATCACCAGCAAATAAATAGCTTATTTTATAGCTATTACCGCCCCTTAAATTTATTTGGAGTTTTGCAATTCCATTTGAATCAGTTACAACATCATAGTTTACACCAACTATGGTGAATCTAACTTTTTTATCTGCAAGAACTTTACCATTTTTATCTTTTAATACAACTGTATAATAAGTTCCGGTACCGCCAATTATGGTAACATTTTTACCAATAATTGTAGTATTATAAAAACCTGTAACCTCTTTATTATTAATTGCTACACTAGAAGGTAAACGTTTATTATTACCATAAGATACAAGTACATCGGCGAAAGCCCTAATTAAATTATTATATGAAACCCTTCCAAGAGTTGTAGTTGAATAATTAGGACCTTGATTATAATTTAATATGAATTTGTAGGTCCTGGTAGCTGAATCAACATATCCTGATTTAGCTAGATTACCACTATTAACATCTCCCATATTAGGGCTGGAAGGTTCATTTAAAGATTTAACAATAGGGATATTTGCTTTATTACCTGAATTTAACTGTGAAATAGCTTTAGACTCATAGTATAAGAACTGAGATAAAGTACATTTTACAGAACCTATCATCACAGTACTTGGAAGTTTACCGTTAGCTGCATAATATTCTTTAACAACTTTAGATGCAGCAATGATTTGATTAATACTTACAGAACTAACAGGGTTTGCACCTGCAGTGGTTTTAGAACCATATTTAAGAGTTAAATAATCAGGTAACTTATTGTTAGATCCATAATAATCAAGAGCAACACTAAATGCTTCAATTAATCTATTATAAGATACTCTTTTAAGAGTGGTTGTTGAATAGTTAGGGCCTTGTAAATAATTTAATATGAATTTGTAGGTCCTGGTAGCTGAATCAACATAGGCGGATTTAGTTAATTTACCGCTTACGGAATCACCACTATTTGGACTGGAAGGCTCATCCATAGATCCTATAATTTTAATATTTGCCTTATTACCGGAGTTAAGTTGAGATATAGCTTTAGATTCATAGTATAAGAACTGAGCTAAACTAACTTTCACTGAACCAATAGTGACGGTACTTGGTAATTTGCCATATGAAGCATAATAATTTTTAACATATTTAGCAGCACTAATAATTTGACTAATGCTAAAAGTATTAGAGTTTGCAGAACCTGCAGCTTTAGGTTTTACAAGAGAAGAATTACCTACACCAGTGTTATTTTTCACTGAAATTGTAGTGTTCTTCACTTCATTAGAAGAATTATTTACACTAATATTATTTGGTGTAGAATTATTTTCTAATGTATTATTAGTGACGGATGTACTTACTGTACTAGAAACATTCCTCTTAGGAGCATCACCAGTATCATTATAATCATCTGAAACAGTTGCAGATAAATTATTTGCACTTCCAATAGCAGATGTACTTAAACCTATTGAATTTGTACTTTCATTATCATAAACATTTTGAACTGAATCTTGAACCGAAGAATTTGACATGCTAACTGTAGTTCCATTATCCAAGTCAGTAGCAGAAACTGCACCAACACATAAAAAGATAATAAGAACTAGAATTAAGCTAAAATATCTAAATTTCTTCGACATTTTTCGCCTCCTATTCAAATTTTAAAATTATATCCAAATAATTTTGACTTTTAAAAATCATATAATTAAAGATTTAATAATCTATGAATCATTATAATTAAAATCATTTTAAAACTATAAAAATAAAATTTAAAAAAACGTCAGTAATCATAATAGAATAGAAAATTATTTCTTGATTTATAATTTTTAAAACTCATGGATTAATAGAAATAATTTCATATATAAATCTAAGTAAAAAATTGTATATAAAGGTTATGATTAAGAAATAGAGCACAAATCTATTTGTATTGACCAAAAACAGTGCAATACTATTTAAAATAATTAAAATAAGATTAAAATAGAATAAAATTAATATAAAAATCTAAGATTAATCTCAGTTAAGATTAAAGTGATACATAGTTTTTAAACTTAAATAGATATATAAAACGTGTATCATATTAAAATAAGATAAAATAGAGCTCTGATTTATAAAAATGGAAATATCTTATTGTATGATAAAGATATTTAAACAATATCAAATGTTTGTTTCATCATAACTCTAATTTAATTGATTATATAAAATCGGATAAAATTCTATAAAAATTGTTAAAAAAATTAAAAATTACACTTAAAAAAATAAGTAAACATGGATAATGATTAAACAATTAACAATTGTAAATTAAAAATATTTTACATTAAAAATAGACTTATTAGTTTGAAAATTTAGTATATATATATTTTGTAATCTTTACTATATAAAACGATTAATTTAATGATTTATGAGAATCTAGTTTTATCATTAAATTTTTTTGCTTTATTTCCTTTCTTTTTTATCCTATTTTAAATTTATAATTGTTTTTTTATCTTTTTTCTGTATTGTTGTATAATGATTTATAAATTCAAAAATTAATTTAAAAAATTCCACATAGTTGATATTTTGGATATCTTTTTTACAAGGATTATAAATAATTTATATTAAAACAGTAACTCTTTTAATCCCTCATTAAAATCAAAGTTATTTGATTTAATATTCTCATTTTTACTTAAAGTAAACAATTCTAATGTGGATTTAATTAATGTTGGTTATGTAGATATGTTATTGTACATAATCTATATTTTTAGAAAAAGTAAATAATTTAATTGTATGTTATATTGTAGCCTATATTTTTTGAAATATTTTCTCATGTTTTTTTTTACCTATTACAAAAATATAATACTGATTTTTGCTGTTTTATAAAGTTATGGATTTAAAATATAAAATATAAAGAATAATATAGAAAATTATATATTGTAATATATAGAAAGTAATATTTGTAAAAATAAAATACAAATCCACATTAGTGGAACAAAAAAGTGGTAGTATAACTACAGTTATATCTAAACCACTTGTTGAAATCCTAAATTTACAGAAAGGTGAAAAAATAGAATGGATCCTTGAAGTAAATGAGGGTGATTTAAATGCAAGGGGGTGAAAATTATGGATAAGAATAGAAAATATATAATTGGGATAATAATTGTTATAATTATTATAGCAGTTTGTGGAGTTGTTGCTAATTATTTAACAACTGGAAACATACCTTTTGTTAAAAGTGATACACAAGTAGAGGTAACTTATGGAGGTTCATGGTTTGGAGGAATTACCAATGGAACCGATTATGAAGAACAATTTGATGGAGCAGGTCCTTATACTTTTCATGTAAGTCCTGATGATAAAAAATTTGGTGTTGAGGTCTTCCGTATGGGTACAGATACTGCTGAAATAAAAATAAAAGTTATTAGAAATGGTATTACTTTAAAAGAAGTTACTTCTCGTGGAAGTAGTGTTAATATGGTTATGAATAACTGAAATTTAAATTTTTTTCTTTTTTTTATTTATTTTAATAATATTTTTTATAGCATACTTCCATAAAACTTAATTTTAAATTAAAAAATTAAAGATTTATATTATTACATAAACCTGAATATTAAGGATAAATATTCTTTTAAAAAGCAACTTTTTTTAATATTTTTTTTGTATTGAATTAAACCATAAAGTTTAATAATGTTAATTTATTATACACTATTAATTTTATTTATAAATTACTGAAGAATAATTTAGTAAAAAGATATATATTCCAACATTAACTATTTTTTTATGAAGATACTTTAAAAATAGTAATTTTAGATTTTCTTGATATATTTTACGAATAATCAGTTATCATGATAAAAATTTGAGTAATAATTATAAATTCAGTTTTTTTATTATGTTATGAGCTAAAAACAATATTATCCAAATAAATTATTAAAAATAGATGAAATGAATATTAAAATTAATTAATATATTAAAATTAAGATTAATTAAATCATATACATTTCATTAAAACCTATGAATTCTTCATCCCTATTCCAACCTAATGCGATGTTCGGAATATTTCTATGTTTATCTTTGGTGTCATATCCATATATATTGGAAGTTAGACCAACAAGTATTAAAACATCCTGGGCCCTTGAGAATGCAACAAAATAACGTCTTGTCAGATCATCAAAGGAACGGTCAACCTGGTCTCTTTTAACTATTTTCATATCTTTACTATATTTACGAATTCTATCCTCAAGCTCCTGGTCTTGTCCGCCTTTTTTAGGAAATCTTAAAAAGCTTGTGTTTGCAAGGTCCTTGTCAAATTCAGAACCTACATCAACTATTACGAGAGGAAATTCAAGACCCTTGGATTGATGTATGGACATTATATTAAGTCTATTGTCTGGTAGGGTTTCAAGTAATTCCTCTTCAATACTTACCCCGCCGGATGCAATTGGTATGAATACATTCCAATATAATTCATTGATTGATTTTATTTCTTTTGACTCTGTATCAAAGTATATCTCAGAACCATATTCATTGAAGAATCCTGTCTGGTTAATGGTCTGGGTAATAGCCTCAAGATAAACAATCCCTTCAACATCTTCCTGAAGGTAATCGATCCATGTTAATAGCTTGTATGCGAGATCCATTAATCTGACACTGGAAGGCCATTTATCCATCTTATATGGTTTTCTAAGTTGCCATAATTCTACAAATTCCTTGAGGGTAATGGGACTTACAGGTTCCGGATCCTTATCCATGAATTTACGTGCGTTTTCTCTCCAACGTCTCATAATTCTAAATGATGATTTCGGAATGTTTTTATCCATTTTTTGAATCTTCATGTCAGGGTCAATACATTCTAGCATAAGTCCGCAGAATATTTGTACTGCCTCAATATCCTGAATATCCTGACCACGTGGATTAAAAACTTCCACATTACGTTTTTCAAGTGTTTTTCTAAGATAATATGGGAATTTATAGTTGTGGCCTCTTGATGTTTCCTTTGTTGAGTATGTCAAAAACGCAATATCTGATGCAGAACCGTCCTCACTGTCTAAGCTAATCTCGATATATCTGTCTTCCTTATCTTTGGATTTCAAAGCTAAATTGTTACTGTTATTCAATTTTTCAAAGGATTTGGTATCCACAATATTCTGGACCTGCCTTCTTACAGTTCCCTTATTGATAAGTTCACTTATAAGATTTGACAGGTCCCTTGCAAGGATTTCCTGAGTGTTTCTGAAAAGACCAATAATCGGTATGTTTTTTCCCTTGTTGTTTTCAGGACATACAATTGGTGGCTTGTGACTTACACGCGCATTCTGATATTTTTCATCTAGCTCCGCAAAATGGTTACATAGATTGATAATATTCTCAGTGGATCTATAGTTCTCCTTAAGATTAATTACATTCACGTAAATGCCTAGTGATTCTGATGCACGTCTTGGGAAATTGGTAAACAAATCTACGGTTGCCCCTCTAAAACGGTACAATGATTGGTCATCATCACCTACAACCGTTATATTTCCACCATTTCTAATTGCAAATTCGGCTATCTTAAAGTAAATCTTCTCCTGTAGGAGGTTTGTGTCCTGGTATTCATCTACAAGCACTATTTTAACTTTGGATAAGAAGTCTTCAAATTCTTCATTTTCAAGTTTTTCAAGGAATAAATCCTCTAGCATCGGAAAATCAATACTGTTCCGTCCTCTAAGTTCCTTTTCATACTCGTCGATAGCATCCAAAACCTGAATTTGTCCAGGATCTGTTGATGTTTGTCTTATCTCGTCCATATCAACAACATCATAGTACATCTTATTTTTAATGGATAAAATCATTTGACTCATCATGGATGGATTTTTGATTTTGTCTCTACCTTTAAGCTCTCCAAGATATTTTTGAAGGTCTTCGTTAAGATAACGATCATTTCTATAGAGACCTACATTGGTCATAGCTGATTCTGTAACGAAGGATTCAATGACATTAGGTAAATTAGTACCTGGCTGACGGTTGACTCTAAGTAAATCCTGTGCAACACTATCTACGGTACCGGTTAATATTTGGTTAAAATCAATATGGGCTATTTTTCGAATTTTTTCAAACTCATAACCTTTATTCATACCTTCATTTAAAAGGTAATCCTTGATTTTATATCCCCAATCCAATATTCTACTGGTTAGCTCATCTGCAGCTTTTCGTGTGAATGTTGTGGCAACAATCTCCTCAGGTTCAACATCATCTACAAATAGGTATTTCAATATTTTAAGTACAATCACAGTTGTTTTACCAGAACCTGGACCTGCTACTATAAAAAGAGATTGATTTAAATCAGCTTGAATGGCAGATTTTTGATCTTGATTTGATGCTATATCCCTTTCAAGTATCTTAACTACAATCTGTTCGAATTCCTCGTAACTAATCATATTAACCATTAAAAAAAGATTTTTATAGAAAAATATTTGTTATTACTATTTATAAAAGTTTAGTGTGTTTTTGAAAACTAATAATAGTTTTGATAGGTTTTATAATATAAATTTATCTTTAAACTTTTTTTTTTTAATTATTGGAATTTAAAAGTAAAATAATACAAATATTTAGGGGTCTGAAATTTAGTACTTTAAAATAATCTTCTATTTTTTCCTCATATTGGTTTATATTTCTCACAGTTGACAAGTTTATTTAGTAATTCTCTTTTAATTTTTTGAATTTGGACTTTTGTATCTTTTTATTATTGTTAAAGACGTCTAGTGAGTAACTTATTTTGTCGTTAATTTTTCTTTTGTGAAAATGAAAGGAACTATTTTATAATTGTTAATTATTAATTGGTAGTTTTTAAAGCTGTAATAACCTTTATTAAATATTAAGATGTATCTTTTTCTTATTGGTCTTCATTTATGTAGTTATTTTAAAATTTTTTAAAAAGTTTTGTATCATTCGGGACACCAGAATGTAATGATATTGTAACAGTAGTTAAAGAAGTAATCAAGTATAAATGTAGCTTTAAATCCATTATAATGGTCTTTAGGAGAGGAATAACTTTATTTTAAATCTTTTTTGTAAGTTTTTTTTACTTTGTCTTTTGAAATCTAATTCTATTGGTGTTGTATCTACAATAAAATCTTTTTTCTTATTTTTGTAGTTTTCAGAGTATTTTAAAATGCTGTTTGCTGAATTGATGTATTTTTTGATGGAATTTTTTTGGGAAGTAATCGTAAATTTCATGAGCTTCTAAAACTTGATCTATTTTAAAAAAGAATAAATATGGGGATTTACTCCCCAGATGTAAATTTTTAATTTTTTTAGAAATCTATTTATGAACTGTGATTTTAGCGCTTGCAGATTTTACATCATAGTTACGTGTATCCTTAATACTTACTTTAACATCATATTTTTTAGGATTAAGGTTAATCTTTAAGTATGCATAACCGTTAGCATCTGTAGTTTTAATATATGTCTTACCACATACTGTAACTTTAACCTGAGTTGCTTTAATAGGTTTATTGTTTTTATCTAAAAGTCTAACTTTAAGATAAGTACCTTTCCTAATATTTGTATTAACTATTTTTAAAGTTCCGGGGATTTTAAGTACAGTAACATTTACTGATAATTTATTTGAATTATAACCAGGATTATCCACTACAATTGTGCTACTGTATTTTCCAGAATATAGATTAATAGTTAAGGTAGCATAACCCATGGAATCAGTGGTTCTATAATAGGTTTTACCTTGTATTATGTATTTAACTTTTACATTTGAAATACCAACACCATTTAAGTCAACTAAACGTATTCTTAAATTAGATCCATTTCCATAATATTTAACAAGATTTGAACCTTCAATACTAACATTATTAACTAAAACAGTAATATTTATGGGAATTGTTTGATTAAGATTATCATTAATATAAACTATTCCATTGTATTTACCTGGATTAAGATTTATTGCTAATTCTGCAATACCTAAATCATTTGTTGTTTTATTATATAATTTACCACATACTTGAATTGATATTGTATAATTAGAAACTGCTGTACCATTACTATATTTTAAGTTAACAATTAAATTAGAACTATTTCTATAATATTTTACAAGATTAGTATCCAAATTATAATAGATTGTATTATCAATTGTATTATTAATATTAATACTAGTTCTAATATTGTAAATATCTGCTGTTATAATTCCATTACCTTCTTTATTTGCTGTATAAGTTATATTTTCAATACCATTAATTAATGTGCCATTATAGTGATTTAAGTAACCATTTATAGCTTCAAAGTTTACAGGTATATTTTCGGGTAATTTAGTAATATCTATAGTTTCTCCATTTTGGTTTTTAATCAAATCTAATTTAATATTTGATTTATTGCCAAGAATTAAATCTGATTTTTCAGATGTTAAATTTAGTATTAACCAATAATTAGGATTATTGGTATTATTTACTAACATTGAATTAAAATCTACATTGTCTTTTGTATTACCCCACCAATTATTATCCAAATTAATTTTGAATGAAGGACCAAAGCTAGTAGTAGATTTAACAATTGTTTGATTATTTTTATCATAATTATATAATATTATAGAGTTAGAAATATTCAAATCAATATTACGATCAAATATTCCCCCAGCAGAACATTTTGCACTATTGTTAATTAATATTGATTTTGTAATTATAAGATTTCCAATTTTTGTATATGAATCTCCTATTAAGCATATAGCTCCTCCACCATATTTGTCTTCACTAGAGTTTATGGAATTATTGATAAATTGGGTATTATTTATATTAAAATTACCAGATGATCTTTGAACAAAAATAGCTCCACCATAATATCCTTTATTGTTATTAAAGGTAGTGTTGTTTATTTTTTTAACTCCATTTATTAATTGCATGTAAATAGCTCCACCACCAAATTCATTAGAATTAGCAGTATTATTAGATATATTTGAATTTTCAATTATAAAGTTAAAAGTTCCTTCAACTTCACTATTAATTCCATTGTAGATTCCTCCACCAGAACCTCCTGCTATATTATTAGTAATTTCAGTATTATTAATAATTAAATTACCTGAGTTATAAATAGCTCCACCATTGTAAAATGTTTGAGAGTTATTTATTTTAACATAATTTAAACTTAAATTTCAAGATTGTTTTGTATTGCTCCACCAGATTGATAATTATTATTACCATTAATTAAGCTTAAATTAATTAAACTTAAATTTCCATAAGATTGAATGATTACACTTTTATTTTGACCATCAATAATAGTTCTATTAATTCCAAATCCTTCCATAATTAAATCATCATCAATTGATAATGATGATTCATTATAAACTCCAGAGTTAATAATTATATGGTGTGAACCATATTTATTTAATGCAATTTCTAAAGCTTTTTTAATTGTTGCAAGAGGAGCATCTTTAGAACCTTCATTAGTATCATTTCCATCTACAGAAACATATACGATTCCTTCATAAGCAGGATAATTATCTTTTATTAAATTATTAGATTTATTAGTATATACACTAGAATCTCCTTTACTTGAATTTGATATTAAATAATTATCTGTTACAGTTTGATTATTGTTTTGGCCTAAATTTATACTATATTCTCCACTTGTTGAAATATTGTTAAGTTGAATATATGATTTACCTCTATAAACATATATGCCGCTTGTTTCATTATGTCCTCCAGTTGAATTACCTAGATTTTTACCATTTGATTTAATATTATTATTTCTAACGGTAGCTAAGGAATTACTTCCAAATAAACCTAAGAAAATACCAATTGTATAATTACCATTTGTAGTAACATTATTTTCTTTAATAGATTCTGTTCTTCCTGAAGCGCTTATTCCCCATACTGAGTTAGCTGTTGAGTTTATTGTGTTATTATAAGTTTGGACATATGTAGGACCCATAGATCCTTCTGAATACATACCATAACTAATATTATTGGCTTTTGTTATTATGGTATTATTTGTAAAACTACCATCAGATACTTGAGTTTGAGTACCCCAAGAACCATATTTATCAGTTATAGATTCAATATAATTATTACTTACATTAAATGTAATTGTAATATATTTATATGTGGTATAATCCATAGCACCAATTAAAGATAACCCATAAATATAATTATTACCTTTAGAGATTATTCTATTTGAATTTACCGTAACATTTGGTGTTTTAGAAATATATACTCCGTAAATTGTATCATAAGAATCATTTGCTTCATCATTAAATAATGTTGTAATATTATTGTAATTAATTGTTAAATTACTGGAATTATCAATAAAAACATTTCCAGACTTTATTTTTGCATTGTAATAGGAATCATATTCTACTGCACAAGAAGGTAAATAAGCATATAATGTATTATTGTTAAGTTTTATATTGTTACTTTTTTCAATATCTATAGAAATATCTTTAAATTGTTTATTGTCTGTTTCATTACCATAGAAATATATTTTATTATTTTCAATTGTTAAATTATTACATGAATCTGATAATATTGTATTTGAATCTACAGAATCACCGGATGCTGTAAGATTAATTGTATTGTTTAAGATTTTAATATTATTGCCTGATGTAATAATAGCATTATCCAATTTACTATCTGCGCTTATTAACATTGTAAAATTATTAAAAAGAATATTGTCTCCTAATAATTGTACTATTATATTTTTTAATGAAGCATTTTCACCATAAATATTTAAATTATTTGTTAAAGTAATAGAACTAATTCCTGGAAGATTATTGAAGTCTCCATAGAATGTTAAATTAGAGCCTTCTGTAATATTACTTAATAAATTTCCATATGAATCAAAGAAATTGAAAAATGTACTATTTGTAATTATATAATTTCCAGGAGGAATTTCACTAGAACTATTACTAATATTTGTATTATTTTCATATATGAGAGTACCAAATTCCTGACCATTTATCTCTGATGTACCATAAGTATTATCATAAATAGTGTTATTATTTATTATAAAATTAAATGATCCCTCTTGGTTAAATATGTATTTTTCTGCAGAATTGTTTGTAATTGTTGATTTTTGAATGTATAAATCACCTTTGTTAAAGAATATACAATCTCCTTGGTATCCAGTAGATGATTTCTCAACAGTGTTATTGTTAATTATTGAATTTAAAATATGCATTTCTCCTTTGTTATAGAAAATAGAATATGCTGCTCCTTTAGTATTTAAGAAACTTGAGTTTATAATGGAACAATTTCCTTGACCTTGATAATTATAGATTAATCCATACATATAACCAGAGGATGGTAAATAGCTTATGTTTTCAAAATTAGAATTATAAACATTGTATTTACCTTTTCCAGATAAATATATGCTACCTACTCCTCCAGTCTTAGAACATTTGCCATTAATAAAACTACAATTATTTACAGTCGCTTCAGAGTTTGTATATAGATGTATTGCCCCATATTTACTTTCATAATCTTTAAAAATACAATCTTCTATAGTTACAGGACTATTTCCTCCAATTTTTAAAACTGCATAATTTCCAGAGGATGTATTTGAAAATGTCAAATTAAAAAAATACAATGTTGAATTTTCTTCAATTAATTCAAAAATGGGATTAATTGCTGATGATGTAATTAAAACATTATCTTTACTCTGACCAATAATTGAGAGGTTTCTATTTTCAGGTATTGAAATTTTTGAATTTATATTATAATTTCCATTAGCAATATAAATGGTTCCCCCATTGGAAGATTTATTTACTGCATCACTAATAGATCTATAAGGATTATTTTCACTACCATCTTCAGTGTCTCCGGTATATGAATTATTTACATAAATAACATTATTAGATGGATTAGTTAAAATATTGTCCTGATTTTTCTCATTATTTAGATTATTGTAATGATTTTCTTGGATAATAACTGAAGTATTATCATTAAAATCATTTGTCTGATTTATATTAGCTGCACTAACTGTATTAAAACTAATTATTGCTAGTAATAAGAGTATGGTGCAAAATATAAGTTTCCTATTTAATCTCAAATTATCACCTATTCATCTATTAAAATATAATTGATATTTTATCAAATATACTTTAATTAATATAAAGTAAATTTCATATTTGGATAAAAATTTCAAAAAAAAAAATTAAAGTAAACTTTAATAAATATAAAATGAACTTTATAATATGAGTATTATATTTATTGTATAAATATATTACTAAAATGATTTAAAAAGCTATTTAATAAGAAAAATAGATATTTGTTAAATAAATAAGGGTAAAATTGATTTTTGTTTAATTAAATAGAAAAATATTATATTTTTCTTGAAAAAAATTAAGAGATAAATTAAAAGAATTTTTAAAAATATATATGAATATTTATTTATTTTCATAAGCTAGGTTAATTAGTTTATATATAATAATTATATATATTATATTAATTTAATCTAAATTTCAATAATTAAATTTAAAAACGAATTATTTTTTACAAATGATATTATGAAAGAATTTAAATTACATTCACCGTTTAAACCATTGGGGGACCAGCCTAAGGCTATTAATTCACTAGTTGATGGGGTAAATAAGGGATATCATGAACAAACATTGCTTGGAGTAACTGGTTCTGGTAAAACTTTTACGATGGCAAATGTTATTGAAAAGGTTCAGAAACCGACACTTGTTATCTCACACAACAAAACACTTGCGGCACAGTTATATGAGGAATTTAAGGGATTCTTTCCAGAGAATGCTGTGGAATATTTTGTAAGTTATTATGATTATTATCAGCCGGAGGCCTATGTTCCAAGAAGCGATACCTTTATTGATAAGGAGGCATCAATTAATGAGGATATCGATATCCTAAGACATTCCGCAACCCAATCACTGTTATCCCGAGATGATGTAATCGTTGTAAGCAGTGTTAGTTGTATATATGGTATTGGTTCACCTGAGGACTATGGGGAATTTGCCTTTCCAATAGAGGTTGGGGACCAATATGACAGGTCATTTATACTTTCACGTCTGATCTACCTTCAATATGAACGTAATGACATTGCATTTGAAAGGGGCCAATTCAGAGTCCGTGGTGATGTTATAGAGTTAAATCCTGTAGACGGTACTTCTCCATTGAGAATTGAATTGTTTGGTGATGAAATCGATGAGATTTCCTTAATCGATCCTGTAACTAGAAAGAAGAAGGAATCTTTGGAACGTTACATGATCTTTCCTGCAAAGCATTTTATTGTTGGTCAGGATAGAATGGAACAGGCACTTAAAGATATAAGTGATGAATTGGATGAGCGTCTTAAAGAGTTGAATGCCCTTGGTAAATATGTGGAAGCTCAAAGATTAGAGCAAAGAACCAAATTTGACATGGAAATGCTTCAGGAGATGGGTTATTGTCCAGGTATTGAAAATTATTCCATGCATTTGTCTGGCCGTAACTGGGGTGACATGCCATATTCACTTCTTAAATATTTCCCGAGTGACTATCTAACAATTATTGATGAGTCACATGTTACCATTCCACAGATTAGAGGGATGTACAATGGAGATAGGGCACGTAAACAAACATTGGTCGATTATGGTTTCAGACTTCCATCTGCAAAGGAGAATAGACCTTTAAAGTTTGATGAATTTGAAAAATCTGTAAACCAGGTAATATATATTTCCGCAACACCTGGCCAATATGAACTATCAAGAAGCAATAATGTTGTGGAACAAATCATCAGGCCTACAGGTCTAGTGGATCCTGAGGTAATTATCCGTCCCGTTAAAGGCCAAGTAGAGGATTTGCTTGGTGAGGTTCAAAAACGTGCTAAACGTGATGAGCGTGTATTGGTCACCACTTTAACTAAGCGTATGGCAGAGGATTTAACGGATTATTTTGCAAAGATAGGTGTTAAGGTTCATTATTTACATTCCGAAATCGATACCTTGGAACGTATTGACATTATTGATGATTTAAGACGTGGTGCCTTTGATGTTCTTGTTGGTGTAAACCTTTTAAGAGAAGGTCTGGATTTACCTGAGGTGTCACTTGTGGCTATTCTGGATGCGGATAAAGAGGGTTTCCTGCGTAGTGAAACCTCTCTTATACAGACAATTGGAAGGGCTGCACGTAATGTTAATGGTCAGGTAATTATGTATGCCGATGAGATGACGGATTCTGTTAAAAACGCAAAAGAAATTACTGATAAAAGACGTTATATACAAATGGCCTACAATAAAAAGTATAACATTACTCCACGCTCAACCGAAAGAACCTTAAAAGAGAAGAAAGAGGATACTAAGAATAAAAAACTTTCTGAGATTAAAAAGATGCCTAAAGATGATTTAAGATTACTTATCAGAGATTTACAAAAAGATATGGAAGAGGCTGCAAGCAATCTTGACTTTGAAAAGGCGGCATTACTTAGGGATGAAATAGTTGAACTTAAGGGTTTATTGAATTAATATTGTTTTTTATTAAAAGCTTTATTAAATTGAAACTGTTTTCGTTAAAAAGAATAGTTTTATATTATACGAACTATATAAGATAATATTATTTTTATAATTATTAATTTATTTTTATTAAAAAATTATGGCTAGAAGGCCAAATAAAATAGGAATTAGGTGAAATTATGGCTAGAAGGTCAAATAAAAGAGAAATTGTTATTAAGGGTGCAAGAGAACACAATCTTCAAAACATAGACTTAAATTTACCTAGGGATGAGTTTATAGTAATTACAGGTTTAAGTGGTTCAGGTAAATCCTCACTTGCATTTGATACTATCTATGCTGAAGGACAACGTAGGTATGTGGAATCTTTATCATCATATGCAAGACAGTTCTTGGGTCAGATGGATAAACCAGAATTGGATTATATTGAGGGATTATCACCAGCCATATCAATAGATCAGAAAACCACTAGGGTAAATCCCAGAAGTACGGTAGGTACCATTACGGAAATCTACGATTATTTAAGATTATTATATGCACGTATTGGAATTCCACATTGCCCTAATTGTGGTAGGGAAATATCACAGCAGACGGTTGGTCAGATTGCAGAAAACATCATGGAGGAAGGCGAAGGTCTTAAGATACATGTATTGGCTCCAATTATAAAAGACCGTAAAGGTGAACATAGGCAGGTCTTTGAGGAATACCGCGAGAAAGGATTTGTAAGGGCCAGGGTGGATGGCGAGATTAGAGACCTTGAAGAGGATATAAGCCTTAGAAAAAACTATAAACATACCATTGATATTGTAGTGGACAGATTAAAAATAAGAAACACGGTGGATTTTAAAAGGAGATTAACAGATTCACTTGAAACGGCAACAAAGTTTGGTGAGGGTACCGTAAGAATATTATTTGAAACAAAGGATGGAGAGGATTACGAGAAACTCTATTCCGAGGACTTCGCATGTGTTGACTGTGGATTAAGTTTTGAGGAATTAACACCCCGCATGTTTTCATTTAACTCTCCACAAGGTGCATGTCCTGAATGTAAGGGAATAGGTTCTAAACTTGAAATCGATCCTGATTTGGTTGTACCAGATAAAAGTCTTTCAATAAATGAGGGGGCTATTGCTCCCTGGAAAAACTCCAATAAAAAAGACAATTACTATAATCAGATGTTACAGGCAGTGGCAGATTTCTATGGTTTTTCCCTGGATACTCCATTTGAGGATTTGGAAAAGAAGTATCAAAACATCATATTATTCGGTTCTAAAGAAAAGATTCCATTTTCATTTAGAAGAAGAAATCGTTCATATATGGTTAACAGGCCATATGAGGGAGTGGTAATACGTCTTCAAAGATTATATTTCGAGACGAAATCCAATTGGAATAGGAAACATATCTCCAGATTCATGAGTGATCGTAAATGTTATGTCTGTAATGGTAGAAGGTTACGTCCCGAGATTCTAGCAGTTACCGTTGGCGGTAAGAATATTGCCGAGGTCTGTGAAATGTCTATCAGAAATTCATATGAATTCTTTAAAGATTTAAAACTTAATAAAAGGGAAAAATATATTGCAAATGAGGTTTTAAAAGAGATAAAACAGAGACTCAAATTCCTTGTGGACGTTGGACTTGATTATATTAGCATGGCTCGTTCATCAGGTACATTGTCTGGTGGTGAAGCTCAGAGAATCCGTCTGGCTACCCAAATAGGTTCAGGTCTTGTAGGTGTTCTATATATATTGGATGAGCCAAGTATCGGTCTTCATCAAAGGGATAACCGTAAACTCATAAATACCCTTGAACATCTTTGTAATATTGGAAATACCCTGGTTGTAGTCGAACATGATGAGGAAACCATATTGTCTGCAGATTATGTGGTGGATATAGGACCAGGTGCCGGTGAACATGGTGGACGTGTAATAGCTGAAGGTACTCCTGCAGACATAATCGCATCAGATGAGTCAATAACCGGCAGATACCTATCAAGAAAGGAAACCATACCTATACCAAGCAAAAGAAGGGAAGGCAATGGAAACTTTATCACAATTAAGGGTGCAAGGGAAAACAATCTAAAGGATATAGATGTCAAGATTCCCCTCGGTTTATTTACATGTGTAACCGGTGTAAGCGGATCTGGTAAAAGTAGTCTTGTAAATGAGATTCTCTATAAAGGTCTTAAAGGTAAATTGGAACATAAATATGCGTTTGCAGGTGACCATGACAATATCGAAGGTTATGAGAATATTGATAAACTGATTATTATAGATCAGAATCCTATTGGTAGAACTCCAAGGAGTAATCCTGCAACATATATAGGTTTATTCACTCCTATACGTGAATTGTTCGCAAAAACACCTGAGGCTAAAGCAAGGGGATACAAGCCTGGAAGATTTAGTTTTAATGTAAAGGGAGGAAGATGTGAGGCATGTCATGGTGACGGAATTATACAAATAGAAATGCAATTTTTGTCTGATGTATATGTGCCATGTGAGGTATGTCATGGTAGAAGATACAATGAGGAGACCTTGGACATTAGATATAAGGGTAAAAATATTTATGATGTACTTGAGATGACTGTGGAGGAGGCCCTTGAATTTTTTGAGAATATTCCAATAATCCATAAGAAACTTCAAACATTGGAGGATGTGGGTTTAGGTTATCTTAAGTTAGGTCAGCCTGCAACAACATTATCCGGTGGTGAGGCACAAAGGGTAAAGCTTGCAAAAGAACTATCCAAGACCTCCACAGGTAAAACACTATATATTCTGGATGAACCTACTACAGGTCTTCACTTTGCAGATATCAAAAGATTGCTTTCAGTTCTTGAAAGATTAACAGATGCTGGAAACAGTGTCGTTGTAATTGAGCATAATTTGGATGTCATTAAAACGGCAGACCATATTATTGATCTGGGACCCGAAGGTGGAGAAGGTGGTGGACGTGTTATTGCAGAGGGAACACCTGAAGAGGTTGCAGAATCCGGTACCTATACTGGCGATTTCCTAAAAGAGATGTTGTCTGACAATATTACACCACTTGCAAAGGAGCTCATTGAGGAGAATAGTGGAAAATAGTTAAATTTCCAACTATTTTTTTCTATTTATTTTAAAAACTATAAATTCAATTTTTAATTTGAATTAATGCTAAGATCTAAAAACTATTGCCATATCCTATTTTTTACAAAATCTTCTTAAAAAATAATATGTTTATTTTTCAAACTTTATGTTTTTGATATCATTTTCTCTTAAACTATTTAATTTCATGATTTAATGGTTTTTCATTATTTTTTTTCTTAAAACTTAATATAAATATTAGATATTCCTTATTGTAAATAAATTCATCAATATCTTTAAAAAATACCTAATTATAACTTTGTTATAAAAGTTTTTATATAATATTAATTAGATATATTCTATTAATTGAATTAAGAGGTATTAAAATGGTAGATTATGACATTTCCAAAAACAATGAATATGCTAATATTCTAGAAGAAAAATTAGGTTTAGATAGTAAAATTGTAGCTATCAAATTTTATGATGATGAAGATGAGATTCCTGCAGGTATTGAAAAAATAGAAACTCCTGTAAGACACTGTGAAATGGTTAAAAAGGCAAGTCGTGGAGAATCATTCTATGCCACTAAAGATGAAGAGGCATGTAAAGGGGGTTCAGCTGCTTTAGGTCTTGAAGACGCTCCTAAAAAAGTTGCAAGTGGTGAAAAATACTTTGAACTTGGAAGATTTAAATCATTGGAAGACGGTAAAAAGGTAGCTGATAATTTAACAAAAGTCTCAGTAAGGCATGCGGGAATTATTTATCAGCCTTTGGAAGATGCGGAATTTGAACCTGATGTAATCGTATACTTCGGTAAACCAATCTCAGGTATGAGAACTGCACAGGCTTATGTATATGAATATGCAGACAAATTTGAACCAAATTTCTCAGGTATTCAATCATTATGTGGTGATGCAGTTGCTACACCAATAGAGACAGGAAAACCAAATGCAACTTTAGGCTGTGATGGATCTAGAAAAGCTGCTAAGGTTAAAGATGAAGAATTAGCTGTCGGTATTAATAAATCTGAAATTGCAAACATTGTTGCCGCAGTTGATAAGATTTTATAATTATCCTTATTTTTTTATTATTTTTTAAAAAAAAAGAAAAATAAAAATTATAATATTTTAATAGAAAATATTTAACTTTTAGGTTTTTTAGCTACAATCAATATAATTAAAGCTAAGAGTAAAGCAAATATAGGATTTCCAGTTTTTGGTAATGTGCTAGTTTGGACATTAATTCCCGGTTCTTGACCATTATTAATCGGACTATTTTTATTAATATTGTTATTTATATTGTCGGTATTGTTGGTATTGTTTCTGTTGTCTGTGTGATTATTTGTACTGTTTTTATCTGGAACATTTATCTCAAATGAAGAGTTATTGATTGCATTTGAATATATTTTATCTCCATCAAACACTGTATCCATGTTGTATTTGCTGTTTTTAAGATTGGATATGGTTAGATTACCTTTTCCATCAATGATATCTACATTATACTTTTTGTTGTCAACAGTTACAGTAACAGTTCCCTTTATACCTGTACCATTATATGTAAGATTAATATATACGGTTACATTGTTTTTATTTGTTATGGTGTTAACTGTTAATTCCGGTTTTAATAAGTCAATGGTGAAGTTTCTAGTATCATTTGACGGAGCATGGTTATCAGTTCCATTAAATCTTGATTCAATGGTGTAGTTACCAGAGCTTAGATCATCAACTTTTAATATATTGGTACCATTTACCAAATCGACGGCGTAAGTTTTGTTGTTAACGGTAACATCAACAGTTTTGTTTAATAAATTCTGATTGGAGTCTTTTAGAGTAATATTAAATCTAACTGTATGATTTTTGCCATTGAAATATGTATCGATTAAACTTACATCTAAACTTGTATCTATTTTATTTACGGTAAAACTTGTTTCATTAGTGTAATTGTTGTAGTTATTACTACCACTATAATAGACTTTAACAGGATAATCTCCTGCAGATAAGTTATTGAGCTCAAGCTTAGCCTTACCGTTATCAAGGGTAAGATCATAACCTGTACCATTGATGTATACCTTAACTGTACCGTTTAACAATTCCCCATTTACCCCTATAAGAGTTATATCAATGGTGTTTATATCACCATATGTGGAATTATTAATGTTTGCAATGATTTCAGGATTTGCTTTATGGACCGTGAAATTCAAAGGCATGTCTTTAAATCCATTATAGTTATTGTCTCCAGAATATGATATGAGGGGAGTGTAATTATCAACATCTTTTATTCCAATATTGATGTGGGATATACCGTTTTCCACAGTTCCATTATATGCAGTTCCATTAAGCAATACAGATATGTTTCCACTTAAGTTATCATTGAATATGATAGTAATATTTTCCATTCCATAACTAATGTTTTGTATTAATCCAGTAGTGGTGGTATTGACCTTATTGTCATAAACGGTATTATTAGCTATTGGTGTGTAATATGTATCATTTTTAAGTGACGCACTAATATTGAAATATTTACTATTGTACTTGCTTAAGTCAACTAGAACCTTACCATTCTCGTCTGTACGATATATCTGGTCTATGATTGTATTGTTATTGAAATCACGGACAGTTACATGTATGTCTATACCTGCCTGGGTACTATCATAATTAGGTAAATACTCTTTTGGTGCATTGCCTGTATTTGTTATACCACTTTCACTCCAGTATGTAAGGTTAGCTACAGATAGATTGTTATTACCGTAATTATCCTGGAAATAAATACCATTGAAATTAGTGTTTAAACCGGTAAATATTAGGGTTACATTTGAACCTGTGAAGTTTTCAAAGTTCAAATCATTTGAATAGGCCTGATTGTCTAGAATTATAGTATTATTCATATGATTTGTAAAGTTTTTGTTTTCAGTATAATAGTCATAAAATGCGGATCCAACAGCTGCTTTGTTGTTTGTAAAATTACTGTTGTTTACTTTAAAACCAGCATTATAAAGGAATATGGCACCACCAAATTCTGCTGTGTTGTTGATGAATTCTGAGTTAATTGCAGTACTGTCTGTATCTATATAAAAGATTGAACCACCATACGCACCGGTATTATTGGCAAATGTTGAGTTTACTGCACTACCATTTGCACCGGACCATCTAATTGCCCCACCATAATAATCTACTTTATTATTAACGAACCTGGAATTAATTGTTTTTCCATTAGCACCGGACCAACTTATTGCCCCACCATAATAACTTGCTGTGTTGTTGGCAAATGTTGTGTTGATTGCGGTACCATTTGCACCAAACCAGTATACTGCTCCACCAAAATTCTTAACTGTGTTATTGGTGAAGGTTGTGTTGATTGCGGTACCATTTGCACCACCCCAGTATATTGCTCCACCATAACCTGCTGCTGTGTTATTGGTAAAACTTGTATTGGTTAAAGCGGCATTTGAACCTATTAAATATATTGCTCCACCAAAATTTGATGCAGTGTTGTTTGTAAATCCTGTATTGGTTATAGTAACGTTATCACTTGTCCATTGGATTGCTCCACCACCACTATTTGCAGTGTTGTTGATAAATGTTGAGTTTATTATGGTACCGTTTATACTTTTTGCATATATTGCTCCTCCACCGTTTGATTTACAGTTGATGAAGGTACAGTTTATTAAGTTAAGTGTATAATCTGTGTACCAATATATTGCGCCACCATTTTGTGTAGAGCTTCCTCCTTTAAAGATAATGTTTTTCAATGTTAAGTTTCCATTGAAATTATTACAATTAAAAATTCTTGTCAAATTATTTCCATCAATAAAGTGGCCATTACCATTTATTGTATATGATCCGGTTTCTGATGGAGAAAAACTGATTCCACCAGCATTAATTATTTCTGAATCGATTGCACCATTACATATGTAATTATTTGTTAAACTTATTGTATCTGATTTGCTTGAATCTAATAATGATTGTAAATCTGTAAAGGAATGGTCTTCCTCGTCGGTTAATGTTGAAACATTATTATTACTATTTGAAGGGAGTACAGTATTGGAGTTCTCGTAATTGCTGTTTTGTGTAGATATATTACTGGAATTCATGTCAACATCGAAATTGTTGTTTGTATCTGATAAATTACTCAAATCTTCAGCAGAAACCGAAGAAATTGAAATGATTGATATTATTAATAAAAAAGCTAGCATTAATATTCTTCTATTGATATTTTCACCTCCCATTAAAATTCTATTGAAGAATGTATGTATTCATTCAACATTTATAGGTTTTGTTTTAGATTACTTATAGTTTTAAAAAAAAATGGTGTTTTTATAAGATTTTTTCCTTATTTTGTAGTTTTTTTGCTTAATTTCATTTAAAAAAATTATACAATTTTAAGTTATTCTTGAATGTTTTATATTTTTTTTTTTTAAAAATAAATAAAATAAAAGAAGGAATAATAAACGTTTTTTTATTTTTTTTCAATTTATCCTTATTTTTGTATAATGAATAATGTTAATATAAATCTTAATCTATTTTAAATTGAAATGGAAGATAGAATCAAAAAATATCAAATATTTTTCTATTTATTTTATAAATGGAATAAAGATATTTAAAAATATGGAAGTATAAATGAGTTTTTTTTATCAGGATTATAGTTAAATAGAGATATTTAAAAATCTAAAATATGATGGAATCATTTTCCTTCAAAAAATAATATATTTCAGTTAAATAACTAGAAAAAGTGAGTTATAAATGATATTTAATAGTAAAAATAATAAAATCTTATTAGAATTCCATCAATATATAAAATATAAATAGACATATTCTAATATAAAATATATATACAAAAATATGGAATATTTTTTATAAAATATTTAAATTTTTAATATTATATTAATTTTATAAAAGTATTATGACTGGGGTTCATTTTATTTAAAAATAAATAAATAAATAAAGGTAATATTATGGGATTGTTTGATTTTCTAAAAAAGGATAAAAATGAAGATAAGGAAGATAACCAATCAAATAATAATAAAGTTAGGGATGATTCCTACAATGAAGGAAAATATGAACTGGAGGATCTTTTAGAATCTGATGAATTATCTACCAAACAGAAACAACAGATCATGTATAAGGAATTTGCTGAAAATTCAGAAAACAGGAATGAGAGACTTACAGCGGTAAACGAAATTATGGATGTTAATATGCTTGAGGATATAGCTATTAACTTTAAGGACAGATATTCAAGACTTCTTGCAGTTGCAAAGATACAGGATGAGGATGTTTTATATGAAATTGCTGAGAACTCAAAATATAGTGAAACGCGTGCTGCAGCATATGAACATCTTGGAAGAACTGACAAAGCAGCGGAAGAGATCCTAATAAACAATAATAACAGAAAGGAATCCATTAATAATTACCTAAAGGATATTGATGATGAGGATATTTTAACAGATATAGCAATTAAATCGATAGACAAGAAAGCAAGGAATTCTGCATTCAATAGGATTGAAAATAAGGATAATATTAAAAAGGTTGCATTTAACTCAAATGATGAACACCTACGTCAATTAGCTATTAAAAAAGCGGATATTGTTAATGAGAAAGATTTGGAAAAACTATTCATTAAAGAGGATTCTGTTGATATTAAGTTATATTTGCTTGAAAAGATTAATAATGAGGATTTCCTACTAAAAATTGCATCAGAAGATAAAACCGAGAGGATTAGAGAAACTGTACTGCTTGAAATTAATGACAAAGATAAATTAATTAAACTGGGATTAAATACGGATTACTCTGATGTTAAGATTAAGGTTATGGAAATAACCGAGGATAAGGATCTTATTAGAAATTTGGCATTAAATGATAAGGACAATCTTGTAAGGAATAATGCATTAAAACTTCTTGATAATGTTGATGCCCTTGAGAGGATTGCATTGAATGATGAAAATCCGTTTATAAGAAGAAATGCATCTTTAAAGATAGATGACGAGAACATTCTTAAAAAAATCATATTGAATGATAGGGATATTAGTGTTATAAAAGCAGTACTTGAGAATCCTAATCTTAAAGATGAGAAGGTTTTAAGCGAGATTGCAGTTGAAAGTGAATTTGAGGAAATAGCTAAAACATGTATTAGTAAGATTAATAATGAATCTTATCTAAAGGACATTGCAATCAATACAGATAGTGAGGATGTTTCAAGGTTTGCAGTTGATAAAATTGAGGACGAGAAATTGTTAACCGAGATTATTGCAAAAACTGGAAATCAGAGTATCGGGGTCTATTGTATTAGTAAGATTGACACGGAAAGCATTCTTGAGGTAATCTTAAACAAGTCCCAATATGAGGAGGTACGCATTAAAGCGTTAAACAAGATTAAGAACAAGAAAATAATCGAAAAAATTGCTAAAAATGATTCAAACATTAATGTCCGTGGAGCGGCTATTGATCTGACGTATAATACAAAACTATTAAAGGAGATTGCTAATACAGATTCCAATGAATACATAAGAAACAAGGCAAAAAGAAGATTGTAATCTTCTTTCATGAATTATCTTATCTGATTTGATGAGAAAAGGGGATTGTAATTTTTTATAAATTATCTTATTCAAAATAAATTAGGATTTGTTAATTATCATTTATCTAGTTTCTATTTAGATACATTAGTTTTATATTTACTTTAAATAAATTAATATTTAAATGAACTAAATTTTTTATATAAACAGATTTTACAATAAAATAAAGAAGGTTAATTGATGGATAAATATGATATAATTTATATTGGCAGTGGAAACGCTGCTTGGCAGGGTGCCAGATTTTTATCTGATGCAGGATGGAAAGTTTTAATTATTGAAGAAGGGTTATATGGAGGTGCCTGTGCTAATTATGGCTGTAACTCCAAAATATTACTTGACGGTCCTTATGAATTGTCTTCAGCCATTAAGAGATTTGAGGGAATAGGCAAGAAAGGTGATTTCTCAGTAGATTGGCCTAGCCTAATGGAATATAAAAGAAAAAGAATAGCCAACCTTCCAAAATTTTTAGAGGGTAAATTCAAGGAATACAATCTTGATGTTGCAGATGGTAAGGGGGTAATTGTAGACAAACATCATGTTCAGGTAGGTGACGATATCTATTACGGTGATAGGATTGTAATAGCCACCGGTTTAAAACCTTATATACCTGATATTCCAGGTAAAGAATATATCCATGATAGTACTGACTTTCTGGACATTGATGAACTTCCAGACAGAACAATAATCTTCGGTGCTGGATTCGTATCCATAGAGTTTGCGTCAATACTTGAGGAGGCAGGTAAGGAGGTTGACATTTTAGTAAGATCAGATAGGGTTTTAAGACATTTCTATCAGCCATATGTTGAAAACATTGTCCATAAACTTGAAAACAGTAGTGTGAATTTCCATTATTTTGAGGAACCTGCTGAGGTGTCCAGGGATAAAGATCAGTTTATAGTTAAAACTAAAAATGGTCTAACTTTAATGGGGGACTATGTACTTGGAGCCCAGGGAAGAATAGCAAATGTGGAGGATATTGGTCTTGACAAGGTAGGTTTGGAATATGCGGATAGTGGTATTCCGGTAGACGGTCACCTTAAAACATCCGTTGATAATATCTATGCTGTAGGCGATGTTGCAGATACGAAACAGCCAAAGCTTGTAACCGTCGCAATCCATCAGTCAAAATATCTGGCAAAATATCTTTTAGGAAAAACAACCGAGGATATTACATATCCTGTTGTTCCTGCTGTTGTATTTACATTGCCGAGAATAGCCACCGTTGGTGTCACTGCCTCCTATGCATTAAAACATCCTGAGAAATATGAGGTTCATAGAATAGAATATGGCAAATCCTATTCAATTGAGCTTAAGAATGAGGATACCGCAGAATGTACTGTTGTAACTGATAAGGATAAGAACATTTTAGGTGCAGAGATATATAGTTCCGAGGCTGAAAATCTTGTAAATCTATTTACATTCATAATATTTAAGAAGATCACCTTGGAGGAACTAGACTATATGATTTATGCCTTCCCGTCCAGCAGTTCTGTGGCATTATATAAATTGCATAATATCCATTACAATATCGGTTATAGAAAGGAGTAGCTGTAATCATCTAATTATTTCTATTAGCTAATTCTTTGTTTAAAGATTTTTATCCTATTTTTTCTTTTATTTTTTAAAACAATTATTAAGGTTATATTGATTATACTTAGTTAAGTTAAGACTATTTTTTAGATTATGGAAAAGCTTTATATAAAATGAAAATAATAGATTATTATGTAGACCAGTCATTATAATTTTAAGGTTTTAGTATGGAGAATAATAATAAACAGAAAATATTAAACGCTGCTATAATACTATTTCAAGATAAGGGGTACTATGGTACTGGTCTTAACGAAATTTTAAGAAAAAGTGATTGTCCTAAAGGCTCATTATATTACTATTTTCCAAATGGTAAAGAGCAATTAGCACTTGAAAGTATTGAAATGACAAAGAATTTCGTTGACGGTATGATAAGGAGGAATCTTGAAAAAATCGATGATCCTGCTGAGTCAATGAAAACATTTGTCCGTGAAATGGCAGAGAACGTTTATGTTGACAATGATGATTTAAGCTCTTTTCAAAGTAATAGAAAAATTTCAATTAATTTAATTGCTTTAGAAACGTCAAAAACCAATGATAATATACGAAAAGCATGTGAAGGGGCGTATAGCACATTTGAGAAGGCCTACTTTGATAAGTTAGTGGAAAATGGTTTTGATGATGATAAGGCAAAGGAAGTATCGAAGACAATTGAATCATTGATTGAGGGAGCTATTCTTATGTCCACTGTTAAAAAAGATGACACATATATCTTAAATGTGGCAGATATAATATATGATTTGATTAAAAAATCATCTTAATTTATTTTTAATCTATAGCTATCTACTCTATAGAATAGTTATTTCATTTAATTTATTGGTTATTTATTCAAGCTATTTTAAACTTTGATTATTCAATCAATATTGCTTTGATTAATTAACTATAACTGTTTTAACTTTAAAGTTTTTAAGCTTTAATTATCAGAATATCTTTTTAATTTAGCTGTTCGGTAAATAATTTTAAATTTAAGCTTTATCTATTGATAATTGCTTATTTCATTCTAGTTTAACTTAATTCTACATATGATGAATTAAAACCTTGACTAACAACTTTTTTATAATTTTATGGATGGACTTAAATGGATAATATTTTTAAAATAGAGAAAGGAAAAACTATAATTGCAATACTAATCATTGGCGGGTTCATTTCAATGCTTAATGAAACCGCATTGAATGTGGCCTTTCCACATATTATGGCGGAATATGCAATTAGTGCTGGAATTGTCCAATGGTTAACAACAGGATATGTTCTTGTATCAGGAATTGTATTTTTAATGACTGCATTTTTGATGAAAAAATATACAACAAGAAAACTGTTTCTAACGGCTATGTTGCTTTTGATTGTAGGATCTATCGTATCAGCAGCATCCTTTGATTTTCCTATGATACTTGCTGGAAGGATTATTCAGGCATTAGGTACAGGTATTATAGTACCACTTGTATTTAATAGTGTAATGTATATTACAATACCTCAAAGAAGGGGATTTATGATGGGTATTGTTTCACTTGTTGTTCTATCAGCACCGATATTTGCTCCTGTAATTATGGGTTTAATTATGGAATTTACTGATTGGCATTTATACTTTGTAATAATGTTGATATTATTTATAATATGTGCTGTTATTGCATCTAGAAAATTAGAAAACATTACCGATACAGGAGATGCAAAACTAGATGTTGTATCCTTAATTCTAGCAGCCATTGGATTAACATTAATCATATATGGATTTAGTCATCTTAGTGATGAAGGTCTGCTTAATGTAATTATCACTCTTGTGGTAGGTTTAGTTTTCCTAATCTTATTCGGATACCGTCAATTACACTCAGATCACCCACTACTTAGAATTGGTGTATTTAAAAACAAAATATTTACAATTGGAATTATTACAAACCTTGCAAATGTAATGCTTATATTTGCTATTGTCGTACTTATACCAATGTACCTTGAAACCTCACTTCATACAAGTTCACTTACAGCAAGTTTAATCATGTTGCCTGGAACAATACTTGGAAGTGTATTGCCAATATTATCCGGTCATATTTATGATGATCATGGACCTAGAATAGTTATCTGTACCGGTACAGCTATTATGGCATTATCTGCATTCTTATTAACCATGGTTGATTTAAGTACTAGTTTCATAGTTATCGTATTAATTATCTGTGGATTCTATATAGGTTCAGGTCTTTCATTGTCACCTAACCAAACCAATACATTAGGTAACTTGAAATCAGAGGATTATCCATCTGGTTCTGCAATCATGACTTCAAGTCAGCAAATTGGTGGGGCAATCGGATCTTCATTATTTACAAGTTTTATGACTATTGGTCAGAATAATTATTTAAGTGCTATTGCAAATCCAACAGCAGTACAACATGCTTTAGCATTGGCTAAAGGGGTTAACTTCTCATTTGAAATAGGTACTATTTTCCTATTAATGGTATTTGTTTTAACATTATTCTTAAAAAGGAATAAGAACTATGATTTATAGTATTATTCCTAGAATGGAATGAGACTTCTAGTTTATAGCTACTGTATTCATTGATATTATTCTCAAAAGAGTAAGAATTTATAAAAAATTAGTAAGATATAAACATTAAATTGTTTATATTCTTATTAATTATATCGTTTTTTTTGTTTTTATAATCTATTTTTTTTTTATCTTTTCAATTCAATTTATTTAATTAGTATTTTAACTGTCAGATATTTCTTCAATATGCTTTTTTAATGTTAAAAAATGTTTGTCAATATTATTTGGAACATAACTTGTAAATTTCTATGTATCTATTTTATTAATTGTTAAGTATTATACTTTATTTAAGTAAAGTACTTTATTTTAATTTATTTTTTTATTTAATTTATTTAGGTAAAGTGCTTTACTTTAATATAATAATAAAATTTAAACTAATATCTTTTTTAATTTTGATAAAAATTTTAAAAATTTATAAACATCTTAACTTTATTTAGATTATATGGAGGTAAAATATTCATATATTTCAAAGTAAAAACAACATATTTATAAACAATAAGCACTAAAAGTAAAGTTATACATTAAATTGTATAGAATTCAGTTAAAAAATTTAATTATAGAGGTGAAAATATGGGAATTGCAAAAGCTCCAATCAATAGGATCATCAAAGAAGCTGGTGCAGAAAGAGTAAGTGGAGATGCTACTGATGCTTTAGTTAAATACTTAGAAGAAGAAGCAGAAGCTATCGCTACTAAAGCTATTGAATATGCTAAAATAGCAAAAAGACAAACTGTAAAAGCTGACGATATTGAATTAGCTATTAAAGATCAATAGATAAATAAATTATTTATCTTTATTTTTTTGAGTGTTTTTATATTTAAATTATTAATTTTTTAAAATTAAACTTTTTTTTAGATTAATTAAACAATTATATTTTAAGACTGTTTTTGAACTTCTCTATGCTATGGGATTAATGATTATTATTAGTTCTGCTTTTTTAATATTATTGTTTAAGGGTTACCTGGTTTTTATCAATTAAATATGCAACTTTCGCAGGATTCAATCATTGTTTTTCTTTAATGACTTAATCTTTTAGCATATATTTTTATCATTTTAATGTTTTGTTCATTTTATATGTTTGTCCAATTCATATTATTATTTTTATTTGAATGGTTTAAAGATTTTTTAAAGCTCATGAAATATCTGTTTCATGTTTCTAATTATAATATGATTGTCTTTTTAATTTTTATTTTATTATATTTACGGTTTATTTGATTTCTATTAGTAAAAAGTTTTAAATATTAAATAATACAAAATATACACATTAAGTTTTTTTGCTTAATAATGGATTTTTATTCAATATTATTTAATAAAATTAGTATTTTATTCAACAATTTTAAATTTGTTTAGAATATGATAAAATAATATTGTCTTAATTATCTATATAATCTATAGGAGGTGAAAATGTGTTAAAAAAGAAATTAATCCTCATAGTAAGTATTATCTTATTATTCTCTCTTTGTTTAGTTGGTGTATCTGCTACAAACAGTAGTTTAACTAATAGTACTGATCCATATAGTAATCCTCAAAGTTCTAACCTGTGTTTGAATAATGGTTCAGATATTACAATTGATTATAGTGCTAAACTCAATTCTAAAGATGAGTCTCAGATTATATTAAATGATGGCGGTGATGGTGGTAGTTTCAGTGACTTACAAAAATTAATTGATTCTAATACAAATGGAACAATAAATTTAGATAAGGATTATAAATATGCTGAAAATGATAATCTACCTGACGGTATTACAATTAATGGTAAAACTTTAGTTATTAATGGTAATGGGCATACATTAGATGGATCAAATCTTGCTAGAATTTTTAATATAAATGATTCAAGTTTAGAATTAAATGACTTAAAATTAATAAATGGTATGAATAATGAATCTGTAACAGCACTATTTGCTAATAATTCCAAATTAGATATCAATAATTGTAATTTTGATAATAATACAATTAATATAAATCTAGTCAATAATACTAAATTTGTATCTGTTAATGGAGGAGCTGTTTATCTTTTAAATTCTACAGCAAATATTAATAATTCTAGTTTCACCAATTCTAATGTTAGGATTAGTGTTGATGATAAATATAAGAATTATACTAGAATTAAAGGTGGTGGAATTTTTTCTAAAGATTCCAATCTTACTATATCAAACTGTCTCTTTAATGATAATAATTTAATTACTAATTATACCAGGGTATTACATTCAGGATCTGCTATTTGTACCGTTTATAATATTAACACAAAAATAATTAATTCAAATTTCACTAATAATAATTGTACTTATGGGGCAATTTATGATTCAAGCGAGAATTTAATTATTGATAATTGTTTATTTGATAGTAATTATGTTGATGGAGATGGAGCTGATATCTATTTAGAAAGTGATGTTTATAATAGTACAATATCCAACTCTAAATTTATTAATTCCTTTTCCGAATACTGTGGCGGTTCAATATATTTAAACAGAGGTTCTTTTGATGATGGAAGTATAATATTTAATAACTGTAGTTTTATAAATACGACTGCTAATTATGATGGTGGAGCATTATATGTAAACTCTAAAAGTAATATTCTAGAATTGAATAATTGTAGTTTTATTAATACTATGGCTGCTGATGACGGTGGTGCAATATTATATGAAGATAATTATGTCTCTAATATTAATAATTGTACTTTTATTAATTGTACTGCATTAAGCAGTGGAGGTGCAATATCTACCGATGTTGTTTTTATTGATGTTACCGTTAACTCTTCAAAATTCATTGATTGTAGTGCATCTAGAATAGGTGGTGCTATTTATCATTCACCATATGGTTATCATAACTTCACTGTAATTAATTCTACATTTTATAATAATACTGCAGAAATAGCTGGAGCAATATATGTCTCTGATGAAGATCTTGGTAGAATATATAATTCCACATTTATTAATAACTCTGCAAGTGAAAAGGCAGGTGCAATTTCTTGCAATAAACAAGGAGAATATGAGTATGGTATTGATATTATAGAAGGTTGTTTATTTATTAATAACACTGCTCCTAGAGCAGGTGCTATATGGATATGTGGTGGTAATATTAGTAATTGTGTTATTATAGATAATCCTGATGATAATAATTATGATGTTATTAGTGATAGTTATGTGGAAGATGGTGTTAATTTAACCTATAACTGGTGGGGCTCTAATAAAAATCCAGTTGACAGATATGCCAATAATAGTGAAGGTGGTATTGTCAATCATAACTGGGTTTTAATGACCTTTGTAAGTAATGAAACCTTTATGTTTGTTGGTAAAACCTATAATTTAACTGCTGGCTTAACTCAATATACTGATGGCGAAAATATTAGTGGTTTTAATCAATATTTACCTATTCGAAATGTGAGTTTCACTGCAAAAACTGGTGTATATGATCCTATAACTGGTGCTTTAGTAAATAATAAATTAAATACATTATATTCTAAAAGTACTACAAATAACACATTATATGCTACTATTGATTATCAAACTTTAGAATTACCTGTATTTGAGGCAAAAATTTTTATAAATAAAACCCCAAACATTACTGTTGTTAAATTAGGTGATGAACTTTCATATATTATTGTAGTTAAAAATATTGGTGATTATAATCTGACTAAAATCTCCTTTATAGAGGATATTCCAGAAAATTTAAAATTCATTAAATTTATTGGTGATAATTGGACTATGAATGATAAAAATATATTTTATTATTCTAATAATCTAGAGCCAAATCAAAGTGCTAATATCAGTTTATATTTCAAAGCAGTAAAGGATGGTAATTTTACTAATACAATAATTGTCAATACTAATGAAATTAACAATATTACAATTAATAGTACACAAGTTCAGGTTATATCAAACAATACCAATAACACTAATAATACCAATAACACCAATAACACTAATAAAACAGATAATAATAAAACAGACAATAATATTGGTAATAATGATTATAATGAGGACAGTTTAGCTAATAATACAGCTATTTTTGTTGAAAATAGTCCTGTTACCGGTATTCCAATAATTGTTTTGATTATTGCCTTCCTATCCTGTGTATTCGTGCCTAGAAGAAAAAATTAGATAATTTATTAATAAAATAGGTTTATTATTAATTAAACAGATATTGGGTATTATATTTAGAAAAAAATTAAACACTTTTTCAATTAGGATTTTCTAATCCTAATACTTTTTTTATTTTTAATAAGGGAATATTCTTCTATTTTTTTTATATTAAAACATTATTTAAATTTTTTAAAGATTATAAAAAAAGAAAATAATAATGATTTTGATTATCTAAGTTTTAACTATAAAACAGGTAATCCATTATACATTTTATATCTGGTTTTAGGATTAATTGTATTAATACCTTTAAAACGTAAAAAATAGGGAGTTTATAGTGTAAAATTCTATTTTACACTTTTTATTTTTTTTATAGATAAGTATTCTTTAAAATACTACTTAAATATAAATTTTCATATAAATAAATCATTTAAACTGGATAATGACCTTCGGTCTCTTTTTTATTTTTTAGCCATGACTTTAACATAGAATCGTTTATTACATAATCATTATCCCTATTGTATTTAAGAAGGCTCTTATTATTTAATTGTTCTAAATATTTGGATAAAGTAGTGGAAGAATATTTGGTCATAGTTAAAAGCTCTTTAAAACTTAGAGAATCGTTATCGACAATTAATTTAATTATGGTTTTTTCATAATCGTTTAAATTGCCCCATACATATAGCCACATTATAACAATCTGATCCATTTGAAGGAAAAATACCTCTTTAATCATATCACTTGTATATTCAACATTGGAATCTAGAATATTGGAAAAAGTATTGATATATGCAGGGATTCCACGGGTACACTTATAGAATCTTTCAAAACCATCCTCCGTAAATTTAATGTCTGTCCTGTCCCGAATATAGTTAGCTGTTTCTTCTTCTGTAAATGGATCAATATTAATTTGTATCATACGGCCACCAAATGCACCGGTTTGACCATTAATCATTTCAATGATATCTGCTGTTTTTGATACGGAACCTGTAAAAATATAACAAACATTGTTTAAATTTTGAAGATAACTTCTAAATAACCAGAAGAATGCCTCAGGATTTTCAACATATTTTATTAATTGAAATTCATCAATTACAACAATAAAACCTTTAACATCAGAGGAATCGACAATTCTTTGAGGAAGTTCCATTACAAATTTGCTAATTTTTTCATAATTATCCTTTATTTTAGGTATTGGGATATTTAATATAGTTTCTGGATTGCTAAAGTCATAATCTTTAGTATTAAACATAGTTTTTAGATAGTTTTGAAATTTATTAAATAGATTCGCATCCTTATTTAAGGTTTTATTTATTTCAATAAGGATTTCCTTTAAAATTTCTTCCTCGGATATTTTCTTATTCATGCCATAGATCTTTGAAATATCTACATATGCACTTAAAATGTAATCTGGCTGATTATGAAGTATTTTTTTAAGTAGGAATGTTTTACCTACTCCCCTGTTTCCTGTAATTAATAATTGGTTAGGTAAATCTTCTTCAATACTCTTTAATTGTAATGAAATCCGTTTAATATCCTTTTTTCTATTATAGAAGTATTTATCAACATCATTTGGTACTGAAATGGGTAACATAATATCAAAACCTTTATATTTAAATTAATTTATCTTAATTATAGTATTTAAATTTTCTATTAAAATAAAGTACTTTACTTGATTTTAAAAAAATATTATTTTTAGATATGTGGAATACTTTAATAGAATAAAGTACCTTATTCAATTTTAAAAAAGTATAAATCTTAAATATATAAAGTGCTTTACCTGATTTTAAAAGGAATATAAATTTTGTGGAAAATATAATTTTTTATTTAAATAGAAGGGAATGAATATTCCATTTAACTGAATTAATAAAACATAGTAACTATCTATTTAAATAAAAATATTCAATTAAAAACAGAATTTATAATAGAAGTTCAGATAGTAATGTAATAAGATAAATAAAATATAATAAAATTAAAAAGTATTATTAATCATAAAACAAATAGTATACTGTCAATTAAAAATCAAATTGGAATTAATGGAGGTAAAAAAAATGAACATATTGATAGATGGTTCCGGATCAATTGGTATTGCATTGGGTGCATCAATGATATCACAGGGTGCAGATGTATCATTCTATGCAAGTGAAAAAACCAAAAACGCTATGGAAAATGGAATTGAAAGAATTGGGCTTTTTAATCATTTAAGCATTTCGCCAGATGAATTTAATGTATATACCGATTATAATGATATTCCAAGAAACTCTATAGATTATGTTTTTATAACGGCTAAAACGACCTCTAATGATGATATTAGTTCTAAACTTAACGATAATAGAGAAATATTTAAAGATAATGGAATTATACTCATTTTTCAAAATGGATTTGGAAATGATGAACCATACTTAAGATATTTTCCAAGTGATAAGGTATTCTGTGCTCGTGTGATTACTGGCTTTAGAAGACCTGAAAGAAACATAAGTGAAATTACAGTATATTCGGAACCTATTGAATTAGGTACCCTACAGGATGGGGATATAAATCTTTTAAAACCAATTGCAGAACTTATCACAAAATCAGGCATACCATGTAATGTAACTAATAATGTTGCCAAGTTTTTATGGGCTAAAATGTTGTATAATTGCGCTTTAAATCCTTTAGGTGCTATTCTTGGTGTCAATTATGGAAAATTGACCGAAAATGAATATACCATTAACATTATGAATAGGTTAATAGATGAGATTTTCAATGTTATTGAGGTTTCACCATATTCAATCGATTGGAATGACTCTTCAGAGTATAAGGATTTATTCTATTCAAAATTAGTTCCTGATACATATGAACATGTTTCATCTACCTCACAAGATATTGAAAGGAAATTAAAAACGGAAATTGATTCATTAAATGGTAAGGTTATACATCTTGGTGAAGAATATGGAGTGGATGTCACTGTTAATAAGGTAATCTACAATATGATAAAGGCAATAGAATCAGAATTTTAAAAGATTATTTTTAAAAATTTAAATGAAAGGAAGTTTTAGTTTAGTTTTTCTTCCTTAAACCTTTTTAAATATAATTCAAACACTAGAAATTCTATTAATGAACCTATTAATGCACCAATACTCATTCCATAGTAAACCCCTTTAATTCCCCAGGATAATATGAAACAGAATAAGAAACTGAATAATAAAACTAAGATTAACTCACGTATAATAGTTAAACCTAGTGACGTGATTCCTTTTCCCATTCCCTGAAGAACATTTCCACAGACACCACCAATTGCAGCAACAATAACGAAGAAACTTAAATCCCTTAGACATTCTGTAACCAATACATTTAAGGATCCATTAGATGCACTATATGAGAAAAGATGTGCTATCTGTGGGGCAAATATGTAAATTATTGCAAATGTAATGGATGATATTAATAAACTTAATTTTATTGAATAATGACAGGTTGTTTTTAGTTTCTTATAACTTCCTGCACCATATGCAACTCCTGCGATTGTAATTGCGGCATTACCAACACCTATACCTGGCATCATTCCTATTTCAATAATACTAAATGCTGATGTAAATGATGCTATTACAGCAGTTCCTGCAATAATTGATAACATGCCATTTAATACAATATTTACAACGGCCATTATTAACTCCTCAATACTTGCAGGAAGACCTACAAAAAGTAAATTCTTAATTAAACTCCATTTAAATTTAAATTTCTTAATACTGTAATCAATATATGTAGATTTACTAAGATAAATCCAGTATATTGCCAATAAATCAGGAATAATATTAGATATTACTGTAGCATATGCAGATCCTGCAATACCTAAGTTTAAAATATAAATGAATATTGGATCAAGTATAATATTTATTAATCCGCCACTGACCATAATGACAGTTGAACGTTTAGCATCTCCTTCAGCCCTTAATTGAAATGAAAATAAACAATTAAATAAAAATGCAATAGTAAATATAAATATAACCAAAATATAATCCATTGCATAATTCATTACATCTGATGCACCCATTAAAGATAATATTTGTCTTAGAAATGGAATGAAAATCAATGGAAATATGATTGAAATTATCAGTACAATTAATGTAGCATGAAGACTACTATTACTTGCTTCATCATAGTCATTTGAACCGATAAATCGGGAGATTACAGAATTTGCCAGCACCTAAACCATCACCTAATCCTATAATAATCATGAAGAGTGGTTCAACAAAGCCTAATGCTGCAAGAGGATCTGTTCCTAAACCTGCAACCCAAATTCTATCTACAATGTTATATAAACTCATTACAAGAAGTGAGATAATTATAGGAGGAGCAGTCTTTCTAATAGCCTCTTTAGGATTACCTTTAATTAAATTTACATTCTCATTAGATTTATTAACATCCATTTTTTCACCTAATGTATTTCAAAATTAGATTTCCTATTGTATTTCTAAAAATTTCATGCATGTTATTAATTTTATACGTAATTACTGTTTAATCATGATTATTTAATTTTAAATAAATGATAATAAATATATTTTAGCATTAAAATTATTAATTTCATGTTTGTGATAAATTTAATTTAATTATTGTAAAATTAAAGAATTATTTTCAGATATATTAAAAAATAAGGGTTTAGAGAAATTTAATAAAAATTTTTTTGTTTTGAATAATTGAAAAGTTGTTTTAACCTTTATAATAATTGATAGAAATGCCTGTTTTGAATATATTCAGTATATATGTAATGATTTAATTATACCAATTTTGATGATTTTTATCTAAATTTTATTATATCATATGGAATTTTTAGATTTAAAATATTAATTTTCATATTTTTATCAGATTTTGTGTGTAAAATTAATAAAAATTATATAATTAGTAATAATAATTAAGTAATATTTTTTTAAAAAATAGTAATACTTAAAAATATATATTACTTTTTTTAAATTTAGTATTAATTTTAAAAGTATTATTTATTTTTGAATTAGTATTAATTTATTATTAATTTTTTAAAAATTAGTAATAATTTTTAATAAAATTTATTAAATTTTAGAAAATTAATATAATCTAGTATTTTTAAAAATTAAATTGATCTGATGAACTATATTAAAATTTACTATTTGATGTTGGAAATTAATGAGAAATATGGGTAATTAATTAATATTTAAATATTTATTAAGTGTTTTGATTTTATTTAATGAAATAAAAAGATTTAATCCATTTTTAAAAATAAATTTTTAAATCTTAAATTTGATCTAAAATTTATTACTAAATATCAATAAAAGTAATAAAAAAATGTTTTTTAAATTCCATTGGAAAAATTGATTTTCTATGATTCTCCTATTTCAATATTATTATAATTTAATGAAGTTAGTAATACAATAGATTATTACTTTTTTAAGGGTAATGTAATACTTGAAATTATTACTTAATCTTAATAAACGTAATACGATCAAGATTTTTATAAATTATTACAAATTATATTATTTTGTATTAATTTTTAGTTTTCCTAATATTTATTAATATTTTTTAGGTTTAATTAATTTTAAAAAGTATTACTAATCTAGTAAATTTGTATTAAAAATTTGATTCACTCTAAAAGTAATACTTACTTATAAATAATTTTAAAAAAAGTAATAAAGTACTATTTCAAGTGTAAAATATCTGGAAAAATTCAAAAAATTAAAAATAGTAAAAAATGCTATAAATGGTATGTTTACATATACATCAAATAGTTTATTTACCTAAGTTTTGATAAATTTATTTTTTGATAAATTTCTACTTCGTTATAGTATAGTTTATCGAAGTACAAATTCATATTTCATGATTTTTTTTCAATTTTTTTTTTTTTTAAAATTTTTTTTTTTTTT
>Ga0214925_100169_pt1 | contig 53188 bp, 38 predicted proteins | sample Stichaenrichment_FD_168299 | JGI IMG/M metagenome (GOLD analysis project Ga0214925, IMG submission 168299) | Xylose enriched microbial communities from anaerobic bioreactor in Madison, Wisconsin, United States - 63SRT | ecosystem: Engineered > Bioreactor > Anaerobic > Unclassified | place: USA... | reverse complement strand
ATCATTTATAACGAACAATAAAATAGAATTAAATCATAAAATTGAAAAAGAGTAAAAAATCAGTTAAAAAAATTTTCGCGTCCAAAAATTAAAATCAATTTTGGCGAACCCCCAAAGGTTGAATAATTTTAGATTATAAATCAAATATGATTAGAAAAGCTAATTTTTATAAAATAACGTATTAAAATCTTCAAATAGGATTAAAAAAAACTATTTTTTATAAATAAGATATCAAAATTCATTTAAATATAAAATAAATAATATTAAAGAACTATTTTTTATAAATAAAATATTAAAATCCGTTAAAACATTTTAAAAACAATATCTGAAAAGCAAATTCCCACAAATAAAGTATCAAGACTCACTTAAATATCTAAAAATAAATCTTAATGAAATAATAAAAAAAAGATGAAAAAAATTAATGAAGTTTCTAATGTGTTTAATTAAAAATAAAATAAAATATCTTAAAGATTTATAAAAAATATAAAGATTCTAATTAAGAATTATTAATAAAATCAAATTTATAATATTTCTATTACTATTTCTTCTCCATCATGTATATGATGAACCTCAATTAACTCATCTTTAATATTATTTAAGTCAACTTCAACACAGTCATTTAACATTTTACCATTAAGCTCTAAGTTGACCCTTACACCTTCACCTGTTTCTTCATCAGGTTCAACAATACTAATGACTTCACCAGGAGCATATATACGATTATAGGATAACTCTAAAGTGTCTCCAACATTTACCTTGTTAAAGATATAATCAATTGCCTCTTCAGGAGTCATTTGGATTTCTTCTCCATCTTGTACCATAATATCATCTCTTAGAATTTTTAAAATAATCTATTATATTAAGTATTATTTTTCAATTTATTAAAAACTTTTGATATTATTTATCTAAATTTCTACAATATTTTTAAATGATTAAATAAAATTTTATCAAATATAAAATAATACACTTATTAAAAATCTAATTTTAAAGTTTTTATATAAATTCAATTTTAAGTGAAAATGATTAATTAAAGATAAAAATAGTAAAGAAAATCAATCTATAATCAAACTTAAAACAAATACCCAATAATTGAATGATTAAATAAGAAAATCAACTTAAAATCATAAAGCAATACCAATATTAAGCAATTCAAAATAAGAAAATCAATTCATAATCAAAATTAAAGTAAATATTCAACATTAAGCAATTCAAAATAAGAAAATCAATTTATAATCAAATTAAAGCAATACTGATTTAATGATCCATCTATAAAAGAAGTTTTTAAATGTTTATAAAAATCGTTTTTTAAAATAAGTTTATTTGAAAGTATTGAGTAAAGGGAATAAATTCCCTACCCAATTGTGTTTGTAAGGTTTTAAATCCCTTTTTCTATCTTAATCTGTTATCTCCGAGACTGATATATTCATCATCTTCATCTTTCCATGCAGATAATTTGTCTCTGTTTTTCTCAGCATCAAGATATAAATGTCCTTTACCGTTTAAAGCAATATCTCCTCTGTATTTGATGTAAGTTCCTTTGAATTGTACACCTTTTACATCAGGATCGGTAACAATTTCTTCTTCCACGAAACCTTCAAGTAATCTACCGAGTTTTCCGTGAATGACAATGTTACCGTTTTTCATTTGACCACCAGGCCAACGGTTTACATTACCATCAATTTCAATAAGACCTTTTCTCATGTGGATACCTGCAAGAATATCACAGTCACCTAATACGTGGATATGTCCCCCTACAAGACATTCACCACATTGTTTTCCTGCATTTCCATGAACTATGATTTGTCCTCCGGACATACCTCTCCATTCACCAATGTAAGAAGCACCAGTGAATTCTTTGGTGTTTCCGTAAATTTCAAGTTTTCCTCCAGACATTTCACGTCCTGCATGAGCTTCGGTATTACCTTTTACAGTAATGGATCCTCCGGACATTTCAGCTCCTACATGTAAATCTACATCACCATTTACTATAATTTCTCCAGCACTCATTTTAGTACCAATGTATTTAACTCTTCCACAATCCCCATTAAAGATCATTTTTACTTCAGCAGGAGAGTCAGCAGTTCCTTCTACTGTAATATCAAAGAAATCGGTTAATGGGAATCTGGAGTTTCCTACAGGAACAGCATATTTATCGAAATCAGCTTCTTCCCAAGTGTAAATTGTATCTGGAATAATTTCATCCATTTCTAATGCAATTTGATTTCGTTTTTTTACATCAAAAGTAATAGTTTTCATTTTATCACCCTATTTACCTTCAGCTTCTACGTCAACTCTAATTGGGTTGGATAAGAAGTGGTCGTGTACTTTGTAGTTTTCCCATTTAACTGAGTAATATTGAGTAAAGAATGGCATGACTTTATCAAGAATTTCTTTTTCTTGTTCTTCCATACCTTTAACATTGGTCCAGATTACGTGGGAAGGTTTTGTACTAACAATTTCTCCATCTTTAACAACAATTTGACCGTCTTTAATAGTGTATTTAGCACGACTAAATGCTTTTTCAACAGCATCTGGGTTTTTAGATGGGTCAAAGTCATTAGGGTTAATATCGTATACAGCAATATCTGCATTAGATCCAACGGATAAGTTACCTCTGTCAGTGAAACCATGGATTTTTGCGTTAGCTGCTCTTGTAATAGTAGCTATGTCATAGAAATCATATTCTCTGTCAAGGGTAGCAAGGGAAGTTCTTTTGTAGGACCATTTGTGTACTTCACCGTTTTCAATCATAGACATCCTTTTTGGAGCACTCATTAACCAAGAGATAATTCTTGGGTATCTGGTGAATGGCCCTGCATTAGGATGGTCTGTGGTTAAGTTAATTTGCCATGGGTCTTTAATGAGTAAGAATAATTCAAGACCAATAGCCCATTGTAAAGTACTAACAGGGGTCTTAGGTGAGTAAATACATGGTATAATACCTGCAGCAGTTTCACATTCAATATCTGCGTTAACCCATTTTAATCCAGATAATTGGTATAAATCATATTCCATTGGTGCATCTGCAGTCATGGTAGTAGTTTCATCTAAGGTTACTTGACCAATATCTCCAGTAGCATAATTACAATGGTTCATGAATTTAGCGACATCTTGAGCTCCGGATCCAGCGTTCTTCCAGTTAGTTCCAGAGTATGAGTGGAATTGCATGTGAGTACAGTGTACAATTTGATCCCTTACTGATGCTGCTTTTTTAGTACTCTTAACAATATCCTTAAGTGAGTCAAGAGTTTCAATAGTAGTACCAGTGTTACCAGGGTGTCCTAAATCATTAGGGTGTATATGGATAGAGTGAGGAAGTCCTAATTTTTCATTTGCTTTTGCAAGTGATCTTACAACTTGTCTTGAGGTTACATCGAAATATGGTGGTTTATCATCATATCCATGTACATTCATACCCCAACCCCATGCTTCACTACCACAAGGGTTTACAATTTTTACACCATATCCTTTTGTAATCTTTAACCATGCAGAGATAAATGCTGCAAGTTCATCAATCTTGTTTTCTCTAGCAAGTTCTAATACAAACCAGTTGTTACCGAATAAAGTTAATGGGTTAATATCGAGGTTTGGAATGATACCAATTTCTTCGTGAGTGTGTTTTGCTTCTAAAGGAGGCATAGCTGCTTCACAAACAGTACCATAACCCATTCTTGAATATCTGTAACCAGTAGTAGGACAACTAGGAATGGAAAATCCGGATTCTCCTTTTTCTACTTTGGTTTTTTGAGTTACTCCTCTTCTTGAATCTTCAGGCCTGTATAATCTTCCTAAAACTAATTTTGGTCCTGCAACGTGAGCGTGTGTATCTACACCTGCTGGCATAACGATTTTATCAGTTACATCAATAACTTTTGCAGCAGAAGAAACGTCTTCAACGATTTTTCCGTCTTTGAAGTATACATCTTTTTTCTCAGCATTTATTTCATTAGCAGGATCGTAAACAATACCATTTTTAAGTATATATTCCATAAAATCACCTATATTTTTATTCTGCTGCCGGGTTAGGTACGTATTTAGGAGCTACGTTAGGTTCTTCTCTAAGTTTCATAACTCTTTCTTTAAGTTCACGTACAATCCATTCATCATCACGACAGGTTTCTGGTTTATCAATTGCTTTTTTCATGTAGATAGGTACACCATCCATACGATAACTGGTACCAGCACATTCTACACCAATAAAGGAACCAGGCAATACAACATCTGCAAGTTCAGTAGATGGTCCCCAGTGAATATCAATTTGAATAACTGGGATATGAGCTAAGTGTTGGTTTGCTCCGTTAGGGAAGTGAGCACCAGGATCAGCTGCAATTACCATGAATACATCTGGTTCTTTTCTTACAAGTAAATCTATAGTGTTAGTTTCACCTAACATATATCTTGCATATCCTCTACAGAAGTCAACACCAAATGCGAATCCAGTTTCATAAGCCATAAATATGTTGAAACCGTTTACATTAAAGTGACCTCTCATAGGAGTGAGTCCCCATTTACTTTCTTTGTTTAAGTCCATAACCATTTTAATTGCAATATCAATGTTTCTTTGTTTTGATAAAGTATGGGTTAAACCTAAACCGAAGAAGAGAACACCGAATTCTGCATGTTTCATTTCATCTACTAATTCATAGATATCTTCTTTAGGAATTCCAGAAACAACATTCTGAGTAAGTTTTTTACCTTTGATTACAGCTCTAATAGCATTGTAGAAACCGTAATCACCGTTTTGTTCAAATCCAATCCATTTATCAGACATTTTTGCGGTATCTGAGAATTTTGGATCCATAGTTACAACAGTTCTATCAAATCTTCCTCTTTGTCTGAAGTATCCACGAGGGAATACGGAGTATCTAGCCATGTGTCTTGGGTGAGAGTTCATAGCATTACTTCCAGAGTAAACAATCATATCTGCTCTGTTTTTAACTTCACCTAAGGTTTGAATAGGGTATCCTGCATTTTGAACAGCTTGTAAACTAGGTCCGTGACAAATGGTAGCTTGGTTATCTAAAACAGCACCAATATATTGACCTAATTCAAGTCCTTCTTTCATACATTCAATAGAGGTTTCAGACCAACCATAGAATACAGGTCTAACAGATTCTGCAATGTATTTTGCAGCAGTATCAAGTGCTGTGTCCCAATCGGTTTCCTCAAGCTCTCCATCTTCTCCTCTAACCATAGGTACAATTAATCTTTGATCCATATCTTCCATGATTTTACTTGCACCTAATCTGCATGCATGTCTTACAGCAACTACATGACCGTCTTTTATTAAGTAGTCTAAATCATCACAGTTACATCCGCAGAATGCACATGTACAGTTTTCTACAATTTCATCATAATCAGTTACTGGTGGTTCATAAGTCATCGAATTCCTCCCATTTACGTCCTCTATAAACAGGTCTTTCACCTAATGATGGCATATTTTCAATTACTTCATCATCAGTTTCATTAACATATTTTTTATAAACTAATCTCATGAGATCAGCCATTAATAAAACTTTTCTATCTGTTTTTTCAACAGTACATTTAACCCCTTTGTATGTAGGATCTGAACAACAGTAAGTTTCATGACTTACTACAGTATTTGCCCATGGTCCTTTACAAATAAATACTGTTCCTTCATGAGGTGCATCCCTAGATTTAGCAGCGTTTACAACAACTTCACCATAATCAGTTTTAACAAGTACAGTATCCCAGTTGTTAACACCTAATTTTGCCATGTCTCTAGGATCCATATAACAGGTTCCTGATACGTTTTTATATTCTTCTTTTAAAGTAGAACCTCTTTTCTTACAAGCACCTTGGTAAATATCGGATCCGGTATTTAACATACAATGTAATATTTTTTCTGAACCTTCACCGGATGGTTGTTCTAAATCACCGACTACAGGTTTACTTAAATAAGTATTTGCGTAATGCATAAATATCACCTTATTCTAACCAAATTGCGTCTACAGGACAGAACATTTGACATGTTCCACATTCATCACATTTTTCAGGTGAAAATAATTTAATGAAACCATTTTCTACCATCATTATGGTTTCTTCTGTTTTTGAACCGTGTCCACCAGCTACTTCTGGACTAATGGAAGCGTTAACAGGACATGCTACAACACAAACTCCACATCCTAAACAATTATCTTGATTTACTTTAAGTTCCATCTATATCACCTAATCTTTTAAAGCTTCTAAAGCATCTGTCCAAGATTCAGAACTGGTAGGAGTGTATTTGATACTAGTTCTAGTTACTTCTATTGCATCATTAGGACAGATTCTTGCACATGCTCCACATTTAATACAATAATCATCATTTGAAACGATTTGAACAGATCTTACACCTGGTGCATCTACTTTAGGGAATGATAATGCATTACATGGACATACATCTATACATGCTCCACAAGTACCACATTTATCTGGGTAAGTTACTAATTTACCAACAAATGCTTTTTCAACTTTTGCAGCATTAGTAGGACATACTCCAGCACACCATCCACATTTAATACAAATAGATTGATCAATAATAGTAGAACCAGTTACTTTTGCATCGTTTTCATCTAAATCATATTCTCCATAGGAACATAATCTACATAAAGCTTTAATAGCGTCTACAGGACAGGATCTTTTACATACTAAACAGTATACACATTTATCAGTATCAATTTCAATTGATTCTTTACCAATTGTTTTAGTTACATCGATTGCATCTGCAGGACACATTTCCTCACAGATTCCACAGTGGATACATTCTTCCTCAATTACTTCAATTTCACCAGTGACTAATTTAGACCTGTCAGGTAATTTTCTTTGTACAGTGATTGCGTCTCTAGGACATGCAATTTCACAGTTACCACAGTAGATACATTCTTCATCATCAATTTCTGCACTAGAAATATATGATGGGTATCCTTCGATGTTTTCAATTGGTTCATCATCAATTGTTAAATTTAATGCATCTGCAGGGCATAATCCACTACACATTCCGCAAAGAACACATTTTTCTTCATCGATACTAAGTTTGGTAAGGTTTCCTGCTTTATTAGTTTCTAAAACATTATTTTGAGCGATTTTTTCATGTCCACTGAAATAAGTTCCAGTATAATTACGTTGAATGCTTGCTATGTTCTCTAAAGTTATAGCTTCAACAGGACATGTGGATTCACAAATTCCACAACCAATACAAACATGATCGTTGAAAGAAAGAGTACGTAATTCTTCTGCTGATCTTATAATTTTAAAGTCATTACCATTAATTTCTTTCTCGTTTTTGATCATTTATTAACCTCCAAAATTCTGATTGAATGTGTAGGACATTCTTCTTCACAAGTAAGACATCCACAGCATAAATCAGATTCTATTTTGGCTTTTAATGAATCTAGTTTAATAGCCTTCATTACACATAAATCTACACATAATCCGCAGCCAATACATGAATTCGTAATAATGGTTTTATATTCCTTGTCTTTAAGAATAGAAACCATAGTACGAATATTATCCAAATCCTTAAACAAGACTTGCACCATTGATAAAAAATCTTTAGGACACATATTTATAATCGTATCTGCAACCTCAATAGAGCCCCAAGATAAGTTACTACCATTAAGATAATGTGAAACAGTAGAACGATCAATATCTAGCTTTTCAGCAATCTCTTTATGAGTAAAACCCCTACTTTTTAACTCAACTGCAGCCTTGTATTTAAGACCAGATGCTATATGTTTCGGCATATTATCTACCATGTGTATTAATTACACATATGTTTTATGCATATATAAACATTGTCCCAAGATACAAGCCAAAAATTTTATAAGTAAGTGTGTACTAAATACACATTTTTATTTTTATTTTTTAAATATAGAAAGTTTATTTTATAAAAAAAGAAGTATTAAAGAATATTTTAATATATAAAATGCTTAAAATTATTTATTAATTAAAAAAAGAATCATTCATTCATAAATTATAATTCAAAGAAAATTTTAATTTTAAGAGGTAAGAAAAAATTTCCTAAAAAAAGGTGAAAAATGATGATTTTTCCATGAATTTTTAGTTAAAATTTATAATAACTTTTATAGATGTGTTAATACTACACTTTTTTTAATACTTATTAATAGATTAGTATTAACTAAGATATTACACTTGAAATCCTACTAAAAAATTTTAACAAATTAACATTAAAAAAAAGTACATCCGAAATATTACTAAAACCTACCATGAAATTAATATTAAAAAAATTCATAAAATCCTAGTCTTGATTAAAAATAAATTAATGACAGGAATGACTACACATGAAATTCTATAATATTTGTTAAAAAAAATAAACCAAATACGGAATAGCTTTTCCACGAGAAAATCAATTGAAAAATATTATATTTATAAAAGTAAATATATTAATAATAATATTATTTAAGGAATAATTTAATTAAGTAATATTTTTTTAAAAGAAGGAATATTATTTTTTTTAAGGAAAATTTAATTTATCCTATTATTTAGAGGGATAATAATGAGAATAATATCAGTGGTAGGTAAAAAAGATACGGGAAAAACCTCATTAACTGTCCGTATCATTAAGGAGTTAACAGACAGAGGATATAAAGTTGCTAGCATTAAACATTCCCATCATCAAATGGAAATGGATCATGAAGGAACCGATACATATAAGCACACAGAAGCAGGATCCCAGTTTACAGTAGGTGTTGGTGCTAGAACATACTTTAATATTGACGAGGTATTTTCATTGGAAAGGCTATTGTTTTTAATAAAAATGATAGAAGAACCTGATTTTGTAGTAATTGAAGGATTTAAGAACTATAATTATCCAAAAATCTCAACATCACCAGAACTTAAAGATGAATATACAATGGCACTTGTAGACGCTAAAAACATTAGTGACTTGAAGGTAAAGGAATTGGTTGATAGGGCTGAGGTTATTGGATATGACATTGTACCGACCTTATTTACCAAGGACTGCGGATACCATGATGGAGAATCCATCGGCAAAGCAATCATTAATGGAGATTTGGACTATGAATATGATAAACAGGCAGATGTCAGTTTATCTATAGACGGAACTGTAATCGGATTAAATGAATTTGTAAATGATTTTTTAAAAGATACAATTCTAGGAATGTTAAAATCCTTAAAGATTGAGGAATATGGCGTTAAGGATATTAAAGACATTCAGATTAACATTAAAAACAAGAAATAGGTGTTTATCATGACTGTTAAAGATAATTATGATAGACCTATAATCTCTTTTAGAATGTCTATTACAAACAGATGCAATGTTAACTGCCTATATTGTCACCATGATGGTATGCTTCCATCAAGTGAAGAGATGACACCAGATGAGATTGCTAAGATATCCGAAGTTGCAAAAACATTAGGAGTTAAAAAAATAAGGATTTCAGGTGGAGAGCCGTTAATTAGAAAAGACATTGTTGAAATTATTGATAAAATCAATAAAATTGGATTTAAAGACATTTCAATCACAACAAACGGTACTTATCTTGCCAAATATGCGGAAGATTTAAAAGATGCAGGATTAAACCGTGTGAATGTTAGTCTTGACACATTAAACAGAGACACCTATAAGTTCATAACCCACAAGGATTATCTTCAAAGTGTAAAAGAGGGTATTCTTAAAGCCGTTGATGTAGGTCTTTACCCTGTTAAAATCAATATGGTCCTAATGAAGGATATTAACCAGGATGAGGTATGGGAAATGTTTGATTTCTGCCGTGAGCACGGACTTATTCTACAGATTATAGAACTTATGGAAAGTGAAAGCTGTGAGGACAACAATGTTTTCAGCAAGAAATACCATTATAACATAAATCCAATTGAGGAAAAGCTTGCTAAGATTGCAGATGATGTTAAAGTCCGTGAATTTATGCAGGATCGCCGTAAATATTACATCGGAAATGGCGAGATTGAGATTGTAAAGCCAATGGACAATACAAGATTCTGTAAGAACTGTTCAAGACTTAGACTTACACCCTCTGGTAAAATTAAACCATGTTTACTTAGAAACGATAACTTAACTGATATAATTGGACCTTTGAGAAATGGTGCATCTGATGATGAGTTAAGAGAAATATTTCTAACAGGTATTAATAAAAGAGAACCTTATTACAATGATAATAGACAATAAGGTTTTCAACAATACCTTAAACTACTTTTTTTTAAAATAAGATGTATTTAAATAAATCATATAAAAACTGCTATTTCTAAAAACTAAAAAAGATTTAAAGATTTATCCAGATATTAGATAGAATATATGGAAAAATTACAATATATCTAGAATTAAAAATATCTTAAAGATTTACAAAAGTATAGATAAATCATGAAAAAATCAGTACTTCTAAAAACTAAAAGATCCTAAAAAGGAAGATTAAAGAATCACTATTTCTAAAAAATAAAAATCTTAATATTTAAAAATTATTATAAACACCTTAAAAAGTATCATCGATATAGATGAAATATATAAAAAAACTAGTTTTTTAAAATTAAAAATTTTAATTTAATTTGTAAAATATTAATAAAAACAATAAAAGGAATTATTGTTTAGATTAATAGTTAAATAGGGAATATCCGTATATCTCCAGTGATTAAACTTTCAATAACACCAAGAATATTAGGAGGATGTTCAGCTAATGAAGCGTCAACTGCATCTCCTCTGTCATTACCTTCTCCCCAATTCTTTTGACGAATATCATCAATCATGTCACTTCCAAATATCCTATCTGATGCGTTATTGTTAACTGTAACACATATATTTGGAGTAACATTATAGGAATATTGCATAATCTCCTTTGCATCTTCATATGGTTTTCCATTACTAAATAAGAATATATTATGTAAAGTACTACCTTCAGCATTAGTTGAACTACCAGGATATATCCAGGTAAATCCAGTTGATAAAGACCATAATGCGGCCATATCCACACCTGGCTCCTGTACACTTTCACTAGTATCCTCTGCTAAAAATAATACATTAGAACTTAATAGAAATATAAGTAATATAGCAATTATTAAAACCACTATTTTTCCTAATGCCTTCATATCTATCACATGCTTTTATTTTTAACCATATTAATAATATCTTTTAAATTATATAAATTATATGTTTTTTCTACTAATTTTACTTTATCATTATTGATTTACTTAAAATGAAATTTAACTAATTAAATTAAAAACAAATAGAAAAACATGTGAAAATAGATTTTAACCAAACCAGATAAAAAAAAGCATATTTTAAAAAATTAGAAGATGAAATCCAATTAGAATTTTAAAAAAAATAGAAAGTATAAAACTATCCAAATAATCCTACTTTGTAAAGACAATTAAATAGTGGGATTTACCTTGTTCGATATCCTCACCTGTATCATCATTTAATGATACTAATTTAAGTCCATGTTTGTTGAATAATTCCTCCAATTCCTCAGGACTACTTCTAACTGGATATGGTGGACCATGTCTTGTTTCCTGTTTTTTATAGTCCATAATTGCTATTTTTCCACCAGGTTTTATAATTCTTTTTAATTCCTCAACAGTTTCATCTAATTTTCTAACTGCTTTAAAACCATGGAAAACATTGATCATTAAAATAACATCCATTGAGTCATCATCAACATCCACATGATCTGTTAAATCTCCGACAAGTGGAATTAAATTTGAAATATCATGTTCATCCTTATATTTACTTAAATCCTCTATAGATGGCCCATATATATCTACTGCATATACTGTTCCATTATCATTCAATATTTTTAAAGCCTCGATTGATGCATGTCCGTCTCCACAACCTGCATCCATAAAATTCTCATCACCTTTAAGATTTAAACTATTGATAATCTCATTTGCATCTAAAAATGACTCACTTGAAAAACCTTGAACCCTATGTCCATTTGCTGGAGTCATGTTAGCTTTTCCTGCCATAATTTCACCATAATATTTTTTAATAATTGTAAATTTTTATTTAATAATAGTCTGTTTAATACATTATATAACTATTTACATATCGACAATGGAAATATAAATGTAAAAAAATAATATTAAATTCATAAGAGGTCTTCTAATTAGTCTTCTAATTAAATTCAGAAATATTAAAATTTATAAAAAAAGTGTTTAAAAAAGAGTAAATATTTTTTAAGAGTAAGAATCGTTTTTTTTAAATTGAGTGAAAAAAATAAATAGAGGAAAAATTAGTATTTTAATCCTCTTTTTAAGTAATCCCTAGTACCGGTATCTTCGAACTCGGTAAATGGTAATGGTGTATCGGTGTTATCAATACCACTGTAGTAATCAAATTCATCTCTGATTTTTTGGTTAACAGTAGCCCAGATTTTAGATACTGGAATTTCACATGGACATACTTCACTACATTGGCCACAGTTAGTACAAGCATCTGCCATATGTACCATACGAGTTAAATGGAAGAATGGTGCTGCAGGGGTGTATCCACCAGGTACCCATTCAGGACCGTCTGCTTCAAGACAGCAGTCTTCACAATAACAAAGTGGACATGCTTCACGGCATCCGTAACATTTCATACATTTGGATAATTGATCTTTATACATTTTTAAAACATCGAGAATATCACCAGTGGTACCAGCGAAGTCTTTTTCTCTTTGTTTTGAAGCATTTTTAATCATTACATTATCGATTTTCTCACGGATTTCAATACCTTTTGGAATAGGTTCAGCAACTTCAATAAGTCCTGCATCGGTTACCTTAGTTAAAATATCTGCACCCTTTTCAGAACAAACCTCTACAAAGGTAGCTTTACCAGATAATTCTCCAATAACCCCCCAGTTACCTAATGCTAAATCTGCATTGGTTGGGATGTTCATGGTACATCTTTGACAGTTTTCACGTCTACCTTTACCTTCTTTTTCAAGGTCATCTATTTTAAATGCCTTTTCAGTTCCGTCGGCATAACCCATTACAAGTTTACCTTTTTCAATTTCCTCTTTTACAATCTTGGTAGGATCCATTTCATAGACTTCTTTAATCATTTTAATGGTATCTACAGGAGGCATAGTTCCTCCACAGTTTACACCAATCATGATTACATTATCTTCTATGATCTTACCTTTTCTCATTAATTCCCTGATGGTCATAGCATCACATGGTTTACAGGTGATTGCTACTTTCATGTCTCTTGCACCATCTAAGTATTTACTTAAGAATTTAGCTAAGTTTAATGTACCGCAGTGAAGGGAACCTGCAGATTTGATTACATCTTCAGGGTCGGTAATAAGAATTGGTTGTGCATCGTATAAATCCCATCCTTCTTCTACAGCAACAACAGCATCAACGATACCCTCTTCAAGTAAGTATTTCATGATTGTTGTAACTGCTCCACCATATTCTCCTTTTTCTTTAATTGCATCATTAGCAGAGTATGCATATGCCATATCATTTACTTTGAATGTCATCTAAATCTACTCCTCGATTTTTTCAACTTTAATAGCACAAGCTTTAAGTTCTACCATTTTAGATTTAGGATCAAATGAATCAGAGTTAGTTAACATATTTGCAGCACATTCTGAGAAGTGCATAGGGATATTAACAATACCAGGTTTAATATCATCAGTAACTCTAGCAGGGATATCAATAGTTCCTCTTCTTGAACTTGCTCTTACTATTTCTTTATCAAGAATACCTAATTTATTAGCATCTTCAGTACTTATTTCAATATATCCTGTTTTTACCTCATTATCTAAAGTTTCACATCTTCTAGTCATTGCTGCATGGTAATGGAATAAAAGACGTGTGGTAGTTAAGAGTAAAGGATATTCTTCATCAGTTTTTTCAACAGGTCCTAAGTGTTCTAAAGGTTGGAATATAGCTAATCCGTCAGGATGTGAGAATTTTTCTTCATACATCAATGGACCACATGGATCATCTTCGCTTAAACAAGGCCAGTGACATGATTCAGGAGTATCTAATCTATCAGAGGTAATACCATGCATAACTGGTGCAACTTCTCTGATTTCTTCCCAAATATCTTGAGCAGTTTCATAATGGAATTGTTCAGGATGTGCATCTGGTCCCATTTTTTGAGCTAAAGCTTCCATAATCTTCCAATCTAACATAGCTTCACCAGGTGGGTCTTGAGCTTTACGGACTCTTTGAACACGTCTTTCACCATTAGTGAAAGTACCGTCTTGTTCACCCCATCCTGCTGCAGGGAATACAACATCTGCTACTTGTGCAGTATCAGTTAAGAATAAATCTTGTACAATCAACATGTCCAAGTTAGCTAATGCCTTTCTAGTATGGTTAATATCAGCATCAGATAACATAGGGTCTTCACCAGGTATGTATAAGACTTTTAAATCACCGTCGTATGCAGCATTCATCATTTCAACTAAAGTTAATCCTGGAGTTGTACTCATATTTACTCCCCAGTAATCATTCATCCAGGCAGTAGTTTCAGGATCTTTTACTTTACGATAACCTGCATAATCAGTAGGTAATGCACCCATATCACAAGCACCTTGTACGTTGTTTTGTCCTCTTAATGGGTTTACACCAGTACCTTCTCTACCGAGGTTACCGGTTAACATTGCCATGTTAGCAGTGGACATTACGTTATCTACACCGTGTGAGTGTTCGGTAATACCTAATGAGTATACGATAGCTGCTTTATCAGCTTTAGCATAGTCAATTGCAATTTGTTTAATTAAGTCTTTATCAGCTTCAGTGATTTCAGCAACAGTGTCTAAGTCGTATTTTTCAACAACTTCCTTAAATGCTTCATAGTTTTTGGTTCTGTTCTTGATGAACTCTTTATCTTCAAGACCTTCATCTATGATGATTTTCATCATACCATTTAATAAAGCCACATCAGTACCTGTTTTAAATTCAAGGTATACATCAGCAATTCTTGCAGTAGGAGTATAACGAGGATCGATTACTACAATTTTTGCACCGTTATTTTCTTTTGCCCTAATTAATTTACGTCCAAACAATGGGTGAGCTTCCATACTGTTTGCACCAATAACAATAATGTAATCTGATTGTTCGATGGAATCAAATCCATTAGTCATAGCACCTGAACCAAAGGTGTTAGCAAGTCCTGCTACTGTAGGACCGTGACAAATACGTGCACAGTGATCTACATTATGAGTACCAACTGCTACTCTTGCAAATTTCTGTGTTACATAGATGTTTTCGTTAGGTGAACGTGCACATGCATAGAAACCAATTTTATTAGGATCTTCAGCTTTTACTTCGTTTAATTTATTTGCAACTTTAGTTAAAGCTTCATCCCAAGTAGCTTCTCTTAATTCTCCATTTTCCCTAATTAAAGGAGTAGTTAATCTATCTTCTCTATTAATAAATTGATATGAAAAGTTTCCTTTTGGACATAATTTTCCTGAGTTAACAGGGTTTCTTTTCCATGGTTCAACACCACAGACTTTACCGTCCTTAACGACGAGGTTTAGTCCGCAACCAGTTCCACAAAATGGACATACGGTTGGAACATATTTAATCTCAACCATTTTATAATCTCCATATTAAATTATAATTGTAATCCAAATAATTTAAAAATAAAAGCTGTAGAAAAAAATGTTAGCACTCTATAACATTTTAGTGTTTAGTTAAATACAGCTTTTTTATTGTTTTCAGTTATTCTCTAATATAAACAAGGTAGTATATACAAGCTACAAATAGTGCCCCTCCAACTATGTTACCAATAGTTACAGGAATTAAGTTGTTTACAAACATATCAGCCCAGGTAATTTTAGCACCACAGAAAATACCTAAAGGAATGAAGAACATATTTGCTACACTGTGCTCAAATCCGATAGTAACGAAAGCCATAATTGGGAACCAGATACCGAAGATTTTACCTATTACATCATCGGATGCAACAGCTAACCAACAAGCTAGACATACAAGCCAGTTACAACCGATTCCTCTAAGGAAAGCTTGTGTCCATGTGAGTGATGCAGTTGCTTTTCCAGCAGCCATGAATTTTGCACCACCTAATGCTTTAGTAGTAGCTACAGTTACTGCTCCAGCTTTAAATGGGTCAGCAGACATAATTCCAGTACAATATGCTAATACATATGCTACAAATAATCCACCAACTAAGTTGAAAATCCAACTAATAACCCAGTTTTTACCTAATCCTCCCCATGAGTTTTTACCACTTAATGCACCCATGGTCATGTATAGACAGTTTCCAGTGAATAAGTCAGATCCACAAATAATAACCATTATTAAACCTACAGGGAACACTGCCCCGAATACAAATTTGCTTAAACCAATTGGATATCCTGCAGCTGTCATTCCTGCATTTGCAATCTCAGCTAATAATCCACCGAATGCAATGTATGCACCTGCAAGAAAACTTAATAATATTGCGTCACCTACAGAAGTATTAGCTTTTGCTCCACCAGTATTTGCTACTGCTACAGCTACTTCTTTAGGAGATTTTAATGAACTCATTCTCTCAACCTCTTTTTTTTATCTTATATTTCTTTTCATAATACAGGGGTATCATATTTCTCCCACAAAATATGAAACAGTTACAAGTATTATACTACTATCTTTCAACATGTATTAATAAAGACTTTTTTATTTGATTCAAATAAAAAATTTTATATATGGTGAATTGATAATATTAATTATTATAATTAAAAATCATTATAATTTCTATTTTTTTCAAATAATATTTTCAAAATAACTTATAAACTGATTTTATTTTTCAATTCTAAAGGTTAAAAATTCTTTAAACTAATATTTTACATTGAATTTAACTTCTTTTTTCAATATAAATCAATTTTATTTAATTTTTAATATTATTTTAATAATTTCCGTAAATCGTGATAAACCATGATAGATTTTTTTAAAATAGATTTTTTAGGAATTTTAAAAAAACTTGTTAATGAAGGTTTTTCAATAAATTAATCGTTATGAAACTATTTTTATATCGATATTTTAGGAAGTTCAAAAAATCATTTACACATTAATATTATCATGATAAATCATTATAAATCATGGACTTTCTTAAGATCTAAAGGGAAAATTTATTTAATTTAATGTATTTATTTGATAAAAAAAGAACATTATCAAGTTATTTTTATATAAAAATTTTTAATTTCATCTAATATACTATTTAAATCAATAATAAATCTTATAAATTATATCAATATTCATAAATTAAACTTAATTAAATTAAAATTTATAAAAAATAGAAAATGTTAAAAAAATTCCATATAAGATAGCTAGAAAATAAGAAAAATGATCTTTAAATAAAAGATTGAAAAATAGAAAATAAAATTGTAGCATTAAAATTAAAAATAGCTACAATTAACTTGATAATTTAATTTTGACTTGCTTTTTTAACAGGTGGAACATATGATTTAAGTAGTAATGATAAACTAATTACTGTAACAGAACTTAATGCCATTGCTAATGCGGAAAACTCTGGTCTGAAAAGTATACCATAAGCAGGATATAATACTCCAGCCGCAAGTGGGATTAAGATTGCGTTATATGCAAATGCCCAGAAAATGTTTTCCTTAATTCTAGTCATTACCTTCTTAGATATTTGGACAGAAGCAACAACATTTTCAAGATCACCTTCCATAAGTACTATATCACCACTTTCCATAGCAACATCGGTACCTTCACCTAATGCAATACCAATGTCTGCACCTGTAATAGCCGGTGCGTCATTTATTCCATCACCAACAAACAGGACCCTACCTTTCTCATTGTCCTTTTGAAGCTCTTCAACCTTGTCTAATTTTTCATTAGGAAGAACGTCACTTACAACATGATCTATTCCAACCTTATCTGCCACAACATGTGCGGTTTTACCATTGTCACCTGTTACCATATAGGTGTCGATATCCATATCATGAAGTTGGCTAATTGCATTTGCAGAGTTATCTTTAATCTTATCCATTAAGGTTAAGATTCCGGAAACCTTCTTATTAACAGCTAGGAAAACAGCTGTTTTTGCTTCAGATACAAACTTATCAAATTCTTCAAGATTGTCAGATGATATTTCCACACCATTTGCTTCAAGTAAAGCCTTGTTTCCAACCAAAACCTCTTCGTCATTAATGAATCCCTTAAGTCCCTTACCTGTCACATTCTCAAAGTCCTCAACATCCAATACATTGGTATTTTTTTCAGTACCATAGTCTACAATTGCATTTGCAATTGGGTGGTTGGAGTTTTTCTCAATACTTGTAACATAGGATAAGACATCAACATCTGAGTCATTTAATGTTACCACATCAACAACCTCAGGTTTTCCCTGGGTGATAGTTCCGGTTTTATCAAATACTGCAACGTTTACCTTCTCAGATGTTTCCAAGGTTTCACCATTTTTAATAAGGATTCCGTATTCTGCTGCCCTTCCAACACCTACAGTCACAGCAGTAGGAGTTGCAAGTCCTAACGCACATGGACATGCCACAACCAATATTGAAATCATTGTAGTAAGTGCAAACAATAAGGTTGAGCCTAATACAAAGTACCATAAAGCGAATACCACAAGTGCGATTGTGATGATCACAGGTATAAATACACTAACTACCCTATCTGCAAATCCTTGAACAGGTGGTTTTGAGGATTGTGCTCTTTCTACAAGTTCAATGATTTGTGATAGGAGAGTGTCCTTACCTATCTTCTTAGCCTGTATCTTTATGATACCGTCCTGATTTATAGTACCTGCAAATACATCCTCACCCTTTTCCTTAAGTTTTGGTACAGGTTCACCATTGATCATTGATTCGTCCACATAGGATTTACCTACCACTACTTCACTGTCTGCAGGAACCTTTTCACCAGGTTTGACAAGCAGGATATCATCTATTTGGATATTTTCAATAGGTATTTCCTCTTCACTTAATGTGTTTCCCCTCTCATCAATTGTAACCTTAATAGCTGTTTTAGGCTGAAGACCTATTAATGATTTAATTGATGAAGAGGTTCTTCTTTTAGCTTTAGCTTCTAGATACCTACCAATCATTAGAAATGCAGGAAGCATTAAAGCAGTATCATATAACATGAAACTTGAATCGAGTACGATTCCAAATGTTCCAAGAACACTGGATCCGTATGCTACCAGTATACCCATGGTATACATTACGTCCATATTAAGACTCTTATGGAATACACCGGTAAGACCTGCCTTAACAATCGGATATGCCACATAGATAAATGGAATAATTGATATGATCAATGATAATTCACCCATAGTTAGGTATGGAACCATCACATGTGCATACATGATGTACATCAAGAGTCCTGAAAAGACCAAACCTACAACGATCCTATTTCTTTTTTCTTTAAGGTCCTTCTCATAGATTTCCTCTTCATCATGCTCGTTAAGGTCTCCCTCAAGTCCAAGATATTCGAAACCGAAATCCTCTATGGCCTTTCCCATCTCATCTACAGAGATTTGATTATGGTCATATTCAACAGTCACAATACCAGTAGTCAAATCGGCATGAACCTTGAATACACCATCCTTTCTCATTAAACCCTTTTCAATAGTTAGAACACATGACGCACAATGCATACCATGAGTTCTAAGTTTAACTTCATCGGTCCTAACCTTATAACCAAGACCACTTACAGTTTTATCAATATCATCAATGGACACTTTCTTAGAATCCATTACAACATGTGCCTTCTCAGAGTTTAAATCGACACTAGCCTCATTAATACCTTCCACATTATTAAGTGATTTTTCAATTGAAACAGCACATGATGCGCAATGCATTCCCTCAATTGGAAGATCCATTGTTTTTGTCTTAGCCATTTCCTCCTCCTATTTTTATATAATCAGATAAATCCATTAACCATATTTGATTATTAAAATTTATAGATAATAATTAATTATAAGTAATGGAAGTACTTTAGTTCCCTCTGATTATATAAAAATCCATATTATATATTCACACTTACCTCACAATACCAATAATATAATAATTGTTATATTGAAAAATCTGGATTTTTAAATTTTAACTAGAAATAATTAAAAAATAAAAAAAGGGATTTAATCTACTTTAAATCCTGCATCCTCTACAGCTTCTTCAATATCAGCATCAGTTACTTTATCAGTATCATAGTCAATGATTACATTATTATCTTCTAAACTTGCTTTAGCATTATCTACACCGTCTAAATCGGTTAAAGATAATTCAACAGCTTTTACACAGTTAGGACAATGCATTCCTACAACACTTACTTCTTTAGTTTCTTTTGCCATAATTTTGCCTCCAATAATATTAATTATTAATTAAAAATTAATAACAAATAATACTTCCAAATATAGTATAATTTTCATACACCATAAATATATAGTATACATTCATAGATTTAGATATATCATATGAATACCAATTCAAATAAGAATTGTTTATTCTAGTATATAAACCTATTTTTTAGTCATGCCTAAAAAACTTTTTGGTATTTATAACATTAAGGTTTGAAAACAATCATTTAATTATATCCTCAATTAAAACTAGAAGATCTAAAAAAAACTTAAAAATAGCTAAACATTTATAAAATGTTTGATTATTAAAAATATCTAAAAAATAGTAAAAATATGATGGTTTGATTAAAGATAATCAATTATAATAAGGTAATGGTTTCCTCATCACTGTTTACTTCTACTTTTCTGCCATTGACTAACTGATCAGTGTTATCTGGTGAATCCACCATTGGAATATCTGACATAATAGCTCCAGTAGCAATAATCGGTTCTGCCTTAAGACATATAATGGCCTTTGGTGCAGTGTTGTTTTTCATCATCTGAAAAATCACATAAGATCCTACTGTAGAACCCTTACCACCTGGTATAAACAATATCTTGTCTTTGATGGATTGGCCTTTTAATTCATGTTTGATATCTATAACCTTACCGGTTTCAGGATCCACTCCACCTAAAAAACTAATAGGCTCACTACTTACAAGCAATTCTCCTTCTGCTTTACCTTTTGCTATTTTTCTACAATGTATCATAATATCCCTAAGTACAAAAATAATATTGAATCTGAATATAATTATAATAAGGTATCTAACTTAAATCATATAATTTTTTCTTAAGATATGAGATTCCATAAGATACCCAACAATCTAGACAACGTCAACCTTCATAATCTCACGTAAAACCGCAGTTGCATATGAGCCCTTATTGATTGAAAACTCCACAACAATTCCATCCTCACAGGCTTCTGCATGGGTGTCCCATACCCTGAATCTCATGGAACGTCTTAGACCATGACTTCCTAATTTCGGCATCTTCGGACATTCAAAGTCTTCCTTTTTAAGGCCATATTTATCTAAAACTTCCCTTTCCATTTCACCTACCTTAGCACCTGCAAAGGGAACCTTGGTACCATATAGTGGACATGTTGGATTTGCCTTGAACTCCTTAATTAACCTATCATATTCCTCAGGACTTTTATCCCTTATGATGGCCTCGTCATCATCTATTATGATGTCCCCTTCAACATATGAATTAATGCCCATCTCAACCCTTCTGGATACGACATCATTAAAGAGATATGATTGGTATGCATGTACAAACATTCTCTGAAGAGGCTTTGGAAGGGCAAGCAATGCGCTTTTATATGATTTATCATCAAGGTGGCCGAACTTATTATAGTCATGGATAAGCTGCCTTAGCATCATCTTCTCATAGCGCATTCCACCATGCATCAATTCCAGTGATTCCTCCATATTGCCATCGTCGTATGCCTGTCTTGCCTTAATGCTGTCCGGTGATTCCTCCATACATGGATGGCCTATATATAGATCCACAGCCTTTTTAAGATCATTCTGGATAAGTGCCTCACCTACAAGATGTGTTGATGTTCTAGGTTTTCCGAACCTCTGCCATCCGAAATAGTTTGGAACTCCTGTGATCTCCAATTGACCTAAAATTTCCTTGGCCCTGTTTGAGGCATCCTCGAAAGATGTGATGTCATCATTGAATGGAATATCCTTGATCTTGATTCTGAACTTATTGCCCTTCAACTGTCCCATTCTAAGCTTTTTACGTCCCCTTACAACCTTTAAAAATTTGGTGTTATGGATGGTATCCCTTAAAGCCAAGACCTCATTGAGTTTCTCATCGGATTCCATATTGGATATACATATCCACTGACGGGTTAAAGCCTTTTTATCCTTCATTCCTGCAAAACCCATACGTTTACGGCTTATATGTAAATCTCTTGCAATATCCAACAAAACATCCAATGTTGTTCTTCCGACCTTCTCAATCCATATCCAAATATTGGGTCCCTCACCAGTAGGCTCTATCTCAGGTATCTCCTCAACATAGAAGTCCTCATAGGAATTTCTAATAGTTCCGCCAATACCTGGATCATCTGTAACATATGTATTTGCATTAAGCATGATATCTAAACCTTAGATTAACTAATAATCTCTAAAAAACTAAAAAATAGTTATGCCCTGGCCGGGATTTGAACCCGGGGAATAGGATCCGCAATCCTACGTGTTATCCAAACTACACCACCAGGGCATATAACATAAATAAAATTAGTAGAATAATTCTCTTAATAAAAATAAAATTTCAACATAAAACTATTTGTAAATTATAATATTTAAAAGTATATTATGGAATCATTGTTTTTTCATACCATAAACATGGAAACAGTATTGAAGAGGAATATTTCAAGTGTAACTAATCACTTACAATTAGACCAAATCTGTAGTCTCCAACAAAACGACTGGCGGAATTATAGTTGTCCTGATTTATCTCACCTTTTGAGGACAATATCCTGTTATTGACCATAAACCTATAGTTTTTATCCATTCCAATCTGGTTGAAGAAATTATCGGCAATGGACTGTGATGCTTGAAACGATTCTCTAGAGTTGTTAGATTCCTTAAGATTTAGATAAATCTGATTTAGTATGGAATCATCCACACCGTCAGATGTGGACATTAACTCCAGGATACCCTCTGCATCATAATAATCGGATATGGCATCATCATAGTTATCCAGAGTGTCCAGATTAGTTAAAGATGAAAAGGACATGAAGAGAATGATTATTAAACAGATAGCCAATACACCATCAACAATTGAATAAAATCCCCTGTTATCTTCCTTAAAGTCTTTAAATTTCCTATCAAAGTTAAATCTTACATTTCCATATTTATGATTCATGAGAATGATTTGAAAAAAATATTGGAGCTTAAGAATTTATCATCCTTAAATCCATCAATTTTCATAATTTTTAAAAGCAATCTAATTAGAATTAACAATCATCAATAATTGCTTTACCTGATTAGGACCTTGCATTATTTCTGATATAATCTATTACCCTTTCCTTTTTACGTATTGATTCATCAGCCGCTTTTTGAACCTTATCCTTCATCTTCTCAAAGTCCTCAGGAGTTGTATCCCCCACCAGTTTTTTAATCTTTGTATAAGCAGCTTCCCTAAATAATGGTGTCAGGGTTGTCTCGGAACCGTCCTCCTCAACGAGCCTTGGACTACCTTCACTGTCAACTATACCTATTTGATCTATCTTTACACCAACATCTGATACGGCCTTTACAACATCGTCGGATATTTCAGGAGGCACAATCAACATTAATGAATCGGTGGAAACACCTAACGGATCTATTTCCAATGTATCCAACATGTTTAAGACATTAGGAGCCACCAATGATTTGATCTTCTCATGGTCAAATTTTAAACCTACACCTGTGGTTGATGAGATTTCATGTGCGTCTCCACGTAATCCTCCATTGGTTACATCTGTCATTGCATGGATATCCTTTACAAGGTCATTGTTAAATATTGCATTTGAAGCCTTTACAAAGGACACGTTTAAGGTATCCCATACAACATCGAAGAAACCATTATACAATGCGGTAGTTGTGATGGTTCCTCCACCTGCTCCCTCTGTCATGAGAATGATATCACCGTCGGTCGCACCTTTCCTTGCAGTTGGTGGATAAGGTGACACACCCACACTTCCAACGGCACTTACAAGTCTGTCTCCAATGACCATGTCTCCACCTACACGTAACGTACTACCTGCCACAAGTGGAACATCCAAAAGCTCTGATACGGCACATACACCTGCTGTAAAATCAAACAATTTACCTACATCACCGTCATCTGCAAGGTGAAGATCGCTTAATATGGATACCGGATTAGCCCCCATCACACATACATCCCTTAATGTTGCACGTGTTACATGGAAACCTCCTAGAAACGGATAGTCACTAAGTCTTGAATGGACCCCGTCCACTGCTGTTGTAACATATACATCATCACCCTTTGCAGGTACCTTTACCACCCCACCATCATCTTGGGCTGATGGATTTACCTCAGATGCTGTATTTGTACTGGATACAATTTGGGCTATTCTCCTGTGTACAAAGAAATCCCCTGCTCCACGGGAACCTACCCCCATCTTACCCATGGTCACATCTGCCTTTGGGGGAGCCATAATATCCTTTAAGAATTCATCGTCACTTTCATTAACTTTAAGTGTTGTTTTAACCTCGTCAATAACACTCTGAGCCATTAAAAGAGAACGTTCCTCATCAATATCCTTATATTCTCTTATCCTTTCTGCTAAGACATTCTTTAATGTTTCTTCATTAGTATTATCTATTCTTGCTCTTACAAATCCTTCAATATCCATATTCACACCAGGCTTGAATAAGCTTTTCAATCAATTGAAAAAATAAAAATAATGAATTATTAAATGTATTTATTGAGTTTTTTAAGTATTTTTAATCTGTTTATACTAATTAAACCGATTCAACTCCAAATTAGAGAATAATTGAATTATTCACTGTCATATCTAGAAAAGTTCCTAAATAAAAATACCATTTAATAGTTTATCAAATAATTTTAAGTTTAGTTTTAGATTTAATAAATTTTATGATTAAAGTTTTTAAAAATACCATAGATTTATAAAAAAAATATTGATTTAAAAATTTAACAGATTTTACTATCAGAGCCTCTAAAAATATTATTGATCTATAAAAAAATTCCTGATTTAAAAATTCAATAGACTTATGATTAGAGTTTATAAAAAAATATCCTATAATTATAAAAAAATATTGACTTGAAAAAACAGCTTAAATTAAAAAAAATAGTTACTGATGAACTTTTATGGTTTTTAAGAAATACAATATAAAACATAAAATTATCTTTAAAATCATAAAGGTTTATGAAAATATTAACTTGAATTAGATATTGTTTTAAAATAGCCAAAAATAAATAGAATTTTCAATTAGAATAATTGAAAATAGCCTCTATAGAAATGCAAGGTAAACCTAATCCTTAAGGTTTACAAAGTTTTTAAGTATTTTAAGACCATGTACCCCACTCTTTTCTGGATGGAACTGTGTTGCATATACATTATCACGCCATAATGCTGCAGTTAAATCAAAACCATAGTCACAGGTTCCAACAATCACATCCCTATCATCAGGTTCAACATAATAGGAGTGTACAAAGTAGAAATACTTACCATCCATACCCTCAAGTATTGGACATGGTTTAATGAGATTCAATTTATTCCATCCCATATGTGGTATTTTACGACCTGGAGGCAATATCTTCACATGACCTGGAAAGACACCTAAACCCTTAACATCAGGTGTCTCATCACTAGTTGAAAGAAGTACCTGGAGACCTAGACAGATACCTAAGAATGGTTTCCCATCATTGATATGCTCATGAATCACATCCCTGAAAGGTTCGATATTTCCCATTGCTGAACCAAAGGATCCTACACCTGGAAGCACCAAATATTCGGCATCGGCTATTTTCTCAGGATTGTCTGTAATCTCAACATCTACCCCAATCTTCTTAAAACCATTTGATATACTTCTAAGATTTCCACTTTTATAATCAATAATTGTAATCATTTTCTCCACAGCCATAATAATACAGAATAACTATCCTCAACCACAAACAGTCCATTAACACAATAGTTTTTAAAAAATGAATCCTTTAAAACACAGTCATATTTAAAAACGGATCATTCAAAGCGTAGTTACCTAATCCTCAATTGTATTAATCAACAAAATATCCTAAAAGATATAAACCAATAATTATCCCTAAATTTTAAACCTTAATAATATTTTATTTAAAATAGATTAAAAAACTTACTAAAAAAATTAGACTTTATTAAAAAAATCAGTTAAGAATGGAAAAGAATAATGAACTCTTATGGAAGGTAAATAGAAAAATAGTTAAATAAGCCACAGATAACCTATAAAGAGGGAAAAATAGTCGGATATAATCCGTAATTGAATCTTTATAAATGATAAACATAGAACAATTAAAAATAAACTATAAATAACCTATAACCAGAAAAAATAGCCAAATATAATCTATAATAATAATTAATATAAATTATATCTGGAACATTAGGTTCTAATCCTCGTTTTGCCAATCTATAATGGATCTTATCATCATTCCAAAGTCTGAATCAACAATTGAATCCACACCAAGTGTTTTTGAATGGGCATCGAGTTCCGCTACAACATGGTCATAGCCATCCTCCCTTAAGGCCTCCACAAGTCTTGGACCATCTGTAACTGCAATGGATTCACCTGGAACATTCTCTATCTTAAGTGCATGTGGAACACCTACAACAACGGTTAAGTCCGGATCATATTCCTTTAAAATCTCCTCTGCCTTGTTGGCGGTTATGGGATATTCATCAAGACCACCTGTTATATAGTCAAACTCCACATTGGATTCTTCCTTAAGGTTAGCCTTAACATTTACGGCATGGGACCTGATTCTGGGAAGGCCAATGTTCTCGTCGAGGTTTCCAATAAATAGTGGCTTATTATCGGGATTGATCTTTCTATAGTCAAAGTTTAGAATGTCAGCAAACAGATATGATGTTTCTTTCTTAACATTTAAGACAAATGCCACCTTCCTGCCTTCCCTTATGGAGTCAACAATGATATTTCCAATCTTTTCCTTGTTGTCCCCAAAGTTAGGTTTTATATATTTGCCCTGGGCCATTCCCCTTGTTTTCTCTACCTCAGTTGCCTGCCTTAACATTTCAATCTGTCTTGCGGCCTCCTCCTCCGGTATGACACCATATTCTGCAGCACGTTTTAGAACCAGAATAGCTCCCTCTGTATTGTCTCCTTCTCCCAAACCTGCATGTACCTCGACAGGTATGATGGTACAGTCCAGATCTGCATTTTCCGCTGCACCTTCCAGGTCCTCACCAATAATCATACTTGCACATGTTCCGACAATCCCCATGAGTTTCGGATGGAACATCTCATATGCCTTGTTTAGGGTGTCTTCTAGTTTCTCACCTGCACCTAATATAAAATCGTTTTCACTCATACCGGTCGTTAAGACCCTTACTCCATCACTTTCAAGAAGTCTGCTTGTTCTAAAACAACAACCTTTCGGACCATGCATTACAATTACATCGACATTCATATCTCTTAATGTGTATAATGCCGCAGCTATAGGACTTGGACGTGGATGCATTCTTTCACCTTTTCAATAATTTTTTTAAATATAGTAATAATTTCAATATGTTGAATCTTCAGTTTTTTAAATAATCTGGTTTAAAAAGAGATTCCATATTAAAGACTTTTAATTAAGGATATATTTAATATTAATTTTATTTAAAAGTTTTAAGAATTGAACCTCACATGAAAGGCTTTCTAGAGGTACGTTTCAAGTGTAAAATTCGCTGAAATTAAATGGTTTATAAATGTTAAAACAACATAAAAACTATCCAAAAATAGTTGATATAAAAAATAGTTGATTGATTAAATAGAATATTTAAAACCAATTCAATAATAGTTTGAATAGAAAAAATATTGGATTTAAAAGTATTGAAACTAGGTAGTCACAATACTGATAATATCCCCATCCTCAAGTTCATAGTCACTTGAGATTCTCATGTTCTTACGTGCGTCGATTGCATATAGGAACTTATCACCAATATCTGTGTGGATAACATATGCAAGCTGATGTGGGGTAGAACCCTTTTTGATCAATATGGCATCAGGCAATACATTACCTTTCTGATCTGAGTATTTGTGTTCATCCTGTACCGGATAGACAGCAATCATATCCAATAGGTCAAATATTGCTGTATTAAGTGCCTTTTGAATACCTGTACTGCCATATACATCCAATATATTGGTTTGGATATAGTCAAGAGCTAATTTTTGATTTTTATTTAACTTATCTTCTTGTAAGATTTCAAATGAGGAATCACCAGAAGTGTAACTGATAAGTCCTGATTCTGCAGCCCTTACAAGTGCAAGCTCTGATTCAGCAGAACATGGAATTACATAAGGATATTTTTCCTGAAGTCTTTTAATATTCTCGGCTGCACTAGGCAAATCCGCCTTGTTTGCAACGATAATCATAGGTTTTGAAAGATGTAGAATATTTCTTGTAAGCTCTATTAAATCCTCCTTTTCCCATTTGGTGTAATCTGGTTCGATTTTTCTCTTTGCCTCGATTACATCCTCAACAGTAATTCCTGTACCGGACAATTGTTCATAGATTACCTTTGCAACGTCCAGATGTTCGGCACCAATCTTACGTGTAAGCCTTACCCAGTTTCTACTTAGAATTCCGTATAACCACATGACAATCTCGGTTTCCATAAAGTCCAAGTCATCCAATGGATCATGTGAGCCGGCCTCGACCGGATTTCCCTCTGCATCGGTTGAACCTGAAGCGTCAATCACATGGATCAAGACCTTTGCCTGCATCAAGTCATCCAGGAATTTATTTCCCAATCCCTTACCTTCATGTGCTCCAGGCACTAGACCTGCAACATCAATGAGTTCAACCGGTATGATTCTTTTACCGTCTTTACAATCTGAGTTTCTAGGGTTACATGTTACACCAAGTTCCTTACAAGGACATTTAGAGATTACATGTCCGATAGCTATGTTTGCATCAATGGTTGTAAATGGATAGTTTGCCATTTCAACCTTTGAGGCTGTAGCTGAATTAAAGAATGATGATTTTCCTACATTTGGTTTTCCTGTTACCGCAATTTGTAACATAATATCACTAAAACAATAAATAAATAATCTGCCTAAAACAAAAAGATAGTTTTTAAGCCAAAATAACAATAAATAGTTTTTTTAAAAAATAATGTTTAATCTAAAATTAATTCTATTTTTCTATATTTATTTTTCCAGATTTATAAATATTATTATATAATATATTGAGGAAATTTTTGACAAATCCTAGAATCAATCTTCAAAATGAATTAATATTAGAAGGAAGTATATCCATTTTTTAAAACCAGAACAAACCCCGGATTTAGATAATTTCAAACAATAATTAAAGCCATTTCTAAAATGTTTTTAAGATTATTGAGGATAATCTAATCAAAAACAATCAATAATTCAAATATATGAAATCTCAATGTTATCATGTATATCCATATGGTTAATTACCACAGTTTTAAACTTTTTTAAAAAGTCATCAGAAAAATGAATTTTAAATCCTAAAAAAATTCTTAAATAAATTAAAAGACAATACTTAATTAATTAAATTATTAAAATTTAGAAGATAGGAAGACAGGTTTTAATAATTTAATTATAAACTTTAAAGCCAAAATAACTTTTTAGCTAATTTTAAACACAAAAAAAGGTTAATTAAATGTCAGAAGATAAACCAACTGCACTAGCTGCAAGACAAATGATTCAAAAAGCAATGACGGTAACACGTGAAAAGATTGTGCCGATGGAATTTGATGAGAGTGTATATGATATTGTTGAGGTTAATGTTGAAATCAAAGACCTGGATCCAATGTTTCATAACTATAAGATTGTAAACTTGTCTGACCTACATCTTGGCCAATGGTTAACAGCAGAATATCTTGAGGGTGTAATCGAGATAGTGAACAAACAGAATGCAGATATGATAGCACTTACAGGAGATTACGTATCCTATATCCTAGATGATGTTGCAGATGACTTGGAAAGATGCCTTTCAATGCTTAAGGCAAAGGACGTGTCACTTGCAGTACTTGGAAACCATGACCACTGGACGGACCCCGATAGAATCAGAGAGATATTAAAGAATGCAGGCATCATTGATATAAGCAACGATGTCTATACAATCGAAAGAAGAAGGAATAACAGAACTGCAAAACTTAATGTTGCCGGCGTGGACAGCACAATGCTCAACAAGGAGGATCTGGATAAGGTTATGGAGGAACTGCCTGAGGAAGGTCCTGCCATTATGTTGGCTCATGAACCAGACTTTGCAGACATTACATCACTTACAGGCAGATTTGCACTTCAGATATCAGGACACTCCCATGGTGGACAATTCATCATACCTGGTCTCAATACCACAATACTTAGGGGAGAGGGTTCCCAGAAATATCCTGTCGGGGAATATAAAGTTGGGGACATGATACAGTATACAAGCAAGGGATTGGGCACCAACGTTTTCTGGCTTAGAATAAACTGTGCTCCGGAAATCACCATATTCAAATTAAAAAGTCCCGAGGTTGAGGATAAGGAAAATAAAAATCATAAAAAGCCAATCTATATAAGACACAGCAATCAGAAGAAGATTTTCCCAACAAGGGAGGATGTTGACAGATTCCTGAATCCGGACGATATTGCAGATTTTATTGAGGGCAAAATCTCACAGATAGCCAATAATCTAAATCCCTTTGAGGACAATGACAAGTCAAAGGATGAAAGAAAAGATAAATAGAACCAATGATTAAATTGAGGGAATGAATATTATAATTTTCAGTTTAAAACAGACTAAATTGTCTTGGAAAATAAATATTATGATTTTCCAGTTTTAGAACGGATTAAAATAATGTCCAATAGAACAACTATTATAATTTTCCAGATTTAGAATAGACTAAAATAATATCCAGAATTATAAAAATGTTCATAAAAAAGAATTATAATATAAATTCGTATTATAAATATTTTACAATATAAAGATTTAATCAAAAAAATCTTAAAAAGATAATTCAATTAAAACTCTAAATATTTTATAAATATAAAAAAAATCGAATTGCAAACATCTAAATATAAAGATAGTATCTAAATTTTCAATAGAGATATAAAAGAACATAACAATATTTGGTGAGAACATGAGCAAGAAAGATAAGTATGATCCTGAAACCATTAGAAGAACACTTGCCAGAATGCCCGAGGATTATGAACCAAATATTGAGAAGTTCTCATATAAAGACTTTGCAATAAGGACAATTGTAATATGGATAGGTAATATAATTGGTTTTCTAATCGTTGCCCCTTTCAATCTGGGACTGTATGTAAACAGCATTGAAATGGCGATAATCGTTGTAACCCTGGTAGGTATTGTAAACGCATTGCTCTGGCCTATTCTAACACGGGTGTTTATGCCGTTTTTTGTATATACCTTTGGAGCCGCATCACTTATCTTTAATGCACTGTTCTTCTATATTCTAGCCTTCTTCATAAAGGGTTTCGAGATAAATGGACCTGCATTGTTTCTGGTACCGTTTCTCATGGCAGCCATAAACACAGTTCTAGCAGGTATCGTTACCATTGACGACAACAGTTCATATTACAGAGGCATTACAAGGGATGCATTGAACAGCAGAAGAAAGGAATCATTGAAACAATACAGTGGACTCATCATTCTCGAAATCGATGGACTTGCATATGACATATTAATGGAGGCCATTGACAAGGACTATATGCCCACACTTAAAGGATGGTTGGATAAGGGAAGCCATAAGGTCAAAAGATGGGAGACAGATTTGTCAAGCCAAACCGGTGCAAGCCAGGCAGGAATACTACATGGAAACAATAGGGACATTGTTGCATACCGCTGGGTTGAAAAGGACAATGACAACAGGATCATGAGTTGTGGAAGCTTCAACAACACAAGCATAATGGAGGAGAGGATTTCAAATGGTAATGGACTTCTTACAGATGATGGGGGAAGCCGCTGCAACCTCTTCTCAGGTGACACCGACAATGTGATATTCACGCTATCCAAGGCATTGAACATACAGAAGATGTTCAACAGTGCATGGTTTTCAGTGTTTGAAAACCCTAACAGTTTTGCACGTATATGTGTACTATTCTTATATGAGATAATCCTGGAGGCATACTCCCAGATTAAACATACCATAAAAAACATAAGGCCACGTATCAGAAGGGGATTCATATATAACCTAACACGTGCAGGAACCAACGTATTTTTAAGGGAGGTCAACACCCACACCATCATATGGGACATGATGAATGGTAAGCTAGATACAATCTATGCAACCTATCTTGGATATGACGAGATTGCACACCATTCTGGCATACGGGACGAGGATTCATTCAGATGTCTTAAAACATTGGACAAGCAGTTCAAGCGTATTAAGGAGGCAAGCAAGTATTCAAGAAGGGACTATGAATTTGTAATCCAGTCAGACCATGGACAGAGTAATGGTGCAACCTTCAAACAAAGATATGGAATAAGCTTTGACAAGTATGTGAGAAGCCTGCTTCCAGAGGACATGAGTTTCTACAGTCTAATCAATTCTGATGACGAACTTAGGGATGTTTTCATACCATTGAACAGACAGATTACCTATATGAGGAACCTGTACTCAAACAGTCTAGAGTATATTGAGAAATACAGTCCAAGGCAATACAAGATCCAGAAGCCCGAGAACTCAGAGGTAATCGTTCTAGGTTCAGGAAATCTTGCATTGATATATCTGACACAATGGTCACATAGACTAAGCTATGAGGAGATCATAAGCTATTTCCCGAACCTCATACCAGGACTTGTTAAGAACAAATACATCGGATTCATACTTGTAAACTCAAAGAACAACGGTGCCATGGTCATTGGCGAGGACGGAATCAACTATATTGAAAAGGGTGTTGTACAGGGCGAGGACCCACTTAAAAACTTCGGTAAAAATGCCAGCTATCATTTAAAGAGAACAAACTCATTTAAGCATACACCGGACATACTTGTAAACAGTTTCTATGACCCTGAAACCGATGAGGTATGCGCATTTGAGGAACTGGTTGGAAGCCATGGAGGTCTTGGAGGAAGTCAGACAAGGCCCTTTATAATGTATCCCTCATACTGGAATCTAGATGGTGAGATTGTTGGTGCAGAATCCATTTATAAAATATTGAAAAGAGAAATCAATAATCTAAAGTTAAGAGAATAAGAAGCAGATTGCTATTCTAAAAAATAGATTATTACCTTAATATAAAATAAACAATAAAGTTTATACTAATTTATATAAACCTAAAAACATGAGGAATTAAGAAGATGTCAAAATTATACATTGTTGGGATTGGACCTGGAGATTTCGAATATCTAACCTACAAGGCAGTGGAAACTGTAAAGAATGCTGATATTGTAATAGGAAGTAAGAGGGCCATTGATCTATTTGATGAGGTGAATGAGAAGATCATATTCAATGTCAAGAACCTACATGGAAACCTTGAGGAAAGTGTGGACATTGCAAAGGAAGGCAAGGATGTTGCACTACTTTCAACAGGAGATCCCGGTTTTTCAGGACTTCTAAAACCGATTCTTGAAATATCAGAGGAAAAGGGCTTTCCAAGGGAAAACATCGAGGTCATACCAGGCATAAGCTCACTTCAGCTTGCATCAAGCAGATGCAAAATCCCATGGGACAGTGCGAATATCATGACGTTTCATGGAAGGGAAAACATCGAGGACATACTTCCAATAATAGACAATGGATTGGAAACCATTGCGCTTCCATCAAGAAAGGTTAAAGACATGGCCCAATTTCTAATTGACAATGGAGTAGATTCCGAAAGACAGGTCATAGTCTGTGAAAGATTAAGCTATCCTGATGAGAGGATATTTAGAGGCAGTCTAGAAGAGGTAAGCCACTCTGAGTTTACATATATGTGTGTTATGGTAATATTAAAGGAATAATATTTGATTTTTAAATAAAAAAAAATAAGAGGTGTATAATCGAAAATCGAATTGGAAATTTATATCCCATATTAAATCAGAAATATGAAAACAAGGTATCATTAAATTGAAAGTATATTGAAAATCCATAAAAACATGGAGGTTAGAATCCACGTTATGGAAATATTAAATAAATAGTTGACCAAAATCCAGTGAAGTATATAGGAAAACAATTGCAACCGAACCAAAAAGCAGTATTAGAATAAAGAAGATTGCAAGCCCATATCTAATCCATTTCTCCCTTTCCATATTTTAATATATAACGAGATAAGATAAAAAGCTATGTATCAATGATTAATAAATAAAAAAAAGCCTATTGATATAGTCAAACATGAAGATTTAAAAAAAACTTTTTATCAAATCTTATTTTTCAAAAAAAAAAATCAGGTGGCTATTAAAAGTTCTTTAATTAAGAATGAGAACTTTAAAGAATAAAATCTCAGCTGAGAGACACCTTATAAAAAAATGTACCAAGCCAAAATATTTTAAAAAAATATTAATGCATTATTCGGAATGTTTTAAGAAAAAACTTTCACTTAATAAACATGAAAAATCACATATCAATAATTTCAGCACAAAAAATAGTTTTGTACAACACAAACTTTTTATAATATCTTGTTTACAGGTATGGATTTTTTAAAAAATTTTAGAAAAAAATTTAGGGATACCTAAATATTTATATACTAGTTTGTTCTAACTATAATACAAGAAATTTAGGCATACCTAAAAATCACATTACCTTTAAAATTTTCTCTCTCAAAAATTTAAAAAAAGGTTTCGTTTTCATTACACACAAAAATATTATCTGCCAAGGAAAATATTATTATGCTTTAAATTTCTTAGATAAACACCTGGATCAAAAGTCAAAAAATATATAGCCTTAAATCACACTCTTAAAAAAAATTAGAAACTGACTTTTGATTCAAAGGAGTTTAACTCTTTTTATATCAGATTTTTTTTTATATTGTTAAAAACTTATAATGAGCTATTTTTATAGTGCTAAAAAAATTATAATGAACTGTTTCTATATCTTAAAAATTAAAAAAAAGAATTAAAAGTAAAGACACTATAATTGGATAGCCTCATGGTGAATCTCATCATTTTCCCTACCTTCATAGAGAATGTCACCAAATTTGGTTAATTTATCAATGCCCTTAACCTCATCCTTAAATAAGGGAACCTGGGTAATCTCCTTATCAGAGAATTTTTGATTGATTAATGCAAGACGTTTCTGCTGTAGTTTATATCTTGAATGGCAGAAATCACAATCATCAATATCAGGCATTACCTGATTTACAATGATACCGTCGGTTGTCATGTCAAATTTATTCAATGATTCGATAGCCCTTTCAGATTCATAGATTGACATCTCCTCAGGAATTACAACCATCTTAAATGTTGTCCTCTCAGGATCTGATAAGATTTTCTTAGCCTTCTCAACGTCTTTTTTGGTCTGCTCCAATTCTGCAGCTGTTTGCTGTTCATCCACATCCATAAATGGAATAATGCTTTTGATTTTGTTTGCAGCCTCTCCAAGCTTTGCCTTGGCCTTCATCATTCTTCCAACCCATGATTCCATTAAATCCGGAAATGAAAGTAATCTTAAGGTATGTCCTGTAGGAGCAGTATCGAATACCACCATGTCATAGTCATCACTATCATTATTAATGATACGCATGAACAATTCAAATGCTGCAGTCTCATCAGCACCTGGAGCAGATGATGCAAGGTCCATCTGATCAGACAATAAATCCAATCCCATTGCAGTATTCTTGTCGGTCAATGTTTTACGTGCATCTATTTCCCTTTGTTTTTCTTCCATTGCAACATCAGGATCTATTTCCATACCCCAGAGGTTTTCTGTAATGAATTTTGGATATGGTCCAATGTACATCTCAAGTGAATCTGATAGGGAGTGTGCAGGATCTGTTGATACAAGCAATGTTTTCTTACCATTACGTGCTAACCATAACGCAGTTGATGCGGATACTGAGGTTTTACCTACCCCACCTTTTCCACCTACAAATACAAAGGTGGTTTCATCTTTCTTAAAATTGAACAAGTCTTTAAATGCCATAACGATTCCTCTATAAGTTTTAGCTATTAAGTAATTAAATATTGATTCTTTATTTTTATAAATTTAAACTATGGATTAATTAAATTTATAATTTAAACTTAAAAATTATAGATTCAAACCTAAAATAAATAAATATCTAAGTAGATTCATAATTCTAATTTAGAAATTATAAATAAACTAAGTTGTTTAATGCTAAGTTAAATTTATAAAAAAATTTTAGAAACTTTTAGTAACTAAAAGTAATTATTATAAAAATTATATTTTCTAATATATAATCTTTTTTAAAATTGACTGTTATATATAATATATATTATTATAGTAAGTTAATTTAAACTACAAAATTGAATTTTAAAATACTTAGATAATTTTTTTAAAATAGTCTAAAAATAAAACCAAACTAAAAAAAATAGTCTAAAAATAATAAGATAAGAAAGTGTAGTTTAAAAAGTATAATACAGTTGAATACTATGAATACTAAAGAGCTATTTGATGAAATATATGAATACATGATTAATTATGACCATGTAAGAGTGCCACACGGATATTCTACAGATGCAATAAGCCTACTTACAAGATATAACTATTATACCTATAAAGAAATCATCAATAGAAAACATCCTGGAAGTTTAAATATAGAAGTGGATGACAAGAAAGTAAATGATTTTAAAGATAGAGTTGACTATTATTTTGAAGAGAACTCACCAGGTGATTATGAGTATAGGGATTTTATAAAGTATATTTCAATATATCTGACTTTTATTGTTAAGAAGTCCCTACATCCAGTTGGTATAAAATCCAAGGACATGACTGTTACAAAAGAGAACAATAAATTTTACTGTACTGGAAAGAAGAGGTTTATTAAGGACAAGAATTCTTTATGTAAGTACTGTGTTAGTAGGTCAAAGAGCAATTAATGATATCCATATAATAAATCATTAAAAAACAGAATAAAAATAATACAGATAAATGGAATTTGAATGTTTAAAAAAACTTGAAAAATGTAAAAAATCATTTTTATTAACTATTTGATGGTTTATCCAAACAGTGATTAAAGGAAATTAAATTTTAACTATTTTTCACTATTAATTTTAAAACCTCATATAAGTACCATTTTTAAGAATCCCTGATTAATTTTTAAAAAATCATTCTAGATTATCAGACTATCACATATAAAAAATCATTATTATAAAATAATTTTAAATAAATTAAAAACAATATATAATACATTAATATATTTTTATAAAAAAAATACTGAATATGTGATTTTCATGTATACATTACCTAAGCTAGATGAAGAGAAAGTAAATGAGGAAATTTGCTTATTTATACAAGACAAGGTATCAAAGGCAAATTGTGACGGTATAGTTATAGGTTTAAGTGGAGGTATAGACTCTACTGTTTCAGCATACTTATCTGTTGAGGCTATTGGATGTGAAAACGTTTTCGGAATACACATGTATTCATCAACAACACCGAAAGAGGATACGGATCATGCAAGATTAATGGCAAGACTCCTGGATATAAGGTATAAAGAGGTCAATATTGACAGTATTTCAGATGAGTTTATAAAGATGGCACATAGAGATGGTAAATACAGTGACGATGCTGTACAGCTTGCAGATGGAAATCTCAAGGCAAGAATCAGAATGTGTTTACTATACTATTATGCCAACTTAACCAATTCATTGGTTGTAGGTACTGGAAATAAAAGCGAGCTTTACATTGGATACTTCACAAAGTATGGTGATGGCGGCTGTGACATGGAACCTATTGGAGACATATATAAAACACAGTTAAGATCACTTGCAAGAGCATGGAAGATTCCAGAGGAGATTATTGTAAAGCCCCCAAGAGCAGGATTATGGCCTGGCCAGACTGATGAGGATGAGATAGGTTTAAGTTATGAACTTTTAGATAAGCTCTTATATATGGCTATTGATAAGAATTTGGACAACAAGACAATAAGAGACAGTCTTAACATTAGTGACGATACAATCAATCTAATTAGAAATAAGGTAATAAATAGCCGTCATAAGATAGAGGTTCCGGAATCTCCTAAGGTATCCGATTTTAAGATTTAAACCTTTATTATTTTTTTATAAAAAAAGATTATTTTAAGAAAAATTAACCAAGGAAACAGATGATTTATCTGTTAAATCTTTGGTTAAAAACTGTGTTTATATTTATTTAGATAAAATTAGCTTATTTTATAGGTCGATTTTTAATATTACGTACTTAACTTTAAAAAGATAGAATAATGGTGATTTAGTGTCAGAGAATATTGAGAAAAAATGGCAGAAGAAATGGGAAGATGCAAAGCTATTTGAATCAAATCCAAATGATAAGGAAAAGATGTACATTACAGTAGCTTTCCCATATCCAAGTGGTGCAATGCATGTGGGACATGGAAGAACATATACCGTTCCAGATGTCTATGCAAGATTTAAAAGAATGGAGGGTTATAATGTTCTATTCCCAATGGGTTGGCATGTAACTGGAGCTCCTGTTATTGGAATTGCAGATAGGATTAAAAACAAGGATCAATGGACCTTAGACTTATATGAAAATGTGCATAAGGTAACTAAGGAAACACTTCCAAAATTGGCGGATCCTATCAATATTGTAAAATACTTCTCAAGTGAATATCATGATGTCATGAGCAAGATGGGTTATACTATTGACTGGAGAAGGGAATTTAGAACCATCGACCCTACCTTCCAGAAATTTGTCACATGGCAGATGAAAACACTTAAAAGCAAAGGCCTAATCATACAGGGGGAACACCCTGTAAAATACTGTCCACATGACGAGAACCCTGTTGGAGACCATGACCTTCTTGAAGGGGAAGGTATTGGTGTTAATGAACTTACACTTCTAAAATTCCCGCTTGAGGACAAATTCCTTGTAACCGGTACCCTAAGACCTGAGACCATCTTCGGTGCAACCAATATCTGGTTAAATCCTGAGGTCCACTATATTCTAGTTGAAGTTGAGAAAGGCAGATCAGAAGGTGAGAAATGGATAATGTCTGATGATGCATACTACAACATCTCAAACCAGAAGGATTTAAAGATCCTAGGAGATATCGACCCTAAAGAAATCATTGGTAAAATCTCCAAAAACCCCGTAACAGGTGAAGAGATTCCAGTATTCCCTGCAAGCTTTGTAGATGCAGAATATGGAAGCGGAGTGGTATTCTCAGAACCTGCTGATGCACCTGCAGATTATATCGCACTTCGTGATTTAAAGAACAACGCGGAATTAATCAAGGAATATGGACTTGAGGAAGCTGTCCTAAAGGCCGAACCTAGAAATGTCGTAACCGTTAAAGGTTATGGCCCAATCCCTGCAAAGGAAACCATTGAAAAACTAGGCATTGAAAACCAGGACGATTCCAAGTTACATGATGCAACCGAGGAATTATATAAGACAGAACACAGTAAAGGTTATGTAAGTGACCACATACCTAAGTATGGTGGTAAGAGAGTTGCATATGTAAGGGATGAGGTTAGAGATGATTTAATAGAAGAAGGATATGCGGACATTATCTATGACTTTGCAGAAAGACCTGTTATCTGCCGTTGCGGTCACCGCTGTGTTGTAAAGATATTGGATGACCAATGGTTTATGAAATACTCCGATAAGGAGTGGAAAGGAAAGGCCCATGAGGTTCTTGATGGGGAAACCATTATTCCATCTGAGGTTAAGTCAAACTTCAACTATTATATTGACTGGCTAGATGACTGGGCATGTTCCAGAAGGGTAGGTCTTGGAACCCGTGTACCATGGGATAAAAAATGGCTGTTTGAACCACTTACAGATTCAACAATGTATATGTCCTACTATACAATAGCTAAATACCTAAAGGATATGGACCCTGAACTTCTAAATGAGGCATTCTTTAATAAGGTGTTCCTGGACATTGACTCCGATGACATCAAGGTCGACAGCGAGACCGTAAGTAAAATCCAGAATGAGTTCAACTACTGGTATCCTCTTGACTGGAGATTATCTGCAAAGGACCTTGTTGGAAACCATTTAAGCTTCCTGATGTTTGCACACTCTGCAATATTCCCTAGGGACAAATGGCCTAAGGGTACCGTTGTATTTGGTATGGGTCTTCTTGAGGGAAACAAGATGTCCTCCTCCAAAGGTAATGTAATATTACTTAACGATGCAATAGACCAATACTCTGCAGATGTAGTAAGATTGTTCCTCATGAGTTCAGCAGAACCATGGCAGGATTTCGACTGGAGGGAAAAGGAAGTAAAAGGTACTCAAAGAAGACTCCAATGGTTTAGGGAATTTGCATCCAAAGTAGATGAGGTTGCAGGTGGAAACCTCAATCTATCTGACATTAAGGAAGTGGAGCTTACAAGGAATATTGATAAATGGATGATAGGCCAATTAAACAAACATATCAAGAATGCAACAGAGGCACTTGAGGTGTTCCAGACAAGAAAGGCATCACAGGAAGCATTATTCTTACTTAAAAAGGATGTGGACCACTACCTATACAGGGTAAAACACATTATCGATAATGGTGATGAGGGTGTTATCCATGTATTATCCACACTTCTGGACAACTGGATCAGGTTACTTGCACCATTTACACCACATACCTGTGAGGAATTATGGTCCACCTATGGCGGTGAGGGCTTTGTATCAGAGGCATCCTGGCCGGAATATGACGAGTCCCTAATCAGTGACGAGATCAGCACCTCCGAGGCACTTATCCAGAATGCTGTACATGATATTACAGAGATTGAAAAGATGGTCGATACAGATGTAAGTAAAATCCACCTATACCTTGCACCGGACTGGAAATGGGATTTATATAAAATAGCTTCAGAGGTTGGAAAACCTGACATTGGTCAGATCATGGGAAGGGCCATCAAAGCAAATATCTACTCCGATAAAAAAGCAATAGCTCAAAACGCTAAAAAGATTAGCCGTGAGATAACCAAAACCCCATATGTTGGAAAGATTGATGAGGAGTCAATCTTTGAAGACGGCAAAGCATATATGGAGGAGGAATGTGGCAGTGAGATAGTCATCCATACCGACGACTCCTATGATCCACAGAACAAGGCCCGTAATGCAATGCCATATAAGCCAGCCATATTTATTGAATAAGTATTAAATAATTATTTAATACTTTTTTACTATTTTTTTAAGATTATATAATGTTTATTAGTTAATTAACTATTCTTTATTTTATAAACCTATTTACTTATTGCAAATATCTAAAAATAAATAAAAATTTATTAAATACTGTTTTTATAATAATAAATATACACTATTGGAATATTTAAAAAAATATCTTAATTTAATCCAACAACATTAAGTATAATATAATTTATTAAGTTTTAGGGGAAATAAAATTGACTATACCAAAGTATAATGAAATGTATTTAGATGTTTTAAATATTTTAAAAGATGGAGAACAATATACACGTAAAAATTTAGCATATATCATTGCTGATAATCTCAATTTAACAGAAGAAGAAAGAAATATTAGAATAAGTTCAGGACAACCAAAATATATAAATAGAGTTGGATGGACATGCACACACCTTATAAAAGCTACATTAATTGAAAGTAAAAAAAGAGGATATGTTTCAATTACAAATGATGGCTTAAAAATATTAAGCAATTGCCCTAAAAACCTAAATAACAAATATTTTGAAGAACATTATCCCTCATATTATGAATTTACACATTCAAATAAAACTAAAATAATTGTTGATGATTCCACCCCTGAAGATAAAATTAAAGAAGCTATGGATTTAATAAATAACACATTAGCATCAGAATTACTTGAAGCCATAACAAATAATGAACCTTACTTTTTTGAAAATTTAGTAGTTGATCTTCTTTTAAAAATGGGTTATGGAGGTTTTGATGACAATGCCGGAAATGTAACACCTCTTTCTAATGATGGAGGTATTGACGGTATCATTAAAGAAGACAAATTAGGTTTAGAAAATATTTATATACAAGCAAAAAGATATACAGACCAACCGGTAAGAAGACCCGAAATTCAAAGTTTTGTTGGAGCATTAAATGGAAATGGTGCAAATAAAGGAGTATTTATAACTACATCCACTTTTACTCAACAAGCACAAGAATTTGCAGATAGTTTAAATAACATGCACATAGTACTTATTGATGGAGAATTACTAACAAAGCTTATGATTGAATATGATTTAGGAGTTAATACAATCAAAAAATATGAAATAAAACAGTTAGACTCTGATTATTTTAATAGATAGAATAGAAATTCTGTATGACATTAACTTAATTAAATTATAACACAATTAACAGTTTATTTAATCAATACTTCATTAATTCTTTTTTTTAATACCCCTATAGAATTATATTATCCTTTTTTAAAAAATTTTCATAATCAAAAGTTAAATTAAACAAAACTCCAGTTTATCAACATATTCATTTAATTTCACTAATTTTTATTAATTGACTTTCGATAAACCATATCTTAATTTTTATCCTTTAAAATTATAATATAAAATTAAAAATTTAATTCAAACATATATATTACAAATAAATTTATTAAAATTTTAAATTTAAATATTTTAAAAAATTCAAAAAATTCAAAAATATAAAAATTATTTGGATAATTATATTAATTATTTTTATAAAATATTTAACTAGTGCAAAAACTAGGTGAATATTTTGAAATATAGTGCAGGTTTAATCAGTGATTCATTGTGGTTTTTAGAATCTAAAACAACTGCAGAACTTATGCTTGAAGACAAATCAAGAAAAGAAATTTATGAAATAGCAGTGAAAGATAATATTTATCACTTAAAAACTAATAACCGTATTAAAAGAGTTTGTAACATGACTTATAGACGGTTAAATCATTTTTCTTCAGATTTTTTAGAGCTTTTCTTAAAATTAGATGTAACTTCTGCTAAAATTTTTGTATTAGCATCAGTTTTAGCTGATGATAAATTATTCTTTGAATTTATGTATGAGGTTTTTCGAGATAAGATTATTCTTGGAGACTTGATTTTAACAGATAAGGATTTTAATGCATTTTTTGAAAACAAAACAATTCAAAGTGATATTGTAAGTGGTTGGACAGAAGCAACTAGAAAAAAATTAAAAGGTGTTTATAGAAAAATGCTTTTAGATGCAGGAGTCATTCAAGAAACAGATAATGGATGGAAAATCCTTGTTCCATTTATTGATTTAACCTTACATAAAAAATTGCTTGACAATGGATTTGGGCCGATTTTATACTCTATTACTGGCGAGAAATAATTAATCTTGATTTTTATTTGAGGGGGATTTTTTTGAATATTGAGGAACGATTAGATGAAATTGAAAAAATAATACGTGAACCTTCTTTTTTAAAGAATTGGGGTCTAGGTAATGAAGTAGGATATTTTATTTTTGACTATGATCCCAAATATGAGATTCAAGTTAGAAACAAAGTAAAACATCTTAAAAATAAAATTAATGAAAGTTCAAAATATGATTTTAAAATTCTAGAATTTGATTTATATGATATTATAATTGATATACTAAATCAAAAAGGTTATCTTAATAAAACTTTCGAGTTCGAAGAAAAGAAAGGTAGAGATTTTGCTAAAAAAGCAGTTACTAAAATGCTTAAATTAAGTTCAAATTCTAACTTAATTGTTAATTATATTAAAAATAGGATAGAACCAAACTCAGTTGTGTTTATTACAGGGGTGGGAAAAGCTTACCCAATTGTTAGATCACATAATGTTTTAAACAATCTGCATCAACAAATTGATAGCATTCCAGTAATAATGTTCTTCCCAGGAAATTATTCTGGAAATGATTTAGTCTTATTCAATACAATTAAAGATGGAAATTATTATAGAGCATTTCCATTAGTAGATTAAAAATTAATAGATATTTAAATTAAATGATGATTTAAGGGGATTTTTATGAAAATTGGTGAAATGTTTGAAAAACCTATTGATAGAGATATTAAAGGAGTAATTAAGGTAGGTCAGACAGACAATGATAATATTTTTCAAGAATTAAATGAATATGTAGTGACAGAGGAACTTAGAAAACACTTTAGTGATTTTTTTAGTGCATACAGTAAAAGTATATCTACACCAACCGATGATATTGGAGTTTGGATTTCCGGATTCTTTGGAAGTGGTAAATCACATTTCCTTAAAATTTTATCATATTTATTAGACAGTAATTTAAAAATACAAGATCCTAATAATCCAAATATCATTAGAAAACCAATAGATTTCTTTGATGAGGATAAAAAAATTGAAGATCCGATGGTTATAGCAGATATGAAAAAATCTAGCAGTGTAGATACTGATGTAGTTTTATTCAATATCGATTCTAAAAGTTCAAACTCAGAATCTGCAAAAGATAAAATTTTAGATGTTTTTGTTAAGGTATTTAATGAAATGAGAGGATATTGCTCTGAATATCCGTTTTTAGCACATCTTGAAAAAGAACTAGAGGATGAAAATAAATACTCTGATTTTAAATCAATATTTAAATCAATAAATGGTAAGGATTGGGTTGATGTAAGAGATGATTATTATTTTATTACAGATGACATTATTAAATCAGTAGTTCAAATTGGATTTATGAATGAAGATGTTGCTAAAAATTGGGTGGAAAAGGCAGAAGATAATTATAATATATCAATCGAGAAATTTGCTAAAGATGTGGAAGCTTATTGTAGTAAAAAAGGTGATAATCACCATATTGTTTTCTTAGTTGATGAAGTAGGTCAATATATTGGTGAGGACACACAATTAATGCTAAATTTACAATCACTTACAGAGGATTTAGGTACAAAATGTCATGGAAAGGCATGGATAATTGTTACAAGCCAACAAAATATTGATGAATTAGTTAATGTTAAAGGTAATGATTTTTCAAAGATTCAAGGAAGATTTAAAACACGTTTATCTTTATCCTCTGCAAATGTAGATGAAGTTATAAGAAAAAGAATCTTACTTAAAAATAAAGATTCCGAAGAACAGTTAAAAGCAGATTATCCTAGTAATGAATCTATTTTAAAAAATATATTTACTTTCAAAGATTCTGCAGAAATGAAAAATTATAAAAATGCAGAAGATTTTGAATCAATTTATCCTTTCGTTCCTTATCAATTTAATTTATTACAATCTGTTTTAACATCAATAAGACAACATGGAGCATCTGGAAAACATCTTGCTGAGGGAGAACGTTCAATGTTGGCTCTTTTCCAAGAATCTGCAATTAATATTATGAATGAAGAGGAAGGTGTTTTAGTACCTTTTAATAAATTTTATGATGCTTTATCCCAATTTATTGACCATAGCCACAGTTCTGTAATAATTAAAGCAGGAAAAAATGACCGTTTAACAGATTTTGATGTTGAAGTTCTTAAAGTATTATTTTTAATTAAATATATTAAAGAAATCAAAGCTAATATAGAAAATATTACCACTTTAATGATTAGTGATGTTAATGTTGACAAAGTAGTTCTTAAAGAGGATGTTAGTAAATCTTTAAGAAGATTAGTTAATGAGACTTTAGTTCAAAAAAATGGGGACATCTATTCATTTTTAACTAATGAGGAGCAAGACATGAATCGTGATATTAAGAATGAAATCATTGAGGAAGGAGATACTTTAAATAGAGCTGCAATCATCATATATGATGACATATTCAAATCAAATAGATACTCTTATAATACCCATTACAGTTTTACCTTTAATAAATCAGTGGACAATTTTGATTATGGAAGACACAATAATGATATTGGAGTAAGAGTAATCAGCCCTTATTATGAATTCCAAAATTTAAATACTGGACAAACAACATTTTCAAATGATAATTCCGATTTAATCAATAACACATGTAAAGCATTGTCTGATGAAAAAAATGAAGTTATCTTATATTTAGGATCAAATATTGAAATAATGGATGAAATTAAAGAAATTCTACAAATAGAGAAATATCTCCGTAAAAATTCATCAGATATGAAAGCACATCTTAAAGTAACAAAACAAGAGGAGCTTCAAGAGAAAAAATTAAGAGTTAATATTAACATTGAAGACTTATTAAAGAAGTCAGATATTTATGTTAAAGGTAGTAAGGCAAATATTATTGAAAAGAATGTTGAAAGTAGATTAAATGAAGCATTAAAAAGTTTAGTTAATAAGGTGTATTATAAATTAAATTATATGGGCGGTTTTGAGCCGGATAAATCAGATATATTAAAAACTCTTGAAGATTCATCACAGAATACTTTTAGTAATGAACATCCTGCAAATAATGCATTAAATGATTTAGATGACTTTGTTAAGCGTCAATCCGAGATACATAATAAACCAAGCTTAAAAGAGATATTAAATAGATTTAGTTCTGAACCATATGGATTTGTAGACTTAGATATTGAATGGTTAGTTGCTAAATTATTTGCCCAAAAAAGAATTACACTATCTAAAAATGCAGATATTATTTCATTAAACAATACTCCTGTTAATACTATTTTTAATTTTTTAACTGAAAGAAAAAATTCTGAAAAAATATTATTAACCATTAAAGAGGATGTTTCTCCAAGATACATTAAAAATACTAAGGATGTTTATAAAGAAATCTTCAATGAAACTATAACCTCCGAAGATTATGACTTAATCATGGAAAAATTCGTTGAAGAATCTAAAAATGAAATTAAAACTATTGACAAGTATCTAACAAAATATTATTCAACTGAATCATATCCTGGTAAAGAGATTTTAGAAGAATACAAGGAGATATTATTTGAAATTGTAAATCAAAAATCTCCTAACCAATTTTACAAATATATTTTTAACAATGACGAGGATATTTTAGATCTAAATGAAAGCTTCCATAATGTTATACAATTTTTCAATAGTAAACGAAAGGATTATTTTGATGATGCAATCAAAGTATGTAACATTTACGAATCTAACAAGAATTATATAACTAATTTGGAGATTAAGGAAATTATAGACAAAATTAATGAAATTTTAGACAGTTCTAACACACTTTCCAGAATCTCCGAACTTCACAATTTAACTGATGAATTTAATAATAAACACGAAGAGTTAATAAACTCTGAAAAGATAGTTCCTAAAAACGATATAAAAACCAACTATGATGCAATTCTATTAAAGATTGAGGATGATGAAAAGCTAAAAGAAGAATTCGAGAATCAAATTAATAAGAGTTTTAAGGATTTGATTATTAAATTAGACAAATCAGAAGAAATTTCTGTTATTCATGGAATAAGTGATGAAGCATATAATCTATACAAAAATTATGAAGACAGAATTTCAGATTACCAAAGAAAAAAAGGACCAGATGTTAATACTCCTACAACCCCTCCAGCAAAAAAACCTTCTGTTAATATGGACATTAGTAAAATTCTTTTAAAATCAAATATAATTATAAAAGATGAAGATGATTTAAAAGAGTTTATATCTAAAATTTCAACTAAAGTTAAAAATGAGTTAGATAATAATAAGACTGTTAATTTAAAACTTTAACAAACTAACAAAATCTTTAATGGAGCATGAATATGAATATTGATAAAATTGAGGATAAATTGAATAATATCTTTAACCAATCATCAGACAGAAAAATTGTGATGTGGTATGATAGTGACAAAGAATTTGAAGAGGACATAGATAATATAAAATTAGAGAATGCCGAATTATATAAATTAAAAACTAATAACTGGATTTATACTGAATATTACATCGAATCTGAAAACCCGGATATTAATTATTTAATATATGCTCCATTTGAAAAACCATCTGATGAAGTTAACTATCTTGCAGATATGGTCCATTATGCTACTTTATTTTCTGCAGATAAAATTGATATAGTTGCTGACGAATTAGATATCCCCTCAGAATATAAAGAAGTACTTAAATTATATCCAAAATTTTGGAATGCCAATAGTAGATTAAACTCATTTAAAGAACTAAACATATCCAACATTAATAAGGTTAGTATTGAGTTAGGAATTTTAGCTGTTTTATCTAATGTAAAGAATCCTCATATTGAAATAATTCTAAGAAAAGTTATTGTTGAAAATGATGATGAAAACAACAGAATCATTGATAATTTTAAAAAATTTAATATTTTAGATACGTTTTGGAGCTTTATATATAAAAAATATGGCTTCCTAGATGATGTGCCTACTGTAAATAACTTAATTAAATTTTTAATATTGAATTATACTGCAGATTTATTTGATGGATCAATACCTAAACCTTGGAAATATTTAATAGTAGACAACAGAAACAATATTAGAGTTTTTATTGATGATTTCATGAATAATGTTAATTACATAGATTGCTATGATTCAATTGTAAATGATAAAGAAAGTAAATGGAACGTAGCAAATGCTATTAAAAATTATAATATTGAGTCATACATAAAATGTGATAGTTTTGAAGTATTCGATAAAAAAATAATTCAACATTGCCTTGACTTACTTTATAATAATAAAGAAAGTTTAGATTTAGATGAAATTCTAAAAATAAGAGAAAAAACACATTTTTATAAAAAATATGAAAATGAATACAATTTACTTAAATGGACTAATTCATTTATTTACTTGATTAATGAATTTCAAAGAGAGGATTTACTTAAAGATGCAGAGGAATTAATAGATTTATTTGTTAACAAATTCGTAGAAATCGACAAATCTTATAGGAAATTTTATTTCTATTATGATAAAATTGAAAATATTGATAAGATAGAAGATTTACGTCAATTAATTGAAAATATGTACAATAATACATTTTTATCTAAATTGAATTATAATTTTACATCTGTTGCAAAGAATTTCAATGAAATCAACATTCCAAAACAATGGAATTTCTACAAACAAAATGTTATACCTTCAGTCAATAAACATAAAACTGTTGTAATAATCTCCGATGCTTTCAGATATGGATGTGCTTTAGAACTTAAAGAAGAACTTGATAAAGATCCTACCAGAAAAACTTCATTACAACCAATGCTATCTACTCTTCCATCATATACCGCATTAGGTATGGCATCATTATTACCTCATAAAGAGATTGAATATGATGAACAAGGAAATGTTTTAGTGGATGGTAAATCCGCCAAATCTACAGAAGATAGAGAAAAAATATTAAAATCTTATAATAAAAATTCAATTGCTATTAAATATAACGATATTTCACAATTAAAAGGATTAGAGATTAAAGATATGTTAAAAGGCAAAGATTTGATTTATATTTATCATAACGAGATTGATGCCAGAGGTGATAATTCTAGTACTGAAAATGAAGTATTTGATGCTGCTCAAAAAGCAATTGATGAAATTATAAAATTAATTACAAAATTAACAAACTTTGTAAGTATAACTAATATTTATATTACTGCAGATCATGGTTTTATATATAAAAGAGATAAATTAAAAGAAAGTAGTAAAGTTGATTTAAACAATATTCCTGCATTTTATAAAAATAAACGTTTTTTATTATCTAAGGAAAAATATGATATTCCAGGAACTATTTCTATACATTTAGATTATATAAAAAACGATAATATTTATGTAACAGTTCCAAAGTCAACAGACATATTTAAAGCACCGGGAAATGGACTAAATTATGTCCATGGAGGTTTATCCCTTGAAGAATCAATTATTCCACTTATGAATGTAAACACTAAGAAAGGTTCTAAAAATCAAGATTACGTGGAATTACAATTACTTTCTCCAAATAGAAAAATTGTTAATTATGACGTTATATTAACTTTCTATCAAAAAGAAAATATTTCAAACACAATACTCCCATTAAAAGCATCTGCTTATTTTGTTGATGAAGAAAACCATAAAATATCCAATGAAATAATTATTAATGCAAATATAAATAGTAATTCTGCAGAGGATAGGGAATTTAAAGAAAAATTTACATTAATAAAAGGAGATTATTCTAAAACAAAAAGTTATTATTTAATAATAAAGAACATTGAAGAAGATATAGAGATAGATAGATTTGAATTTACAATTGATATAATATTCCAAGATGATTTCACATTTTTCTAGATGGAATTATTAAAAAAGTTTATGATATAAAATAAATTACAAACTTCAAATACAGCAAATTAAATTGAATATTAAGGAGTTATAAGAATGGAATTTGATGATGAGAACTTTTTTGATGTTGAAACATCAAACAATCATGAAAAAGATGATTTGAATTCTAAAATTAAACATTATTTTGATGGTCGAATAGTTAGGAAAGATTTAACCAAAAAAATTAAAGAGGGGGCAAATGTTCCAATATATGTACTTGAATATTTGCTTGGAAAATATTGTTCTCAAGATGAATCCTTAATTGAACAAGGATTAAATACCGTAAAAAGTATTCTTGCAAACAATTATGTAAGACCAGATGAATCTCAAAAAGTTTTATCAAAATTGAAAGAATTAGGTTCTTATTCCATTATTGATATTGTTACTGTTAGACTTAATTTTAGAGAAGACATTTATGAAGCTTCTTTTTCTAATTTAGGTATTGATAAAATTCCGATTGAATCAAAATATCCTCAACATTATGAAAGATTGCTTGGAGGGAATATTTGGTGTATGGTTAAACTAGAATATGAATATGATGAAGCAGACCATAGATCCAATCCATTTAAAATTAGAAATTTAGTTCCAATTCAATTACCTCACTTAGACATAGATGAGATTATCCTTAATAGAAAGAATTTCACTAAAGAAGAATGGATAGATTTAATATTAAAATCTTGTGGAATGGAACCAAGTCAATTTGATAATAGAGTTAAATGGTTACTTCTTTTACGTTTAATCCCCCTTTGTGAAAACAATTTTAATTTATGTGAATTAGGTCCAAGGGGAACAGGTAAATCTCATATCTACAAAGAAATCTCCCCAAACAGTATTCTTGTATCAGGTGGACAAACTACCGTGGCTAATCTATTCTACAATATGGGGACAAAACAGATAGGATTAGTAGGTATGTGGGATTGTGTTGCGTTTGATGAGGTTGCAGGGATTAAATTTAAAGATAAAGATGGAATTGCAATTATGAAAGATTTTATGGCATCAGGATCATTTTCAAGAGGAAAAGATTCAAAAAATGCAAATGCTTCAATGGTATTTATAGGAAACATTAATTCAAGTGTAGAATCACTACTTAAAACCTCAAATTTATTTGATCCATTTCCCCAAGAAATTTCCAGAGATTCTGCATTTTTCGATAGAATGCACTGTTATATTCCAGGTTGGGAAATCCCAAAATACAGACCGGAATTTTTCACAGATGATTATGGTTTTATAACTGATTTTCTTTCAGAATTTTTAAGAGAAATGAGAAAACGTTCATTTTCCGATGCATATGATTCTTATTTTAAATTAGGACACGATTTAAATCAAAGAGACACTATTGCTGTAAAAAAAATGGTTTCTGGATTAGTTAAACTTGTCTATCCAGATGGAAATTTTGATAAAGAAGATATAAGGGAAATATTAGAACTTTCACTTGAATCTAGAAGAAGGGTTAAGGAACAATTGAAAAAAATTGGAGGAATGGAATTTTACGATGTTAATTTCTCATATATTGATTTAGATGAAGAACATGAAGAATATGTAACTGTAAAAGAACAAGCAGGAAGCAAACTTATCCCAGAGGGACTGATAAAACCTGGACATTTATATACGATTGGACCATCATTAAATGGAAAATTAGGAATCTATAAAATTGAAACAGAATATATGAATGGTAATGGCAAATTTAATGTTAGTGGGATTGGTTCTAAAAAGTCTGTAAAAGAATCAACAAAAATAGCATACGAATATTTTAAATCCAATGCAAGCAATATTAGTGGACAAATTACTTTCAAAAATAAAGATTATGTAATGCAGGTTAAAGATTTGCATGGTATTGGTATGACAGATCATTTGACTTTAGCATCCTTTATTGCATTATGTAGCTCTGCTTTAGGTAAACAAATTTTACCTAGTACAGTAATATTAGGTAACTTTTCTATAGGTGGAACAATAGAAAAAGTTTCAAACCTTGCAGAAGTATTACAATTATCTCTAGATTGCGGTGCTAAAAAAGTCTTAATTCCGATGAGTTCTTCTGTAGATATACCAATGGTTCCTCCAGAACTTATGAGTAAATTTACTATAATATTTTATAGTTCTCCTGAAGAAGCTGTATTAAAGGCATTAGGCGTAGAATAAAAAATATAGGTTTATAATACAAAACTAGAATCAATTGCCGATGTTAAAGTAGGTTTACAAACTGGAAATAACAGTATCTTCTTAAGATATTGGTTTGAGGTCGATAATAATAAAATTAGTTTTTCTACAAAAACATGCAAGGAATCTGAAAATAATGGTTACAAATGGTTCCCATATAACAAAGGTGGAGATTACCGTAAATGGTGGGGAAATCAAATTTATATTGTTAATTGGGAAAATAATGGATATGAAATTAGAAATATAAAAGATTCAAATGGAAAAATAAGGTCACGTCCACAAAATACTCAATTTTATTTCAAAGAATCACTAAGTTGGTCAAAAATCTCAAGTGGGAAAATTGCATTTAGATTTTATCCCACAGGATTCATTTTTGATGTTGCAGGATGTTCAATATTTTTAAACAAATTTAAAAAACAGTATATTTTAGGATTTATAAATTCTAGTGTTGCTGTTAAAATTTTAGATTTAATTTCTCCAACATTAAATTATGAGGTAGGACATATTTTATCCCTTCCGATTATTTTTAAAGAATCAGAAGAAGTGATTATTGAAGATTTAGTGAGAAGTAATATATCTATTTGTAAAGAGGATTGGGATAGCTATGAAACTTCTTGGAATTTCAAGAAACATCCACTATTAACATATAATGATAACTTAATTGAAAACAATTACAATAAATGGGTTGATTATAAAAATTCACAATTTAATTTATTAAAATCAAATGAAACAGAATTAAACAAGATTTTTGCTAAAATTTACAATGTTAATGTTGATTGCTCTGTAGAAGATAAATATGTTTCTGTATCATTAGCAGATTACGAAACAGACATTAAAT